>Ga0194132_10011925_pt1 | contig 10993 bp, 13 predicted proteins | sample TA2KigOf80mmetaG_FD_148612 | JGI IMG/M metagenome (GOLD analysis project Ga0194132, IMG submission 148612) | Freshwater microbial communities from Lake Tanganyika, Tanzania - TA2015054 Kigoma Offshore 80m | ecosystem: Environmental > Aquatic > Freshwater > Lake | place: Tanzania: Lake... | reverse complement strand
AACAGGTCCTTCAGCAACCGCCACTCCGCTTCGCTCAGATCGCCTCGGCTCAACGATCCCTCCCTCCAAGAGGAATCCTTGAATCAAGGCTCGAGTCTCACGTCAATAACTTTGTAAACACCGCCTAAGAAAGTTCCCCACGACGAGCTGCTGCGAATGACCACGGACGTGGTCGCGGCCTACCTGACCCAGAACCGCCTTGGCAGCGTCGACGTGCCCCACGTCATCAGCACCGTCTACGGCTCCCTCGCCGGCCTGAACGGACGCGGCGGCAGCCTTGTCACGGGAGAAACCCTGCGACCGGCGGTCGCGATCAAGCGCTCGGTGATGCCGGACCACATCGTCTGCCTCGAGGACGGCAAGAAGCTGAAGATGCTGAAGCGCCATCTCCGCACCGCATATGGGCTGACGCCGGAAGAGTACCGGGCGAAGTGGGGCCTGCCGCCCGACTATCCGATGGTCGCCCCCAACTACGCCGCGCAGCGCTCGGACTTCGCCAAGAAGATCGGGCTCGGCCGCGGCCGGCGGCGGCGCTAACGCAAACGGCCCGGCGGTTGGCCGGGCCGTTTCCTCGAGAGAGATCCCTCCGAGGGATTACATCTCGCTGTATTTGCCATCCTTGAAGACGTACCAGACATAGGCGGCGTCCTTGACGTCGCCCTTGGCATCCCAGGCGAGCTTGCCGAGCACGGTGTCGGCGGTCATGCCCTTGAGGGCAGCCGAGACCTTCGCCGCATCGGTCGAACCGGCCTTCGCCACCGCTGCCGCCCACGCCTGGAACGCGGCGTAGGTGTAGAGGGTGTAGCCTTCCGGATCGTAGTTCGCGGCCTTGAACTTCTTGACGACGTCCGCGGCGGTCGGGAGCTTGCGCGGATCCGGAGCGAAGGTCATCAGCGTGCCCTGACCGGCCGGGCCGGTGATCTTCCAGAACTCGTCGGTGACCAGCGCGTCGCCGGAGACCAGCAGCGCGTTCAGGCCCTGCTCACGGGACTGGCGGACAAGCAGACCGGCTTCGGTGTGATAGCCACCGAGGTACATGGCATCGACGCCGGCGGCCTTCATCTTCGAGACCAGCGCGGTGAAGTCCTTGTCGCCCTGGGTGATGGCTTCGTACATCACCTCGTTGAGACCCGCGGCGTTCATCGCCTTCTTGGTCTCGTCGGCGAGGCCCTTACCGTAGGCCGACTTGTCGTGGATGATCGCGACCTTCTTGCCCTTGTACTGCGAAGCAAGGAATTTGCCGGCGACCAGACCCTGCGCGTCGTCGCGGCCGCAGGTGCGGAACACGTTGTTCCACTTCTTGTTGGCGGCCTCTTCGGTCAACGCCGGATTGGTCGAGGCCGGCGTCATCTGCAGGATGCCGCTCTCGTTGTAGATCGCCGAAGCCGGGATCGACGAGGACGAACAGAAATGCCCGGCCATGAAGACGATCTTCTTGCCGGCCATCTGGTTGGCGACGGCCACGGCCTGCTTCGGATCGCAGGCATCGTCGCCGACTTCGAGCTTCAGCTTTTTGCCGAGCACGCCGCCCTTGGCGTTGATGTCGGCGACCGCCATCTCGGCGCCGCGTTTCATCTGCTCGCCGAAGGCCGCGTATTGGCCCGTGATCGGACCGGCGGTCGCGACCACGAGATCCTGCGCCGAGGCCGGGACCGCCGAGAAGGCGGCGAGGGCGACGGCGGCGAGGAGCGTAGACGTCAGTTTACGCATGTTGGTTCGGCTCCCTGTCGTTGAAAACTGCCTGCCTCAGCAGGCCGACCAAGATTCCGGCCGCGGAATGCGGACGGTGATGGAACAAATGTTAGCCCAAGCCCCAAGGGGTTGCCAGCACCCGGTGGAACGTCACGAGCCTTCGCGCCCTGCCCTCTCGCGCCAGCCCAGCAGACCGTCGCGCTCGTAGATCCACGGATACTGCCCGACCATCTTGCGCGCCTGGGTCAGGCGGTAGGCGAAGCTGCCGAGCCCGACCAGGACCGCGGCCGCGACGAGGAACGGAACGCCGGCAAGAAGCCTGCCCCCGAACAGCAGCACCAGCAGCAGCCGGTCGGTCGCGGCCAGCATCAAGCCGTAGACGATCATGTGCCAGAACGGTCGCCAGGTCTGGGCCAGCGCCTGTCCCGTCTGCCAAGCAGCGCCGCCGAACATGATGATGGTCACCAGCACGAACAGGCCGAGGGAGGTGCCGAGCACGTCGTTCATCTCGCCCTCCTCAATGCCCGCCTTCGAGATAGGCAGCGCGCACCTCGCGGTTGGCGAGGAGCTCGGCGCCGGTCCCCTGCAGGACGACGCGGCCATTGGCGAGCACGTAGCCGCGATGCGCAAGCTTGAGCGCATGAAAGGCGTTCTGCTCGACCAGGAAGACGGTCATGCCTTCGCGCTCGTTGATGTCGCGGATCACCGAGAAGATCTGCTTCACGATCATCGGTGCGAGACCGAGCGAGGGTTCGTCGAGAAGCAGCAGCCTGGGCCGGCTCATCAGCGCTCGACCGATCGACAGCATCTGCTGCTCGCCACCTGAGAGCGTGCCGGCGCGCTGCGCCTTGCGCTCGCCCAGGATCGGGAACAGCTTGAAGACGCGCTCGCAATCCTCGCCGAAGTGGGCAGGGTCTGCGACCGTGGCGCCCATCTGCAGGTTCTCGAGCACGGTCATGCGCGAGAAGATGCGGCGGCCTTCCGGCGCCTGGGCGATGCCCATGCGGACGATCTCGAAGGTCGGCGACATCGAGATGTCGCGGTCCTCGAACAGGATGCGCCCGGCGGTCGCGCGCGGCTTGCCGCACACCGTCATCAGAAGCGTCGTCTTGCCGGCGCCGTTTGCTCCGATCAACGTCACGATCTCGCCCTTGCGGACCTCGACATCGACACCGTGGAGCGCCTGGATATTCCCGTATGAGGTGGAGACGCCGCGGATCGCCAGCATCAGACCCGGCCCCCCTGGCGGAGATTGCGCGCGACCTCGGGCGGAATCTGGTCGGTATCCTCCTCGCCGAGATAGGCGCGGATCACCGCCGGATCGCTGCGGACCTCTGCCGGCGTGCCATCGGCGATCAGCCGTCCGTAGTCGAGGACGACGATGTGATCGGAGATGCCCATGACTACGCTCATGTCGTGCTCGATGAGGAGCACGCCGATGCGGCGCCGATCGCGGATCTCGGTCAGCAGCTCGCGGAGCTCGCCCGATTCCCGCGGGTTGAGACCGGCGGCCGGCTCGTCCAGGCACAGCAGCACCGGCTTGGTGCACATCGCGCGCGCGATCTCGAGGCGGCGCTGCGAGCCATAGGGAAGGTTGCCGGCTTCCCAGTCGGCCTGGGCCGTGAGGCCCAGCCGGTCGAGCCAGGACCGCGCAAGCTCGACCGCTTCCCGCTCGGCGTCGCGATAGGATTTGAGACCGAACAGCCCGGCCGCCGTGTAGCCCGACGCCCGCATCAGCGTGTTGTGCTGGGCGATGATCAGGTTCTCGAGCACCGTCATCTGCGGGAACAGCCGGATATTCTGGAAGGTACGGGCGACGCCACCCTTCTGCGCGATCCTAAAGCCGTCCATGCGCTCGAGCAGGAACTCGCCGCGCGCACCCGTCAGGCGGAGGCGTCCGACCGGAGCGTTGTAGAAACCGGTCAGGCAATTGAAGACGGTGGTCTTGCCGGCGCCGTTCGGGCCGATGATCGCCGTGATCTCGCGGTCATAAGCGGTGAAGGAGATGTCGTTGACGGCGATGAGACCGCCGAAGCGCATCGTCAGATGCTCGACCTGGAGGAGCGGCGTGCGAGTCACCGTCCGGCTCCTGCAGCGTCCGACAGGCGGATCGACGGATCGCGATGGGCCAGCAGCCCGCGCGGACGCCAGATCATGATCCCGACCATCGCAGCGCCGAAGGCCAGCATGCGGAACTGCGCGAGTTCGCGGAAGAACTCGGGAACACCGATCAGCAGGACGGCGGCCAGCACGACGCCGATCTGGCTGCCCATGCCGCCGAGGACGACGATGGCGAGGATCACCGCCGACTCGATGAAGGAGAAGCTCTCCGGGCTGATAAAGCCCTGGCGCGTGGCGAAGAAGGCGCCGGCGAAGCCCGCGAACATCGCGCCGATGGCGAATGCGGTCAGCTTCGTGTTGGTCGGGTTGATGCCGAGCGCGCGGCACGCGATCTCGTCCTCGCGCAGCGCCTCCCAGGCGCGACCGATCGGAAGCTTGCGGATGCGGAGGGTGAAGGAATTGGTGACGAGGGCGAGGATCAGGATCAGGTAGTAGAGGAAGACGATCCGGTGCTCGGCCGAGAAGTCGATGTTGAAGAACTGGTGGAACGAGGTGACGCCCTCGGGCGGATTGGGATGGAACGGCATGCCGAGGAAGGACGGTCGCGGGATGCTGCTGATGCCGTTCGGGCCGCCCGAGAAGGAGGCCCAGTTGAGCAGGACGATACGGATGATCTCGCCGAAGCCGAGGGTGACGATGGCTAGGTAGTCGCCGCGCAGACGCAGCACCGGGAAGCCCAGGATCACGCCGAAGAAGGCGGCGAAGAGCCCGGCGAGCGGCAGGCAAGCCCAGAAGGTCAGGCCGAAATCGCGCGCGATGATCGCGTAGGAATAGGCGCCGACGGCATAGAATGCGACGTATCCGAGATCGAGCAGGCCCGCGAGGCCGACCACCACGTTCAGACCCCAGCCGAGCATGACGTAGGTGAGCACGAGGATGCCGAGATCGAGCAGATATCGGGATGTCGTCGGCAGGAACGGAAAGATCACGGCGAAGAGCACGAAGACCGGTCCGAACCAGCGCCCGATGAAAGCCGCGGCGTCGCCCATCCGGTTGTTCTCGTCACGGCCGACGACACCCGACACGTCGAAGTGGAGCCACGCCGAACGGACCGCGATGACCGCGGAAGCGATCACCGCGAGCCAGGTGATGACCGGATAATGGGCTTGCGTCTTCAGGAGCGGCAGGCCGACGACGACGACGACCGACGCCATCAGGAGCGGCGGGCGCCAGGACGGATACTGGAGCAGGCTGAGCGCGAGCCGCCCGACGAAGACGAGGACGACCGAGATCGCCACGTCGCCGAAGCGCGTGACGACGGTGATGCCGACCCCGCCCGAGAAGTCGACGGTCTGGAAGCCGATCATCGGCAGCGCAAGCATGAAGGCGACGAAAGCCGCGAGGCCGGCGTCCTTGAGAAGGGCGCGTACGTCCATCAGACCTTCTCGATGTCGGGCTTGCCGAGCAGTCCGGTCGGCTTGAAGATCAGTGTCAGCACGAGGATGACGAAGACGGCGACGTCCTTGTACTCGACGCTGAAATAGGCCGACCAGAAGGCCTCGATCAGACCGATCAGAAGGCCGCCCAGCATGGCGCCCGGAAGCGAGCCGATGCCGCCGAGAACGGCGGCGGTGAACGCCTTCACACCGGCGAGGAAGCCGATGAAGAAGTCGATCACGCCGTAGTAAAGCGTGACCATCATGCCGGCGACCGCCGCCAGCATGGCACCCATGACGAAGGTCAGCGAGATCGTCCGGTTCACGTCGATGCCGACCAGCGCCGCCATGCCCATGTCCTGCTCGCACGCCCGCTGGGCACGACCCAGCGCTGTACGCTGGATCAGGAACGTGAACCCGACCATGAGAGCGATCGTCAGCACGACGATGATGATCTGGATATAGCTGAGCCGGACGGTGAAGCCGCTGCCCTGGAAGAACTCGAAGCCGCCGGTGATCACCGGCTGCATCGGCTTGACGCGCGCGCCCTGCACCAGCTGCACGTAGTTCTGGAGGAACAACGACATCCCGATCGCCGAGATCAGCGGCGCCAGTCGGAAGGAGCCGCGAAGCGGGCCGTAGGCGACGCGCTCGATGGTCCAGCCATAGGCGGCGGTGAACACCATCGCCGACAGGAGGACGACCATCAGCGCGAGCGGAATGAAGGTGATCCCGATGAGGCCGAGGACGATGAAGGTGATGATCGAGATGAAGGCGCCGATCATATAGACTTCGCCGTGAGCGAAGTTGATCATGCCGATGATGCCGTAGACCATGGTGTAGCCGATCGCGATCAGGCCGTAGATCGCGCCCAGCGTCACGCCATTGATCAGCTGCTGGAGGAAGTACTCCAACGCCTTTTGCCCCCCAAGATCGCCTTGCCTCGTTGCGCGACGCCGGTTGTATTTCCCGGTTGTTCCGCGCCGCGGAACCTATCTCTTAACAAACGAATGAAGCAAGCCTGAATTGGCCGGCGGCAGGCGCGGATATTGGGCTTGCTTCCCATTTTGGACGTAATATCCCACATCCGTCATCCGATCAGGCCTTTCCCTCGGCCTTGCGCTTGAGGACGAATAGAAGACGGTTCACGGCCTGGCGTTTCAGCACCTCGGGCGGCGCCGTCGCCGGGCCGACGATGGAGATCTCCGTCCCGGTCTCCGCGTCGACGGCGACGACCTTCACATACGCGCCGACACGGGACATCTCGAACAGCACTTCTCTCTGGCTCATCGGGCGGCGACCTCTGGGCTTTGAGCCGTGGCGTCACCAGCCTATAAAGGACGCTAATCCATAGACAAGGAGCCTTTCATGACCGCGCTCCGCGCCAAGACCGCTGCAGCCAAGCCCGCCTTCGACTGGGCCGATCCTTTCCTTCTCGACGAGCAGCTGACCGAGGCGGAACGGCTGGTGCGGGACTCCGCCCGCGACTACTGCCAGGACAAGCTCATGCCTCGAATCCTCGAGGCGCACCGGCATGAGACCTTCGACCGAGCGGTCCTGAACGAGATGGGCGCTCTCGGCTTCCTGGGCTCGACGATCGAAGGCTATGGCTGCGCCGGCGTCAACTACGTCTCCTACGGGCTGATCGCGCGCGAGGTGGAGCGCGTCGATTCCGGCTACCGCTCGACCATGAGCGTTCAGTCGAGCCTGGTGATGCATCCGATCCATGCCTACGGGACCGAAGCACAGCGACAGAAATACCTGCCGAAGCTCGCCAGCGGCGAGTGGGTCGGCTGCTTCGGGCTGACCGAGCCCGATCACGGCTCCGATCCGGGCAGCATGAAGACACGGGCGAAGAAGACGAACGACGGCTATCTGCTGACGGGCAGCAAGATGTGGATCTCCAACTCGCCGATCGCCGACGTCTTCGTCGTCTGGGCGAAGACCGAGGACGGCGTGATCCGCGGCTTCGTCCTCGAGCGCGGCATGAAGGGCCTCACGACACCGAAGATCGAGGGCAAGTTCTCGCTCCGCGCCTCGCTCACCGGCGAGATCGTCATGGAGAACGTGCCGGTGCCCGACGAGAACCTGCTGCCGAACGCCGCAGGCCTCGGCGGCCCCTTCGGCTGCCTCAACAACGCCCGCTACGGCATCGCCTGGGGCGCGCTCGGTGCCGCCGAGTTCTGCTGGCACGCGGCCCGTACCTACACACTTGAACGCAAGCAGTTCGGCCGTCCGCTCGCCGCCAATCAGCTGATCCAGAAGAAGCTGGCGGACATGCAGACCGAGATCTCGATCGGGCTGCAGTCCTGCCTGCGCGTCGGGCACCTGAAGGACGAGGGTCGTGCGGCGCCGGAGCTGATCTCGCTCATCAAGCGCAACTCCTGCGGCAAGGCCCTCGATATCGCGCGGGCCGCCCGTGACATGCACGGCGCCAACGGCGTCTCCGACGAGTTCCACGTCATCCGCCACATGATGAATCTGGAGGCCGTCAACACCTACGAGGGCACGCACGACGTCCACGCGCTGATCCTCGGCCGGGCGCAGACTGGCCTGCAAGCCTTTACTGGAGCCTGATCGGCGCAACGCGCCGTCGCGCGCAGCGTTAAGCCGATCATGGATTTCGAGACCGTCCTCTCGCGGGTTGCCCTCGCCCTCGGCATCGGGCTTCTAATCGGCCTCGAGCGCGGCTGGCGCAGCCGCGATGCGACCGCCGGCAGTCGTGCCGCCGGCATCCGGACCTTCGCCATCTCCGGCTTTCTCGGCGGCGTCGTCGGTATTCTAGCCGATCGCCTGGGCGGGGCCGAGAGCCCGGGCGGCGGTATCGCCTTCGGCATCTCCTTCGCCGCCTACGCGATCGCGATCACCGTCTTCTCGCGCGATGCCAATCGCTTCGAGAAGTCCGCGTCCGCGACCACGGCCATCGCCGGCATGCTGACCTTCGCGCTCGGCGCCTATGCCGTGCTCGGTGACATGCGCATCGCCGCCGGCGCCGGCGTCGCCACGGCCGGCCTGCTCGCGATCCGCCAGGAGCTGCATGGCTGGGTCGCCAAGATCACCTGGACCGAGCTGCGCTCGGGCCTCGTGCTCCTGGCGATGACCTTCATCGCCCTTCCCGTCCTGCCCGACGACCCGATCGGTCCCTTCGGCGGCGTCAACCCGCGCGAGGTCTGGTTGATCGCGATCGTGCTGGCCTGCGTCTCCTTCGCGGGCTACGTCGCGGTCAAGGTCCTCGGCTCCGATCACGGCGTGCTCCTGGCGGCAGCCGCGGGCGGTCTCGTCTCCTCGACGGCCGTAACCGTCACGAACGCGCAGCGTGCCCGCGCCGGCGAGAGCGCGCCCAGGCTTCTCGCCGCCGGCGTGGCCGTCGCTACGGCGGTGTCCTTCCTGCGTGTGCTGGTCATCGTCGGAACGCTGAAGGGGAGCCTGCTGCCCTTCCTCGCCCCGGCTTTGATCGCTGCAGCAGCGGTAGCGACCGGCTTCGGGCTGATCTCCGTCTACAGCAACAAGAGCCGCAAGCGCGACGGGGCGGAAGCAAAGGTCCGCAATCCCTTCAGCTTCTGGTCGGTGATCAGCTTCGCCGCGATCCTGAGCGCAGTGATGTTGCTGGCCCGCGCGATGAGCGAGATGTTCGGCTCGACCGGCGCGATCATCAGCTCGGCCGTGGTCGGGCTCGCCGATGTCGATGCGGCGACCATCGCCGTCGCCCGGCTGGTGCCGGGAAGCCTGACCGAGCTGGTCGCGGCGACCGCGATTCTCCTCGCGGTGGCGAGCAACACTGTGAGCAAGATCGCGATCGGTGCCACGACCGGCGGCGGCAGCTTCGCCGTCGGCATCGCGCTCATGTCCGGGCTATGCTTCGCCGCGGCGGGCCTCGCCCTCGGCGCCACCTTCGCCTTTACGAAGATGTAGCGGCTACTGCCGCTGCTTCATCATCTCGGCGCAGGCCTGGGCGATGGCGCGCTGGTCGCGATCGCCGAGCTGCTGGTCGCCGTAATAGACGCGGCCGTCCTTGACCCTGAGCTGCAGGATGTTGGCCTCGGCCCTGAAGGAGCTGACCGAAGAGTTCTGGCTCGCCAGCCTCCGGGTCACGTCGATGGTGAACTCCTTCGGCGGCTGGAAGCGCTGGCGGTTGCCGAGGTCGGCGGGCGCGACCGCCCGTCCCTGAGCATCGGTACCGGGCCGGTACTTCACATCCGGCGAGGGCGTATGGATCGTCAGGTTCCGGCACTCGGACTCGGCGATCGTGACCTGCGGCGACTGGGCGAAAGCCGGCGCCGTCAGAAGCAGCCCGGCGAGGGCGGCGATGATGCGCATGAGCCAAGTCTAGAGCGCCCGGCGCCCCCTGGCGAGATCCCTCGGAAGCGGCAAGAATGGCCGCCATGGACGCGCTTTGCGACATGACGGTACTTCGTCACGAGTCGGCCGATCTCGCCTGGGAGCTGGTCCAGGGCAGCCCCGATCCGCGCCTTCGCGGCTATGTCCATGGCTCCTACAACGGCTGGACCGAGCGCACCGCGACGATCATGCGCCGCCGCGAGGTGGCGAAGATCTTCATCCCCCTCATCATCAATTTCGGCCCACGCTTCGGCGTGCTTTCTCCCGGCAACTCGACGGGAGCGATGGAGGCCTTCGGCAGCTTCGTTGCCGGGCTTCATGATTGCGCGGCGATCACCGAGGCGGATCTCACCTCGCATTGCGTCCAGGTCAACCTCACCCCGCTCGGCGCCTATCGGCTGCTCGGCCTCGACATGGACTCGATCGCCAATCGCGTGATCGAGCTCGACGCGATCATGGGCACGGAGGCGGGCCGTCTGGTCGAGCAGCTCTACGAAGCCCGTACCTGGTCCGCGCGCTTCCTGCTTCTAGACAACGCCCTGCTCGACCGCATCGAGCGCGGACCTGCCGTCGATCCACGTGCAACGGCGGCGCTGCGGCGCCTCGGCCGAAGCGGCGGACGGATCTCGATCGGAGCCGTCGCCGAAGAACTCGACCTCAGCCGCAAGCAGCTGATCGCGCTCTTCCGGCGCCAGATCGGATTCGGGCCGAAGGCCGTCGCCGAGATGATACGTTTCGACCGGGCGCTGCGGCGGCTCGAGACGGGCGGCGAAGCCTTGTCGGCGGTGGCCCAGGATTGCGGCTACTACGACCAGCCGCATTTCAATCGTGAGTTCCGCCGCTTCGCCGGCGTGACGCCGGGCGAGTTCCTCGCGGGGAAATCCGTACAATACCTCTAGGCCCGGCGCCCCTAGCTTGGCTCCACCACCCCATTGGAGGAGTCGATGACCGATCGGAACCCACCCAACATCTACCCCTGCCTTCGCTACAAGGACGCGCATGCGGCGATCGCCTGGCTGGAAAAGGCCTTCGGCTTCCAGCGGCACGCCGTCTACGACGCGCCCGACGGCGGCGTCGCGCATGCGCAGATGACCTACGGCGCCGGCATGGTCATGCTGGGATCGGCCAAGGACGATTTCATCGCCAAAGCAGGCGTCGGCATCCAATGCGTCTATGTCGCCGTCGCCGACCCGGACGCGCATCACGCGCGCGCCAAGGCGGCAGGCGCGAAGATTGTGCGCGAGCTCAACGACACCGATTACGGCTCGCGCGAATACTGCGCGCTCGATAACGTACAGAATCTTTCGCACTTTCGGGAATGGTGGCTTCTTCTAGAGTGAAGGAGCAAACGATGAGCAGTGAGACTGCGATGGGCCAGGTGATCCAGATCGACGAGGCTCGGATCAGGGATCATCTGGGAGAGATGGTGCGCGGCACGGTCGAGGAGACGCTGAATGCACTCCTTG
>Ga0194132_10011921_pt1 | contig 10997 bp, 6 predicted proteins | sample TA2KigOf80mmetaG_FD_148612 | JGI IMG/M metagenome (GOLD analysis project Ga0194132, IMG submission 148612) | Freshwater microbial communities from Lake Tanganyika, Tanzania - TA2015054 Kigoma Offshore 80m | ecosystem: Environmental > Aquatic > Freshwater > Lake | place: Tanzania: Lake Tanganyika... | reverse complement strand
CGAGCCGAGCCGCCGGAAGGTGGGCAGGTCGGGGTGCTCCATCTCGAGCGCGATCTGGAAGTGGTGGCCCGGCACGCCCTCGTGGTAGGTGGTGGTCGCGAGCTTGCTGAAATTGCGCGACGGCAGGTCGTAGGTGTTCACGAAGTAGATCCCGGGCCTCGACCCGTCGATGCTGGGCGGGTAGTAGTAGGCGAACGGCGCGTCCGCCTCCTTGTACTCCTCGACGGGGCGCACGTCGCAGCCGACGCGCGGCATCCGGCCGAAGTACCGGGGCGCGACGACCATCGCGCGCGCGATGTCCTCCTTGGCGCGCTCGACGAGGTCCTCGCGCCGGCCGGCCATGTTGGCGGGGTCGGTGGCAAGGTGGCGGCGGTACGCCACGGTGTCATCGCCGAAGCCCTCGGCCCGGGCGATCCGCTTGCGCCCCTCCTCGATCTGCGCCAGCTCCTGCACGCCGATCCGGTGGAGGTCGGCGGGATCGAGGGCGAGCGTGGTCCAGGCCAGGATCTGGGTGCGGTACAGCGCGTCACCGTCGGGTGCCGACCAGAGCCCCGGTTCCTCTCGGCTGGCGTGTCGGTACTCGCCCCGCAGCGCGTCGAGATACGCCTGGTCGGCCGGATAGACCACGTCGCGCACGACGCGCGCGATCTCCTCGCGCTGGGCGTCGTCGGCGACCTGGGCCGTGGTCGCGACCACCGACTGCTCGGGCGGCACCGCGAGCATCCGCTCCAGCTGCGCGATGGTGCGCTCGGTGACGATGCTGGGCGCCGTCAGCCCGCTCGCGAGGCCCTCGCGCAGGAGTTCGCGGTTCGAGGCCATGAAGCCCTCGTACGCGCGCAGGCGTCCGAGGTATCGCTCGAAGCGCGCGGGCGTGTCGGCCCGCTGGAACTGGGTGACGACCTGCAGGGTCTGCTGGGGGCCCTCGAGCTGGTCCACGACCTTGAGCCGGTCGATCCGCTGGTCGTCCTGGGCGATGTTGAGCTCGCACACCACCCGGACCATGTCGAGGGTGATCCGCTCCTCGAGCGTGAGGCCCTCGGCATGGATGGTCGCCGTCTGCGCGAGCGTCGATTCCATCAGCCGGCGCGCGTTCGCGCGTCCCTCGGGGCCCGGATCGGGCAGCTGGTCGTCGTATCGCTCGTCGCCGTACACCGTGGCGGTGATCGGCGACAGCTCAAGGATCCCCTCCCAGAACCGGTCGGCCAGCGTGTTGACGGCAGAGGGTGGAACGTCGGGCATCGTCGGGGCTCCTGGTGCTCCGGGCGCGGCAGCTCGAGGCGGGACGCCAGCGTAGCGCGGCCGCCGAGGCACCGGCGTTCCGCGGTCAGGTGGCGGGCGACTCGGCGAACATCGGCATCTGGAGCCGGCCGGACTCGATCGGGGCGTCAAGGCCAAGGTACGGCTCGAGGTCCTCGAGCGTGGGCCCATCGAGGTTGGCGAACGCCCGCACGTGGTTCCACTTGAGCAGATGCCAGTTGTCGCGCTCGAGCGCCCGGCGGACCAGCACCGAGCGGGCGACCTTGGCCCGGATCAGCTCGGCCCGCTCCGGCGCCACCACGAGGAAGCGCACGAGCTGGTCGTCCGGCGCGATCCGGGCATGACGGCGCAGGATGGTCTCGCCCAGCATGGCCGTCCAATCGACCTCGAACAGGAAGGTCAGGCGCCCGCGCAGGTACCAGATGCAGGCAACCTGCTCGAGATCGACCTCCGAAGCGCGTGCGAGGCCGGTCAGGTTGCCCTCGCGTTCGTGATCGTCGAGGAGGTCGCCGAGCGGCTTGCCCCGCAGCACGCGCGCCTGCTCCCGCGGCCCCAGCCAGACTCGCATCCCGAGGCGGTGACCAAGCTCGACCAGGAGCGCGAGAAGCTCGCTCTGTTCGGACGATCGGCGGTTGAGCTCCTCGTCGGTGGCCACCCTGACCGCCGTCGCGGCCGCGCCCCGGTAGCTCTCGAGGCACGCGAGGATGAGCGGCTCATCGGGCTGATCGTGGCCGGGGAACATCGCAACGATCCGCTCGACGAGCGCCGACTGTGTGATGGGACCGCCGGTCGAGAGCAGGCTGAACACCGCCCATTCCACCCGGTCGGCCAGCGGGAGAGCCGCCGCGGCGCGGTCGTCGGCGGATGCGAGCCACCAGGTGCCGGGCGCGACCTCCTCAAGGCGCCGGCGATCAGGGTCCGCCAGGGCGTCGCGGATGAGCGCAGTCAGGGTCTCGATCGGGCCGCTCCAGCGGTCGGAGGTCCCGGCGGCCGGCAGGTCGCGAACGAACCGGCGCAGATGGCCGCCCCGATCGAGGCCCACGAGGATCTCGCCCAGGAGCCGCTCCTCGTCGGCTGGTTCGCCGCGTGCCTGCAGGGTGTCGACGGCGATGTCGACCACCGCGGCGGCGGCCTCCTCGGGCGAGTAGGGCCGTGCGTCGATCCGCTCCGGCGGCGCGAAGATCCCTCGTCCACGAACGTAGTCGGGGTCGCCGGCACCGCCCGGGAGCGGCGGCAACGCGACGTTCGCACGAGTCCGCGGGGCGTCCGGGCCATGGCTGCCGGGCGGGACCAGCTCCAGGAGACCCCCGCCGCCCTCGTCGGGCGCGTCAAGACTGGCGGCAGCCAGGCGATGACCGGCCCCGACGGCACCCAGCGCCGTCGCGACGAGCCCGGCCGACCCGCCCTCGTCGAGCAGCAGCACGGCCCGGGCGTCGCGCGTGGCGAGCGGCGCGATTGCGGCCAGCTGGGCCTCGATCCGCGCTGCCTGCCAACCCCACCATGCGCCCGCGGGCGCTCCCAGCAGCGGCTCGAGGTCAAGCGTGGAGGCAGCTGCCTGCCCGAGGACCCAGCCCGTCCCGAAGAACCCCAGCGCGAGTCGCTCGGGGCTGGGCAGCGGTGGCGCCTGGCCGAGAATCAGGCGCGGCCGGAGTCCGACCAGGGCGCCGGGCTGCTTCGCAGCCGCCTCGGCGATGATCGAGATCACGGCCGGAGTCGCAACCCGGACCAGGACCGAGTCGGGTTGCTCCGCGAGGCCTCGCAGGTCGTCGCGGAAGCGGGCCTGCACCACCCCCGTCGCACCGGAGTCCAGGCGCTGGACGAAGCCGCGAACGAGGCGGATGCCCTCCTCGAACGCGAGCCAGGGATTTCGCTCGCGCCACGTAGCGGCTGCCGGCAGCCGAACGTGCCCACCGGTGATGCGCAATCGGGCGACCTTCCCGGGCGCGGTCGCCAGGCGGGTGGCAGGGACGATGGCCTGCAGGAGCGCGAGGCGCAGCGCCGCCTCGACCGCCGGGGCGCGCAGCTCGGCGTCGATCCGTTCAAGGATGGCGTGCAGCGACACCAGCTGGCGCGGCGTGTGCAGCGCAAGCAGCTCCTCGACGAGATCGTCGTGCCCGGGCGGGACTGGGAAGCGGTCGTGAAGGAGGCGCCGGGCCCGCGATTCCGGTTCCACCTCGGCGGCTCGGGCACGGTCCGCCTCGTCGGCGTCCCCCTGGCGGAGCTCCGGGCCGCCGAGCTGATCGCGGCAGATCGCGCAGCGGTAGTGCCTGCGAGCCGCGTGCCCGCGGCGAGCGGCGGCCGGATCGGTGGGGCGCTCGGGGCTTCGGTGCCGGCCGGCCGATCGCGGCGCCTCCCAGACCAGGTCGTCGAGCACGACGGTCCGGCCACAGCTCAGGCACTGCGTGGCGAACAGATCGTTGAGCGCGGCGCGGAGCGTGGTCTGGCCGTGGGGCGCCGACGCGATGGCCTGGAACGCGGCGTCGAGGTGCCGGAGGTCGGGCGGCCGGAGCACGACCTCTGCGAGGAGCCGCGACAGGGGCGTGGTTTCGAACGAGACCGCCTGGCGGCCGCGGTCGAGTGCTGCTCGGGCCACCCAGCCACCGCGCCCGAATGGATCGATCACCACGTTGTTGCCGGTCGTCAGCGCCTCGATGCGGCTCTTGACGATGGCCGGCGGCGGCGGAGGCGCCAGCCGCTCGAAGATGGGCAGCGACAACCCGGGGGCTCCGTTGAGGTGTTCGCGGCCCGCCATGTGGAGGGGATTCTGCACGGGCGGGCGGGTGCGTGCGGGCTCGGTGGCGATGCTGGGCGGCCCGGTGGCGACGCGGTGGCGGTTACGGGATGGCGGTGGCCGTCTGCCCGTTGGTCTGCACGCCCGTCTGCCCGTCGGTCTGCCCGGCCGTCACGACGATCTGCCCGGCCGTCACGACGATTTGCCCGCCCGTCACGCCCATGGCGCTTCCATGGGCCGAACGCATGCGCCAGGCTCCGGCGCAAACCCTCGAGTGCGGGCTGATCACGCCCAAGGCGTGGATCAGCCGCCCAAGGCCGGTGCAGCCGCTCGTAAGCGGCAGTGAAGGGCCATGTGAAACGCTGCAGGCGTGATTTCGCCAACGACTCTCCGCTCCGCCCCGCAACGCCGAGCCCGCCTCGAGGTGGCCGGCGACCGCGAGGCGCAGGCACTGGCCTCCCATCTCGGCCGGGAGATCCGCGCCGCCCGACACCGTCTCGGAATGACCCAGGCGCAGTTGGCCGCACGCGCCGGAATTCGTCAGTCGTGGCTGGGCGAGATCGAGCGGGGCGGTGGCCGGGGCGTGCCGCTCGGCGTGTGGGTGGCCCTCGGGCTTGTCATCGGTCGGCCGGTCGCCGTCGGGTTCTCGCGCGAGACGTCCGCGGCCACACGTGACGCGGGTCACCTTGCGATCCAGGAGCTGGTCCTTCGCTTGGCACGGGGGCACACCGTGGCGCGCGCGTTTGAGCTGGCGACGCCGTCACTCGGCTCGATCGACTGCGTGCTGCGCGATGAACGCCGTCGAATCCTGATCCTGATCGAGATCTGGAACCGTCTCGACGATGTCGGGGCGGCCAGGCGCGCCACGAATCGCAAGGCGGACGAACTCCGCGGGCTTGAGGTCGCGTGGCACGAGCCAGCGGCCATCCGGGTCTGCTGGGTCGTCCGCGCGACCGCGGCGAACCGGGCGCTGGTCGCGCGCTATCCCAACGTCTTCGAGACCGCGTTTCCCGGCTCGTCGCGCGATTGGACGCGGGCCCTCACCGCCGGAGTGACGCCGCCGGAGAAGCCAGGACTGGTCTGGTCTGACCTGGGGGCCACCCGGCTGTTCGAGTGGCGGCGCCGATCATCGTGACATTCACGCTGTGAGCGCTTGATCGGGGGCATCGCGAACCACTCGGCGGCCCGCGGTGGCCCGTAGGCCGTGCTTCAGCGGTGTGGGCGTGATCCGACGCGGTACACAGCGGTCATCGCGGCGATCTGGCCAGCGAAACGCCCCGCGGAACGCCTTGAGCGTGAATCGGATGGGCACGAACCCCCCGGGGCACGAACCCCCGGGGCACGAACCCCCGGGGCACGAACCCCCGGGGCACGAACCCCCGGGGCACGAACCCCCGGGGCACGAACCCCCGGGGCACGAACCCCCGGGGCACGAACCCCCGGGGCACGAACCCGGGCGCCGCGGCTCAGCCCTCCTCGAGGTCGTCCGCCTCTTCCTCGAAGGCCTCGTCGCTGGTGACCTCCGCCGGCAGGACACGATCGAGGTCCTCGATCGTGTCGTCCTCCTCGTCCTCCTCGAGCTCCTCTTCGAGCTCCATCTCCTCGCGGATCAGGGTCCCGCGGGTGTAGGGGCGCAGATCGGTGAGCTTCGCCGACGTCGGGAACGAGACCTTGCCGTAGTTGCGCGGGTCCTGGTAGATCTCGCGGATGATGATCCGGACGTCCTTGTCGCCCAGCGACGTCACGCCCGCGGCGTACTTGTTGCCGTCGGCGATGAGCTTGAGCAGCCGCGCCGCGACGCGGGGCTCCACCACGCCGATTCGCACGCCGTTCGAGTGCGCGATGAGCCGGTTGCCCTCCGGCGTGAGCTCGACGTAGTCGCCGGGGTTGACCTGGGCAAGCTTGCGCGGATCGGCAAGGGCGGTCAGGAAGGCGAAGCCGGTCTTGCCGGTCTCCTCGACGAAGATCGACACGGGCGCCTTGGACCCGGCCTGGGCCGGCACGGTCCTCTCGCCGGCCTCGACGAGCAGGACGCGGAGGCGGTCGATATTGCGCTCGGCGATGCGGTTCGTCGGGTCGAGCGCGAGTGCGGCCTGGTAGTGCTCGCGGGCGGCGGCGAGTTCACCGAGTTCCCAGAGCGCCTTCGCCAGGCGGTTCTCCGCCTCGACGTCGGGCCCGAGGGCGAGGAGCTTTCGATTGGCGTCGGCGGCGTCGGCCCAGGCGGCCGCGGCGGCCTGCGCGATCGCCTGCTCGGCCAGCTGGCGATTGTAGCGCGTCTGGTTGGCCGCGCTCGAGGCCTTCGATTCGATTTCCGGGAACGTCAAGGGATGGTCCTTTCGGCGTGGCGTCGCGGCTCCGGCGCCGGGTGCGGCAGCCTCCGCGGGAAGATTCGGGGCCTTAGGGTTCTAGCACCGACCGGCGTCGCTGTCAAAGGGCCCCTGGCCGCGCGGCGAGGTGAGGGCAGGTGGGCCGGCACGGTACCCTGCGGCGTGCGCTGGTATTACAAGGCGGGCCTCGGCCTCGGATTGGCCTGGGGCGCCGCGCGCGCCCTCGGGGTCTACGGCGAGGCCGCTCGCGAACTCGACATCAACTTCCTGTTCGGCTTCATGGTCACGACCGGCGGCTGGACGGGCGTCTTCATCGTGGCCGACTGGATCTACCGGGCCGTCCGCGGCGATCGGACGCGCAAGCCACCCGACGAGGCCGACACGCCCGACGCTGCCATCGCAGCTACCGGAGCGCCAGGTTCCAGCCCACCACCACGAAGCCCAGGACGGCCAGGAGGCCGAGCTGCAGCACCCAGCGCGGGTCCCGGCGCAGCGCGACGCTCGACGAGCGGACCGCGTCCCAGAGGTAGAACACGAGCGTGAGGACCACGGGTCCCGCCATGACGGGGATGGCGACGGCTCGCAGCAGCCCCACCGCCAGCGCGACCACTGCGGCCGAGCTCACGGCCCCGGCGAACGCAGCCCGGGGCGGCGCCGGGAGCAGCCGCGCAAGCCGGTAGCCGAGGGCGCCCGCGATCAGGGCGTCGGCAGCGGCGACGATCAGGAGCCCGGCCTCCGAGAGCCCGCCGGGACCACTTGTCAGCTCGCCCGCCGCGCCCCGGCTCTCGATCACCAGGCCACCGGTCACGAGACCGGCGACAGCCAGGAATCCGAGGCCCGCGGTGACAATGGCCGCAGCGAGAATGGGCAGCCGCGCCGGCGCCTCGGAGCCATGCGCGATCGCACGGCCTTCAGCGAGCACGGCGAAGAGCAGCAGGCCGGCGGCAACCCCGAGGGCCGGGACGATCGACCAGTCCAGCGGGACGAAGCGGCCGGCCAGCAGCAGCGCTGCCGCGAGAACGCCCGCCACCAGGCCTGCCTCGGGCGGCACGGTCGCGCGCGCCTCGGGGTCGTCGGACTGGAAGCCGGCCCGCGTTCCGAGGATGACCACCCCGGCGAGGAACAGGGCCACGACCCATGCCACCGATGGATCGACCAGACGTCCCAGCCCGAGCAGCACGACGGCGGTCAGCAGGAGCTCGCGCTGGGCGCTCCCGCCGGCCCGCAGGCGCTCGAACGTCCCGTCGCCGCCCCGTCCACCGGGCGCCCTCATCCGACACGCTCCGGCTTGCGGCGCGCCCAATCGAGCAGATCGGCCCGCCGCCACGTGTTGACGACCTTCGGCGCCTCGACCCACGCGCGACGGGCCTGCGCCACGCACCAGCGCAGGTTGTCGAGCTCGCGCAGATTGTGTGCGTCCGAGTCGAGCGCAAGCAGGCAGCCGAGCTCGACGGCGCGCCGCGCTCGTGCGTCGGCGAGATCGAGCCGGTGGTCAGAGCCGTTCATCTCGAGCGCCGTGCCGGTGCGGGCGGCCTCCCGGTAGATGACCTCCCAGTCGAGGTCGAGGTCGTCGCGCGCCTGGATCATGCGCCCGGACGGGTGTGCGATGACGTCCACGTGCGGCGAATGGATGGCGGCCAGGACCCGTTCGGTCAGCTGCGCCCGTGGTTGGCGGCGCGAGACGTGCAGTGACGCGACCACGATGTCAAAGCCGGCGAGCAGTTCGTCGGGGTAGTCCAGGCGTCCGTCGGCGCGGATCTCCAGCTCGCAGCCGTGGAGCAGTCGGAAGCCGTTCGGGGATGCCTCTTCGGGCATCGTGCCGGCCGCCTCCTCTCGCGCAAAGCGCTCGTTCAACGCCCGGATGATCGCCCGCTGCTCCTCCACCTGGTCAGGCCGCAGGCCGTGCGCGATCGCGAGGCTGAGCGTGTGGTCGGTCAGCACCTGGTACTCGTAGCCGCGGCGCCGGCACGCCTCGGCCATGACCTCGATGCGCTCGACCCCATCGGACCACTCCGAGTGGGTGTGCAGGTCGCCCCGCAGGTCCTCGCGGCGGACGAGCGTCGGCAGCGACCCCGCCAGCGCGGCCTCGATCTCGCCCCCGTCCTCGCGCAGCTCCGGCTCGATGAATGGCAGCCCGAGGAACGCGTACGCCTCGGCCTCGGTGGCGAACGTGTGCAGATCGGCCGCCGCGCCGGTCAGGATCTCTCCCCCCTCCCCGACCCGCGCGAAGCCCTTCTCGGACAGGCTCCAGCCGCGGTCGCGCGCCATCCCCCGCAGCCGGACGTTGTGCTCCCTGGATCCCGTGAAATGAAGGAGGTACGTCCCCGCCTGGCCCGGGGGCATGATTATGAGGTCCACCTGCGGCCCGCGCATCAACGTCACGGCGGCCTTGTGACCGCCCCGATTGAGCACGCGCTCCACGCGCCCGAGGTCGGCGAAGCGGTCGATGAGTGCAGGCGCGTCAGCGGTCTCGGCCAGGAGATCGAGGTCGCCGATCGTCTCCCGTCGGCGGCGGAACGAGCCGGCGGGCTCGAGCCGCGTGACGCCGGGCGCGGCCCGCAACTCCTCGATCACGCTCTCGATGATCGCCTCGGCGGCGCCCAGGAGAAGCCGTCGCGGCTGCGATTCGATGGCTGCGATGCCCGCGAGGATGGATGCCTCGGTCCGCTCGGAGAGGCCGCGCACCGTGCGCAGATGGCCCGCTTCGGCGGCATGGCGCAGATCTTCGAGGTTCTCGATCCCGAGTGCCTCGTACAGCAGCCTGACGGTGCGCGGCCCGACGCCCGGCACCTGCAGCAGCTCCACCAGCGCCGGCGGCACCTCCTGGCGCAGCCGCTCATGGAACGCCATTCGGCCGGTCGTCGCGAGCTCGGCGATCTTGGCCGTGATCGCCGCCCCGACGCCGGGGATCTTCGGGGGATCGCTCGACCGGTAGGCGGTGGCGACGTCGAACGGCATCCGCCCGATGGCATCGGCGGCACGGTGATAGGCGACCGTCTTGAAGACCAGTTCGCCCTTGACTTCGAGCATGTCGCCGATCTCGTGAAAGATCCGTGCAAGACGGCCGTTGGTCAGCGGCTCGTCGGGGCCGGCCGCGTCCTCATCGCCGGCGAACTCGGATGGGGCCTCGGCGTCGCGCAGCGGCCCGTCGGCTCGTTCGGTCTGGGCGGTCGGTTCGTCCGTCACACCGCGATCATGCGGCGACGACGCGATCTCGTCCCAGCCGCTTGGCACGGTAGAGCGCGTGATCGGCCGCATCGACGATGTCGGCGATCGGCTGGTCCGCCGAGCGAGCCATCGCGACGCCCACCGAGACCGTGACGCGGGCGGGACCGAGTGCGGAGAGATCCAGGCCGGCGACGGCGGCCCGGATGCGTTCCCCCACGTCGAGCGCGACGGCGGGGCTCGGGTTGCGCAGGAGCACCGCGAACTCCTCGCCGCCGAACCGGGCGGGCACGTCCTCCTCGCGGACGGCCCGCGCGATGGCCGCAGCGACGGCCTTGAGCACGGCGTCGCCCACCGGGTGGCCGAAGCGATCGTTGAGGCGCTTGAAATGGTCGATGTCCACCATCAGCACGCCCACCGCGTCGTCGGCACGACGCCGCCGTGCCAGCAGCCCGCAGAACTCGTCGAAGTAGCGCCGGTTGGGCAGGCCGGTGAGTGCGTCGGTCGACGCGCGAGCCTCGGCGGCGCGATGGGAGTACGCGCGGGCAAGCGCGGCGGACGCTTCGCCAGCCGCGTCACCGAGCAGCCGGATGGACGCCGGGCTCCAGGCATCGGCGAGTCGACGCGAGAGGACGATCGCCCCGACCACGACGCCATCGACCCTGAGCGGAGCCGCGATGGTGTTCCGAAGGCCGTAGACCGTGCCGACGCGGCCGGCGATCCGGGCAGCGATGCGCGCGGAGGCCTCGTCGTCCGCGGTCGGCGGGGCGTAGGGTCGCCCCGATCGGGTCCCGGCGCCTGCCGGGATGGTCGTGGGCAGGCCGGGGAACAGGGTCGGTGCGTGCCACTCGTCGGCAAGCTCCTCGAAGGCGGTCCGGGCGGGCATGGCCCCCGGGGTGGCTGCCCCCTCCTGCGCGCGCAGCTCCGCGTGGACGGGCACGGCGACCCGTTCCGAGGACGTCGTGTACGCGCCGGCACCCGGGTCGTCCAGGTCCGAGACCGGCAGCAGCGTCGTGGAGCTCGGCACGCCGGCGCGGCTCGAGACGAGCGTCGCCTCCAGGACCCGGCCCTCCGGCCGCAGCCGGACCACGACCGTGTGATCCGCGGCGGCGACCTCGCCGAGGTCCTCCACGATCGCATCGACGATGGCGTCGGGGGAGACCGAGCGCGACAGTCCGCGCAGAATCCGCCCGAAGCTCTCCGCCTCCTGGCGTCGCCCCAGCTCGATGTCGCGGACGGCCCGGCGATAAAAGACGACCGCGAGCGCGACGACCCCGACGAGACCCAGCAGGATGATGCTGACCGCGCCGGGGCTGATCACGACCTGGATGGCGGTCAGCAGTCCGAGCGCCGCCAGGGACGCCCCGAGGCTCCACCCGGTCCGGCGCAGCCGCAGCTCCCAGGCGTTCTCGTCGCTCAGCGCGGCGCCCGCCGCCACCTCCGGCGACGGCCCGCCTCGCGGTCGGGCAAGGGCGCGGATCGAGCCGCGGCGTCCCCTCGAGCCGACGCCAGCGGCC
>Ga0194132_10011917_pt1 | contig 11002 bp, 6 predicted proteins | sample TA2KigOf80mmetaG_FD_148612 | JGI IMG/M metagenome (GOLD analysis project Ga0194132, IMG submission 148612) | Freshwater microbial communities from Lake Tanganyika, Tanzania - TA2015054 Kigoma Offshore 80m | ecosystem: Environmental > Aquatic > Freshwater > Lake | place: Tanzania: Lake Tanganyika... | reverse complement strand
TTCGTAGAAGCCGCAGCGGGGTCCTGAACCCAGCCACCTCAGGTTGTTACTGATGTTGAACAGCGTCGTTGCAACCGCACGCAGCTGACCGTGACATTCCACGAGCCCGTCCCGCTGTGCGTTGGCCTCGAAGTGGTCGACGACCTCCACAAAATCGATACCGGTCTGCGAAGCCAGCACGGCTGCAACTCGACCACCGAATTCCGGATGAGTATTGATCCCCGATACCACCGCTGTGCCACCCACCGGGAGTTCCAGAACCGCGTTTCGGGCGCGCTCCGCGCGTTCGACCGAGAGCTCTAGCTGTCGTGCAAAACCTCCAAACTCCTGACCGAGCCGCAAGGGAGTCGCATCCGCCAGATGGGTTCGACCAATCTTGATGATGTGGTCCCACGCCTGCGCCTTGCTGCGCAGTTCGTCAGCGAAACGCTTGAGCGCAGGGATCAGTGAATCGTGAATCGAAACAGCGACGGCAACGTGGATGGCTGTCGGGAACGTGTCATTCGTGCTCTGCCCCATGTTGACATGGTCGTTTGGATGAACCGGCTTTGTCGTCGCAAAACGATCGCCACCCAGCAGCTCGATCGCGCGGTTGGAAATGACCTCATTGATATTCATGTTGCTGGACGTGCCGGAGCCGGTCTGGAACACGTCGATGGGAAACTGATCGTCGAACTTTCCGTCATGGACTGCCATGCAGGCGTTCAGCATGGCATCCACCTGTTGATCGTTCAGCAGGTTTTTGCCGGTACCGGTCAGCTTGCCGAGATCGTGGTTGGCGACACCGCAGGCGTACTTCACCAGACCCATCGCGTGGATGAGTTCCGGAGGAATTTCACGTCCTGAGATCGGAAAGTTCTCAACGGCTCGCTGCGTCTGCGCTCCGAAGTAGCCATCCGCAGGAACCTGAACATCACCCATCGAATCACGTTCAGTACGAAACTTGGACATCGGCTTCTTCCTTCTTCATAACAATCCTTATCAGAGACTCAGATACCAGAAACATTGCGGTGCGATGATGGTCCTGAGGTCAGTCCCAACACAGGCATCCGCGCCAACTGTGCACGGGACGGCCTAACGGTTAGAGTAATTCTAAACCGTCTTTGAGCAGCAACATGCCCTACGCCCATCGCGCCGATATTCACGATGCGGACACCCACATGATGGAGCGTCCGGACTGGATTGCGCAGTTCGCTGATGCAGACGTGCGCCCCTACCTCGCCCCCTTCGTCGATGGACGCGCCGAACCGCTGGCCGTGATCGAAGATGCCATACAGCGATTCTCACGTCGGACGAAGGATGCAGCGCTGCGCGCAGAAGATGACGCCGCGTTCATGTCGATGCGATTCAAAGGCTGGCATGGCCTCGGCGCGTTTGATGCCGACGAGCGAGTGCGAGCCAACGATCTGCTCGGGTTCAAGGCGCACATCGTCTTTCCCACCAGTGCGTTTGATCAGGTGGTTGCCGCGAAATCCGGGCCGGTTTTTGTCGGTGGGGTGCGTGCTCTGAACCGTGGGCTCGCCACGTTCTGTTCGGCTGACAAGCGTATGTACGGGGCGGGATATCTGCCTCTTGGGGTCGGCCCGGAGCAGGCGGAGGTGCTGCTTGAAGAGTTGATTGGCGCAGGATTCCGGATTGTTCTGATCGACACTGTTCCACCCCGCGAAGGACTGTCATTCACGCACCGCGATTACGACCGCATCTGGGCGCGCATCCAGGACGCCAATCTTGCGGTGACGCTGCATGTGGGAGTGAACGGACGCTGGTTCAATCCGGTACCGTCGTCCCTCTACAACAACGGCCGTGAACGGCCGGCGCATGTCGAAGGTGATGCGCCACGCGATGCGCTGGCCTACATGAGTATCCACCAGGAAGCGCAGCTGTTTCTGGCGGCTATGATTTTCGATGGTGTGCTCGAACGGTTCCCGCGCCTGCGCATCGGGATCGTTGAGCTTGGCGCGTCGTGGATCATCTCGTGGATGAAACACCTGGATCAGGCTTACCGCGCCTTTCGCAGATTGCAGGATCTGTCTGAGCTCAAGCTGCAACCCTCTGAATACGTGAGACGCCAGATGAAAGTCACGCCCTTTGCAGGTGAGGACATCGGCTGGCTGTTGAAGTCCGGTGCTGAGGATCTCCTGATGTTTGCCTCGGACTATCCTCACCACGAGGGCACCGATGATCCGATCGGCCGTTATGAGCGAACGATGACCGATATCGACGAAGTTCAGCGAGCGAAGTTCTATGCCGGAAACTTCAGGAGTTTTGTTGCTCTTTGAGCGACCCGCTATGATCCTTTTTACGAGCCGTTTTGATTCGCCGCGCCATAACTCGAAAGAAGCATGCCACCCGCGAGCAGCACACCCACCAGCGACAACAGCAGGGGTGCGCTGAAATCCATTCCCATCCAGAGCATCGCGGCAGCCACCAGACAGCCCGACGAGCTGCCGAGATCCCACCCACCTTCCGTGACGATTGAATAACGCAACGGGCATCCCGACGCCTTGGCCATCGCATACACCCGGGTCATCAGCGTGGGTGCGGTGAGCGCGACAGCCAACGCACCGACAGCCGTGGTGATTAATGCTCCACTCGGAGAGCTCCAGGTGATGGCTTGAAGGCACACCACGATTGCGGCAGCGCCAAACGCGAACATGACGGAGCGTCTGCCATGGCCGATGTCGATCATCCTTCCAATGCCCAGGCTCATTGCAGCACTCGCCAGCCCGGCCAATGCCATCGCGCCGCCGAAATTCTGGAACTTCTCCCCGAGGGTGATGAAGAGCGAGAGCTGCCATACGTGAAAGAAGCTCGCCGCAAACCAGCCGTCTGCGGCGTATAGCGCGCCGCCAAAGAGCACATCGCGACGATTGCCACGGAACGTGCTTTCGATGCGCACATCCACAGCGCCAATCAACGGCAGTGCGGCGCAGATCTGCACCAAGGCGATGCAGTAGAACGCGATGACCGGTCCCGCGGTTGCGATGGCGATACCACCCAGTGCCGGCGCGACGATTCCAACAAGCGCGATGATGGCTTCGCGGCCTCCCACCTGCGCGCCACGAACGTCTTCCTCCCCGAGCGCGGCGCAGTAGGCGTGGTAACACGTCCAGTAGAACACGCTGCCGATGGAGGTGAGGCCGATGAACCAGAACAGCATGTCATCCGGACCACTGATGTGCGGCAGCATCAGATAGGTAATGGCTTCCATCACCGTGCCAAGGATCAGGATGTTGCGCACGCCGATGCGTTTGGCGAGGGGCAGCACAAGGGGGCGGATCAGGAATCTCGCGGCGTTGATTCCAGCGAGGGTGCACAGGACAAGGGGCACTGAGACGCCGGCTTTCAGCAGGAATACGAATACGAAGACACCACCGGCGAATTGAGCCATCGCAGCGATGGCCACGTGCAGGTTGGCGCGGTTCACTGCGCTGTTGGAAAACAGTGACATCACAGGTGGTGGAGACCAGAAATCGCGATTTTCAAGACGAGGCTTGTTCAGTCCGCCAACGCGTAAGCAATCACCCGCCCGCCCGATGTGGTTTGGGGCGCTTCAGTCTGCTCATGGGCGATGTCGGGCCTGACCTGTTCTGCCGGCACAGTCACAATCACCATCTGCCGCCCGGACTTGGGGCTGACATAGGTCATGGGCGTGGCGTCGGAGGCGGAGGGCAGCTCATCTTCCCAGAGCACCTCCCCGGTGAACTCATCAAACGCGCGAATGAAGCCATCCGCCACACCGCCCATGAAGATGAGGCCACCACCGGTCACGATGGAACCGGCCGCATAGGGAAAGCCGAGCTCCCAGAAACCGAGGCCGCGCCGCCAGACAATCTGTTGTGTGGAGAGATCCACTACGGCGATCTCACCAAAGGGTGGTTTGATGCACGGCATGCCGATGGGCGATGCGAACAGGCGCACACGCGCTGCATAGGCAGTGCCACGTTGCGGCCCACCGATTCCATAACCCCGATTGAACCCGGCTTCCGATGACGCCTCGTCCTTCTCCCTCGGAATGATCTCCACGATGAAAGGGATGTGCATGGTGTTCACCACCATGAGCCGACGGGCTTCATCCACCGCGACGCTACCCCAGTTCATGCCGCCCGCAGGTCCCGGATACAACAAAGTGCCGCGCACGGAAGGTGGTGTGAGCGGGCCTTCGTAGCGAAGTCCGAGGAATGTTTTGCGACATGCCATCTGGTCAAACGGGCTGACGCCGAAGAGATCCTGTTCGGTGATGCGAGGATGCGCGAACGACGGCATGCCGGTGGAGAACGGCTGCGTGGGAGAGGCGCGTTCTTCAGGAAGATCGGAAGCGGGCACCGGTTTTTCGGTGACCTCTGTCAGCACTTCACCCGTAGCGCGATCCAGTACAAAGAGCTCACCGCGTTTGGTGGGCACGATCACCGCCTTGCGAAGGGCGCCGCCCAACATCATGTCCACGAGTGTGGGCTGTGACGGTACGTCGTAATCCCAGATGTCGTGGTGTGTGGTCTGGAAGTGCCAGCGCGCGAGACCAGTTTTCGCATCGATGGCGACGATGGAACTCGAGTACTTCTCCATCACCTCGGTGCGATGGGCGCCGAAGTAATCCGGTGTGGCGTTGCCCGTGGGTACGTAGACCAGGCCAAGCTCATCATCCGCGGACATCAGGCTCCACACGTTGGGCGTACCTCGCGTGTAGTACCCGCCTTCAGGTGGCATCGGCGATTGCCCTTCGCGGCCCATGTCCCAGGCCCAGAGCAGATCGCCCGTGCGCGGGTCGTAACCGCGCACCACGCCGGAGGGTTCTTCAATTTCCTGGTTGTCCATCACCCAGCCACCTACGGCGAGTGAACCGCTGGCCAGTACCGGAGGGGAAGTAACGAAATAGTAGAGGGGCTTCACTTCCCCCATGCCGGCGAGCAATGAGATCTCACCACCGGTACCGAAATCCGGACAGGGTTCACCGGTGATGCGGTCCAGCGCGATCATGCGGGCATCTGTGGTCGCTGTGAAAATCCGTTCGGCACAGATACCGTCGGGCGGCGCATCGGGCAGCTTGTAGTACGTTACACCACGACAGTTGCCGACGATGCCGTACGGCGGCGTTTCATTCTTCGGATCAAAACGCCAACGTTCGGTACCGGTCTCCGCATCGAGAGCGATCACCACGTTCTGTGAGGTGCAGAGATAGAGGCCATCATCAATCTGGATGGGCGTCGCGCTGAAACGGCCGATACGGTTGGTATCGAATTCCCAGATGCGCTCAAGCCCCTGCACGTTGTCACGATTCACATCGGAGTGCGTGGCGTAGCGAGTACCCCGGTGAGTGGCACCATAGGCGACCCAGTTGCCGTCGCCGTGTGGCGTGATCGATGCTGTTTCAGCGACCTCACCGACAGGTTGATTCAGAAGATTGATAGTCATCGCCGACAGTACGGCGAAACTCGCGATTCCCCCGACGATAACTGTTGGAGTACTCCACAACGCAGGCAGTGGTGCGGGCCAGATCTTCCGGCGAATGATCGGTGTGCAGAGCCAAAGGGCGAGCAGGCCGATGATCCAGATTCGCGAACCCACCAGCCAGAAACTGGTGCCGGCTTCATACACCGCCCAGGCGAGCGTCAGCAGCAGCACGCCACCGTATGCACGAAAGCCCCAGGGCTTCGCGAGCCACAGGCCGATGGCGCTTGCCGCCATGAGAATGCCTGCAGTGGCGTAGTAGAGCGTGCCACCGAGTACGGCAAGCTGCACGCCGTACCAGGCCATGGCGAGGCCCAGAACGCCGATGACAACTGCCGTAATTCTCAACATGGTGCAGAGCGGTCAGCGCGCCAACGCAGCTTCTGTTGCCGCTTTCACGAATGCCAGCCGGGCCATGCTGTAGTCGGTGTTGGTGGCATAGGGCCAGGCGCTGTTGATCGCGATCACCAGTTTCTCTTTCGGGTCCACATGGATCATCTGCCCGAAGATGCCCAAGGCGTCGTACATGTCGCCTCTGATCCACCAGAAGTAGCCATAACCGCCAGCTTCTGGATCATCCGCAATCGGCAGCAATGCGCTCGTCGCTTCCTTCACCCAGCCTGCCGGCGTGACGCCCGCGCCATCTTCCACCATGAACTGGCCGATGCGTGCGTAGTCGCGCAGCGTCATGTTGAGGCAGCAACCGCCGCGTTCGTGACCGGAAGTATCCATGAACCACACGGCATCCTGCTCCATGCCATACGGCGCCCAGATTTTCTTCGAGAGATATTCCGCCATCGTCATGCCGGTCGCGCGAGATACCACATAACCCGCAAGATCCGTCTCACCCGTTGAATAGAGGAATTTCTCGCCCGCGGGAAGGGCGCGTTCGAGCCTTCGCATGTAGCCAAGAATCGGCGATGGTTCGCCCTCGAACTGCACTCGGCCGGCACGGGCGACATCGGAGTTTGGATCGGTGTAGTCCTCATTCCATTTCACGCCGGAGCTCATGGTCAGCAAGTGGCGGATGGTGACGCCGGCGTACACCGAACCCTTCATCTCGCTGACGTATTGATCCAGCGTGTCGTCTAGGCTCTTGATGTAACCATCCTCGATGGCGGCGCCGATGAGTGTGCTGGTGAGTGACTTCGTTACGGAGAACGAAATCCAGCGATCGTCCGGCTGCCTTCCGAGGCCGTATTGTTCGAGCAGGATCTCGCCGTCTTTCACTATCACGATGCCGGACACGCGGTAATCCTTCATATAGCTCGTGGTATCATGGGGCTTGTCACCGATGTTGAAGCGCACATCCAGCGTCTGACCTTGCGCTCGGCGGAACTCGCGCACTTTTTCGCCACGCTTCACCACGCGCACCGCTTGCGGTGCCACTTTGTCGATTGTCCGGAAGCCGACTTCGGTTTCAGCGGGCGTCCAGAACAGGACGTTGTCGTTGTCGGGCAGCTTCTCGCTGCGGGCGCCAATCAGCACTGGTTCCACAACGGCTGAGCTGGTGGTAGCAGTCGCCTTTGATTGATTCTGCTCAGGCCCGGGTGTGGTACAGGCGGCTATGAGTACCAAGGTCGTCAAAAGCAGATGCCGAATCGTCATGATCTCTCCCCGTCCTGTTATTCGTATGCAGCACAGTGACCATACGGGAACACGCGGCGGGGGTGCAACCCGCGCAGCTACACCTCCTCTGGCGCTCGAACGGAGTACGGTTTTTTTGACCAGGCGGGCAGGCGGCGCTTTGCAATACACTCAAGCCAAGGCACAAGAAGCAGAGCAGAGACCTATTGCCAGAAAAAAGACCCGCGTCGTGGTGCTGGGGACAGGCGGCGCCGGACTGACCGCTGCCATCACCGCGCATGATCATGGCGCCAAGGTGAAGGTGTTCGAGAAGGCGGACAAGGTCGGCGGTACCACGGCGTGGTCCGGCGGCATGATCTGGATTCCGAACAACCATCTCGAAGCAGAATTCGGCAGTCGCGACAGCCGCGAGGAATCCGTGCGCTACATCATGTCGCTGTCGCATGGGTTGATCGATGAGTCGTTGGCAGAAGCATTCGTGGATGCAGGCCCGCGAATGGTGAAATTCCTCAACGACCATACGCCCACGAACTTTCGCACCATCCCCCAGTTTCCGGACTATCACGCGGAGTTTCCCGGTGGGAGAACCGGTGGTGGGCGTTCACTCGATACCCCGCCTTATTCGTTCAAGGAGTTGGGCAAGTGGGCGGATCGGGTAACTCCATCACCGTATTACCCTGGTCCGCGTCTTTCCATTTACGACACCCCGCTTGGCCAGGCAGTGCCTGAGTCGGTGCCAGAGGAAGAACTCGAACGTCGTTCACGCAACAACGAACGGGCAAGTGGCCAGGTACTCATCGGGCGGTTGCTCAAGGGTTGTCTTGATCGTGGCATCGAACCGCGCACCTCCTGTCGCGCAGTCGATCTCATTCTGAAGAAACGGAAAGTCAAAGGGGTGGTGGTCGAAACTGCGGACGGCGATGAAGAAGAGGTGGAAGCCAGTGCGGTGATTCTGTGTACCGGCGGCTTCGAGTGGAGTGATGAATTCAAGCGCGCCTTCCTGCGTGGCCCGATGACCCACTCGGTGTCGATCCAGACCAATACCGGTGATGGCCTGCGCATGGCCATGCGTGCCGGCGCGATGCTCGGCAACATGCGGGAAGCATGGTGGATGCCGGTTGCAGTGGTTCCGGATGACTACAACTCCATGGGCCGAGTGCTGATTGCAGGAATCCGCTCGTTGCCCCGTTGCATCATGGTCAACCGCAAGGCCAAACGCTTCACCAACGAATCCTCGAACTACAACGCCTTCGGTATCGCGTTCCATGAACAGGATGTGTCTGCGTTCGACTACGCCAACCTGCCGTGTTGGTTGGTGTTCGATCAGGGCTACATCGATCAGTACGGCTTCTCCATCACCGATGGCAAACCCGGGGAGCCTCCGCCGCAATGGGTCGCCGGTGCAGCAACGCTCAAAGGGCTAGCGGATCGTTTAGGGATTCTTGGTGAGCAGCTCGAACAAACCGTTTCGCGCTGGAACAGCCAATGCGCGGCGAGCCATGACGATGACCGCCAGCGGGGCGATGCGGCTCACGATCAATGGTGGGGTGATGCTGCGCAACGAGGCAGCACACAAGCACCGATGGGGCCACTCGACAAAGGGCCGTTCTATGCCGTTGAAATCAAGAGCGGTGCACTCGGCACCAAGGGCGGACCGCAAACTGACTGGAACGCCAACGTGCTCGACGTGGACTGCAGCTCATCGATGATCCAGAGTCTCCCTTCCCTGCGGGGCGACAGCGCGAAGTTGCAGCCAATCTCGACTATGAGATTGAAACTCAAGACGACGATGGCGCCTGGATGCCCACTTGGTCTTGGGGTGACTTCTTCCCGAACGTTTGGCCTCGTGTGCAACTTGAGTGGGCGGGTGTGGTGACGTTGGAAAAACTGTTGTTGCTCGAGAAATTCGGTCGAATCGAAACGTGATTCGAAACCCTCACTGTAGAGGTTTAATAGTAAAAATAGGTTCATACGTATGAGTCTGTGCTGCCGTATCGGAGATCCCTATGCATGCCCATGATCTGAGTCCTTGGTCCCACAGCCACGTTTTCGACACGGGCAACCCGGCTGCTGAATGGGGCACGCGAGCGGTGTTGTGGATCACCGCCACCATGATGGTTGTGGAAATCTGGGCCGGTTGGTGGTTCAACTCAATGGCACTGCTGGCAGATGGCTGGCACATGAGCTCACATGCGCTCGCGATCGGCTTGAGCGCGTTCGCCTATGTTGCCGCCCGGCGTTATGCGCGGGACTCACGCTTTGCGTTTGGCACCTGGAAGATAGAGGTTCTCGCAGGCTACACCAGCGCAGTGTTCCTGCTTGGCATCGCCGCACTGATGGCCTTTGCTTCCATCGAACGCCTTCTGGTGCCGCAGACTATTCAGTTTCCGGAAGCCATCGCAATTGCCATGGTCGGTCTGGTCGTCAACGTGGTTTGTGCGCTCATTCTTGGGCGAGCCGAGCATGATCATGGTCATGCGAGTAAACACGGCCATAAGCACTATCATCACCGCGAATATCACCACGACCTGAACCTGCGATCGGCCTATCTGCACGTGATCGCCGATGCGGTGACTTCTGTGCTGGCCATCGTGGCGTTGGTCGGGGGTATGGCTTTCGGCTGGAACTGGCTCGACCCCGTCATGGGCATCGTCGGCGCGGTGCTTGTAGCCCGTTGGGCGTGGGGACTATTGCAGGATACGGGTCGTGTGCTTCTCGACCGGGAAATGGACCATCCGGTGGCGGAAGAGATCAGGCACAACGTGACGAACGTCGATCCAACCCAGTCCACTCAGATCGCCGATCTTCACCTCTGGCGAGTCGGCAATTCTAAGTACGCCTGTATCCTGAGCCTCGTCACTCACGACGCGAGGTTGACGCCCGCTCGCGTGAAGGCCTGTTTGTGCGAGCATGACGAATTGACGCACGTGACGGTTGAGATTCATCAGTGCGAGTAAGTTCTCGTGCGAGGATGATCGATGTGGGGTCGAGGCGGGTCACGCTGCCAAATCGGTCACGATTCTGCGGAGCCTGGAGGGGTCGATATTGTGCGGAGCAGAACCGTCAGGCAGTTCGCACGCGAATGCACAGGTTGTCGCGAGGTAAGAGGAGTTAACACCGTGCACGCCATCATGTTGTGCTCGTCAAGAAACGCCGTTCATTCAGCCGCGGGTTCGCCGCGTGCGTGGATATGGGTCTCTACTTCAACGAGCAGTTCCGGCCGGCAAATTTCGGCCTGGATAACGTTAAGCGTCTGCTCCTCCCCTGGGTCAGTGCCGGGATGGTGACGCAGCAATTTCCAGTCCTGCGGATGGCGGAGGTAGATGCGTCGTGCGTGATGACGAGAGTGCTCGATCAAGTTGTCCGATTCCGGTAGCCCCGCTGCGCGTATAACCAGATCCACGTTCTCCAAAGCAAGCGCGAATTGCGCCGCCACGTCGCCCTCGTGCAGAGATTCACTCTGGCGGATACTCGCAGTCCCGGAGACATAGAGCTCCGAACCGTGAATGCGTGTTGCACGCGCGAAACTCGGTGCGCGCGGGCCATACCGTTCAGGGTAGCGGTACGCAGGGATTTGCAAAGGATTTTCTACGGGAGACGCCTTCGCACTGCCGGCAATCGCCGCGATCACCAGGTATTCACCGGGCGTGCCGACGGCAGACGCGGCGGGGAGCGGCGTGTCTTGCAACGCCTCAAGCGCTTCAGCGCGCCCGAGGCAAAACAACTTGTAGGTATCAAGATCGCCATACTCGCGGTTGATTTCGGGAATGAAATTCCAGATGCGGTGAAAGTGGAAATCGCCAAGGTGCTGGATCAGCGCGGCGTAGAGGGTGCGGGAGATATGGCGAATGGATGGCTGAGTGACCGGCGCGGCCACGCCGAGGCACAGAAGATTCTCGCGCTCGAAGCGGTGGATTCCGAAGGCGTCCGCGCCACGGCGCTGCATGGGGCCGAAACGCCAACTCTC
>Ga0194132_10011915_pt1 | contig 11004 bp, 10 predicted proteins | sample TA2KigOf80mmetaG_FD_148612 | JGI IMG/M metagenome (GOLD analysis project Ga0194132, IMG submission 148612) | Freshwater microbial communities from Lake Tanganyika, Tanzania - TA2015054 Kigoma Offshore 80m | ecosystem: Environmental > Aquatic > Freshwater > Lake | place: Tanzania: Lake... | reverse complement strand
CTGGAAACAGGCATGTTGTCAGTTTTCGTTTTTGTGCGATGGTCGAAAGAAGCCATCCGCAGGCACTGGCCCGCCCTCGGAAAGGGGATTCTGATCAAATCCGGCACGGGAGTGAGGCGTTGGTGTATACTGTCGGGGTCCGGGAGACCCAAAATGGAAATCCCGGTCAAAATGTTCTTCCTGACCAAGGACACCGTGTACGCCGCAGGTTGAACTCAATGTCTACTAACCAACGGTCTGATTAATAGATCATCACCGCCAGCCCCACAACTTCGGCGCCATAGCTCTCCACCAGCGATTTCAGGTTGCGCAGTTTGGTGCCGGTCCGCAGGATGTCGTCCACCAGCAGCACCTTTTCGCCCCGGCGCGGCTCCACGAACTGCCGGAACCGCTGCGGCTGCCCCTCAATGTCCTCTTCGGCCCAATAGACCTGGTTCGCCCGCAGCGCTTCCACCACGCCGTACGCCACAGGAAGGCCGCCAGTCGCCGGGGCCACCACGGAAAGCTGAGGAATCATCGCCCGGATCTCCGAGTTCGCCCGCAGCTTGCGGCTCAGCGCCACGCTAAGAGTCTTGGCAGTCTGGAAGCTGCGCATAGCCAACGCCACCTGCAGATACTCGTCTGCGTGCAGACCGTTGCCATACTCGAAGTGCCCGTGCCTGAGGGCTCCGGTTTGACGCAGCAACGTCACCACTTCTTCCTGCGTGGGGATGAGTTCCATCAGTTAGCTCCCTTGCCCAGAATCACCTGGGGGATAGTACGGAGAATGATCTTCCAATCCAGACCCAAGGACCAGGTGTCGATGTATTCCATATCCATTTTCATCCAGGTTTCAAAGTCCACCGAGTCCCGGCCGTGCAACGCCCAAAGACAAGTAAGCCCTGGCCGCATGCGAAGCCGCCGGCGCTGCCAGCGGGCATACTTCTCAACTTCCGAGGCCACCGCCGGCCGCGGCCCCACAATCGACATGTCACCCTTCAACACATTCCAAAGCTGGGGCAATTCGTCAATCGAGTACTTGCGCAGGAAACGTCCCAGCGATGTCAGTCGCGGATCGTTGGGAATCTTGAAGACCGGCCCGCTGCGGACATTCATGTGTTCCAGGGAGTCCTTCATTCGTTCAGCGTCCGCCACCATGGAACGGAACTTGTAAAAGGCGAACCGCCGGCCATTCAGACCGCAGCGTTCCTGCCGGAAAATCACCGGGCCCGCCGAAGTCGCCTTGATGAGGAGTGCGATCAAGCCAAGAAATGGTGCCAGCACCAGCAGGGCAAGGGAAGCCGCAGCCACATCCGTGACTCGCTTGATGAACAGACGAATCTCATCGTGGGGCGTCGCGGAGAAGGTAAGCAGCGGCAGCGAGTCCAGGCGGTCCAGATACACCTCGCTGTTCACGTGCGGAAAGAAATCCACCGCGACGCGAGTGCGAACCCCTTCTTCGTCGCACAGCAGGAAGATCTCCTCCAACCCATCCAACCTGGGAGATGGAACGGCAAAGATGATCTCATCCACCACGTGGCGGCGCAGCAGATCGGGAAGCGCGGCGAGAGGCCGCACCACATAAGGTCCCAAATCGGGCGCCGGCGCTTCGTGCTCATCCGGCGCAAGAAAGCCGCTGATACGAATGCCATGCACGGCGGAAGACTCCAACCGCCGGGCAATGGCGGAAGCCGTGGATCCTGTGCCCACGATCAACACGTGGTGCGGTCCGCCGAACTCCCGCCGGATCCAGCCAACAAGCCGGCCGGAGTTCCAGCGGAACAGAAGAAGCAACAGCCAGGTGGCCGTCACGAAGAGCGCGAGAAAGGACCGGCTCAGGTCCAGTCGCAGGAGGTATTCAGCCAAAACGATTGCCACGGCGCCCACCACGCATTGCCGCGTGGTCACCCGCAGAATCGTGCTGCGGCGAGCCGAATCCAACCGCTCGTAGACTTCAAGCGAATAGCCCAGCGATACCCAGGCCACCAGCGCGCAGCCCAGCAGCAGCGCCTTGACAGGACCGCTTAAGGCGAAGGAACGCTCCAACGGCAGTGCCAGCCGCAGCCTGTATGCGGCTTCGAAGGCGAGCGTGACGATGGCCACGTCGGACAGCCCGAACAGGAAACGCGCCTTGCGATGCTGGCGGCTGAACATAGCGGCCCGCCGGCGCTAGATGGCCGGCTTCTTCCCCACCGGCCTGAGTTCCACTTTGCGAATGAGGATCTCCGCACCCTCGCTCTGAATCTGAATCTTCCCCGCTTTGTGGGACGAGTTGTAGGCATGGTTCACCACCACACCGTTCAGAAGATAGATCAGCGTGTCACCGTCGGCGATCACTTCCTGGCGGTTCCACTGGCCCACAGGCTTCTCCACGTCCTTGGCGCCGCGGAAATCCACTTTATCCTTCCAGCCCGGGTCGCGCCCCCACCAGTTGATCCGGCCCCGATCCATCGTCTTTTCCTTGCCCGCCTTGTCCCAGATGGTCTCGCGGCCCTCTTCCCGCGTTCGTGCCGTGACAGTGGGCCGGTTCTGTCCACCCACCAGGATGATGTCCCCGGAACCGCCCTCAATGATCTGGCACTCAATCGACTCAAGCCAAGTGTTGTTGTACTTGCCGTCCTCACCCACCGCGTGGACCAGAATGCCGGAATCGCGCGCACGGTCGATTCGTGGCTCCCACGTTTTTCCGCTCCAGCGCCACTCGACGATCAGGTGATAGTCACGATACTGCTGTTTGGTTGCAATGCCGCCCCACTCCTCACCCGAGATGCGAATGGATCCGTTGGCCACCGAAAACACACCCTTCGGATCCTGGTACCGGTTCTCACGCAGCCACGTGTACCAGCCATCCAGGTTGCGCCCGTTGAAGAGCTTGAGGGTCTTAGAGGGACGAATCGGCTCCCCGGCGTCCGCCGCCATCATCGGGGCAACCACAGACGCGGCCAGCAGGGCAGGGACGGCGATTCGCATTCTCATGTTCCCGTTCATTCTACCCCGCCCCGGGCCCAGACCTCGGCAACATAGAGCCGCGCGCCGAATCCAGCCCGGCCAGGTTAGAACTCTTTTCCGTCGTAGAGTCCTTCCACAAACCGTTCGTAGCCGTTGTAACGCTGTGTGGCAACCACACGCATGTCCGGCAGAAGCTTTTCAGTGGCCTGGGACCACCGCGGGTGGGGCTTGGCGGGATTGACGTTGGAATAGAAGCCGTACTCGGCTGGTATGGTCTTGTTCCAAAACGTGGAAGGCTGCGCGGTGGTGAACTCGATCTTGACGATCGCCTTCGGATTCTTGTAGCCGTACTTCCAAGGTACAATCACGCGAACCGGCGCCCCATTCTGCTTCGGCAACACCTTCCCATACATGCCCGTGACGACCAGCGCCAGGGGATTTGCCGCCTCGTCGATCCGCAGCCCCTCAAAATAGGGCCACGGGTACCATGGCGCCATGCCGAGCCCCGGCATCTGATCCTTCTTCATCGCCGTGACGAACCGCATGAACTTAGCCTCCGGCTTCGGCTTGGCCAGCTTGACCAGTTCAGCCATCGGGAAGCCCACCCATGGCACCGCCATGGCCCAGGCTTCAACGCAACGGAAACGGTAGAGACGCTCTTCCAGCGTGAACTTCTTCTGCAGGTCGTCCAGATCCAACGTGAACGGCTTCTCCACCAGACCCGTGATCTCAATCGCCCAGGGGGATGTCACATACTTGCCCACGTTGTGCCGCACGGCCTGTTTGTCGGTGGGGTGGAACTCGTAAAAGTTATTGAAGCCGGTGGCCGCCCACTCGGGCGTAACGTCCCGGTCCAAAGTGAACTTGGCGTTGCGCGGCGCGGCGAATGGGTTCGTTTCCGCGGCAGCCTGCAACACGCCCGATGCGGCGCCCAACCCGGCTGCCGCCAGAATGGCCCGCCGATTCAAAAAAACGCTCTCCGGCGTCGCATCGCGTTCCGGCATCTCCCAACCACGAGGAATCTTGATCAGCATAGTGTCACCCTGGAACGTTATCCTACCAGACCGAGCCGGAATTCCCGCGGAGTTCCCGCCGGAAGTCCCTGAGGTTGTGCCCAGTGCGCTATCCTGGGCGCAGTTCCGATGCCGATACCGCCGCAGGAAGCCGTTACCAGCGCCCGCAACCCCCTTCTTCGAGACGTGCGCCGGGCCATGCAACACGGCACGCTCACACCGGATGGATGCTGCGTGGCGGAAAGCTTCCACTTGTTGGAAGAGGCCCTGCGCAGCGACCGGCGCGTGCGAACAATCCTAACGGCCGCCTCAGTGACGGCTACCGTCACCAGCCATGTACGGCACCTGGCGGGGATACGCGTGGTGCCTGTTCCGGATGCGATCTTCCGCGAGATCTCCTCCACGGAAACCACGCAGGGGGTGATCGCCCTGGTGGAACCGCCCGCCTGGACGCTCGATCAATTGATCCGCGGCAACGCCCTAGTGGTGATCCTCGACGGTGTGCAGGATCCAGGCAACGCGGGCGCCATCGTGCGTTCCGCCGAGGCCTTCGGCGCCACGGGTGTCGTGTTTCTGAAGGGCACAGCCAGCCCATTCAACCCAAAGACACTCCGGGCTTCGGCTGGCTCGCTGTTCCGGGTTCCGTTCGTAAGCGGAATGGATGATGACCTGGCGATCGCTTCGCTCTCGAAGAAACGTCTGGAGTTCTACGCGACGGCTCCCCGGGACGGCCGCAGCCTGCTGGACACCGACTTCACGCACCGCACCGCAATCGTCATCGGCAGCGAAGCGCACGGCGTGGGCGAGCGTCTGAGGGCAGCGTCGCAGGACCTCCACATTCCCACCAGCGGCGTGGAGTCATTGAACGCGGCCATCGCCGCATCGATCGTGCTCTACGAGGCTCGCCGGCAGAGGACTGAGCAACGATGAGCCTGTTTGACCCGCTGCCGCTCGGGTTGGAAGACCAGACCGGCCGGCCGCTCGCCGAGCGCCTGCGGCCCAAGTCACTCGAAGAGTACGTGGGCCAGGAGCATATCCTGGGGCCGGGCAAACCGCTCCGCGCACAGATCGAACGCGATCAACTGAGCTCTCTCATCCTGTGGGGACCGCCCGGCGTGGGCAAGACAACCCTGGCGCGGTTGATCGCGACCCGGACCCGCTGTGACTTTGTCCCCTTCAGCGCCGTCCTCAGCGGCATCAAGGAGATCAAGGAAGTCATGGCCGCCGCCGGCCGCGGCCGCGGGCTGGGGCGCCGCACCCTGCTCTTTGTCGACGAGATCCACCGTTTCAACAAGGCGCAGCAGGATGCCTTTCTGCCCTATGTCGAAAAGGGCGACATCATCCTGGTGGGGGCCACCACGGAAAACCCGTCATTCGAGGTGGTACCGGCCCTGTTATCCCGCGCCAAGGTGCACTCGCTGCGGCCGCTCACCACCGAAGAACTGGTTACGCTGCTCGAACGCGGCGCCGCGCTGTTGACGGTGGACGCGGAAGAGACTCTCTTGCGGCAGATCGCGATCTTCGCCAACGGCGACGCGCGTCTGGCCTACAACCTGCTGGAACTGGCCGTGGCGGCTTCCCCGGCAGGCCAACTCACCACACAGTCCGTGGAAGACGCGCTGGAACGCAAGGTTCTTCTCTACGACAAGTCCGGCGAGGAGCACTTCAACCTTATCTCCGCGCTGCACAAGTCCGTCCGGTCAAGCGATGCCGACGCCGCTCTGTATTGGCTGGCTCGCATGCTCGAAGCCGGCGAGGATCGAATGTACCTGGCCCGTCGCCTGGTGCGCATGGCGGTGGAGGATATCGGCCTGGCCGATCCTCGCGCCGTGGAGCAGGCCATTGCCTGTCAACAGACGGTGCACTTTTTGGGTGTGCCGGAGGGCGATCAGGCCCTGGCACAAATCACGCTCTATCTGGCTGTGGCGCCCAAGTCCGACGCGGCCTATCGCGCTCTCGGGGAAACCCGCGGCGTGATCCGGCACGGCACCAACCCGCCCGTTCCCATGCATCTTCGAAACGCCCCCACCAAGGCCATGAAGGCCTGGGGATACGGCGCCGGCTACCAGCATGCCCACCAGTTCGAAGGCGCAGTGAGCGGCATGGAGTGTCTGCCGGAAGAACTGGCCGGAACCCGATTCTACCAGCCGCTCGACCGGGGCGCCGAGCGCAGGATCGCCGAGCGCCTGGAAGAGATCAGGAAGTCCCGGGCGGAGCGCCGCGAGAACCCTGGCAGCGAAAGCGGCGATAGCAGCAAAAGCGACGAAAGGAGCAAAGGCAGCGCCAGTTAGCGGCTCGTATAGATACGAACTCGGTTGCTTTGCTGGCCGCCGGCCTCGACATATAGTTCGGCTGGCCCTTCGTTCACGGCCAATGGCATCACCACTTCGATCACGTAGAAGCCAATGTAGCCGGGCGCCAGCGTGGCCCGCATTACTTCCACGGGCGTTCGATCCAGATAGACGCGAACCTCGGCCGCCACCTTGGGAGGATCGTTGAGCGGAGCGGCGACACCGGTGGGCCATTCGGGATTCACGCGGCCAAGACCCGTGGCCAGAATCTGGATCCTGCGACCGCTGCGGGCCGGAGTCATGGCGTCCAGCAGAATGCCCGAATCGGCATCAAGCGCAAGCGGCGAGCCGTCGGATTCCACAAAAACTGCCGGCGAAACGCTACGCAGCGGAACCGTCAGGTTTGCCCGGCGATCCTGCGCTTCCAGGGCCACGGTGAGCGCCGGTCCCTGCGCATCGAACGGCACCTGCACGTGCCCGGCGCCATCCAGCACCGGCAATTGCCTGTCACCGGCCCGGGCTGATCGCACGCGGCCACCCAGCACGCTGAGCAGGGAGCCCGGCGCCGCGGCCCGCGCCGAAAGATCCGCCCCGTTCACCAGACGCAGTTCCCTCAGACGATGCGGCGCCATGGCGGCGTAGACACCAAAGCCCTCCGCCATCACGTAAATCTGATGCCCTGAGGCATCCAGCTTGACATCGAAAATCTTCGCCTCTGGCAGACCGGTCGAGATTCGGGTCCAGGGAGCGGGTTCCCCGGCGGCTCGCAGATTGGACACTGCTGTGAAAAGCCCGGAGTCCGTACCGGCATAGATGGCCCCGGCATCCCGATCGGCCGCAACCGCGCGCACCGTGGCGCCCGCTGGCAGGTTGGCCGTGACATCGTCCCAGAACAGCCCGCCGTTGAGAGTCCGCAACAGGCGTGTGCCCGCGGCCGCCAAAGCGAAAGCCGGATCCGCAGGGTCGACATGGAAACCGGAAACCGTTACGTTCGCCGCCAGGGGCCAGTCCATCCACGTCGCACCGCCATCGGAGGAGGCCGTCAGGCGCCCCGGTGAAGAAGCGTAGACAAAGCGCCCCGCATCCACGGCGATCGTTGCCCGCAGCGCCGACCGGCGGAGCGCCTCCCGCTGCAAACCCGCCCAAAGGCCATCCGACGCGTTCACCCGGCGCCATGCGCCACGCTCGCCGGGAGCCCACTCCGCGATGCCGGTCTCCAGCTCCACTTTGACGCCTTCCGGGCCATCGGGCAGCGCCAGAATCCGCCGCGCGGGCAGGTTGGGCAAGCCTTCGTTCAGACCAGTCCAGGAGACGCCCGCGTCCACGGACCGCCAGACACCCTCACCCGTGACGGCAACAATCTCGTCCGGGTCGCGCGGCGAAACCGCCAGATCGCGCACAGCGGACCCAAGAATGGACCGCCCCCGGAACTGGGTGATATTCGCCCAACCACGGCCGTCTTCGGAGCTCCAAACGTGCGCGCCGAAGGCGTACTGGCGCCTTCCGGCGGCAACAACCGGCGTGGCGCCCGGCCCGGTCCTCAGCCGTGCGAAAGCCGGACGGGAAGCCTGGGAGGCGCCCCAATCTTCGAGATTTTCCGTTTCCCAAACCCGGCCGGAAGCCGTCGAAACAAACAGATGCCTGCCATCCGGTGAAAACCAGACCGCATCCACGGGTCCTGTCGCCACCGAGGGCAAGGCGAGATCAATCGCCCCGTTGCCCACACGGCGCCAGTCCAGGCGGTCCTGTGCCGCCAACGCGGCGGCGAACGCCAGCCACGCCCATATCCAAGATGCGCTCCGAATTGTGCCCCGGTGACACATGGGTTGAGTCTATTGTACCCTGCTATCGTTCGACGTGTTTCCGCAACCGTTTGATTTCAATCATTCTATCGGACACTCGGCCGCGGATCCGCACATGCACTTTGGACACCAGCGGATACCGGTCCGCCGTGCTATGATGCAAATTCACGGTGGCCTCCGCAGTGGTATAGTGAGGCGAACGACAGGAATGTTGCAGCCATTGGCCAGATTGTCGGCTTGGAGCTGCCTTTGGGGAGCTGCCCTCGGAGTGTGCCCGGCCCAGTTCCTCACCGCGCCCGTCGACGGCGCCGCGCAAGCCGTTCAAATCACGGGACAAGTTTCCCTGATGCGTGACTCGCAACCGTGGGCAATCAAAGTGGGAGACTGGGTTCCCCCACGCCGCGAACTGTTCACAGGGCCCGATGGCTTTGCCGTGTTTCGGTTGCAGGACGGCAGCACCTTTGAGTTGTATCCCAACTCAACCGCCACATTCCGGGCGAACTCCGGCAACTTCACCGACCTGCTGGACCTCTGGATTGGCCGTGTCCGCGTCCACATTCAGAAGCTCACCGGCGGCCAGCCGAATCCCAACAAAGTGTCCACTCCCACTGCGTTGATCTCGGTGCGAGGCACGATTTTCGACGTCCAGGTGGAAGACAACGGTGACATCACGCAGGTGGCGGTGGAGGAGGGCCAGGTGGCGGTGCAGCACGCATTGCTCCCCTATACTGACCCCAAACTGCTCAATGCAGGCGACTTCATCCGAGTCTACAAGCACGAGCCCATCGCCCGGGCTCGGATTGACCGCCACGCGCTGGTGGAGCGCATCATCCGCGCATTCAACGATCCGTTCATGCGGCGCATGCCGAAGATCGGCGGAAGCGGTGGTGGCGTGCCTGGTTCCGGTCCCACGGCTGGTCCGTCGATTCCGGGTGACACGCAAGCTCCAGCGCCTCCGCCTCCGCCCCCACCGCCGCCCCCGCCCGGCAGTTAGAGACGTGGCACCGAAGACGGCCATCCTGGCGGGCTTGATCCTTGGCTGCGCGGCTGATCTCGGAGCACAGCCGCAACCCAAGGGGCTGATTCCTGAATGGGAGGCCGCACCGAAACTGAAAAAGCTCGCCACGCGCATACGTGGCCTGACCGAGTTCACCGGACGCGTGGATCTGGCGAAACTGGAAGCCAACGGCGCACCGGCCGCCCTGCTGGCGAAGTGGAAAGACATTCCGGCGCGAATTGAGTATCTTGCGGCATCTCTGGAAGCGCTGGCCAACAACCCCTACCGGCTGCCAAACGCCTTTGAAGCGGGCCTCACCGCGCAGTCCGTCGACGCCTCCATCGAATCGATGATCGAAGGGACCCGCTACTACCAGAGCCCTCCCGCCGCCGACCTCATCCGCGACCTTCTCTCGGACCGCGTGCCCATCGGCGCGGAGATCCGGGAGTACGTGGCCGAGGTGATGGCAGGCCGGGAGCAAGAGTTGGTCACCCTGGGCAAGGACGTTCAGAAGGTGCGCGAGAACCTCACGCGGCCCGCGCAGAAAAAGTAAGACCGGACAGGAGCCTTCGTGACGGCTGTTTTTCATTGCACCATTTGCCAGGAAGAGTCGCGGCGAATCTGCGCTGCCTGCACCCACGACACCTGCGACAACCATTTGTGCGAACGCTGCGCGCGGTGCAGCGATTGCTGCCTCTGCGACAGCACCAAGCGGAAGCAAGCCTGAGACGATGCCGGCGGAAACCGAACTGCTCAACCTTCTGGTGAGCAGCGCCGCGGCCCTGATCGCACTCGCCACCGGAGTCCTGGTGTGGTGGCAGACCAGCCAGCACTTCCGGCACTCTCGCTCCGCGGCATACATCGAGCGTTTCAACAGCCAGGAGTACTTTGACGCCCGCATGACCGTGGACCGTCTGGCCGCCGAGGACCCGGCCTTTGAGACCATCCTGCGGGCTGAAGTGGGCCGCGAAAGCCGCGAACTGGAGAGTGCGCGGCTGCACGTTCTGATGTTCGCCAACATCTTTCAAGAGATTGGCGCCGCTTACCGGGCGAAGCTGGTGGACCCCAAGTACACCTGGTCCGTCTTCGGGTTTCTGGCACAGTATTACTGGCAGCGCCTGTCGCCATTCGTGCTGCGTCTGCGCGCGATCAGGAAACGGAGCGAACTGTACGGCGATTTCGAGTTCATCGCCGCCGAGATGCGGCGCCTTGATAAGAAGTATGCGCGCTACCCGCAGCCCAGCGCGGCCGGTGCGCCGGATGCCGAGGATGCTGTATTCGTCTTCGCCTACGGATCGTTGATGGAGCCTGAAAGCGCGGCACGAACCATTGCGGTCAAGCCCGGCACGCGCTTCGAGCCGGCGCGGCTCTACGGATACCTGCGCGGGTGGACCAGTGCCGCGCAGGTACTTCTGGACGACGCTGCGGACCCGCGGCCGATGGCGTTTCTGGCCCTTCGCGAGGTTCACGACGCCTATTGCAATGGTGTTCTTGTGCCCGTGACATCGGCCGATCTGGCGCGGCTCGACATGCGGGAACAACCCTACCAGCGAACCGAAGTAACGCCGCTTGTGTTCCCCTCGAAGACTGGCAAAATCTACGCCTACACTTCCGGCGGCGTGCAGGCTCCTCCGGCGGAATCGGTGGTGGCGGCAGGTTACCTCAAACTGGTCGAGCAGGCGGCCGCACACTACGGCAAGGAGTTTGCCGCCGATTTCGAAGCAACCACCGAAGCGGCGCCTTTCCCCGTGATCGAGTGCACCTATCGCTTTGCCGACCCGGCGCAGAACAGCGCCGCCGGCCGTGACCTGGGCTTCTAAGGAACTCATCCGGCCACTTCAAGTGGGATGAGCGCGTAACCCATTGATTTTGCTTTGGCGTGAAGTTTGGCCTCCAGCCTTTTCTGATACCGGAGTTGGTCGGCGGCGAATTTAGAGTCGTCGAACTCCTGGCGTGTGGTGATCAAGTGGAAG
>Ga0194132_10011914_pt1 | contig 11005 bp, 5 predicted proteins | sample TA2KigOf80mmetaG_FD_148612 | JGI IMG/M metagenome (GOLD analysis project Ga0194132, IMG submission 148612) | Freshwater microbial communities from Lake Tanganyika, Tanzania - TA2015054 Kigoma Offshore 80m | ecosystem: Environmental > Aquatic > Freshwater > Lake | place: Tanzania: Lake Tanganyika... | reverse complement strand
CTCCAATCGGGTATGCGCATTCAACTTCTTCAGGATGTGTTGGACGTGGTTGCCCACGGTCGCCCGGCTGATGTGAAGCTGGGCAGAAACCGCACGCGTGCTTTTGCCTTTCGCAATCAGCCGCAGGATCTGCAACTCCCGCTGCGTGAGCTCAGTGTGAAACTCCGAAACCCGGGTTGACGCCATCAGCCGGGCGGCCGCTTCGCTGGGCAGCCCTGTTTCATGCACAACGAAGTTTCGGACGAGCAGTTCCAGTCGCTTGCCCGTATCGAACGCACGCAGGATGTGAATGGAATAGGGCAAAGGAGCATGCGCTACTTCAGCGACCAGGACCGATACGTTGCACCACTGCGGCCCTTGCGCTGTCTGCACCTGGAGGTCGAAGTTGCGGATCTGGTGGTGGTCCCGAACCGCTTGCTGCACACTGCATTGATGCGAGCAGACAGGCCCGCATTCGTCAGCGCCTTGAAGCACCTCTCCGCAGCGGCGTCCCAGAACTTCCGCTGCCCTCACGCCGAACAGGTCTTCTGCCGCCGCGTTCCAGGCAACAATTCTTCCCGATCCATCCACAGCGAACGCTGAGTCGGAAGTGCTGTCGACCAGCCGTCTTAGTTCTTGGACCAGCACTAGTGTTCCTCAACCAGAGAAATGATGTCATCGCATCATTGCCACTCCAAATCATAGAACAAATAATCGTTTCGGACAAAAAGGTCCGCTAGTTGCAGAAGTCATGCTTTTCTCACACGCCGCTGGCGCCAGCGCTTCGGGGCGGATGTGTCTGTAAGCGGACCTAGGCTAGGGCGTGTGGTGCATGAGGCTACGACAATGAACGAAACAGTTCGACGTGTGGACCGGCAAGCGGAGTGGCGGGCCAAACTTGCCATCGTCTCGGTAGGATCTCTTGCCTTTCTGGCGGCAACCGGTTTGTCGATTTGGCTGCTGCCATTCAGCGTTTTCAACCAGCTCAGCGTTCTTGGTCATACAGCTCTCGGACTCGTCTTTCTGGCGCCTCTCCTCTGGTACTGCTTTCGGCACTGGTGGGTCTACCGCGGCCACGTTCTAACCCACGTCAAGCTGCTGGGTTACCTGGCAGTATCCCTTTTGCTGGCCTGCAGCCTTTCCGGGCTTGTGCTTGCCATCCAACCTATTGTCGGCGTCCGAATTGGGTACCTCTGGAGGTCTATTCACGATTGGACCACGGTTGGTTTGCTGGCTTTCCTGGTTGCCCACATCATTCCCATCCTGATTCGAGACGCGCGCGCGCGGCACACGGAAACTGCGGCGCCGATCTGGGCGGCAGCCAAGCGCTTCGGTTGGGGCTTTCTTGCCACGGGCAGCGTCTGTTTCGCCGTTGTGGGACTCGCCTACTTCGCCTACACGCCTCCGCAACTGATGACGGACTTCCCCGCTGACTACGAGCTGTGGGAGCCACGAAATCCGCAGTACGGAAAGAACCTTCCATTTGCCCCCAGCTTGGCCCGGACAAAAGGCAACCGGCCCATCGATGCCAAATTGCTGGCGGGTTCAGACAACTGCGGCACCAGCGGATGCCACGTGCAGATCGTTCAGGAGTGGCTCCCTTCGGCCCATCGGTACGCCGCCATGGACAAGGGATTCCAGGCAATTCAGCTCACGATGGCCAAACAGAATGGCCCGACCTCCACCCGGTATTGCGGCGGATGCCACGACCCCATCTCGCTGTTTTCCGGCACCAAGAACATCTTTACGGACGAGGCGCACTTGACAGCGCTCCATGGGTATCGCGAGGGTATTTCCTGCCTTTCCTGCCATGCGGTCCGGCAGACCGATCTCAAAGGCAACGCCCACTATCAGATCGAACCGCCGCCGCGTTACTTTGGGGAAATCGAGTTCGACCAAACCCAGAAGCGAAGCTGGCGATTCGTGCGGGACTTCCTGATCCGCGCCTATCCTCGGGAACACGTCGCCAGCCTTTCGAAAGTCATGTTCAAGAAACCAGAGTATTGCGCGGCCTGCCACAAACAGTTTGTCGATGAGGAGGTCAACAAGGTCGGTTGGGTCCAGTTGCAGAACCAGTTCGATAATTGGCGCATGAGCAAATGGGCTCGTGACCTCAAACAGCCCCGACAAGCCATCGAATGCCGCGAATGCCACATGCCCTTGATTGCCTCCAGGGATCCCGCCGCAGGAGATCCTCACGACTACAACCGCTCACCCAACGACCAGAAACACCGCTCCCACCGGTTCATCGGAGCGAATCAATTGATGCCGGCCCTCCTGAAGCTCGAGGGAGCGGAAGAGCAATTGCGATTAACTCACCAGTGGTTGAAAGGCGACTTCGCGATTCCGGAGATCGAGAGCAAATGGCACAAAGCCGGTGTGCCCGCCGTGTCGATTCAGTTGCTGGCGCCCGCCCAGGTTAGGCCTCGGCAAGATGTCCAATTGCGATGCGTGATCACGTCGAACAAAGTCGGCCACGATTTCCCCACGGGCCCGCTGGACATCATCCAATCCTGGATTGAAATCGTGGCGAAAGACGGCTCTGGAAAAGTCATCTACGAAACCGGAACCGTCGACGACAAGGGATTCATCAAGCCGGGTTCGTTCTTGTTTAAGGCCGAGCCGGTCGATCAGTATGGGAATCTGATTGATCGTCACAACCTTTGGGAGATGGTGGGCGTGCGCAATCGGCGGTCATTGTTCCCAGGGTTTTCGGACACTGCCGACTTTGAGTTCTTATGCCCAGACCTCACCCGGGTGAAGCGCCGACAGGCGCCAACTCAAGAGAACTTCGCTTTTTCGGCTCCTTATCAGGGTCGAATTCACGTGACCGCGAGATTGCGTTATCGAAAGATCGACCAGTTTCTGCTGAACTTCCTCAGGAGCGTCGGGTATTTCCCGGAGTTTGAAGGCCAGCACCTGACCTCGCCGGTCACCGATATGCACGAGCAACAGGCTGTGATCGAAGTAATCTCTTGACCCGGTTTGTAGTGCCGCACCTCAGTGCTTCACTGGCCGCACTGCGGTGCGGCACTACGAACTACCAGCGCCTGGATGACTTCCGTTTGTAGTGAAGCAACTCAGTGCTTCACTGGCCGCACTGCGGTGCGGCACTACGAACTACCAGCGTCTGGATGACTTCCGTTTGTAGCGAAGCAACTCAGTGCTTCACTGGAAACGGCAAGCTGGTGTGAAGTTTCTGACTCACTGCATCCAGCGCTTGAGACACCTAGCACGCCTCACTTTGCTGGTGTCAGCCACTACAGGCAAGTTATGAACCCCACCTGGGAGAATCAGATCAAGCCTCGGCAAAGCAATTGTCGCTCCTCATGAAAGGCAAACTCAGCCGGCGCCATCGCCTTCTTTGGAAGACTCTGGCCACCAGCCTCTTGGCGCTGGCTGGGATTACCTTATTCGTCTTCTATCGCCGCCCGTCGATTCGCTACGATCCCGGCGACCGCGCCGAAGGCATTACCGCCGAACTCGAGCGCCAGTTGCCCGCTGACTATCCTCGAGTCGCTTTTGCCGAGGTCGCTCGCCAGAGCGGAGTCTCGTTTCAGCACTTCTATCGCGCCCGTTCGACACAACTCCCCGAAGACATGGGCTCAGGGGCTGCCTGGGCAGACTATGACAACGATGGAGACGACGATCTGCTTCTGGTAAACGTCAGCGGTCCACTGACGCTGGATAAGGAAGAGGCTCTCCGCTCGCCAGCGATGTGCAGGCTGTACGAAAACAGAGGGAAGGGAGCCTTTGTTGATGCCACAGAACGCTCCCGGCTCGGGCTCAGAATCTGTGGGATGGGTGTCGCGTGGGGCGACTACGACAACGATGGCTGGTTGGACGTCGCGATCTCTTCTTACCCCGATTTGTTTCTGTTTCGTAACAATCGGGATGGAACTTTCAGCGATGCGACGGATTCAGCGGGCTTCGGCAAGCACAAGGGATTTTGGGCTGGAGTCTCCTGGGCGGACTATGACAAGGATGGAGATCTCGATCTGTATGTCTGCGGCTATGTTCGCTACCGCTTCGATCCGCAGGACACGGCCAAACTCTCGATGCAGTTTGAAGCAGAAGTGCCCTACACGCTGAATCCTTCTTCCTATCCGCCGCAACAGAATCTGCTGTTCCGGAATGAGGGCGGCGGCAAGTTCACGGAAGTGGCCAGGCTGCTTGGAGTCGACAATCCCACCGGACGAAGCCTGGCAGCTGCGTGGTGTGACTTCGACGCCGATGGCTGGCTCGATCTCTACGTGGCGAACGACGTCTCTGACAACGCCATGCTTCGAAGCCTGGCGGGCAGGAAGTTCGAGGATGTGTCCCATGCAGCCTGGGTCGCGGACTATCGCGGCGCCATGGGTCTGGCCGTCGGCGATTGGGATGCAGACGGCGATTTTGACATTTTCGTCACCCACTGGCTTGCCCAAGAGAATGCTTTGTTCAGCAACATGCGGATTGGGGCCAAGGGAGCAAAACCGGGTAAGATGGTTTTTATGGATATCGCCGACCAGCAGGGGCTGGGACAGGTGTCGCTGGACTACGTGAAGTGGGGAACAGTCTTTTTCGACTATGACAACGACACCAAGCTGGATCTGTTCGTGGCCAACGGCAGCACCTTTCAAGACAGGGAAGACAGGCAAAAGCTGATCCCGATGCGCCACCTCTTGTTTTGGAACCGAGGCGATCCCGAAGGTTATTTCGAAGTGAGTTCCGCAAGCGGAGAGGTTTTCCGCCAGGCGACTGTGGGCCGCGGCGCCGCGTTTTCTGACTATGATGATGATGGCGACGTGGACGTTTGTGTTGCAAACCACAGTGGACCTGCCTGGCTGCTGCGCAACGATGGCGGCAACCGCCAGCATTGGCTCAAAGTACGGCTACAGGGCAGGAAGAACCGATTTGGACTGGGCGCACTCGTCAGAGTCCTCTGCGGCGACAAGGTTCAACTCCAGCAGATTGGCTCTCAACCGTCCTACCTGTCCCAGAACAGCCTGACGGCGCACTTTGGCCTCGGCCGCTTCGAAGCCGCGCGCGAGGTCACCGTGACGTTTCCCAGTGGGAAAGAGGTTCGCCTGAATGACGTGCCGGGCAACCAGACCCTCATCGTCGAGGAACCCTGAGGTCGCGGCGTCTGCCGCCGAGGTTCGTTGTGCACCAGCCCAGTGGTGGCAAGTGAAACAGGCCAGCGCCTCCCAAGCCGGAGCGGCACAAACCGGGCTACAACAGCCCAACAACTGAGATCGCTGGTCCTGGCACAAAATACAGGGCACGGACTGATAGCCTTTGGGCTGGAAGCATTGGCGTGCTTCACTACAAACGTGTCGTGAATGCCTCATTCCTATGTCACGCAAAGGCTGGATCTTCCTGATTCTAACTCTCGCTCTCATGAGCTTTGGTTTGTGCAGAGCTCTGTTGAAGCGAGAACCAGTGCCGACTCTGCCCGCGGAAGCCAAGGAAAGAGAGGCACTCCGCCGGTTTTGGGACTCCTATCGGGAAGCGGGCCGCAAGCGCAGCGCAGGGCAGTTTGCTGAAGCGATTTCGTTCTACCAGCAGGCTCTCGCTTTGCGGCCCGATCATGAGGACAGCCTCTACTATCTGGGCAACTGCTACTTCGAGTTGGCGCGTTACTCCTCCGCCATCGAAAACTACCAGCGCCTGGTTGCGGTGAATCCCAAGGGTTCTTCGCGGGGCTACATGCAGCTGGGGCTGATCTACGCCTCTCTGGAACCCGGGGCTCCCCTGGACTTGGCGAAAGCGTCTGAGTATTTCGAGCAGACGCTCGCAGTCGATCCCGACAGTGGCGCGCTTCTCGGGCGCGGTGAGGTCGCCATCCTGCAGGGCAAATGGGAGCAAGCCTGGAAGCTGCTCAAAGAGGCCAATGCAGACAATGCCATGAGTGTTGCGGCTCCGTTCCTCCTGGGGTACCTGTGCGATCGAAAAGGACAAAGCAAGGAAGCTTGGCAGTGGTTTCGGCTGGCAGTGCAACGCGGAGAAATGAAGAAACTGCCCGTAAAGTGGACGGAGGAAGGAGACCTCAAAGCGGATCCTGAGCTGCGTTGGAAAGCTCTTGCCAAGCAAAGTGTCTTCGGACAGCTCTGGCTGCCCGTCAGAAAGTACCTCAAGGCGCCAGATTTCTCGGCTGCAGATATGAAGCAAGAGTATCAGCGAGTGGACGAGGCTCTCGCAAGAGCGGCGCGTGTACTGCGAGAAGCGAAACGCGGGTAAGGTTTGGGATGGGCGGCTGCGAGCGGTCGCTCGGCGATCGAGGTTTCCCCGAAGAGCGGCAGCAAACCTGGTGTTTCCATGACGCTGCGCGTACTTACTGAGGTCTCGGAAGTTCGGCAGTTGTGGAGTGCGCCAGCCCTCTGGCGCTTTGGTTGGGCTTAGTTCACGGTTAGTTCCAGCCTAAGGCTTCTGGTCGCTGGTGTTTTCGGGAAAGCGGCAGAAGATCGGCTCCTTGACCGAACGTAAGCACTCCGCCCTGAAGCTTGAAGGTGAGAAAGAATTGAAATTCAGTGAAAGCGCCAGCTCCCCTCTCCCGAACGCGGATGGTGTCGTACATCCTGTTGGCTGGACACAGGCAGCCAGTGGGCTCAAGACCCTTGCTGCCTTTGCTATTCCCTGTGCCCGTCCGACACGAATCGGGAACTGGATGTCTTCGCAGCTTCCGTCGCTGGCCCGAAGAAAACGAAGGCTACGAGTCCGCTCGTGGTTCTTCTATTTCCTCTCGATGGTCTTGGTTTGCGCTTGCCGGCCGAAGACGCAGCCCAGCATTCCGATACAGGCGATTCACCACAACAACCTTGGCGTGGCGCTGATGGATGAAGGCACTAAAGACCCCACTTACTTCCCGGAAGCGGCCAAGGAATTCGAGTCTGGGTTGAAGATCGCGCCCGACTACCTTACGGCCAGGATCAATCTGGGTATGGCCCTGTTCTATTCTGGCGAGAGCAGCAAGGCATTGGCCGCGCTGGAGGAAATTGCGAAGGTGGCTCCCCAGGATGTGCACGTCCACTACATGCTCGGGTTGCTCAAAGAAATGGGCGGAGATTTCAACGAAGCAACACAGCACTTCCAGGAGGTCACCCGGCAGGATCCGCAGGACCCGAACGCCTGGTATCACCTGGGATATGGCTGGAGCAAGCTGCGGCAGTACCGGCAATCGATCGAGCCGTTCCGCAAAGCTGCCGCAATTGCTCCTTACCAGCGGCGCTTTCGCTATAACCTGTTCATGGCTCTGAACCGTGCGGGTGACCTTGAGGAAGCTCAAGTCGAGCTGGATCGCTTCAAGCAGTTGGAAACCTCGGACATCCGCGTGGTGGAAGCCCCAAAGAGCAGCTTAGACTACTTGAAGCAAGGCAAGTACGCCGAAGCGATATCGGACTCGCGGGAAGAACCCGCTGCTGCTTCGACGCCAACCCACTATACCGATGTTGCGCACGCGTTGGGCATTCGCTTCGAGGGCTCTCGAGGCGGTCTCGATCCGGTCGTGCAGCAGATCCTTCGAGGCGAAAGCTGGTCCAGCGAATGGATGAACGATGCTGCCAACAGGCGCAAGCTCGTCGAGGCTCACGGGTCGGGCGCGGCGTTTGCCGACGCCAACAACGACGGCCGGCTCGACGCGTTCCTGGTGAACGGCGAAGGCACCGTGGCTCTTTTCGAACAACAAACCGATGGCCGTTTTGAGGACGCCACCGTCCGTGCTGGCCTGGGTGCACTCTCATTTCCAGGCATGGCATGCGCGTGGGGAGATTGGGACAACGACGGCTGGCCAGATCTGGTGGTCACCGGATACGGGGGAATTCGTCTGTATCGCAATCGGGAAGGCACATTCCGAGATGTCACAGGCGCTGCCGGGCTGAGTGGTTCTGTCCGGTCCAGCAGCTGGTTAATGGGCGCTGCCTTTGCAGACCTCGACCATGATGGCGACCTCGACCTCTACGTAGCCGGTTTCGTCGATCTGAATCGGTTGCCGCCAAGTTCGTCCCGGCTGGCAGACCTGGATGTGCAGCCGAACCTACTCTTCCGAAACAACGGAAATGGCACTTTCACCGAAATGGCTAAGGAAGCACACGCGGCTGGAGGCGACCGTCCAACAAAAACAGTTTGGGTTTCGGATGTTAACGACGATCGCGCCATCGATATCGTGCTGCTGGACGGGTCAGGAAGGCCCCGAGTTCTGCTGAATAGCAAAGACGGGACTTTTGCGGCCTCGGGAGAGTTGCCGGCGCAGGCGCCGCCCAGCTTGCCCGCCGGTGAGGCACGCGCCTATGGCGATTTCAACAAAGATGGGGCAGTAGATGAGATCATTCTCAGGAACACCGGTCCGGCCGTGTTGAACCGGAACGAGCAGAAGCCCCAGAACTGGCTTGCGGTCACACTTGAAGGATATGCCCTGCCCGGTAAGGTCAAAAGCAACCGGTTTGGAATTGGTACGAAAGTCGAGGTACGTTCCGCAGGACGGTGGGAGTGGAAAGAGCTGCGCGCCGGCAATGGACAGATGGGGTCCGACGCAGCTTCCCTGCCCTTCGATCTGGGCGAACAAACAAGCGTCGATTTCGTGCGGGCCATCTTTCCTTCTGGCGTGCGCTGGACCCTGAAACAGGTTCGTTCGAACCAGGAGATCAAGATTCAGGAGCCGCTTCTGGATGTCAGCTCCTGCCCTACTTTGTTTGCGTGGAATGGAAGGCGATTCGAATTCATTACAGACACGCTCGGAGCTGGCGTCGTTGGAGAATTAGTTGCACCCCATGAGTATTGGCTTCCGGACCCTGACGAGTGGGTGAGAGTGGACGGCGACCAACTTGCGGTGAGCGCGAATGGAACTCTGGATCTGCGTTTCACCAATCCCCTCGAGGAGGTCACCTACCTGGACGAAGTGCGGTTACTCGTCGCCGACCACCCGCTTGGCGTGGAAGTCCATCCAAACGAGCGCATGGTGGGCCGTCCGGACAATCGCGCGCGAGCAGAGATTTTTGCGCTGAACCGGCTGCGTCCGGTGCTGAAGGCGACGGATCGTCATGGCCATGACTTTACGGCTGCGCTCCAAGAACCCGATCGGGTTGAGTTCGATCACTTCGAGTTCCTCCCGTTCAAAGGTTTTGCGAACGAGTGGTCTCTCGATCTCGATCTGGGAAGCATTGAACCGGGTGAAAAGCCTGTCTTGTTGTTGCTTGGCTGGAGTTACTGGAACTCGTCTGCCTCGGTTGTCGCCGCAGCCCAAGCGCATTGCGGGCTACGGGGGCCGTCGCTCGAAGTACTCGGCACGGATCGCCGATGGCGGATGGGAATCGACGATCTGGGCGTTCCAGCAGGTTTGCCCAAAACCGCCGTCGTCGACCTCTCGCCGGTTCTCCGCCCGGGCGAACGCCTCGTGCGCATTCGAAGCAATCGAGTGCTGTACTACGACCAAGTACGCGTCGGGAACCTGCTGGCGCGGCAACCGGCGGATATACCAATCACCGAATACCTTGGAGGCCTGAAGCAAGAGGAGCGCGCCGAAGCTGCTAACTTTCTTTTCGACGATCCGCAAGAAAGGAGTCGCGAAGGATCCAAGCTCCAGCGTGAAACCAGGAACTCATTTGCCCAGCGTTCGAGAGGAATTGGAAGCGGCACAGCATTCGACAGCGCCGCTGGATCCCCGTCTCCCATGCGTGTGTTCGAGATTCCCCTTCTGCTTGGAGAACTGCGTTGGCTTGGCTATCCGAAACGGAGTCTGCCGGACGGGAAGCTGCCCGAGGTTTTTGACTATGACCAGATTGGCCAGGAAGCAGAATGGTCAACGCATTCCGGCATGTTGACGCGGTATGGAGACGTCCGGTCTCTTCTGCGGTCCAGCGATGATCATTTTGCCATTATGGGCCACGGAGACGAAATCGCACTCTCATTCGAAGCCAGCCACCTGCCGCCCCTCCCTGCTGGCTGTCGTCGAACGTTCCTATTTTACAGCCGAGGCTTCGAAAAGGGTTACTCTGCCCTGACGGCGACGGTGGAACCGCTGCCGTTCGAAGGCATGAAGTTCACCCCGCTCGCGCCGGCGGCCTCTCTTCATGCGACCAGGCGCTCGTCCTATCATTACGAGTGGAACACCCGCCCCAGTTGGCAACGCCGCCGGTCGCACCCGCCCGCCGGGCCAAAGGCGATTCGACCGATCCCTTGAGGGCGGTCGTCATCCCTGAAACTGCTTCTCACGCGCGTTCTCCGTCTGCGCGGAGGATCGCAACGCGAAGTACGCCCAAACGAAAAGCGCCGCCAGAACAAGATCGATCGATGGAAGTACGACGTGCCGTGCCGCCAGCCTTCCGCACGCCAGCAGGACAAACACGGACATTGCGAACCCGGCCTTGCCGATAACTGCGGGAATCAACATCGGCCGCAGGCGGGCCGGATCGCGCGACATCATCAAATACACGACCTGCCAGGCGAGGGCCGTGCATAAGAACCCGTAATAAAATTCCGCGTGCGTAATGGCGGGCGGCTCGGATTCGCCGATCAGGCGCTCCAGAAAGAACATCGGAACGATGACGGCCATACCGTAGATGCCAGCGCCGAGAAAGAGACGCCGGGCAGATTTGATTGTCATGGAACCCTCGGCTTCGATCTCCAACCGTCCCTGACCCTGGTCAGGCCCGCGACCGGCTTCGACTTGGTCGCTCCAGCAGATCCGATGACTGCTTGAAGCAACCGACAAACTGCGGAACACATTCGCCCTCCAGATTTTTCCAGCGCGAATCGAACGGTTGCTGTTAGCATAGCGCAATTCTCAAGCGACCCTTAGGCGCACTGGGAGTGCACGCCGTTTGGTGGCAAAGTCCAGACGCAGGGCGGTGGCTGAAGCGCGATGGAGGAGGACGATTGGACATCAACAGCGCGTCGCGTCGCGTTTCCGGAAAAATCATCTCTCGCTTGACAGCGCCCGAAGAGGGGCGTCTGGTGATTCGCTTTAGCGATGGCTCGGCACTCATCGTCGAGCGGCAGCCTCGGGGCTTGGCGATCGACTTAACCGACAGCAGCAGTTCTCACGACTGCA
>Ga0194132_10011913_pt1 | contig 11005 bp, 9 predicted proteins | sample TA2KigOf80mmetaG_FD_148612 | JGI IMG/M metagenome (GOLD analysis project Ga0194132, IMG submission 148612) | Freshwater microbial communities from Lake Tanganyika, Tanzania - TA2015054 Kigoma Offshore 80m | ecosystem: Environmental > Aquatic > Freshwater > Lake | place: Tanzania: Lake Tanganyika... | reverse complement strand
AAGTAGCGATTCACTTCGTCCATCCGGCAGTTCTTTCGACATTCCGAGATGTTGAGTTCATGGCGTACATGATGAAAACTCTTCTGCCGGACCTCCCCTTCCCAAATCTCGGTGAAGGACTTGTCGTTCAAATTTCCGTAACAGAATCGGGGGTCCTGCAGATAGGCACTACACCCATAGACCTCTCCGCTGGCCATGACGTAGGCCCAGAAAAAGGGGGTTGCCTGACAGACCGTATAGTGCCGGTCGCTCTCCAGCAGCTTCTCCATGGTCCGCCGTCGGAAGATCACCTTGAACCGATCATCCTCCATCGCACGCAACTCCTGCTCCATCGGGAAGATCTTGCTGTAATCGAAGTCCTTGTACTCCCTCTCCATCGTCGTCAGGCTCATCAAATGCTGGGAATAGGGTTTGATCACCACGTAGTCGGCCCCGGCATCCTTGGCTCTCCTGGCCAACGTCACGGCTTCATGCTGATTCTCCGGCAGCAAGACCATCTGGACCCCGATCGTACAGGCATACTGATTGGCCTGCTTTACCTCCGCGGCCTTAGTCAGATTGCGGAACACGCGGTCGAAATCATCAGCCTTGGTCTGATGGACCGCCGCATAGGTTTCTCTGGTGCCCGCATTCACGCTGGCTTTGATCCACGTGAGCGAAGCGAGCGCCTCGCGGATGAGAGGCTCGCTCAGCGCGACGGCGTTCGTCGTGAGCGCGACGTCAATGCCGGCCTTCTGGGTCTGGACCACGATCTCCCCGATATGTCTGTGGAGGAGCGGCTCCCCTTCTCCGGCATACATAATGCTTTTTACTCCTCGCTCGGCCATCTCCGACACCCGCCGGATCAGGAGGTTCTTATCTAGGTTTCTAGTCTTGTAGCCGATATAGTCCACCGCACAGAAGGTGCATCGGTGATTGCAGGCACCCGTCGGCGAAATCTCCACATACAAGGGGTAGACTGATTTGGCCTGCTCCCAGTTATCCCCCGCCGCCTGCCACTGGGCAATGCGGTCGGGGTGATACATGAGCTTGTGTGCATCTATGTGATAGAGATCCATCCTCCAGCCTCCCTCCTCACATTCCGTCTAAAAGAACCTCTCCCTAAGAGCCGGCTCAATGCCGTTGCAGTGACCGATCATCTCCCTCAGCCCTGCCTGGACAAACTGGCTATACTGGCCCAGGTAACGGATCGATCGGCAAGGAGGAATGCTACTCCCACTCCATTGATCGCCAGCCATTGGCTCCCGTGCAACAGAGTGGCATACGCGGCCGCCAACGTGGGCTCGGTTCCCGCCACCATTGCCAAACCAGCCACACAGAAGCCATGAAAGGTCCCCACGAAGCCGGGCGCAGATGGAATAGCAATGCCAAACAGAACGATCGCGAAAACCAACGTCACCTGCACAAGAGTCAGGGCCAAACCAAACCCCTGAGCCAAGACATAAAACGACACAATTCCGAGAGCCCAGATACCGAACGAAAGCCCGACGGTTACAGCTGTCTGCATCCGACCCCGGGGCACCCAGAGCCCCTCCAAAAAGCGGCGGCACAAGTCGATTCCCCGCAACGTCCATGCATGACGAGGCTGTGTCATCCAGCATTCCGTCATACGCAGGATAGGCGACTGGTACCGAATCGTGATCAACAGAGCCACTACGCCTGCGGTGCTCAGCAGGAATCCCACTATGCCGGCGTGGTGAAACGCGCTGGCATTTCCACCGGCCATGGGAGGTGACACCACGAGAGCCAGACCCAATATCCCCACAAGGGCTACCACGTCAAACAGGCGCTCAACCACAATGCTGGCCAGCACAGTTACTACCGGCGCCTGCTCGCGCCGGGCCAGCACCCAGGCGCGCACCCCTTCACCGAGTCTGGCCGGAAGCACGTTGTTCGCCATCATCCCGATAAACGTACTGGACAAGAGCGACCAGAACCCTATCCCGCTCCCACCGTGCAGCAGGAGGCGCCACCGCGCCGCCCGCAGTACGAGGCTGAAGAGGCATCCCGCCACGCTCGCCGCTACCCACCCGGCACCGACGCGCCCCACGTTGTGTGCGAGGACGCTCAGGCTCACACCCCGGAATGCATACCAGAGGCACACGCCGCTGAGCAGCATCCCGAGGAGAAGGCCAAGCGCCGCCTGTTTACGCACCACGCTCGATGATCGTATCCACGATGCAGTGACACACGGCAAGATGGGAGATTTCTATAAGCCCGTAGGATGAGGAAGGCGTATAAAAATTCACTGCCCCTAAGGCACGCAATGGATTATCCGGCTTGAAGCCGGACATGGTAATCAGGTGACAACCCTTCTGGATCGCGGTCCGGCCCGCCCGGATAATGTTCTCGGACTGGCCAGAGCTGCTGATCGCGATCAGTACGTCGCCGGGATCGGCGAACATTTCCACTGGCTTCTCGAACACGTGGCGGTAGCCGTAATCGTTGCTGATGCACGTGAGCAGCGAGCTGTCATTAAAGGAGACTGCGCGCATGCCGCCGTTCTTCCAGTAGTCCACAGCTTGGTGCGAGGCGATCGCGGCGCTGCCGCCGTTGCCGATAAAGATCACCTTATGGTTAGCGGCGGTTCGGGTCGTGATGATCTGGATGGCTTGCTCGAGCCCCTCATGCAAGGTCACTGGCCTGCCGCCACTCAGGGTGGCCTCTGCGGCTCGAAGGATCGCCGCGAGATCCTCAAGATAGCGTGCTGTGCGTTCCATTGGTCATCTCTTCAACTTGTCAGGAAGAGAAGGGCTTCCCTTCAGCAGCGCGGTGATGAACTTGTACAGCGGCACTGGTTCCACTGCCGAACGGTTGCAGACGATGCGGACCGCAAGGGCCCCGACCGCGTTGCCGATGAACCCAACGAGGTCCATGGGCATTCCGGCGGCCACGCAGGGGGCGGCAATCGAGAGGTAGGCATCACCGGCCCCAGTCCGATCCACAATCTTGCTGGAAAAGACCGGTATCTCAAAAAAGCCGTCCTCGACCGCATAGGTCATCGAGCCGCGGGGTCCCCAGGTGACGGCAGCCCGCCGGCTGCCCAGCTTGCACGCGATGGACGCAATCAGCTCGCGGAGATCATTGACCCGGTCGTGGCAGGCGAGGCGAATTTCCGGCTCGTCAATACAAATGAAGTCAGCCCTTGGGTATTTGGTGATCAGATTGTAGCCGGTGTTTGCGCTGTTGGTCTGTGTGTTAACCGCTAGAAATCGGGAGCCAGCGCACAGGAGCTTCACAATATCCGGTTTCATCAGCCCGTGCCCATAGTCCGCTACCAAGACCAAGTCGTAGTCGCCTAATACGCTCTTTAAATAGCGGTACAGCTCCTGTTCGACATCGCGTGGGATATCGCTGTCGTCTATAAAGGAGACCTCGAACATCTTGGCGAGGAATACAGGATCTACGTAGCGTCGCTTCACGATGGTGAACGCGTTATCCCGATAAAAAAACCGGGCGGTGATATTGGGTTTTAGATGCGCACGGATAAATGCCTCCCTGGATTGGTGTGAGCCCAGACAGGTCACCAGATGCACGTCCTGGCAGAACCCTGCCACATGGTTCGCACAGGCCAGCACTCCCCCTGCAAACACTTCCTCCCTGAGAAACTTAGTGGCGACGAGCAACTCTTTCGGCGATTTCCCCAGGGCCTGGCAGTAGTGATACTCGTCAATGATCGCCTCGCCAATCATCAACACTTTCAGCCCACGCAGTCGCTCGAGCTGCTTGATGACAGCGTCGTCTGAGTACCGCTGCCGCAACTCCTTGAGGAACATCTTCGCCGTTTCAGGATATACGTCAAAGTGATCGTTCAGAAGTTCGGTCGAGCTGAAGGTGATCTCGTTGGTGAAGTGGAGCCGTCCCCCGACGGCCTTGAGAGCCTCTTCCTCGTGGTCGATCATACCGGTGATGTCGTTCTCGGGCGCCGAATACTCGCTTCCTTTGACGTACACATGAGGCTTGAGTAATGTGATCACCTCCACCGCAGTCGGCCACTGGTTCACCGCCACGAAATCGACGATCTGGAGCGCGGCCACCGACTCAGCACGAAGCTCCTGGTTAAATACCGGTCGGCCCGGTCCCTTATTGACATGCTCGTCCTGAGTGATCGTGACAACCAGCACGTCGCCCTCCCGTTTGGCCGCCTCGAAGTGCCGGATGTGCCCGGGGTGAACCAGATCGAACACCCCATGGCAGTGGACGATCCGCAGGCCCTTTTCTCTCAGGCGCGCCAGCGTCTCAGCCAACTCCTCCAGGGTCTTCACCTTGCTCATCGCGTCCATACCTGTTTCCTTTCGCGTCTTCAAACCCGCCCGATTGTCACCGGGCCAGGAACTCGAACCACTCCTTGGTCGCTCCGGCAATCGACTCCGGAGTCCAGACCGGCGCACTTCGCCAGTCCTCGATCGAATGCAGGAGCCGCGAAACACCCTCCTCAAAGGAGACCGTGGGCTTCCAGCCGAGTCGCTTCTGGATCTTCGAAGTGTCGGCGAACGTGCGGTCCGGCTCGCCAGGCCGTTTGGGGATGTAGACGAATGGCCCGCCTAACAGCTCAACTAGTCGGTTTACGCTGTAAGTCCCACCGGACCCGACGTTGAACACGTCCCCAGACACGTCCGATTCCGCGGCGGCAAGGAAGGCCTTGGCCACATCCGTCACATAGGTAAAGTCACGGGTTTGGGTGCCATCGCTCACCACTGTGAAGGGCTTTCCATTGAGCTTCTGCGCCAGGAACACGCCAAAGACAGCCCCATAGGTTCCCCCTGTCCTCGACCGCGGGCCATAGACGTTGAACAACCGCAGCGACACCGCAGGCAACTTATACACCTGCCCCCAATGCAGCACGATTTGCTCTCCCAAGGCCTTGGTCAGTGCGTAGGGGTACTGGGGCCTAACCTCTGCCGCCTCCGGAGTCGGGAATACATCGGGAATCCCATAGCAGGACGAGGAGGCGGCATAGACGAACCGCTCGACCCCGGCCAGGCGAGCCGCCTCCACCACAGCGACGGTGCCATCGACATTGGCCCGGTGGTATTCCAGAGGCCGCTGAATCGATGGAACGATATCGGCCAAGGCAGCTAGGTGAAAAACCCATTCCACTTCGTTGAAGTGTGGCAGGATCGCTTCGATATTAGATATTTCGACCTGGCGGAACGACAGGCCGGCGCTCACTTTCAGATGAGCGAGATTGTCGAGGCGGCCAGTGGACAGGTTATCCAGCACGGCCACCTGGTGTCCCTGTTGCAAGAGGAGTTCAGCGAGGTGACTTCCGATAAAGCCGGCTCCTCCGGTCACAAGGGTCTTGGCCATTCACACTCCTCCATTCCGTAACCAGGGCGCTTTCGTTTATCGCCTGCCACACCGGAGTGGGTCATGACTTCGGCAGACCTATACGCCGACGCGGTCAGCCCGTCGCTTGGCCGGCTCCGCCACCGCAACTTGAGAAAGACAGGAGGCACCGGAGATCTTAGAGGTAAGAGGATGAACACTCCTTCACGGCTGAACCAGGGAACAGATAAAATTCTGAGGCCAGTTTGAAACAGCTTTTCCCGCACCTACAACGTGGCGCAGCCTGCCACAGCAAGTTTCCCCTTGTCAATTTCCGGAGGGGACCCACCGAGCGCCTAACTTTGCCGGCATCAGACCCTCAACGTGGCTGCATACCATGGAATCGCCTCATCCAATCCCTGCGCGACGGTGTGAGTAGGCTCATAGCCGAGCTGACGCCTGGCCTTCGTGATGTCGGCTTGTGAGTGCCGGACATCGCCCAAGCGAAAAGGCCCGAAGTGCGGCGCTAGTTCCTTCAAGTCAGAGCGCAAGGGAATCAGCCGATCCCTGATCATGGCGTAGAGGTCAAGCAGGGATGTCTGCTGGCCTACGGCAATGTTGTACACGGTATTCGCGGCCTGGTCACGATCGGCGGTCACCGCCAAAAGGTTGGCTTGGAGCACGTTATCCACATAGCAGAAATCGCGGTTGGTCGTGCCATCACCATTTATCACGCAGGGTCTGCCACGCAGGATGTTAGAAACCCACCGCGGGATTACGGCGGCATAGGGCCCCTCCGAGCTCTGCCGTCGCCCGAACACGTTGAAGTACCGGAGCCCAACGCACTCCATTCCATAGGCCTTGCTGAAAACCTCGGCATACAGCTCGCCGACGCACTTGGTCACGGCGTAGGGGGACAGCGGTTTCCCGACAACATCTTCAACCTTCGGGAGGCCGGGATGATCTCCATACACCGCACCGGAACTGGCATACACGAATCGTTTGACCTTCGTATCCCTAGCCGCCACGAGCATATTCAGGAACCCCTCGATGTTGGATCGGTTGGTTGCCTGCGGATCTGCGATCGAGCGTGGGACGGACCCGAGAGCCGCCTGGTGAAGCACGTACTCGACCCCGGCGCAGGCCTTCGCGCAATCTACAGGCCGCGCAATGTCGCCTTCGAGAAGAGTAAAATTGGCCCACCTGGCCGATCCAACAGATTGCCGAACATCCTCCAGATTCGCCCTGTGCCCGGTTGAAAAATTATCCAGGCCTACTACCCTTTGGTTCAGATGCAGCAGGAATTCGAGCAAGTTCGAACCGATAAACCCGGCCACGCCTGTAATGAGCCATCCTCTGGGAACAGCCGCGATCACCTGTTTTGCCGTCTCGAATTGAACCACAATAGTCTCCGCACCCGACTCGGTCGAACCATTATCCTATGAGGAATAGGGGCTCAAGCCTTTCGTCCAGTCGAGTCCCCCTTTCGCCAATCAACCGCGAACGCTGAAACTAGCACGCCTATACCGGCATCACGTCGGCTGCATCGATTTCAACGGCAGCGGCTTGTTTGATCAGGTGGATTGAGATCACCAGTCGATACCGCTTCTCTTTTCGAAGAAGGACTCCTCTGATGCCTTCCAGCGGACCTCGGATGACCTCCACCGCCATGCCTTCACGCAAATACGGATGGGCATCATAGGACAGGGTACTGACCATGAGTTTTTTGAGCGCGTCGATTTCCTCATCCCGCACGGGCTCGGGTAAATCTCCACTGCCGACGATCTGCACAACGCCCGGAATCTTAAGCACGGACAGTCTGTCCTGCCAGATGAATTGTGCAAAGCAATAGCCTGAAAAAAGGGGAACCTCGACAGCCTTCTTGCGATCTTTCCATTGGCTGGTCCGCGTCAGCGTCGGGAGAAGTCGCTCAACACCCTGAGTTGCCAGTCTATCTCGAACCTGCTTTTCATGTCGTGACCGCGTTCTGAGGGCATACCAGCGCGGAATATCATTGGCGTCTGGCACAGCTTTGCCCTCTCACTTACAGTAAGCTCTCCGAGAACAAACTTTCAGCCGGGCTTAATGAATCACATCCCGGCAGGCAACCATCCACCCGCCGAATCAATGTCAGCGCGTTCTTTGGTAAATCCTTGAGGATTGAATAGGCTTTACATGTAACGCATTACGGCTGGGATGGGGGAACTGCTCCCGAGCCAACACTGGCCTCGTGAAGAAGATTGAATATCCACAAGTCTGGCCTCTTCGTGCTCCGGGAGAACGCCATTTTCAACCCCACGGACCGACGCAAGTATCCGCTTCCTACCTTATTGGAAATGCACGCCTTTTTCGCATACAGTGCGATAGAAGTCAAGCAAAATAGCGACCCAGTATTGAGAATCAAATCAACGACCTGTGCCTGTTTTCAGAGTCGCGATAAGACCGGGCGCAGCCGAGCGTAATCTACTAGGTGTTGAGTCACGACGGGCACACGGGGAACCGATCTCAAGGCCAGGGAGGACAATCCCAGGTTCTTGCACGCAACCGAACGCGGTTCGTCCCCTTCCTTACCCCTTAGCCTGTGGTTGCATGAACGGTGGGTCGTCGTGGTCCAGGCGATGAAGGAGAACTGGGTCAAGGGACTCTGCAGTTGAGACCACCCCTGTTCCACCATCAGCAGTGGGCCGAAAGACATCGAGGGCATGGCTGTAGTGATAGCTGCATCCATGTGGCGCCAGTCCGGCTTTCAGCTCCTCCGGACGCTCCCAATTGGCGGTCAGGAGTGCGGTTCGTGCCGGGTTGCGCCGGCTGAACATGAACGAAAGATGGTCCGGGTACCAGTCGGCACCCCCGGTCGCATAGGAGACAAAGAGGCGGGCTTTGGCGACAGCGGCAAGCTCAGTCAGGTACCCGTTCGTCAAGTACCCGTTTTCACCCACATCCAGCCAGCGTCCTGGAGCAGACAGGGCAGCATGGGCCGCGTAGGTGCGCACTTCCAGCAATTGCTGCTGGGAGGCAAAGACGGTTGCCATCGGCCCATGTTTCCTCACTAACTCGTCGATCACTCCCTCCTTCACGGCCGACTTGCCGGAATTGGTTGGGCCGCTGTCCACATGGACCAGCACGTTGCGTCCCCGATCGGTCACCAGATAGCAGTTCCGTGGCATCTCGATGTCGCAGGGGTCCTCCCCGAAAAACGGCACCGAGACCACCGCCCCTCCCTCAAACGTCCAGGTTTCCCCATGGGCGAGTTCGATGATGTGTGCGAATCCTAATTCACGGAGCAAAGCAAGGTAATCGTAATAGAGGGCGCGGCGGTTACGACGGCTCGGGACGACGATCGGGATATCTTTGGGCATGTGGAGCAACGTCCGAGGATCCACATGGTCGTCATGGTCATGGGTCAAAAAAATCGCGGAGGGGCGTGGGAGCAACGATCCCCATAGGGACGGCACCGGTGATTCGGCGAACCAGGGCATCAGCCAAGGATCGAAGAGGAAAAAGTGCTCCCCTTGCCGGTAGAGCAAGGCTGCGTGGCCGAGGTGAACCACGTCCTGGTCGTTGGTCATCGAGAGCCACCGATCCCTCACGGAGGCCCGTTCCGAGAGGACCAGGCAGTTATGCTTGTGCAACAGCTCCAGGAGCCCGGTCAGATGCCGTTCTATATCGCGGCCCGAGGCCGTCGCCACGGTTCGGACTTCCGACACCTTATGGGTTCCGTCCAGGAAACCGATGAATTTACCCACCGTCGGGCCGATCGGCCGGTCGAAGCGGAGCGGAACCATCTGCCTGGCGACCGCGTTGAAGACGCGCAGCCCCGCGTTGGTCACCGTGGCGGACTTCGTCGGGTCCAGAGAAAACTCCCAGCGAAACGCGCCATCCGGGCCCCGGCCGCAGCTGATGTGCTGGCTCAAATGCGGGCGCGAGCCGACCAGCTCGGCATAGGCATCTTCCAGTCGCACCCGAAGGGACGGATCATCCAGGGAGGCGCGGCGGGAAAAGACGTCGCTGATCGCGGTCTCGACCGCGCTGAGGAGCAGTTGATGGGCCTCGTGCAGACTGGCCACGACCTCCGGGGCCACGCCTCCGATGAAAGGGAAGGGGCCGGGGGATTCCGCGCTCTCGAACTGAATCCAGGCCCAGGGCGCTAACCCGAGATAACGGTCGCTGCCAAGCGTCGTCCAGACTTGACTCATGTTCTATTCAGGAGATTGCGGGCGTCTGACTGAACTTGCCTGCGGAGAGCCACTCTCGACGCTTTGGGAGCCGCTGCTCTTAGGAAAAAGAAACTCATCAGCTACATATTCGGCGAAGGCCATCGAGCTAGTGAAGGCAGGAGATATAGCGTTCAGAATGTGGAAACTTTCTTGATCTCGCAGGATCATAAAGTCCATTACAAGCTCTTTCTTTATCCAATCCACAAGTTGTGGCCTAATTCCTACTTTACTGCAGGCCAGGAGATCGTTTGGGCACAAACCTTCGACCAGTCCTCTGGCGTCCTCAAAAAAACACCTGCTGAAATATTTCCTCGGCTCGGTCAAGGCAACGCTCCTGAATTTTTTGTCAGCCAAAAACATCAACCCACTATTGAACAGAATTCGCAACGACTCATGCCCAAGGTTGTCCGTAAAGCCGTAATTCTCCCGCCCGAACGCCGGAATTGCCGTAGGGCCGATGTACACATCATCATGAATGCCTCTGGTAAAGTGAACGCCTAAAAAGGGGTTCCGAAGATCCGGCACTGGATAAATATTTCCCCTGACGAGAAAGCTCTTCTCAGGTCTCAGTTCTTTGTACGTTCCTTTAAAGGGGATGAGCCGAAACCGGCGTGCTAAACCGAAGCGGTGGGCGATTGTATCGCTATGCGCGCCGGCGGCATTGATGAAAGTCCCGAATCGAATTGCCCCTTCGTTTGTCCTTGCCAGGCGAGTTTCTTTGAGGCCCAAAAAATTCGTGCCCATAAGAATTCGGACCTTCCCGGTTCCCCGTAGGTCCCTGGCCAGACTATCCAAGATGGCTTTCGGGTCGACGATCGCCGTGTCATGCACGTATAAGGCCAACTGGCACGTCCTGGCATAGGGCTCATGTTCCCGCAGTTGTTTTTGATCCATCATCTCGACTTTCGCGCCGTTGGTCGATGCTGTCTCATAAAGCTTTCCTAAAACAGGGACTTCCCCCTCATGTTTTGCTACCACTACCTTTCCTGATTCGCGTAACGGCAATCCTTTCTCTTTGCAGTACGCCTTCATAAGTCGATTGCCTTGAAGGCAGAGCTTGGCCTTGAGACTATCAGCCGGATAATAGATGCCAGCATGAAGCACCCCGCTGTTTCTACCGGAGGCGTGCTGCCCGAGACCGTGCTCCTTTTCGAGAATGACAACATTCTCCACGCCCCTTTCCAGAAGCACTTTAGCAATCGTTAACCCGACGACGCCTGCCCCACAGATCAGAATGTCGGCTTGCTCCACAGATTCCCCACGGATATGGCTATGAGACCAGCCGAACCACCATCAACCGATGAATACGCATACTATGCACTGAAAGCTGATCTCAAAGGGCCTCAGCATTAGCACCTTACGGGCGATCAGTCTTGCCGCCGATTGCCAACCCGCTGACGTACGGCTCGAAGAGCACCTGAACCGTGTTGCCGTCCGGGTCCGCAACGTAGAAGGAGTAGCTGCCGTCCCGGTGGCGCTTGGGGCGACGCACCACCGTAACCCCTTGCTGCTCAACCCGT
>Ga0194132_10011912_pt1 | contig 11007 bp, 1 predicted proteins | sample TA2KigOf80mmetaG_FD_148612 | JGI IMG/M metagenome (GOLD analysis project Ga0194132, IMG submission 148612) | Freshwater microbial communities from Lake Tanganyika, Tanzania - TA2015054 Kigoma Offshore 80m | ecosystem: Environmental > Aquatic > Freshwater > Lake | place: Tanzania: Lake Tanganyika... | reverse complement strand
ACATTATTCAGGGGAATGTGCTTGTTGCATCCACAGCTACGTTGACCATTCAGAGCGGCGTAACCGTAAGAGTGGCTGGAAATTATTTTTTAAGAGTAGAGGGGACCATTATAGCTGTTGGAACAGCTAGCTCCACCATTACGTTCGAATCAAACAGTACATCGCCAACTCAAACTAGTTGGAAGGGTGTTGAAATTAGACCTAGTGGCGGGAGCATTCTTAACAATTCTCTGGCCTATGTTTCTGGCTCCCGATTCTCTTATGTGACCATTAAGGATGCTGCTAGAGGCATTTATATTTTTGAAGCCGGTCTTCATATTGCAAATTGCACCTTCTCGAATAATAGTAAAGCTATTGAGCCACGAAAAACTACTAATGTTGTTGTTCAGAACTCAACTTTCACCAGTAATAATATAGGAGTTTATACAGAGCATGAGTCTTATTCTCCTGATGATGCATATGGCGATATAAGTAACCTCCATATATTAAGTAATACTTTTCAATCAAATCAAACCGGAGCATATCTTTTCTTAAATCAAAGAGCATTCATTAGCTTACGTGTTAACGGTAATACGTTTAAGACTAACGGTACCGGGTTAGTTTTCAGCGGGGGGGGTTATGGGATACGATTGCACTCGGCTGAGATCTCTTCGAATAAATTTATTGATAATACAAGTAGTGGGGTATCAATTGGTCAGATATTTGGGTTGGCAAATGGCGCCACAGCCACCTATCCACTGCTCATTGAAAAAAATCTTTTTTTAAACAACAGGATTGGCTGGGATTTGGGTGGAGGAGTAGGGGGTGCAAAAACCTTATTCACAAAAAATTTAGTTATCAATCCCACGGGCGATGGAATTGTAATTTCTGGGGGTACTCCGGCGCAGGACCTAATTTCAAAGAACTATATTTCTTCTAACCGCAAGGCTTTGCAATTGGGTAATTCGAACTCTAACTCTCCAACTGGCAAATCCATTATCAATAATACTATTTTTGGATTTTCTACCGATACATTGATTAGGTTACATGGTGCAAGTAATATTTTAAATAATAACAATTTCAAGTATAATACTGGAAAAATAACAGCCACTAACAAGAGCTTATCAGGAACAAATATTAACGGAAATAATAACTTTTGGGGTACGACCAATTCTACAGAGATTAATGCTTCTATTTATGATGGAGTAGATGACCCTGCTTTGGGTAATATTACTATCGCTACTACACTTACTCAAACTGATAATGCAGCTCCCTTGTTTCCTGTGCGGAATGTAATCAAGGAATTAGTTGGCGGTCAAGTTAGAGTTTCATGGACGTCCGCTATTGAGTCAGATTTGGCGGGTTACCGCGTTTATCATGGAGCTTTTACAGGATTCTCTTATTCAAATAATTTAAATGTAGGTAATACGACTTCAACCTCAGTAGCTGGAGTTACGATTAACGATGATATTGGCGTAACCTCATACGATTCTGACTGGGATGGAACGGATGATCAGTATGATGCAAATGAGTCTTGGTACTCCGCGGCTAATAGCATTCCCATAGCACCCACAAATATTTTAGCAGATTCTGCTGCAAGAAGAATACGATTGACATGGACGGCCAGTACTTCTCCGGCCGTTAATGTCTATTATATTTACAGATCACTCAACAATGCTTCTTTTTCTCGAGTGGGAATTGTTAGTAGCACCGCATTTGTTGATTCAAACTTGACTGCCAATACCCGCTATTTTTATAGAGTTACCGCTTTTGATAGTATTGATGTTAGCTACGACAACTTCGGTCTTGAAAGTAGTGCAACTGCTGTTGTAACGGCGACGCCCTCGAATATAAGCTACGTTTCAAATACGGGTAATAATAGTAACATCGGAAGTTTTGCCAGTCCGAAACTTACCATCATACATACAATAGATGTGGCTACCTCTGGCGACTCAATTATTCTTTTCAGGGGGCAGTATAATGAGATAGTTGATCTAAAAGGTAAGGTAGCTCTCTTGTCTTCAAGGTTTATTCAAACAGGTGATACTGCAGATATATCCGCAACCATTATAAGCGGTGTTAATAATGGAAATCCTATGTTGATTCAAAATACCGCTACTGCTTATACTTCTTCAATGCATATTTATGGATTGACTTTGCAAGACGCGCGAATATTTGTTGCTGATTTATCAGCTGGCAATTATTCTTTCACTTATAAAATGAGTCGCTCTATTATACGAAATTCGGGACAACCTGGTACATGGGGCGTTATAACAGTTGGGAATGGTGGCGTTTTTGACTCTTGTGTTGTATATGGTCTAAAGGGGAGGTATATTTTAAGTACTGGTTTATATGATGCTCCTTCTCCAGTGGTATCAAGGAGTATATTTTATGATAATAGCATTTCAAATACACCAGCATCATCATATTCCGGTGAAAATAGCGTCATTTTTGTAGGCGGCACAAATAAGGCCCGAGTCCTAGGGAATCTTATTTATCGCAATAAGACATCGGGTATTCATATCGGAGGAAATGGAGGAGACTCGATGATTTTAGTCAACAACACTGTAGTATTGAATGAGGGCTATGGAATACGTTTTCAAACATTTGGTGGGGTATATACCGGCATCCTTATAAATAATATACTCGCTTACAATAAGGAGCTGAATCTTTCTTCAAATACAGTAACTAATGGCCCATCGGTTTATGTGAAAAATAATTTTTTGGGTAATACTGCAAGCTTGGCCCAAACTGGATTAATTTCTCCCAATAATACAATCTTAGACACTACGGGTAATATTGGCGGTAATCCTTATTTCGTTGATACTACGGCAAATAATTTCAGATTATTAGCATGGAGCCCCTGTATTGCCTCTGGCATAGTCAATAATTATTTGACGACTAAAGATATTCTGGGCCAGCCTCGCATTAATACCCAGCGCTCAGTCCCGGACATGGGAGCTTACGAGAGTTCTTTTAAATTCAGATCACCCATTTTAACAAAAACAGAGCCAGAACACATACGAAATGTACTGTTCTGGACGCAATCGCCCACTACCAATATTACGGGATACAGAATTTATCGTAGTACTTCTCCAATACCGGATACTTCTACTATGAATTTTGTAGCACAAGTGGCAACACCAACAACGCTTACATTTATCGATAGCGCGGGAATAACAAATGGTACCACTTATTACTACCGATTAAAATCCGTCGATAATACGAGTACATTAAGTGGTTTTAGTAATCAACTTACGGCTATTCCTGACTCTGTTGGCGTTCCGACTTCACTTGTTTTACACAACAGTCCTGGACGTGCAAGACTTAGCTGGACTAGTCCCGGTAATGTCGCAAAGTACCAGGTTTTCAGAGGCAACACTTTATCAACGCGCGCCCTTTTAGCAGACAGTGTTTTGGGAACAACATTTAATGATACGTTACTGGCTAGGAACACCTACTACCTCTACTGGGTAAAGGCTATGAATGCGACGGGTGCTCTTAGTCAGTATAGCGACGAGATACAATTAGTTCCAACCAATACTTGGTATGTTGATTCCACATCCGGAAATGATCAGACTGGAATAGGGTCTACAGCCCTTCCATACCGAAAGATAACCAAGGCAGTTGCCAATACTATAACAAGCGATTCGGTCCTTGTGCGTCCGGGTACCTACCAAGAAACAGTATTGATACAGCGGCCTATTTTCTTAGTATCCACAAAAGGTCCTGATAGTACAAGGATCTTTCAGGAGCCTTTGGCGACAACACTTGTTACTATTTCTGATCCAGTCTTTAATACCTTTTTTAATGCTTTGCGAACTCATGTAGTTGGCTTTCAATTTGTTAGAAATCCGGCGCAGAATGCTCAAAGTACTGCTATTAGGGTTGAGCGAAGCTTTTCCGCGATACTACGTAATCTATTCATCGATAGTTTCACTTTTGCTGTTTCAACTTACTATGGCTACTATGACATGTATAATTCTGTTTTAAATAATAATACCCATACTTTTGGGAACGACGTAGCTGATGCTAATAGAGTAAATAATATTATTAATTCAAACTTTATTAACACCCAATCAAGTTTGACGCTTTCAAATACGGTTGTAATTAATAAATTTTATAATTCAGTTATTCTCAATAGCCCCAATACACCCTTTTCGTCAACTCCGTTTTCTGGCCCCAAAGTTTATTTTTATAACTCAATTATCGATTCTCGTTTACAAAGCTATGTACCAGAAACTGGCTCCACCTATTCTTATCTAACAAACACAGATTCTGCTGGATTTACTAATACAGCTGCAAAGAATTTTCGACTTTTGAATAATTCTCAACTTATAGGTAGGGGGGGACTCGATTTTTCAAATACTTCAGACTTTTATGGTAACGCTAGGCCTCAGCCCTCTGGCACCATGCCGGACGTCGGCGCCTTCGAGTCTATTTATGGTGTGACAGCCTCTACGTTTAATTTAGTGGAGCCCGGAAACAGACATGTAATTCTTTATTGGAATCAGGTCCCAACTACGGCAATTGCGGCTTACAAGGTCTATCGAAGTACTGCTCCGATTAGCGATACTTCTTCAATAGCCCCCTTGGCGACAGTGGCGGCCTCTTTGGGAACGGCTTTTACCGATTCTTTCGGCGTTATCAACAATACACTCTATTATTACCGATTAAAGGCCGTTCGAAACGATAGTTTATTAAGCGGATTTAGCATACAGCGAACTGCAAGGCCCGATTCTGTAGGACTACCGACCAGCCTTGCTTTGGATAATAGCCCTCGTTTTGCAAGACTTACTTGGACAGGAATTTCGCAAGCTAATTCTCGCTACCAGGTCTATCGCAGTCTAGACTCGCTTAATAAAACTCTGCTTGCTGATACAATCAATGCACTTACCTTTACGGACACCAGTTTAAGTCGAAATACAGTTTATTACTATTTCTTAAGAGCAATAAATAGTACAGGAGCATTGAGTACATATACGACTGGTGTAAGATTGACCCCTGTTAATAAATGGCTGGTAGATTCGACATTAGGAGATAACTCAACGGGTATTGGTTCTCAGCTAGCACCTTACCGCTCTATCTCTACAGCCGTTAATAATGCCATTACAAATGATACCATTCAGGTAAAAAGGGGTACCTACACTGAAAACATCTTCGTAAATGGTAAGGTTCTGGCAATATTTAGTATTAATGGCGCAGAACAAACTATTCTTGTCCCGCTACAAAATGCACCAATCATGCGCTTTACCAATGCAGGGCCATCGTACGTTAAAGGTTTCACTTTTGCCAATGGTTCACCACAAGTGCCAGGCTCGGCCATAGCAGAAACGAATTCTAATCCTATCATTACCCATTGTATATTCAGAAACAATGGAGCTGCGGGCGGTGTCATTATAACATACGGCGGATCATTTGAATTGTATAATTCTATCGCTTACAGTAATACACCCAACACCTTCTTTGAGCTTTCTAACACGGTGACCGCTGTTCCCAAGATCTATCATTTTACGTACGCAAATAATTCCGGAAATTTCTTTAATGCTGGCTCCGGTAATACTGTCCACGTACCTGAGTTTAGGAATTGTATAATATGGCAAGCATCTACTCCTTTAATAACTGGTGTTGTTTCTATTGAAAATTCTATCATTAAAGGAGGTTTCGCTGGATCTACAAGTAATCTTAATTTATCTCCATCTTTTGTTGATAGCGCAAACAATAACTTTCAGTTAAAGAATTTTTCGAGGGCAATAGGTGTTGGATTAAATAATCTTGGAATAGTTCGCGACTTTAATGATAGCTTGAGGCCAAATCCAGCAGGCTCTAATCCGGATTTAGGGGCATTTGAGTTGGCATATGATCATCCCTCTCCAGTAATAGTATCTGACAGTTCTCGCAATGGTATTGTGTCGTTTAACTGGACCCAAACTCCACTTTCTACTGTAAACAAATTTTATGTTTATAAGGATACCGTTTCTTCTTCCAGAAATTTATATGATAGCACTTCTTTAGTTTATACTTATAACGACACTTCCAATATAATTTTTAATCAAGTACTCTTTTATAACATTACATCAAAGGATACAGGATTATTTGAGAGCGGATTTAGTAATCAGATTAGAACCATCTCCTTTACTCCTCCTACCTTGCTTTTCCCTGCAAATTCCGCAATTGGTGTAGATACAATTGTAACACTTCGATGGAACAGAATTCCGAATGCCACTCGATATTATTTGCAATTATCAACAGATAGTACATTTACCAATTCAACGCAGCAATTTACTGTTACCGATACCTCTCATACACGTTTTGGTTTGTCGGGTAATACAATGTATTATTGGCGAGTTCAGACAAGAGATAGTGTTCGTTTCAGTTCCTGGTCTCCCAGCAAGAAATTTGAAACATTTGTTTTGCCTCCGAAATTAATTTCTGTACGTCCAGGGAATAGACAGGATACCTTGGTATGGACTAATCCCAACAGTACAAATATTACTTCATTTAAGATCTATCGCAGTAGAGATACATTATCTAGAACATTGTTAGACACAGTACCAAGCACTCAATTGTCTTATATAGATACAAGTGGATTGATTTTAGATTCAACTTATTATTATTGGGTCACAGTAGTTAATCAAGTGGGGACAATGAGTGCATATAGTAATCGTTTGTCTGGTACGCCCTTCAATAGGAGACCTATATCTGCCAGCTTACTGAATAAAACTTTTAATAATGTGGGGGAGTTCAATTTTGTAAGATGTGTATATAGTATGTCAGGTTCTGTAGATCCTGACGGCCAAATTGTAAATTACCGTTGGTATGTTAATGACAGTTTAATAAGTAGCGTAGATTCTACATTAATTTACTACTACGGTCGTGGGACAAATACGCTTAAACTTATAACAATCGATAACGATGGTGCTTCTGATACCAGTACTGCGACAATAATTTTAAAAACTTTCACCAAACAATTTGCCGGTGGGATACTAGGAGGTATAAGTGCTGTTAGTCGAAATATTATTTATGCTGCTGATTCAACTTATAGTCCAATAACCGGAGCGTCTATATTCAAATTAGATAGGCTTGGTAATACAATCTATCCCCTGGTTGTTAGCTCTAAAATATTTACTACACCCTCTGTTTCTTCAGACTCATCTGTTTTCATAACCTCAGGTAGTAGCTTGAATGGTTTTAATAAAGCTGGGGTATCACTCTGGCCCACCATTCCGCTTGGTGGCTTGTCTTATGTTACACCGACAATTGACTCAATGTATAAACGACTTTATGTAGGTATATCAAATGCCAACTTTCTTGCTGTTAATTACCTTACCGGAACAATTGCTTGGAGTGTCTTTTGCGATGCACCTATCAAGAATTCTGCTGTCATTACAGGAGATAGAAAACTTGTGTTTGTATCCCAAAGCGGAAGGTTGTATGGATTTAGAATTGTAAGCGACTCTGCTCAAACTGTACCACGTTGGAGTCAAAACCTTGGTGAAATTATCTCTAAATCAGCAGCAGTGGATTTGAATAATGACTTATACTTTGGCACTCAGTCTGGTAAGCTCATCAAATTGCGTTTGCTGACTAATGACTCTGTTCAAATCCTTTGGTCTGTTTCTTTGGGATCTGTTATTGAGTCCTCTCCAGTTATCGATGCTCGTGGATATATATATGTTGGTGCTAACAATGGTAAGTTATACAAAGTAAACCCAGGGGCTGGCCAGATAATGTGGAGTAGACAAGCCTCTGGGGCAATAAAATCGACTCCAATTGTTACAGACTTCGGGAATATAGTTTTTGCTACAATGGATGGTTCAATAATGGCTGTGGATTCAGTTAATAATTTGAAATGGAAACATAAGGAGGCCGACCCTATTTCTGCGAATCTTCTATACATCGACAATATCATTTACGCAGGGACTCAATCCGGGGCATTTATTGGATTTTATGATAATCCGTATTCAAGCACAGTTAATACAAGTCTTTCTTTAAATATGCCTCTAAGAATTACTCGGGAACGACGAAGTTCATTGTGTAACTTAGATGGTGTACCTATCAAGTATGTTAATGCATTTGAATACTTATCGCCAATACCTCAACCCACTCCACCAGGAAATCCCGAACAACCCGTTTGGGGTACTTTCCAGGGAGACTTTAGAAGAACTGGCTCACGCAAATTAGATTGTCCTGAAAGGCCAACTATTAATTTGACTGGATCTCAATCAATTTGTGCTGGCGATAGTATACGACTTGTAACTCCAAATAATTCAAATTCTTTTTGGATTTTTAATAATTCAAACTTGAATATTGGCGATACTGTTTTGTATGCAAAGCAGGCGGGAGTATATAAAAGAATGAACACAAATGATAATGGATGTAACATTTACTCAGACTCGTTAATTTTAGTAGTAAATTCATTGCCAATAAGGCCTACTGTGACAGTAAATGGTGCTCAGACTTTTTGTCAGGGCACAACTTCTCAAATATCATCCTCCGCAACAAACAATAGCTGGTATCGTGTTGGAAGTGGTAATCTTCTTAGTGCTTCACAAACTTATACTGTTTCTCAGTCGGGGCAGTATTATGTACGCACAGTTAACTCTCTAGGATGTTCTTCTAATTCCGATACAATCAGCTTTACTGTTTACCCTCGTCCAGCTATACCATCAGTAACCGCAAATAAACTAGTTTTTTGTACAGGAGATAGCGCAGAATTAAGCACTAACTCATTACTACAAAAGCAATGGTTAAATTCTGGAATACCAATCGCCAATGCTACGGCTTCAACTTATACTGTTCGTACAGCAGGCTTTTACAGCCTTACAGTAACTGATATTAATGGCTGTACAAACAGTACTGCTAGTTTCCAAATTATTGTTAATTCTTTGCCAAGAATTATTGTAAATGCTAATCCTGCCGATGCAATTATATGCTTGGGCAGCCCTATAACCCTTACCGCCACAGGTGCTAGTACATACGCTTGGTCCGGAGGTATAACAAATGGTACTACCTTTAATCCCCCACAATCAGGAACATTTGTAGTGATAGGCACTGACATAAATGGCTGTAGTAATCAGTCTGAAAAAACAATAATTGTTGATAAGCCCCAGCCCAGCATTCGTTACCGAGGAGTTAAGGCAATACAAAACACCCCAACAAGTTTGACAGCACGTAATATTGGAACAACATATCAATGGTTGCCAAGCTCCGGGTTGAATTCGTCAATTGTCTCAAACCCAATATTTAATAGTAGTAATCCCCAGGAATATTTAATTCAAATTCGCACTGGTTCTGGATGTTTAACTACCGATACTTTGAGTGTTTATGTGTTTAAGGAAAGCGGAATTTATGTGCCCAAAGCATTTAGTCCTAACGGAGATGGTCAAAATGAACGGTTATTTCCTGAGCTTGTAAATTTCGCTTCATTACAATATTTCAGAGTTTATAATCGTTGGGGCCAACTTGTGTTTGAGACTAGGGCAATGAATTCACAAGGTTGGGATGGCATATTTAATGGCGTGAAGCAACCTATGGATACTTATACATGGTTCGCTGCTGGTGCTGATAAAAATGGCAAACTTATTACAGCCAATGGTCAAACCCTTTTAATTCGATAATATGCGACATCTTATTTTATTATTATTTTTTTCAGTGCTCGGTATTGGAATTATTTGGGGCCAAGACCCAGTATTAAGTCAGTATTTCAATGCCCCATTAATAAATAATCCTGCATTAGCTTCTTATGGTAAAAAGTCAATGCACGTGTACTCAAATTATCGTCAACAGTGGGTAGGCCCAGGATCTTCATACAATACAATGCTAGCTTCAATTACTGGTAAAGTTTTAAAGGGGTATCTGTCGGAGAATGACGTTCTTGGAGTTGGGGGGATGGTAATGTCGGATGTATCCCTGGGAGGGGCCTTTAAATCAACATATGCATCTGCAAGTTTGGCCTATTTACTTTCAATTGATCAAGAGGGGGCATCTAAAATAGGTGTTGGCTTAGCCGGTATATATGGTAGTAGGAGGATAGATTTTTCCAGCTTAACTTTTAGCTCACAGTTTAGTAGTCATGGATTCAATACAACGCTTCCTACAGGAGAGTCAGCTCTTGCTGCAATGAATGATTATTTTTCAATAAGTGCCGGAATGTTATTTACTCATAAAAATGAAAACGCTCAAGTTATTTTAGGAGCGGCTGGTTATCATTTCAATACTCCTCGTCAAACTAATATTTCAGATGTTTACGAGCAGCTTCCTACTCGATATGTTGTACACGCTAGCGTAGATTATATATTAACCTCCCGATTGTCAATTGAACTGAATTCTTTGTTTCAGTCCCAGGCTTCTACCAATTATTTCATGAACGGACTGATTGCAAGGTATTATCCAAACTTATCTCAAGAGGATGCTACTAATTTAGCCGTAGGTGTTTTTTATCGTAATACAAAAACGATAGTTCCATATGTTGGTATTACACGTAAATCATTTCAGCTGTCCCTGACTTATGATGTCAACATGTTAAGTAGTGGGGTGTTTTCTAATGCTATGAAATCATGGGAGCTTGGGATGTCCTTTGGGATTAAATAGTGCGTTTTGTAGGATATTTAAGTAACCAAATCGAACCTTCCTCCGTAAAATAGTGGTTGTCTGTAAGTGCCCCTTTTAACAGACAGTGTTTAAGTTGTGAATTTCGGTAATTGACCTTCTCCCTCTTTTGTAAAACGGCTGTTACCTGCTGGCACTGTATTCATTTTCTACAATTTTAATTTCAAGTTGATTACTGCTCTTTATGAAAAAAGAACAAGTGATAATCCAAATAATAAATGTTCCTTCAATAATCCTTTGATATAGTCCTACATATTTTGCCAATGGGTCAGTAGGCTTCCCCATATTTCAACCATTTGGAAATTAAACAGATAAACTTCGTGTTAATTGGCAGGAAGTAATTTTTAATTCTCTTTTGAAAACTCTAATATATCAGCAGGCTGGCAATCTAATACTTTACAAATTGCTTCCAATGTA
>Ga0194132_10011911_pt1 | contig 11007 bp, 11 predicted proteins | sample TA2KigOf80mmetaG_FD_148612 | JGI IMG/M metagenome (GOLD analysis project Ga0194132, IMG submission 148612) | Freshwater microbial communities from Lake Tanganyika, Tanzania - TA2015054 Kigoma Offshore 80m | ecosystem: Environmental > Aquatic > Freshwater > Lake | place: Tanzania: Lake... | reverse complement strand
GTTCACGCCTTTGAGGATTTCGACGCGATGGGTGCCAGTGTCGGCGGTTTTGGTGAGGTTTCGAACTTCAATCATGGAGGCGAGCGAAGGCCCAGAATTTTATTATCTCGCATGACCGCTAGCGTTGGCGGGTGGAGAGGTAGAGAAGGTAGGGCATCTGGTTGAGCAGGTACTGCTTGTGAAGAGTGTAGTTGGGGCCTGGATGGAGAGCGGAGCCGGGGCGGGTGACAAGCAGGGCGCAAAGGGCGGGCACGGGATCGCCGGCTTGCAGGAACAAGCGCGTGGTGTAGAGAGTGGGGGCAATGAATCCGCTGAGGGTGACAAAGCCATCGACCAAAGGCGTGGGTGATGAGGGGAGAGAGGAGGCTGAACAGAGGAAAGGAAGTGGAAGAGGAGGGCGGGAAGCGGCGGCAGATGAGGGCGGCGGCGGCCATAGACCCGGCAAGCCAGACTGTCTTGCTGCCAGACAAGGTGGCCCAAAGGTTAGAGGGTGAGCAGCGCTGCGGCGCCGACAGGGAGCAAGAGCCGCGGGAGGCGGGCCTCGAGCGCTCCGGCCCACAGCAGAAGGTAAAAGAACGCCTGTGCGAGGACCTATCAGCTTGAAGGCATCGGCGGGCGCCCGCAGGCTGTAAAGGAGCCAGAGGTGGGTCTGGAGGACAGGGAGCCAGATGCGGTTACCGACGCGGACGAGGGGCCTGTGAGCGCTTTGGAGGCGATGACCGGTGTCGGGATCGAAGTAAGGTTCGTGGAGAGCGAGGGCGAGCTTGATGGCGGCGAGGAGGAGCGCGAGCGAGACGATGCAGAGCAAGGCGCCGCGATTGTGGCTGAAGCGGCGGAGCGTTTGCATGACGGCGTCCGGCCAGTATAGCCCAGCCAAGGCTATGATCAGAGTGTGAGAGTGGTTATCCCGTTACTGCTGACACTGCTAGGCGGATGCGCGAGCAAGGCTCCGGAGCCTGAGGCGGGGACCGCGGCGGTGGAAACGGCACGGCCCGTGGAGGACGCGCGGGCGGTGATCGTATGCCTGGGCGACAGCCTGACGGCGGGGCACGGAGTGGTGGGAAGCGGGTGGCCGGAGCTTTTGCAGCAGGATCTGGACGGGAAGGGTTACCCGTACCGTGTAGTGAACGCGGGGGTGAGCGGCGATACTTCCGCCGGCGGGCTGACCCGGATCGGACCGCTGCTGAAGATGAAGCCGCGGATTCTGATACTGGAGTTGGGGGGGAATGACGGGCTACGGGGCACCCCGGTGGCGACGACGCGGGCGAATCTGGAGGAGATGATCGTGGCGGGGAAGGAGGCCGGAGCGAAAGTGCTGCTGGCGGGGATGACGCTGCCGCCCAACTATGGGCCCGGCTACATCCGGGAATTCGAGCGGATGTACACGGATCTGGCGGGGAAGCATGATTTGCCGCTGATTCCGTTCCGGCTGGAGAGCCTGGGAGGCAACACCGAGGGTTTGATGCAGCGGGATGGGCTGCATCCGACCGAGGAGGGCTACCGGCGGCTGCTGCCGCACATCGTGAAGCAGGTGGAGCCACTGCTGGGAAAATAGCCGTTAACATCTGCCGCTTCCGTCTCGTAATAAGGGGTGCATGGAGACAACATGGAGAATCCTGGAGAAGCGGTAGCGATAGTGATGGTGGCTTCGGTTTTCAGTTCCCTGGCCGGATGGTCGACCTGGGTGATCGCGAACAATCTGCGGCGCGCGAAGGCGGCGCGGTACCGGGCCGAGGTGCAGAACAAGATGCTGGACCGGTTCGGCAACACGCAGGAGCTGCTGGCTTATTTGCAAACCGAGGCGGGCAAGCAGTTTCTGGAGGGTGCCGAGACGGAACCGGCGCCGAACCCTTTGTCACGGATACTGAGGGCGCTTCAGTCGGGGGCGATATTGCTGTTGCTTGGATTATCGCTGTTGTTCCTGATCGCGACCCAAAGCGACCCGGATGCGCGGCAGGCGCTGTTGTTCATCGGAACGCCGGTGACCGCTATCGGGCTGGGATTTTTGGCGGCGGGGGCGTTGAGCTACCGGCTGAGTTCGCAGTGGGGACTGCTGGGAAGGCATAATGGCCGGTAGATGAACGTGTCACGGTTCATGACGCGGGAAGAGATCGCCGCGATGGAGCTTGCCGGCAAGGCCGAACTGTCGATGGACGAGACGGCGTTCCGGCTGTTTTATGAGCGGACGGCTCGTGGGTTGCGCGCGTATTTGTGGCGGCTGACCGGGGAGTGGCTAGCCTACGTCGAGCGGTTCAGCCACCGGGAGATCGCGAGGGTCGTGGGCGCGAAGGAGCAGAGCATCCGGCCGATGCTGTCGCGGGCACGGGACAGGTTCGCGGCGCTGCTCAAGGGAGAGAAGTATGAAAGCGCGTGAGTGCGCAAGAGAAGGCGAGGTTTTGCAGGCCTTGTATGCGGGCACGCTGGAAGGCGGACTGGCCGGGCACGCGGCGGCGTGCGCGGTTTGCAGAGAAGCGGTAGCCGTGACGCGGGCGCTATGGGAAGCGGCGCCGATGGAAGGGGAGCCTCCGGCTGCGGGATTGATCTGGCGGCGGGCGGAACTGGCGGCGCGGCGGGAGCTGATCGAGAAGTCTCTTGCGCCGATCGGGGTGCTGGAGAAGGCGGCGGCGGTGGTTGCGGTCGCGGCGGTGGTCGTGGCAAGCCAGTGGATCACAACGATGCCGTGGTGGGTGCTGGCGGGAATTCCCGCCGTTGCGTTCCCCGCGGCGGGGCTGCTGTACCTGGCGCGAAAAGCCTGACGGGACCTCGACTAGAATTGTAGGAATGGACTCGGATCGCCCGGCCCTTCCCGATGAAACCTTAACCGCGGCGGTGCCCGCGTCGGCGAGTTCCGGACTTCGTTTCACGAGTTCCTCGGCGCCGGATGAAGGGCGATTTCCGGCGGGGACTTTGCTGGCGGGGCGGTTCCGGATCATCGGGCTGTTGGGGCAAGGCGGGATGGGGGAAGTCTACCGGGCGACGGATCTGACGCTGGCGCAATCGGTGGCGCTGAAGTTTTTGCCGGAATCGGCGGCGCGCGACGCCAGGATTCTGGAGCGGTTCCACGGGGAGGTTCGCGTGGCACGGCAGGTTTCGCACGCCAACGTGTGCCGCGTTTACGACATCGGGGAAGCCGAGGGGATGCCGTTCATTTCGATGGAGTACGTGGACGGCGAGGATCTGTCGGGGCTGCTGGCGCGGATCGGGCGGCTGCCGGGGGACAAGGCGCTGGAGATCGCGCGGAAGCTGTGCGCGGGGCTGGCGGCGGCGCACGACAAGGGAGTGATCCACCGCGACCTGAAGCCGCACAATGTAATGCTGAACAAGCGCGGCGATGTGGTGATCATGGACTTCGGGCTGGCGGCGATCGCGGATCAGCTGACGGGGGCCGAGGCGCGGCACGGGACGCCGGCTTACATGTCGCCGGAGCAATTGAAGGGCTCCGGGGTGAGCGCGCGGAGCGATCTTTATGCGCTGGGGCTGGTGCTGTATGAGCTGTTCACGGGGAAGCGGCCGTTTGAGGCGAAGACGATACAGCAGCTGATCGAGAAGCAGGAGTCGGCGGAGCTGTCGTCGATGACGGCGATCGCCTCCGATATAGATCCGGGCGTGGAAAAGGTGATCCGGCGGTGTTTGGACCCCGATCCGGGGAAGCGGCCGGCGAGCGCGCTGGCTGTGGCGGCGGCGCTGCCTGGGGGCGATCCGCTGGCGGCGGCTTTGGCGGCGGGTGAAACGCCGTCGCCGGACATCGTGGCGGCGAGCGGGGAGACCGAAGGACTGCGGCCGCGTTACGCAATAGCGGCGCTGACGGTGGTGGTGTTGTGCCTTGTTGCCGTGCCGTTTCTGAAAACGCGATCGTACGCGCTGGCGGCCGCGCCGACGGAGCTGACGCCGGAGGTGCTGGCGCAGAAGGCGCGTGAGTTCGCGGTAACGGCAGGCTACCAGGACCGTCCGGCGGACCGCGGCTACTGGCTTTCCCACCATTCGACGCTGCTTACGCATTTGCAGGGTTTGCCCGAGCCAAGGGATTGGAACAAATGGTTGCAGGCGGAGGCTCCGCTGCTGTTGCAGTACCGGGAAGCCTCGTCGCCGATGACGGCACGGCCGTCCGGGCAGTTGAACGCGATGTATCCGCCGCCTGTGGAGCCCGGGATGGTGCATGTCACGCTGAACGGCCAGGGCCGTCTACGCGGCTTCCGCGGCGTCCCTTATGAGAAGAGCGGGCAGGAGGCGCCTCCGACAAGGGAGCAGGTCTTCGCGGCGGCGGGGCTGGATCCTGTGCTTTTCAGCGAGACCGCTACGCAAACGCTGCCCCGCAGCGCCACCGAACAACTGCGGGGATGGCGCGGGCCGCATCCGGGGCTTCCGGCGACGGAGATCATCGTGGAGATCGGAACCTGGCGCGGCCAGTTGAGTCATGTACAGTTCGTCTGGCCGTGGGAAAAGAAGACGGCGGCGGAGGGACGCGCACGGCGGGAATCGGGACTTTTCCAGGTTCAGGAAGCGCTAGTAATAGCCGCGGTGTTTGCGGTGGCCGGCTTTGCTCTATTCCTCGCGCGCAGGAATTGGAAGCTGGGCCGTGGGGACCGGCGTGGCGCCGTTCGGACGGCGGCGGCGCAGTTCGTTCTCAGCCTTCTGGTGTGGGCGTGTATTATGCATCCGCCGGCGGACGTTTCGCTGCTGGTTCTCCTATTTCAGGCGATCGCCGATGGACTTTATGCAGCCGGGCTGCTGTGGGTGATGTATATGGCGCTGGAACCTGCAGTGCGGGCGCGCTGGCCGCACGCGCTGGTGACGTGGAACCGCGTGATCACCGGGCGGTGGAAAGACACGCGGGTCTGGGCCGATGTTCTGATTGGGGCCGGCGTCGGGCTGGCGTTGTGGAACATCGCGGCGCTGTACGGGCTGATGGATAACCCAGGCCCGACCTCCACCGGCGCCCTACTTTCGCTGATTTGCACGCGCCAGTGGATCGCCACGCACGTGGCGCAGCTGGAGAATGCCTTGAAGGTGGGACTAATCGGGTTCTTCGCCATCTTCTGCCTGCGCACGGTGCTGCGCAAGCAGTGGCTGGCGGCGCTGGTGGGCGCGCTTATTTTTTCGCTGTTTCAGGCGGGCGGTTTCGGGGCAAAAAATTTTCTGTCCAATATGGGCGCCTACATGGTGGTGTTCGTGGCGCTGATTTTCGTGCTGTTGCGGTTCGGCCTGCTGGCGACGCTGTCAGTGGTCTTTTTCTTGAACACGACGGCGATGGTGGTGGTCGGAACCGACTGGAGCACGTGGTTTGCGCCGCAAGGGCTGGCGGGGCTTGGGCTGCTGCTGGGGCTGGCGGTGTATGCGTTCTGGCGGTCGCTGGGTTCGTGGGAGTTTTTGGACAAGCAGGAGGGTGCCTAGGTTAGCGCAAGGTGAGCGAGGCGGTTTGCTCCTTGTTGCGGTAGAGCAGTTCCACTTTCTTGAGCGACTTCAGCTTGCCGGGCCAGGGGAAGTAGAGATAGCCCCGTAAGGGGGCGGTGAATTCGCCTTCGGCCAGGGATTGTTCGATGCAGATCTGAGCGGGGTCGGCGGGCGGGGCTTTGTCGACGCCGGAGCGGTCTTCGTGAGTGGGGGCTTGAGGAGGGTTGGGAAGGCGGCGCTGCTGGGGGCGGGGGTCGCCGGGGAAGCGCTCGGTTTGGCGCGGGGCTCCGATGATGATACCGGCGTCGCCGATGCCGCCGGCGGCGGTGAGGTTGGGGCGCCGGGTCCAGTCCTCGTATTTCAGGGATGCGGCGACGAATTGAGGAGGCTGGGAAAGCAGGGGTACTTTGGAGTTGTTGAGGCGCAGGCGGAAGTGGGAGTGGGCGATGGAGAAGGTGGTGTTGGGCTCCGGGTAGAAGGCGGTTTCGACAACCAGGTAGTCTTCGGTGAAGAACATGCCTTCCGGGCCGGAAAAGGAGTGGCCGAGGAATTCGGCGGCCAGAGTGAAGGGGGCTAGCTTGGCGTGGGCGGGGTATTCGGCGGGCTTGCGGGAAGGGGAAGAGGGTTGGGGCACCTGCGCAAGCAGGAGCGCGAGGAATGCGCAACCAAGCGGCAGCCGCACAAAGCCAGTGTAGAGGAAAAAAGGGCGCCGGGGTTGCTGGCGCCCTTCGAGGAAACAGCCGTGGGGCGGCTTAGAAAACGAAGCGGGCTCCCAACTGGATGAAGCGTCCATTGCCCGTGGTGGTCAGGTACTGACCGAAGTTGGGGCTGGAGATGGTGAAGTCGACATCCTGGAAGGAGGTGTTGTTGAAGGTGTTGATGAACTGCGCCTGCAACTGGATGTAGCGGCCTTCGGTGACGTGGACGTTCTTGAAGATGGTCCAGTCGAAATTGCGCTCTCCGTTGAGGCGGTGCGTGCCGCGGCCGAGGGTGCCGTAGTTGCCGAGCAGGGGCTGGGACAGGCCAAGGCTGGTGGCGTAGGTGGAGAGGCGTTGAATCGCGTCGGTGTTGAGACCGGAGGGTGCTCCGGCGGAAGCGGCGGGCCTTGGTGCAAATTTGAACGGACCGTCGGCGTTGGGCCGGACCGGACCGTTGATGATGCCGGTCATGGTGGAGGCACGGACGCCGCGGCGGGCGCCGGTCTCAAAGGTCACCGGGAAACCGGCACGGAACGAGGAGATGCCGGCGAAGCCCCATCCGGCGACGACCTTGCGGACGACCCAGTTGGAGTGATTCTTGCCCCAGGGCAGCGTCCAGTTGTGGGTGATGGCGATGCGCTGGGGAAGATCAAACTGCGACGGGCCGCGGTTGTCGCGATTGTTGGTGGGGTTCTGCTGGTTGGAGCTGTCGTTGATGAGCACGCCGAGCACGTCGGAGTTGTCATCAATCGACTTGCCGACGGTGTAGGCGACATTGAACATATAGCCGCTGGTAAACCGCTTCTGCACTTCAAACTGGGCGGAGTGGAAGCTGGAGTTGGCCGAGCTGTTCACGTAGTTGATCTCGTTGTAGCGAGGATCAAGCCGGTTGGAGGCGCGCGTGGCGCCGCCGGAGGCAGCGGCGAAGGCGCCGGTGAACTGGGCCAGCCGCGCGGTTTCATCGGCCAAGCTGGTGGCCGGGGCCGGCGGGTTTGCTATGAGGTTGATGGACTGGGTACGGGGCAGGAAGTTACCTTTCGTGCCGACGTAGGAGGCCTTGTAGACCACCCCCATGATCTCGCGCTGGACTCCGAGGTTCCACTGCTGGACTTGGGCGTTGTTGAGACCCTGATCGATGGCCGGGCTGATGTTGCCGAAGTTGAGCACCGAAGTGGAGATCTGGCCCACTTGGGCAAGCGTTTCGGCCTGAACCTGGGAGGAGCCGGCGACGATACGGGCATAGGAGTTGTTGCCTGTGAAGGTCCCGACGCCGGAGAGCACGCCGGTGATGATCAACGGCGGGAGGAAGCGCTGGTTGGTGACCGGGTTCAGGAAGACGAAGTCGTAGGCAATTCCGTAGCCGCCGCGAACAACCGTCTTGGAGTTACCGCCGGGGTTCCACGAGAAGCCGAGCCGCGGACCCCAGTTGTAGTTGCTCTGGAAGCTGGGCTTGCCGACTTCGAGCTGGCCGAAGGCCCCTGCTCCGGCGGCGCCGATGGGGGAGCGGTTGTCGAGGTTGAGGTTGGAAATGCGGCCGTTCTTCTCGGTGGGTCCGCCGGCCCATTCCAAACGCATGCCGATGTTGACGGTGAGACCGCGGCGGACCTTCCAGTCATCCTGCAGGAACGCGTAGACATTCTTGACGCGGTTCTCTCGCACGGAGTTGCCGAAGCGCTGCTGGAAGGTAACCGGGCGGCCCGCGGCAAAGTCGTCCCAGCTGTTAAAGGAGATGAGAGGCCGCTGAAGAGCGTCAAAGAAGCTGTCGGCCTTGAGGAAGTAGTACTCGCCACCGGCCTTGATGTTATGGTTGCCCTGAATGACGGAGAAGTTGTCCGTGAACTGGAAGGTCTTCTGGGAGCGTCCCTGAGGTAGTCCTTCCCAAACACCGAACCGTTCCACTTGGGCGTTATTGAAGGAGATGCGTGGGCCAAGCGGGAATGGGGTGTCGATGGGGAAGCTGGGCAGGCTTGTGCCGTAGCCGAAGCGGAACTCATTGACCGCCTTTGCGCCGAACAGATGAGTGTGGGCGATGGTGGCCTGCTCGGGAGAGTTTGTGCCGGTAGCGCCGAAGTTCGGCAGATTGGAAGCGATAAAGGTGAGTCCCGAGCTAGCGGTGGTGGAGACAAAGCGGGAGTACCGGCCCCAAATGGTGTCGGTGCTGGTGAGGTTGATGTCACCGCGGACGCCGAACTGATAGGTGTCGGCCCGGCTTGCGGCCTGGGTTTGGATGGTGCCGGAGGGATCGGTGGGCAGCTGGTACTGCTGGATCAGGGCGCGGGAGGTGGGGTCGGTGACCTGGGCGACCATGGCGGGAGTGGGAACACGGGCGATGCGCGCCGCGCCTGCGCCGCGCTGCTTGAGCCCTTCATAGGTGGTGTGCCAGAAGACCTTGTTGCGTCCGTCATAAACCTTGGGAATCAAAACGGGGCCGCCGACTTCCCAACCCCAGTTGTTCTGGCGGAGGATGGGCGCGCTGCCGCTGCGGTCAAAGAAGGGCCGCGCGTTGAGCACGTTGTTCTGGAAGTAGTGAAACAGTTCGCCGTGCAGGTCGTTGGTGCCGTTCTTGGTGATGTAGATGACCTGGGAGCTGGCGTTGCGGCCATACTCGGCGTTGAAGTTGTTGGTGATGATTTTGACTTCTTTGATGGCGTTGAAGTTCAAGGGGCCGAGGGTGCCGCCGGTGCCGGTGACCGAGACGTCGGTGGCGGTGATGCCGTCGACGGTGATGTTATTGCCGCGGCCGCGTCCGCCGTTGGAATTAAAGCTGCCGGTTCCGAGGAAGGGATTGTTCTGCGAAACGGGCGCAACACCGGGAACGGTGAGGGCAAAAAGGTTGGGGTTGCGCGCAACCGGGATCTCCTGAACGGATGAGCCCATGATGGAGCGCTGGACTTGCGCGTTTTCCGTATCGAGCTGGGTCACGGCGTCGGTAACGGTGATCGTTTCGGTCACTTGGCCGACTTCCAGGCCTAGCCGAACATTCGAGATCTCACCTGTCCGTACTTGCGCCTGGGTCAACGCCGTGCGAAAACCGGGCGCTTCGGCTTTGACTTCATAGCTGCCAATGCGAAGCAGAGCGAAAACAAAACGACCTTCTAGGTCAACAGCAACCGTCCTGGTTTCATTGGTTTCCAGGCTGCGAAGGGTAACTTTGGCCTGGGTGACGGCTGCGTTGGAACTGTCCAGCACCGTACCGCGGATTTCTCCGCTGATTTGGGCTGAGAGCAGGCTGGCAAACATTGCCAACAGAAGAAGGCTGATTGAAAGCTTTCTCATGGGATTCTCCTAGTCGAAACTGATAATGTGGGAGTAGCGGTAGTACTCGCCACTGTAAAGCATGGGAAGAGGGATGTCCTCGTCCATCGATGAGGTCAATTGCACTTGTGAGGCCAACGTCACAAGTGATTGAAAATACTAGATGGTTGCTTTTTGTAGAACACCACTTCTCCGTGGATACAGAGTCAAGTATCCATTTCTTCATAGGGGTGAACTACAGAAAAGTGCATGCGAGGGGCCAAAAACGAGGGAAGAACGGTCATTTTCATGGGGCGAATGATGAGAAAACACCGCGCGTCGAAGCGCGCCAAATCGTCCGAACGTGGCTGGATAAAATGGCTGAGGCTTGCGGGGCTGATGGTGCTGAGCTGGTACGTTTGCTGCGGCCTAGTGCTTGTTCTGTTGCGTTTTGCCGCTCCGATTACGACCACCGTTCATATTCAGCGGCGGGTGGAGAGCTGGTTCGGCAAGGGAAAGTACCAGAAGCGCTCTGAATTTGTGGCGCTCCACCGGATCGCGCCGGATCTGCGGCATGCGGTGATCGCGGCCGAGGACGGGCGGTTCTACGACCATCAAGGAGTGGACTTCGAGGAGATGAAGAAGGTCTATGAAGATTCGGTGGAGCGCGGCAAACGGCTGCGTGGCGGCTCGACGATCAGCCAACAACTGGTGAAGAACCTGTTTTTAACCACGCACCGCTCGCCGGTGCGGAAAGCGTTGGAATATGCGCTGGTGCCGCTGGCGGAATTGATTCTTCCCAAGGAGCGGATCCTGGAGTTGTACCTGAACATCATCGAATGGGGCCCGGGCGTCTACGGGGCGCAGGCGGCGGCGAAGTATCACTACGGCGCGAGCGCCGCGCGGTTGAGCCGCGAGCAAGCGGCGCGTCTGGCGGCGGTAATTCCCGACCCACTGCGCAGGAGGCCGTCGCGGATGAACGAGTACAGCGCGGAGATCCAGCGGCGGATGGCGCGCATGGGCTGGTGAGTCGGGGCATGCTCCCGGTTCTGGAAACCAGGCGGATGCAGCGAACCGATTTCCACTAAGCTCAATTATGGTCACGGTCCAGGACATCGAGCAGGCGCAGGAGCGGATCGAGGGTTCAATCTTCATTTCCCCATGCGTGAAGAGCCAGACGCTGTCGCATCTGACGGGGAACACGATTTTCCTGAAGCTCGAGAACCTGCAAATGACCGGCTCATTCAAGGAGCGCGGGGCGGTGAACCGGCTGGCGGGGCTAACCACGGAGGAGCGCTCGCGCGGGGTGATTGCGGCTTCGGCAGGGAATCATGCGCAAGGAGTTGCCTATCATGCGGCGCGGAAGGGAATCCGCGCACAGATCGTGATGCCGCTGCACACGCCGCTGGTGAAGGTGGCGGCGACGCAGGGCTTCGGCGCGGAGGTGGTGCTGCACGGGCTGAATTACGACGAGGCTTATGTGGAGGCGATGCGGCGCAAGGAAGCCTCCGGGCTTACATTTATTCACGCCTTCGACGATGAACTGGTGATTGCCGGACAGGGGACGCTGGGGCTCGAGATCCTGCGGCAGAACCCGATGATCGACGCGCTGATCGCGCCGATCGGCGGCGGAGGACTGCTGGGCGGGATGGCGTGCGCGGTGAAGGAGACCAATCCGCGGATC
>Ga0194132_10011908_pt1 | contig 11010 bp, 6 predicted proteins | sample TA2KigOf80mmetaG_FD_148612 | JGI IMG/M metagenome (GOLD analysis project Ga0194132, IMG submission 148612) | Freshwater microbial communities from Lake Tanganyika, Tanzania - TA2015054 Kigoma Offshore 80m | ecosystem: Environmental > Aquatic > Freshwater > Lake | place: Tanzania: Lake Tanganyika... | reverse complement strand
CGAAGCTGGACCGCCCACGCTGGTGCCGAGAGGTGCTCTGCGAACTCGCGTTTCCGCAGTACGCCGGCAACTGGGAAACCGCCGTGGCGGACGCCAGCCTCCCCGCCGGCCTGCGGCTGTCGCTCGCCGCGCTCGATCCGCGCAACGTGACGCTCGAGCCCGAGTACTACGCGGAGTGCGATGACGCCGCGTTCCAGCGCGTGAAGCCGCTCCTCTGGCTCTGGTATTCGTTCGATCGCCTGCCGGTCGGCGGCCAGAACGTGGATCTCGGCGTGCGACTCCGACGGCTGCTCGCACCGCACATCTTCAAGCGCTGCGGTGAGCGGTTCAAGGCGTTCCAGCACGTCGAGTTCTCGTTCGGCTACAACATCGAGTGCGGCGACGACGTGGTCGTGCACCGGCACGTGCTGCTCGACGATCGCGGCGGGATCGTGATGGGCAACAAGGTCTCCATCAGCGACTACGCGAACATCTACAGCCACACGCACAGCATCGTCGAACAGGCCGATGTCACCAACGCCCCCACGATCCTCGAGGACGGGGTGCGCATCACGTACCACGCCACCGTGCTCGCTGGCGTGCGTGTGGCCACCCAGGGCATGGTCGGGGCCGTCGCCGTGGCGACCAAGGACGTGCGGCCGTACCACGTGAACGTGGGCATCCCGGCGAAGTCGGTGCGGGTGAAGCCGAATGCGCCCACCGACAGCTGGGAAGCGACGAGGACGAGCAACACGCGCAAGGACGGGTGAACGACAACGGCGAGTAATGGGTGACGCGCTGCGCGTCGCCCGTTTGAGTTCACGCGAACGGGGCACGCGACACGCGCGGCGCGCTACTCGCGGTTGTTCCCCACCCTCAGCACGTCGTCCACCGCTCCCGCGTCGCCGGCCCTGAGCAGCCAGGCGATGTGATCCAGCAGTTCATGCGTGCGCGGCCACGCGAGGCGACGCTTCGCGACCGCGACGGTCACCCACTCGGCACGCACGTGCTCAGGGCCGAGTTGCACCGTGCCCGCCGACACCACGGCGGCGAACGCGATCGCCATCTGCACGGTGTCGTTCGTCGCGAGATAGAACGGGTTGACGGTTATGCTGAACAGCGTCTCGGCGCGGAGACCCGTTTCCTCCAGCAACTCGCGCCGGGCGGCGTCGGTGGGACGTTCGCGACGCTCGACGCTGCCATGCACGATCTCCCAGGCGCCCGCGCGGCGATGCCCCGGTGCCCGCTGCAGGACCAGCACGCGCCAGCCCGCGCCGACCCGGCGAATCGCCGCCACATCCACGACGCCGGGCGCAATGCCCGTCGTGTGGTTGCCCTGCCGAAGCGGTCGCGTCAGCGACGGCCGACGCGGCTGCGATCGCGGCCGTTTGCGTGGCGTCACGGCCGCGCTACTTGGCGCGACCGAGCAGTGAGTGCAATCGCGCCGAGAGTGCGCGCGGGCGGAACGGCTTGGTCAGGTAGTCGCTCGCGCCGTACTCGAAGACCCGCACCTCGCTGTCCTCGTCGCCCTTCGCCGTGAGGACGATGACGGGGAGGTTCGCCGTGGCGGGCCGCGACCGGAGGTGGCTCAACACACCGTAGCCGTCGAGCCGCGGCAGGTTGAGATCCAGCACGACGATGTCGGGTCCGGCGCGGTCAATCTCGTCGAGCGCCTTTACACCGTCGGGCGCCTCGAACACCACGAATCCTTCCCGCTCGAGCAGGTCTTTCATCACGCAACGAAGCGCGTCCTCGTCCTCGACGAGCAGCACCTTCTTCGCCGCGCCGGTCACACCGGAGGATTCCTCCAGCAGCTGGAAACCCGCGCTGTCGAAAGACCCGGGCGTGGAATGCAGCGTTCGCACGCCGGGCGCCGGTGGTGCGACGAGGTCCGCGCGGATGTCAGCCGGGTCGGCAACCGCCGGTGAGGCCTGATTGGCAACCGGCGCCGCCGGTACCGCGCCGGGAGGAGTCGAGCCGGGGCCGCCGCGAACCTGGGTGGCCGGCACGCCGGTTCCCGGTGTCGAATCCTGTGCCGCGGCAGCAGCCCGCATTGCTGCCTCGACGTCGGCCGCGGGGACATCTCCCGTGGTCTGGCGCCGGATTGCCTGCGATGCGCGGTCCGTCTGTTCACCCGGCGCCTCGAGCACGCGCAGGAGCTCCTCGACGCTCGTCGTCCCGTTGCGGACATGCTGCACGCCGGACTCCCAGAGCCCGCGCATGCCGCCCTCGCGCGCGGCCTCCGCGATGCGATCCGCGGCCTCGTTGGAGGCGATGCGACGCTCGAGTTCCGGCGTCATCATGAGCACTTCCTCGAGCGCGAGACGGCCCCGATATCCCGTCTGCGAGCACTCGCCGCAGCCCACGGCGCGATACAACGTGACGCCCTGCGGGAACCACTTGCGCAACTTCTCCGGCAACGACTCCACCTGCAGCTCGCGGCAATGCGGGCAGAGGCGGCGCACCAGGCGCTGCGCGACGACACCCTTGAGCGCGGCCGCGATCTTGTACGGTTCGACCCCGATATCCACGAGACGCGTCACCGAGCTGGCGGCGTCAATCGTGTGGAGCGTCGAGAGCACCAAGTGACCCGTCAGCGACGCCTGCACGGTGATGCCGGCCGTCTCCTTGTCGCGCACCTCACCGACGAGGATGACGTCGGGGTCCTGTCGCAGGATGGAACGGAGCGCCGCCGGGAACGTGAGGCCGGCCTTCTCGTTGACCTGCACCTGCACGATGCCCGCGAGGCGATACTCGACGGGGTCCTCGACGGTGACGATGTTCACGCCGCGCTGCTGGATCGAGCGCAGCATGGAGTACAGCGTGGTCGTCTTGCCGGAGCCGGTCGGACCCGTCACGAGGATGATGCCCTCGCGCATCTGCAGGAGTTCCTTGATGCGCTCGAGTTCGTCGGTGTTCAGGCCGAGGTTCTCGAGCGAGAGCACCGTGGAGCGCTGGTCGAGGATTCGGATGACGACCTTCTCGCCCTGCGACGCCGGCAGCGTGGAGACACGGAGGTCCACGCGATTGCCGCTGAACGCGACGCGCGCGCGACCGTCCTGCGGCCGGAGGCGGTCGGCAATGTCGAGCTGCGCCATGATCTTCACGCGCGACACCAGCGGGATTCCTGCGGCCTTCGGCAGCACCATCACCTGGCGGAGCACGCCGTCAATGCGGTACCGCACGGCGACGCCGGCTTCCTCGGGCTCGAGGTGGATGTCCGACGCGCGCGACTGGATGCCCTCGGCCACAATGCGGTCCACCAGCTGGATGACCGGCCGTGCCTGGGCATGGGAGGCCCCGAGCTCGAGCTCGTTCTCGTCAACCGTTTCCTCGATCGCCTCGATGTCGTAGTTGCCGGCGACGTTCTCGAGGATCTTCTCCAGCACGTCCTGCGGCCGATACACCTCGTCGAGCCGCGCGGTGATCTGCGACGGCGACGCCAGCTGCATGCGCACCGTGCGGCCGAGCGCGAAGGCCAGCGTGCGTTCGCAATCGAGGTCGTGCGGGTCAGCCGTGGCGATGTCCAGGATGGAATCCGAGATCGCCAGCGGAAGCACGTGGTACTTCCGGACGAGCTGCTCCGGGACCAGTTCCTTGGCTTCCTTCGACACCGCCTGCACGTTGGCGATCTTCATCCGGAAGCGCTTGGCCAGCGCCGTCAGGATCTGCTCGTCGGTCGCAAAGTTCCGGCGGACGGTGGTCGCCCAGAAGCTCTCCTCACGCGAGGCCTGCAATTGCGCCATCTGCTCGGGGGAAATGATGCCCTCGAGCGTGGCGAGCAACCACTCATCGCGCGACGTACGGCCGGACTCTCCCATTCCCCTCAGCGACGTAGAAGCGCCCGACCGGACCTGCGGCCGGGCGGACGGACGGTTTCGTGGGTTTCCCTAATACTAACGCGCATCATTAGCTGGGCGGCGATGGCCAAGGGGGCTGCGCCGAAGGCGATCCTGTTGCCATGCAACGAGTTACGCTCTCAGGCGGGGCCAGATAACGGCTAGAGGATAGGCCATAATGCCCGACCGGCGTCAACCCAGACTGCCCAACGGCCGTGGCGGCCAACCGACCTCGCGATGTCCACGCGAAACGTGTCGCCGAACGCGAGCAAGCCTGCGCCCCATGCTGCGCTGACGGCACCGGCGGGTTGGACACGACCGTCGGAACCCAGCGCGACTATGGTGCCAAACGGCGCGAGTTCGAGAGGAATTCGGATCGCGCCGAACCGGCCAAGACGCACCGGAATGCCGGCGAGCGGTAGCGCCCACTCTGCACGAATGCCCGCGCCCGCGTTCGCGGCTAGGGCGTGCGTGCCGAATCCCGGCGCCGTTCGCGGCCCTCCAAACCGGGCCTTGTCCTGTGCCGGGACCGCGTCTCCCGTGGCCACCGTCGCCTGGGCGCGAAATAACGCGCGCCCTCCGCCGAGGCCCCGCGAAGCCGTCACGGCGAGGCCTGCGCCCAGCAATGGGCGCCACGCGGCCCCATCGCCTTCCGGAGCGCCAGGCCCGGCGGTCAGGCCATGCTCGCTGCGCCACGCGGACACGCGCGCCGTTCCTTCGGCCTTTGCCGTCCAGCCCGCGTCATCGGATTGCCGGGTTGTCGTGAACCGCACGTCCGCCGCGACCCGGTCGCCGGGCGATGCGGCGAACGGCGCCCGGAAGTCGCCCGATTGCGGCTTGGCGCGGCCAATCAATGGCCGTTCACGAACCGCTTCGATCCCGAACTCCCAGCGGCGCTGCGCCTTGGCCGCCGCCGAGAAGCGAAGCCCCCGGATGCCGTAGTCGTCGGTGTGGTCGTAACCCGCCTCCTGCGCGGCGAAGGAGTTCGCAACGCGCGAAACCTCGGGCTCTCCCGCTTCGCGGAACTCGTCGAACGCCCGCAACGACACCAGTGGGCCGCCGCGTGTTGGCCAGGACGAACCGAATCGCCATTTGGCGCGCGCATCGGCGAATCCATACCGTGCGCGGAGATCCACGACGGTCGTCGAGAATCGCCGCGATGCGCCTGCACCGAGGGCGAGCCCTTCGACGCGGTTGAACTGCGCGAAATCGCTCAGGCGTGACACGCGGACGCCGGTGACGGCCGGCCGGAGCACGGCGGCTGGGGTCAGGAGTCCGCGGAGCCGCGTTTCGATCGAGCCCGCCACGCCTGCGGCGCCCGCCGCCGCGAGGCGCGGCGACACGGAATCCATGATGGCGCCAGCGAACGGATACTCCCGGAGCCGCTGCGGTGGGAGCGAAATGATCTCGGGGCCGGCGAACCACTCCGCCGCGAGGCGTGTGTTGGCCTCGACGCAACACAGGTCCCACTCGCCGCGGATGATCCCGCGGGCGGGAAACTCGAGCCACGTGCCGGTGCGCCGAATCTCGATCTGCTGTCGTCGGGGGAGCCAGAACCGACCGTCCACGAGCGAGTTGTCGAGGACGATGGAGACGTCCTCAAGAGCGGGATCCCTCAGCGCAGCGCGAGTGAACCCCGCCGCAATCCGCACAACGGACGCCGTTTCGCGATCGAGATAGAACGCGCCGGCGATCCGTGCGGCGCGTTCATCCTTCGGCCGGACCTCCAGCTCAATGACATCCCAGCTGCGCGAGCCGACGCGGAGCCGGATCGAGTCGGCCACGGAGAAGTCGTACTCGCGCTGCCCCGTCGGGGACAACGGATGCGGCACGTCTCGAACTTCATCGCCGTCGCCGAGGCGGATGATGGCCGGGAAGTTGTTCTGCACGATCGCCAGGTGATCGCGATGGTACACGATGTCGGTGGGAAGCAGCAGCGTGTCGCGCCGCCCGATGATCCGCTGCTTGCTCTGGTTCGGCGCGCGCCAATACACCTCAACGGCGAGTTCATCGGCGCGCACGACTTCGGGCGGGTCCGCGAATCCCTCGCCAAGTTGTGCGAGGAACGTCAGGTAGCCGCGCGCGACCGCACGGTAGTCCACCAGTCCCGAGTCGGCGAGCTGCGCAGTGCGGCGGGCGACCGCGCGGTCGACCAACGCCAGGGTAGCGGAGTCGTTCCAGATCCTGTCATCGCGTCCTTGCGCGCGGAGCCCGCCGACGTCCACCGCCGGCCGAAGTGCCGAAACGGCCACGAGCGCGAGCGCGCCTGCTACCCCGCTCGCAACGGCACTGCAGGTTACGCGATGACGCGCGCGCGGCGGGCGGGCTGTGGTTACCATGAGGGCAGTATTGCCAGAGGCCATGGGGATGAGCAACGGGACCGACCAGCCGGACAAGCAGCCAGACAAGCAGCCAGGCACGCAGCCCGGGTACGAAGCGTTTGCCGCGCGTGCGCGCGCCGGCACAATCGTGCCCGTGTGGCGCGATGTGCTGCTCGACCTCGAAACGCCGGTCACGGCGTTCTGGAGGCTGCGTCAGGCCGGTAGCCCGGCGGAATCGCCATTTGCCTTCCTGCTCGAAAGCGCGCCCGCCGGCAGCGAGGCCTGGGCCCGCTACACGTTTCTCGGCGCAGACGCCTGCGGGGCCTGGCGACTGCGGGGTGGCGTGGTCGAGGACTGGAAGCCGGGCGACGGCTGGAGCGGCGCACGGAGGCCTTCGGATCCGATCGCAGACCTTCGCGCCAAGCTGACGGCGCCCGCGGTGGACGCCGATGCTGAAGCGGGCCCCTTCTGGGGAGGCGCCGTCGGGTACTTCGGCTATGACGTCGTCCGGCACATCGAGCGACTCCCGAACGCACCGGCGAGCGGGGCTGACATCAGCGATGCGCTGTTCATGTTCACCCGCACGGTCGTCATGCTGGACAACCTGCGCGGCCGGGCGCGGATCACCTGTTCCGTGCCGATCACCGACGATGTGTCCCCGGGTGCCCTGCGTGCCGCGTGGAGCGCCGCGCAGCGCGACATTGACGAGGCCGAAGGACGGCTCGGCGGACCGGGCGCACCGCCCCCGATGCGGCTCGACCCTGTCGGCGAACCGGCGACGGGAACGAGCTCGCTTTCGCGCGAGGCGTTCGAAGCCGGGGTGCGCCGAATCAAGGACTACATCCTCGCGGGCGACTGCTTCCAGGCGCTGCTGGCGCGCCGCATCCGGATGCCGCACGATTTTTCCGCGACCGCACTGTATCGCGCGATCCGCGTACTCAATCCGTCGCCATACATGTTCCACTTGGCGCTCGATGGCGTTGAAGTCGTCGGCAGTTCGCCGGAACTGCAGGTTCGGGTCATGGACGGCGAGGCGGTGGTACGGCCGATCGCCGGCACCTGCCCGCGCGGGGCCACGGCCGCCGAGGACACCGCGCTTGGCGAACGCCTGCTCGCGGACGAGAAGGAACGCGCTGAGCATGTCATGCTCGTGGACCTGGGCCGGAACGACATCGGCCGAGTGGCCGAGTACGGGAGCGTGAAGGTGTCGCAGTTCATGCAGGTGGAACGCTTCTCGCATGTCCAGCACTTGGTGAGCGAAGTGCGCGGCCGTGTGGGGCGCGATCGCTCTGCGCTGGACGTGTTCCGGGCCACGTTTCCGGCCGGGACGATGACCGGGGCGCCCAAGGTCCGGGCGATGGAGATCATTGACGAACTGGAATCAGAGCGGCGCGGCCCGTACAGTGGCGCGCTCGGCTACATCGCATACGGAGACCGGCGCGCGGACCTGGCCATCACCATCCGCACCTGCGTGATGGCAAACGGCGAGGCGAGCGTCGCCGCGGGCGCCGGCATCGTCGCCGACTCGGACCCCGGTCGCGAGTGGGCCGAGACCGAGGTGAAGGCCCGGGCGATGTTGACGGCTGTCGCGCATGCGCGGGCCGCCGAGGACCGCGACGCGGCTGCAGCGGGTGCCAAGCGGCGGACCAGCGGACCTCGCTACCCTGCCCCCGCCCCCTGAGGGCATATTCCGACCGTGACGCTGAAGCTCGCCGGCATCGAGAACGAGTACAACTTCGAGTTGCGGCCGCGCACCATGGCAGTGGTTGGGCGGGCGGTGAACTCGGATTGCGCGGTCGTAGACGCCACGGTGTCCCGCCGGCACGCCGAACTCGAGGTCCGTGACGACGGAATCCAGCTCAAGGACCTCGGCTCGAGCAACGGTACGTTCGTGAACGGCGTGAAGGTGGACAGCTATTTCGTCGCGCCGGGCGATACGGTCACGTTCGGGAAGGTCGCGTTCAAGCTGATGCAGCTGGCCCCGCCCGCTGCTGCCCCGCCCCCACCGCCGCCGGCCGCGGCACCGGCCAAGCCGGGTGCGACGATCGTGCGGCCCGTTGCGGCGCCGTCGGCGGACCTGATCTCCGGAATCGGCCGCCACAGCGGCAGCATCAAGGCCGTGATGGCCGGCGCCGCCGACCCAGCGGAGAAGGACCGGCAGAAGCTGGCGATCCTGCTCGAGGTGTCGAAGGGCCTCACGCGCGCCACGGACGTGGACGTGCTGCTCAAGAAGGTCGCCGATTTCGCGTTCGAGATCCTCGAAGCGGACCGCTGCGCAATCCTCCTGCTCGACGACAACCAGCACCTGCTGACGAAGATCGCGCGTGACAAGCGCGGCGTGGATGCCATGCAGGCGGTGCCGCAGTCCATCGCCCGCATGGCGATTGACGAGAAGTCCGCGATCGTCTCGGAGAATGCCGGTGAGGACACGCGATTTACCGGCCAGTCAATCCTGATGCAGCGGGTACGATCGGCGATGTGCGTGCCGTTGATCGGCAGCGAGAACAAGGTGCTCGGCGTGCTCTACGTGGACAACTTCATGAGCACGCACCAGTTCGGCGAGGCCGACGTGGACTTCGCGATCGCCTTCGGCGGCATCGCGGCGGTCGCGATCGAGAACGGCCAGTTCTCGGAGCGCATCCGGCAGCAGGCGCTCGTGCGCAGCAACTTCGAGCGGTTCTTCACGCCGCACCTCGCGGCGCGGATCGCCAACAGCGCGGATGCCGTGGAGCTCGGCGGCGACAAGCGGCGCATCGCGGTGCTGTTCAGCGACATCCGCGGGTTCACGGCGCTCTCGGAGACGATGAACCCGGATGCGATGGCCAAGCTGCTGACCGAGTACTTCAGCGAGATGGTGGAGTGCGTGTTCCGCCACGGCGGGACGCTCGACAAGTTCATCGGCGACGCGGTGATGGCGCAGTGGGGCGCGCCGCTCGGCGAGGATGACGACGCCGACCGCGCGATGGCGAGCGCGATGGACATGATGGAAGCGCTCGACAAGCTGAACGAGCACTGGCGGAACCAGGGCCGGCCGACGCTGGAAATCGGGATCGGCCTGAACATCGGCGATGCGTTCGCGGGCAATATCGGCAGCGAACGGCGGCTTGAGTACACGGTGATCGGCGACACGGTGAACACGGCGAGCCGCCTGTGCGGTGTGGCGGGGCCCGGTGAGGTCCTGCTCAGCGAAGCGTTCAAGTCGTCGCTGAAGCTGCCGCCGCGCCTCGCGGCGGTTCCGCCGCTCGAACTCAAGGGCAAGAGCCAGCCGGTGCCCGTGTTCAAGGTGGTGCGCTGAGCGCACCAGTGGGGCCGCGCGTGCCGCGCGGATACCGCGAGAGCACGCATCGCGGCACACGGCTCGTCGCGCGTGAGGACGCCCACGACGTGCTCCGCGGGATCCTCGACACTTCGACATTGCACGACTGGGCCGGACGGCAGCCGGATGCCAAGGCGATGCGCGGGCGCGGCACGACTTGGGCGACCGCGCTGCCGAGCGGCCTGCGGGTCGCCGTGCGGCATTCGATGCGCGGCGGGCTGATGGCGCGGCTGAGCCGAGACCTGTTCCTGGGCGGCACGCGCGCGCCGCGCGAGCTGGCGAATGCGCTACGGTTGGCCGAGGCGGGCGTTCGGACGCCGGCGGTGATCGGGTACGCGGAATACCCGGCGGCAGGGCTTCTGTGCCGCGCCGACGTGGTGACGGAGTTCGTTGAGGGCGTGGACCTGGTGACGGCGCTGCGCGACTACACCGGACATGCCGAGCGTCATGAGATTCGTGTGGCCGTTTCGCACCTGCTGGGGGCGCTGTGGGACATTGGCGCGGTGCACCCCGACCTCAACGCCCGGAACATCCTCGTCGTGCAGCCGTTCACCGAGCGACTGGCGTACGTGCTCGATGTGGACCGGGTGAAGTTCGGGCGCCGAGAGGATCACCGCATTCCCGGTGGCATGCGCAACTCGATGCGACTTCAAGAATCGCTCCGCAAGGCGCAGGCCGCCGAGCAGATTCACTTCGCCATGAACGAAGTGAGTTCCCTGGCCAGTTTCCCCACGGGGCGCGAGCGAGGAATAATCGCCCCGCCTCCTCGCCTGTGACCCGCAACCCCGCCGCCGTCGGCGCCGCCGTCCCGCTCGACCGCGTGCTCGTCGTCATGATGAGCGCGGTCGGCGACGCGGTCCATGTGCTGCCGGTGCTGGACGCGATCAAGCGCGTGTCGCCGCGCGCTCGTGTCACGTGGGTGCTGCAGCCCGGCCCGGCGACGCTTGTGCGCGGCCACCGGCACGTGGACGAGATCATCGAGTTCGACCGCCGCGCGGGGCTGCGGGGGTTCCTCGACGTGCGACGCGCGCTCGCCGCACACTCCGCCGATGTCGTGCTGAACCTCCAAGTGTACTTCAAGGCGGGGATCATCACGACGTTCACGCAGGCGCCGGTGAAGCTCGGTTTCGATCGCGCCCGCGCCCGCGACTTCAACTGGCTGTTCACCACCCATCGCGTGCCACCTCACGCCATGCAGCACGTGCAGGACCAGTACTTCGAGTTCGCCCACTGGCTCGGCGTGCCCACCGACGGCGCCGCGTGGCATCTCGGTCCGTGGAATGACGAGGAGCGCGCGTGGCAGCGCGAGTTCGCGGCGCGTTTCGACCGCCCGATCGCGCCGATCGTGATCGCGACGAGCAAGCCGGAGAAGGACTGGCCCGCTGAGCGCTGGGCGGAGGTGTGTGACGCGCTGTCGCACGACTTCGGGCTTCAGCCGGTGCTCGTGGGCGGGCGGAGCGACCGCGAGCTGGCAGCTGAGGCGACCATCCTCGAACGGGCCACGGCGAAGCCGGCGACCGCGCTCGGCAGCGGACTGCGTCGGCTCGCGGCGATC
>Ga0194132_10011907_pt1 | contig 11010 bp, 10 predicted proteins | sample TA2KigOf80mmetaG_FD_148612 | JGI IMG/M metagenome (GOLD analysis project Ga0194132, IMG submission 148612) | Freshwater microbial communities from Lake Tanganyika, Tanzania - TA2015054 Kigoma Offshore 80m | ecosystem: Environmental > Aquatic > Freshwater > Lake | place: Tanzania: Lake... | reverse complement strand
GGCCGGAGCGTGACCGCGGAGGCCGGGGTCCCGAGCGCGCGCTGCGGCGACTGGTCGGCCCGGCTCGGGCGTCGCCCGCGTGTCGCGTTCCTGGCGTGGCGCGACCTCGCGCACCCCCAGGCCGGTGGATCCGAGTTCGTGGTCGACCGCCTGGCGGCGGGTCTGGTGGAGCGCGGCTACGACGTCACCGTCCTCGCCGGCAGTCCGACGATGCGCCACGAGTACCCGGTCTGGCCGTTGGGCGGAACCTACGACCAGTACCTGCGCGCGCCCTTCGTGTACCGGAAGCGGGTGCGCACGGCCGACATCGTGATCGATGTCGAGAACGGCGTGCCGTACTGGGCCCCGCTGTGGCAACGGGCCCCGGTGGTGTGCCTCGTGCACCACGTGCACACCGAGCAGTGGGCGATGCAGTTCCCCGCGCCGATCGCCGCCGCCGGCCGGCTGCTCGAGTCGCGGGTCATGCCCCGCGTGTACCGCCGGTCCGAGTACGTCGCCGTGTCCCGCTCGACGGCGGCGGCGCTCGAGGGCATCGGGGTGCCCGCCGGGTCCATCGCGACCATCGAGATGGGTGCCGCTCCGCTGGCCCCGCTCGGGGAGCGCTCCCCCGATCCCCGCTTCCTCGTGCTCGGCCGGCTCGTGCCCCACAAGCGGGTCGACCTCGCGCTGCGGCACTGGCCGCCGGTGCGGGCCCGCACCGGCGGCACCCTCGTGATCGCCGGCGACGGTCCCGAGCTCGAGCGGCTCCGTGCGCTGGGGGGCGAGGGCGTGGAGTTCACCGGCTACGTGACCGAGGAGCGCAAGGCCCAGGAGCTCGGCGCGGCATGGGTGCTGGTGCACCCGGCCCATCACGAGGGCTGGGGCACCGTGGTGATGGAGGCGGCCGCCGCGGGGGTCCCCACCGTGGGCTTCGACGTCGAAGGGGTGCGCGACTCGGTCGACCCGGGGGTCACCGGCGTCCTCGCCGCCGACGAGGCCGCCTTCGCCGAGGCCTGGGCCACGATCGGCACCGACCACGCGCTGCGCACTCGCATGTCCGACGCCGCGCGCGCCCGGGCCGCGACGTTCACCTGGCCACGCGCGCTCGACGAGATGGAGGTCGTCATCGATCGTGTGCTCGCGCGCGCCAAGGGCGTCGGCCGGTGACGATGATCGGTACCGTGGGCCCGTGGCGGTGACGGCGGAACGCGGTGTGGGCGGGGGCGTGCGCGCGCACGTGACGCGCACCGCCGAGCTGTGGAAGCTGTTCCGCAACGAGCGCTCCGATCCGGGCGCGTTCTACCGGCGCCTCGCCGCCGACGCGGTGGCCGGCTTCGAGCGGCGGTACGGCTCGTTGGCCGGGAAGCGCATGGCCGACGTCGGCTGCGGGCCCGGCTACTACACCGAGGCGTTCCGGGCCGCCGGCGCGGTCGTGCTGCCGCTCGAGTACGACCCCGCCGAGCTGCGCCTCGCCGGCGAGCCGCCCGCCGACGCGGTCGTCGGCGACGCCGAGCGCCTGCCCATCGCGACCGGCGCGCTCGACGCGGTGTTCTGCTCCAACATGCTCGAGCACACGCCCCGCCCGGCAACGGTGGTCGACGAGATGGCCCGCGTGCTGAGGCCGGGCGGCTGGGGGTACCTGTCCTTCACCAACTGGTACTCACCGTGGGGCGGCCACGAGATGAGTCCGTACCACCTCCTCGGACCCGAGCGGGGCGTGCGCCTCTACGAGAAGCGCCACGGCACCGATCACAAGCACCGGGTGGGCGAGAACCTCTACGTGACCCACATCGGCGACGCGCTCCGCATGTTCGAGGCACACCCCGACCTCGTCGTGCGGCGCACCGAGCCCCGCTACTACCCGTGGGCCGCGCCGATCATGAAGGTCCCCGGCGCCCGTGAGGTCCTGGCCTGGAACTGCGTGGTGCGCTTCGAGCGAGTCTGATGGCGAGGATTCGGTCCGGTCGGTCGGAGGCACGGCTCAGCCGGCGTAGATCGCCGGGTCGGCCGTCACGTTGCACAGGGTGGTCGGCGCCCCGTTGGTGACGAGCAGCACGTCCTGGGCCTCGGCGGCGAGGCGGAGCCGGTAGGGGCGGCGGACGAACGGGAGGATGGGGCGCAGCGGGCCGGTCGTGCCGTTGCGCACGACTGCCACCGAGAGCGCGTTGGGGAAGGTGCTGTCGACGCGGGCCGCGGTGGTGGCCGCGGGGTCGCCCTGGAAGCGGACATGGGCGCCGGGGCCGGTCGCCGCCACCACGATGCAGCCCTCGGGGCCGGGAGTTGCCACCGCCTCGAACAGGCCCGTCACGCGGGCCGGGGGGTCGGTGGTGTTGGCGGGCCAGTGGTCGAGCGAGACCTGGAGGTCGGCCCGGGCGCCGAGCCGGTCTTCCTTGGTGAGCGTGGCATCGGGGAGGTCGCCGTCGCGGGCGAGCTGGGCGAGGAGCGGGATGGTTGCCGAGTCCTCGAACACCGAGGTGCCGAGCACCGAGTCGTTGACCACCGGGAGGCCCCGGGCCACGAGCTCCGCACCCGCGACCACGCGCCGTCGCTCCATCGCCTTGACGGCGCGCGCGTCGTCGGCATCGCCGACCAGGTCGCCGACCTGCACGGCGAGCAGCACGACCGCGACGGCGCCCGCGACGGACGCCGCGGCCCGCCACCGCCGAACGAGTGAGGTCGCGGCCAGGCCGATCAGCGGCAGGAGCAGGGTGAAGGCCATCCACATGTACCGGCCCGTGGTGGGACCCGGCAGAAACGGCGAGTCGCGGCGGATCCCGACGATCGCGTAGAAGAACACGGCGCCGAGCGCGCTGCACAGGGCCCACGCCCGGGTACCCGTCCACGACCGGGCCGTTGCCACCACGTAGACGGCCAGTGCGCCGAGCACGACGACGCCCGTGTACGCGAGGTGGGTGGTCTCGTCGAACGCGTAGGTGAAACCCGTGGCGATGAAGTCGGGCACCTGCTGGATCCCGTTCGGTGAGAGCAGCGAGTTGCCGCTTCGGCCCCACCCCAGGGTCCAGATCCCGTAGACGCCGATGGGGACCACCAGCGATTCGACCGCCACCCGCCAGCCCCGGCTCCACAGCAGGCAGGCACCGACCACCACCAGCATCGTCAGCGCCACGCCCGAGCAGAGCACGCCCAGGATGCCGAGACCCCAGGTGACCCAGCGGTCGCGGGCGGTCATCGGGCCGCGATCGTCGACGAGCACCAGGATGGCGAACCCACAGGTGAGCGCGCCCACGAAGGTGAGGTTCCAGGCGAACGCCGTCTCGACCCCCGCTGGTCCGAAGAGCAAGAAGCCGAGCGCGGCCACTGCGGCGACGTACGGATCGCAGCCCACGCGGAGGCAGAACCGCCAGAGGACGTGCGCCGTCAGCACGCACACCGCGATGAACAGGACCATCAGCGGGACGTAGGTGCGCAGGCCGAACAGGGCGAGATGCGCCCGGTACACGATCACCGCAAGCGTCGACCAGTGCTCGTTGTGCGGGTCCAGCAGGCCCTTCTCCGAGCTTCCGAAGACCTTGCGCAATGCGATGGTGTCCCACTCGTCGCCGGAGAACCACTGCCCTCGGGCGAGCCAGCCATAGACGGCCGCGCCCACGACCAGGGTCGCGGCGTGGAGCGCGCGCGCGGCGCGCGGCACCGTGGCGGTGCGGGACGGGGGGGGCTCCGGGCTCAGGGCCGCCGAGCGTACCGACCCGGCGGCGCTCACGCAGGGTCGGTCGTGGCGGCTGCGGCCGCGGCGAGGGCCCGGGCCAGATCGTCGATGAAGGCCCCGAGCCTGCGGACCACCAGCCTCCCGGTGCCCGGGATCCGCGGCACGAACTCGGAGTGCCAGTGGATGGTCGTGCCGCCGTCAGAGATGGCGGTCAGCTCGACGTCGCCGCGGTAGTCGCGCAGCGGCATCCCGGAGAGCAGCAGGTAGGCGACGTGGCGGGGTGGGTCGAAGACGACGATCTCCTCGAGGCTGCGGGTGCGGCCGAACCGGAACCGGCGCTGCGCGCCCACGCCCTGGCCGCCGGACGGGTCGGGCCGCACGATCAGCGCCTCCTCGAAGTCGCTCCACGACGGCCACGTGGTGGCGTCGGCGAGCAGGGCCCACACCGCTTCGGGCGATGCGGTGCTGGTGGCCTGGACGTCGATCCGATGGGTTCCCATGCCGATAGCGTGGCCGCTCATGGCCGACACTCCCAAGTCCCTCGGGTTGACCCCCGAGCTGCACGACTACCTCGTGGCCCACGGGACGCCCCCCGACCCGGTGCTGGAGGCCCTGATCGTCCGTACCGAGGCCCTCGGCGGGATCGCCCGGATGCAGATCGCACCCGAGCAGGGTGCCCTCATGACCGTGCTCACCCGGCTGCTGGGCGTACGGGTGGCCGTCGAGATCGGCACGTTCACCGGGTACTCGGCGCTCTGCATCGCCCGCGGGCTGGAGCCGGGCGGGCGGCTCGTCTGCTGCGACGTCAGCGACGAGTGGACCGCGATCGCCCGCGACGCCTGGGAGGAGGCGGGGGTGGCCGACCGGATCGACCTGCGGATCGCGCCGGCGATCGAGACCATCGCCACGCTTCCCGAGGCCGAGCACGTCGACCTCGTGTTCATCGACGCCGACAAGGAGAGCTACGCCGCCTACTACGAGGCGCTGCTCCCGCGGCTGCGCCGCAACGGCGTCATCCTCGTCGACAACACGCTCTGGTCGGGTGCGGTCGTCGACCCCGCGGCACAGGACCCGTCGACCGTCGCCATCCGGGCCTTCAACGCGATGGTGGCCGCCGACGACCGCGTCGACACGGTGATGCTCTCGATCAGCGACGGCCTCACCCTGATCCGCAAGCGCTGACGGTGTCGACGTCCCGCGGCGTCGGCGCGCCGCGGGACGTCGACACGCGCGTGATCAGTAGTCGGACTGGCTGGCCGCCGCTCCGATGAGCGCGGAGGCGAGGATGCCCATGGGCAGGGCACCCCAGTACGACACGTTCACGCCGACGTTGCCGAGGAACAGCATCAGCAGCCACGTCGCCGGGAACGTGGCCACGAAGAAGATGACGAGCAGCGCGAGCATGGCCTTCAACACGGTGAACCTCCAGGTCGGGTTGCACCGGACCGTAGGCCCACCGTGCGTGGCGCGCGCGGATACCCGGGCGACTCAGTCGAACGAGCCCGTGCGGCCGTAGCGGTAGTACCCGGCGAACTGCCGGTTGACCTCGTCCGGGAGCGGCACGACCGTGCCGATCGCGCGGGCGCCGTGCACGATCTCGGCCGTCCGCTCGATGAGCTGGGCCACGTGCAGCACCTCCTTCGGCGTCTTCGACACGGCGAAGATCCCGTGGTTGGCCATCAGGACCGCCGCCTTCTTGGCGACGCGCGAGGCCACCTCCTCGGCGAGCTCCTCGGTCCCGGTCGTCTTGTAGTCGGCCACCTCGACGTCGCCGCCGACGTACACGTCGAACTCCTCGATGACCGCCGGGATGGGCTGGCGGGTCAGGGCGAACATGGTCGCGAACTTCGCGTGGCAGTGCATCGTCGCGCCGATCTCGGGGTAGCGCCGCAGCGCCGAGAGGTGCAGCGACTTCTCCGTCGTCGGGTTGCGATGACCCTCGAGCACGTTGCCGTCGAGATCGCACACCACGAGGTCGTCGAGGCCCATCGTGAGGTAGTCCAGCGACGACGGGCTGAGGACCGCGTTGCCGTCGGGGAGTCGAGCGGCGACGTTGCCCGCGGTGCCCTCCACCAGGCCGCTGCGGAGCATCTCCTGCGCGACCCAGAGCAGCTGCTCCTTCGTCTCCTGTGCGCTCATCGGCTCCTTGCTGCTCATCGGTTCCTCTCCTGGTCCGGCGGGCCGGGCCGCTCGGGCCCCGCTCGCCTCGCGGTGCGCACGTCTCGGAATCGGGGCTCGCTCACCGGTCCAGGACCTCCGGGTTGACGAGGTTGGCGGGCCGGCCGCCGGCGAGGAGCTCGGCCAGGCCGTCGGCGATCTGCTTCGAGTGGTTCGCCTCGGTGTCGTAGGTCGCCCCGCCGATGTGCGGGGTGAGGACGACGTTGCCCATCCCGATCAGCGGGTGGTCGACCGGCAGGCGCTCGCCCACGAAGTGGTCGAGGCCCGCCCCGCCGAGGTGGCCCGACTGCAGCGCGGCGACGAGCGCGTCGGTGTCGTGGAGGTGGGCCCGGGCGGTGTTGAGGAACAACGCGCCCTGCTTCATCCGGGCGAACTGCTCCGTGCCGATCATCCCCGTGGTCTCCGGGGTGACGGGCGCGTGCATCGACACGACGTCGGACGCGGCGAGCACTTCGTCGAGCGACGACGTGGCGTCGGGCGCGTAGGGGTCGAAGGCGAGGACCGTCATCCCCAGACCCTCGAGCCGCCACTTGAGCGCCCGCCCGACCGCGCCGAGCCCGACGATCCCGGCGGTCCGGCCGGCGAGCTGCCAGGCCCGGTAGCGCTGGTAGGGGATCGTGCCGTCGCGGTAGGTCTGACCCTCCCGCACGTCGAGGTCGGCCCGCACCACGCCCCGGTTCACGGCGAACATCAGGGCGACCGCGAGCTCGGCGACCGCGTCGGCGTTGCGGCCGGGGGCCCGCAGCACCGGGATGCCCTTGGCGGTCGCCTGGGGGACGTCGATGTTGTTGGGGTCGCCGCGGCACGCGCCCAGGGCGACGAGGGGCAGGTCGTAGAGCGCGGTGCCGGTGACGAAGTCGGACTCGACGATGAGGATGTCGGCGTCGTGCTCCTGGACCAGTGCGGCGAGCGCGTCGCCGTCGAGGAGGCGGACCGGCTGGTGGTCGATCCAGGGGTCGAGCACCACGTCGGCCAGGCCGCGGAGCGTGTCGAGGCCCTCGCCGCGGAAGGGGGCGGTGACGAGGGCCGTGTGTCGGGGGGTGGGGGAGTCGGTCATCGTCGGCGAGTCTCGCACGGACCTGACGACGGTGTCAGGCCGAGCGGCCCGGCGCCGCGGCGGGTCCCGGCGACCTGTCAGGCTGGCGACGATGGCGATCCACTACCGACCCGACGGCGACCACGTGGTCGTGATCACGATCGACCGGCCCGAGGCCCGGAACTCGGCCGACGCCGCCCACTTCCGGGATCTGCGAGCCGCGTGGGAGCGCTTCGCGGCCGACGACGACGCCCGGGTGGCCATCGTCACCGGCGTCGGCGACACCTTCTTCACCGGGGCCGACCTGAAGCGGTACATGCCCGAGGTGCAGGCGCTGCGGCGCGCGATGGCCGAGACCGGGGCCGATGCCGTCGACGGCTGCCGCCCCGACGACGCCTTCGCCGCGGTGCTGCGCGGGGTCCCCCTGTACAAGCCGGTGGTGGCCGCGGTGAACGGGTTCTGCGTGGGGGCCGGCATGGAGATGCTCGGGGGGATCGACCTGCGCCTCGCCTGCCCCGAGGCGTCGTTCGCGGTGATGGAGCCCAAGCGGGGGATCATCGCCAGCGGCGGCACGACCGTGCGGCTCCCACGCCAGATCCCGTGGGCGCTGGCGATGGAGATGCTGTTGTGCGCCGATCTGGTGCCCGCTTCCCGGGCGCTCGAGATGGGGCTGCTCAACGCCGTGGTGCCCCGAAACGACCTGATGGGGGCGGCGCGCGAGTACGCGGGGAGGATCGCGGTCAACGCGCCGCTGTCGGTGCGGGGCACGAAGGAGAGCGCGCTGCGGGCGCTGTACGCCGACGTCGAGCAGGTGGCGCGGGTGCGCGAGGCCGCGGCCTCCCTGGTGCGTTTGATCGAGACCGTGCGGCCCGAGGATCCCGGGTCGACGCGGTTCGCCCTCGCGGTCGCGGCCGAGGTGCTCGAGGGGCTCGGGCGTGATCTGCAGTCCGGCTTCGACATCGAGTCGTCGGTGTCGGCGTGGGTCGTCGCCTCCGACGACGCCCGTGAAGGCCCCGCCGCCTTCGCCGAGAAGCGCCCGCCCCAATGGCACAACCGATGATGCGTCCCTGAGCGACGCTGGGCGTCGGTCTGGGGACGCATGGTCGCACCTTGCGTCCGTCAACCGACGGATCGAAGGGGGTGCAGCCGACGCCGGCGGGCTGCGTGGATCTCCGTCGCCACCCACTCGGGGCGGTAGCGGATGTCCCAGGTGGTGAACCGCAGCACCAGCCAGCCCAGCCGGCCGAGGGCCTCGTCGCGTCGGGCGTCGGCCAGCTGTGCCGTGTCGCTGCCGTGCCACGCGGTGCCGTCGGCCTCGATGTCGATCCGCAGCTCGACGTAGGCGAAGTCGAGGCGGGCGACGAAGCGGTCACCATCGAAGACCGCGTGCTGACGCTCTGGCCGGGGCAGACCGAAGCGCCGGAGCAGGGCGTCGAGCTCGGACTCCAGCGGGCTCTCGGGCGCCGCACCTCCGGCCATGCGCAGCTCGAGGGTCCGCCTCGCCCGTGCGGACCCCGGGCGCCGGGACCCGAGCCGCTCGAGCACGGCGTGGATCTCGCCGACCGTCGTGAGGCGGCGCCGGACGTACTCGTCGCACACGTGCACGAGCCCGGCGTCGTCGAGCACGATGGCGAGGTCGGCGAACGTGCGGGCGGGCGTCGTCGTGGGGATGCCGCTCCGCTCGACCACGTCGATGGGCTCGAGGTGGTACGACTCGTGCCAGATCACGCCGGGGGCCTTGCGGCGGCGGTGGCGAAGCGCCGTGACCTCGACCCCGGCACCGAAGCCGGGGATGCCGTCGAGCGTCGCCGAGGTGCGGTGCGACGCCACCGCGGGGCCGGCGAGGCATGCAGCCATGACCTGCTGGTGCCAGGTGGTCGGTGTGGTCGCGAACCGGTAGACCCCATGGTCGACCCGCACCCAGTCGCCCGACTCCAGCCGGCGGTCGACGAGTCGGCTCGACGCACCGAGCGCGCCGACCTGCGCGCGGGTGAACACGCCGTGTTGCCGGTCGGCGATCGGGGCGAGCTCGCGGATCAGGGCGCGCGACGGTTCGGGCATGTCCGGGGGACACCGGTGGCACCCCCGGGGTGACCGGGTCTCAGACCCGGGTCCCGCCGATGTCGCTCGGGGACGCATGGTCTGACGATGCGTCCCCAGACCGACGCCCAGCGTCGCTCCCGGACGCAGCTCGGGTCGTGAGGTGGGCGATGGCGATCGCGGCGAGGATGCAGAGCGCAGGTTCGGCGGGGGCGCGATAGCGGGCGTGGCCGAAGGTGATGACGGCCGACATGGTCACCACCAGCACCGGGGCGAGCACCGGCATCAGCGGGATCCGGCGGCGCCGGACGAGCACGGCGCCGTAGATCGCGAGCCCCACCAGCGGGTAGAAGACGACCAGCGCGAGCCGGTTGGCCCACACGGGTCGGCCCTCGTAGTAGTCGAGGTCGACCTGCTGCAACGGCTTGTAGACGTTCCACATGCGGCCGAGCCGGGCGGCCACCACCACCGGGTATCGGCGCTGGTGCGACCGGATGTAGTCCATGGCGGTCTCGCGCAGGAACTGCTCGTCGTCGGACTGGTCCCAGCCCTTCGTCCGCTCGATCACGGGGATGCAGTCGGGCGACCAGTAGCCGAGGCGATCGCCGTAGTAGGTGATGTCGCAGTTGGTGTTCGACAGCGTGATGCCGAACCCGGTCGACAGGGTGACCGGGTGGTTGAAGCGCGTGAGGTTGTAGCCGACCCACGGCAGCACCACGAGGAACGCGGTGACGCCCACGACCACGAAACGCAGGATGCGATCGCGCCACGCGGCGTCGCGTCGCAGCAGGGTCATCGGCGCGCCGACGAAGAGCACGAGGATCCCCATCTCGGGTCGGACCAGCATCGACGCGCCGATCGCGACGCCGAGCAGGATCGCGGGCGCGTACGTCGCCCGGTACCAGAGGCGGTAGCCGGCCCACATGACGAGGACGGCGCACAGGATCGCGGGGGTCTCGGAGAGCACGTTGCCGTCGTTGATCCACACGTTCGGGTTCAACGCGATGAGCACGGCGGCGATCAGGCCCGCGCGCTCCCCGAACACCTCGCGCGTGGCGATGCCCGTGACGAAGACGGTGACTGTCCCCATCAGCACGACGACGAGGTGGTGTGCCGTCCAGCTGTCGAGGCCGACGAACGAGAACGCGGCGAGGATCCCGAAGAACAGCGGTGGGTGGTCGGCCGATGGGAAGCGCACGTCGTTGACGTACCAGTCGGCCGGCGAGATGAAGCCCTTGCCCTCGGCCAGCAGGTTGGCGGAGTTGTGGTACACCCACGCGTCGCCCGGGCAGCCGTCGACGAGGACCTCGGCGCCACAGGACCCCCGCCGAGCGAACCAGTAGAACGCGAGGCGCAGGAGGAACGCGGCCGCGGTGATCGCCAGCAGGATCACCACGTAGCGCTTCGCGGGACGGGGGAACGGCACGTCGCGTGGCGCGGCTTCCTCCGGCGCGTGCAGTTCGTCCGGCGCGAGCGCGCCGGTCACGCCATGAGCTCCGCGATCACGTTGCGGTCGGCCTCCGACGGGCGTCCCCACCCGGTCTGGTAGCCGAACACGTCGCGGGCGACCTGCGAGCCGAACCGGTCGTCGAGGATCTCGAGCTGCTCGGTCGTGATCAGCCCCGGGTGGACGACCCCGCAGGCCCGGCTCAGGCGCAGGAGCTCGCGGCGGAGCTGCACGAGGTAGTTGGCGCAGCGCACCGACTTGTCGGTCGGGTCGAGGCCGCGCTGGCGGTGCTTCGACTGGGTGGCGACGCCGGTGGGGCAGCGGTCCGTGTGGCAGCGCTGGGCCTGGATGCACCCGATGGCGAGCATCGCCTCGCGGCCGACGTTGACCCCGTCGCAGCCGAGCGCGAACGCGAGGAGCGCCTGGCCGGGGAGTCCGAGCTTGCCGGCGCCGATGAAGACCACCCGGTCGGTGAGGCCGGCCTCCGCGAACACCCGGTACACCCGGGAGAAGCCCACCTTGAAGGGCAGCGCCACGTGGTCGGTGAACACGAGGGGCCCCGCGCCGGTCCCGCCCTCGCCGCCGTCGATGTTGACGTAGTCGACGCCCCGGTCGCCCCGCTCCATCAGGCGGGCGAGATCCCGGAAGAGGGTGTCGTCACCC
>Ga0194132_10011906_pt1 | contig 11010 bp, 9 predicted proteins | sample TA2KigOf80mmetaG_FD_148612 | JGI IMG/M metagenome (GOLD analysis project Ga0194132, IMG submission 148612) | Freshwater microbial communities from Lake Tanganyika, Tanzania - TA2015054 Kigoma Offshore 80m | ecosystem: Environmental > Aquatic > Freshwater > Lake | place: Tanzania: Lake Tanganyika... | reverse complement strand
ACCTTGTCGAACTCGTCGGCCGAGAGCCCCGTGAACATGCGGAACAACAACGGCTTCCGACGCAATTTCTCGTAATTCGTCATAACCCTATGAATAGGCCATCGATCGCTATTGCGCAACGAGTCTAGTATCGCGGGGTTCAGGGCGATACGGACGCGCGGTAGACCCAGAATCGCCGCAACCGGGAAAACTTGGACGAAGATTTCTCTTGCAACCGGCCGAATGACATGCTCATCTTTGCGATGAGAGTGGGGTTAGAACACTCACCACTCGATTCGGCCCTCCGCTAACGTCCCGCCTTGCCCGCTCCCGCCAGAACCTGCCTCGCCCGCCGAGTCGCTGCCATGCTCTCCTGCCGATATGTCTACGCTCTTGCCGCGTGTGCCCTGTTTAACGGGGTGAGCCGCGCCGATGTCGATCTGCCGACCGGCGGCAAGGTCAAGAAGGTGGACTTCGAGCGGCACATCATGGGCCTCGTCTCGAAGGTCGGGTGCAACGCCGGGAGCTGCCACGGCTCGTTCCAAGGCAAGAACGGCTTTCGCCTGTCGCTGTTCGGCTACGAGCCGTCCATCGACTACGCCAACCTCACGCGCGACAACCTTGGCCGCCGCGTCAACACCCTGAAACCCGACGAGAGCCTGTTGTTGCTCAAGGGCACCGGCCAGACGTACCACGACGGCGGCATGCGGTTCGGCAAAGACGGCTGGGTGTACAACACGTTCCGCGAGTGGATCAAGGGCGGGGCCGTTTGGGACCGCGGCAGCGGCGACATCAAGAGCCTCGACGTGAACCCGCCGGACTTCGCGCTTCTGGCGAACGCGAAGGACAAGCAGATCGTCGTGACCGCGACCTTTATGGACGGCACGAAGGAAGACATCACCCCGTTCTGCGACTTTAAGATCACCGACGACGCCATCGCGCTCGTGTCCCCCACCGGGCTGTTGACCCCGCGGCAACCGGGCGACGCCGGCCTCACGGTGCTGTACCGCGGCAGCGTGAAGGCGATCCGCGTTCTGGTGCCCACGCCGGCCAAGCCCGGCGCGTACCCGGCCGTGCCCGAGGTGAACTACATCGATAAGGAAGTGTTCGCGAAGCTGAAGATGATGAACGTGGTGCCGAGCGCCCTCTCCGACGACGCCATGTTCCTCCGCCGGCTGTACATCGACGCCCTCGCTCAACTCCCGCCGCCGGACGTGATCCGCGCGTTCCTCGCCGACAACGACCCGAAGAAGCGCGAGAAGGCCATTGATAAGGTGCTCGCGGACCCGCTGCACGCGGCCGTGTGGGCCACGAAACTGAGCGACATCACCGGCAACAACACCCAAGCCCTCGAACAGCCGGCGCTGTTGCAGTTCAAGCGGTCGCAGATGTGGCACGATTGGCTCCGCAAGCGCGTGAGCGAGAACGTGCCCTACGACCAGATCGTGAAGGACATTCTGACCGCGACCAGCGCCGACGGCCAGAAGCCGGAAGAGTGGCTCGCGTTCGTCAACAAGATCGACGAGCAGGCCGGGAAGGGTCTGACCACCGACTACCCGACCAAGAAGACCCTCGACCTGTTCTGGCGGCGGCAGCAACAGGTGCCCGTCGAGCAGTGGGGCGAGAAGGTGGCCGCGGCGTTCCTCGGCGTGCGTCTCGAGTGCGCCCAGTGCCACAAGCACCCCACCGACCGCTGGACACAAGACGAGTACTGGGCGTTCGCCAACGTGTTCGGGCAGATCACGTTCCAACAGAACCAGTTCAGCAGCGCGGACATGAAGAAGGCCGCGGACGCCGAGAACGCCGCCCGCCGCGAAAAGGCCCCGAAAGCCAACAACAACAATAACATCCTGCTCGTCCGCGAGATGTTCGTGGGCGCGCAACTGCGGGCGCGCCCCAACCCTGCCACCAACAAGACCCCGCTCCCCAAGACCCTCGGCGGCGACGTGATCGCCGTCAAGGCCGGCGAGGACGCCCGCGTGAAACTCGCGGAGTGGCTGACGGCGGCCGACAACCCGTTCTTCGCCAAGAGTTTCGTGAACCGGGCGTGGGCGCACTACTTCGGCGTCGGCCTCGTCAACCCGGTGGACGACTTCTCCCTCGCCAACCCGCCCACGAACTCGCGCCTGCTCGATGCCCTCGCGGCCGACTTCGTCAAGAGCGGCTACGACATCCGCAAACTGGAGCGCACGATCCTCCTGAGCCGCACGTACCAACTGAGCTACGTCCCCAACGACACCAACAAGTTCGACAAGAACAACTACTCGCACTCCTACGTGCGGGCGCTGATGGCCGAACAAGTGGTGGACGTGCTGAACTCCGCGCTGGGCGTCGAGGAGCGGTTCACCGGCCAAGAGGCCGCGCCCGAAGGCACGAAGATGGTGGAACTCGGCTCGTCGCGGCTCAACGGCAGCGTGGCCTACGCGCTCCGCATCTTCGGCCGCCCGCCGCGCACCACTGCCTGCGACTGCGAACGGGCCAGCGAACCGGCCCTGCCCCAAACGCTGTTCCGCATGACCGACGCCGCGGTGCTGGCGAAGTTCACCGACGCCAACGGCCGCACGTCGAAACTCGCCAAGAGCAAGTTGACGAACGACGAACTGGTGGAGGAAGCGTTCCTCTCCACGCTTTCCCGCCTGCCGACCGCGAAGGAAAAGGCCGACGGCCTCGACCACCTGAAGAGCGCCAAGACCCGCGCCGAGGGCGTTACCGACCTGCTCTGGGCGCTCGTGAACACCCGCGAGTTTATTTTGAACCACTAACCGAATAGTTGTCAGCGGGCAGAAAGGCCCGACGCTCTGCACCTGACAACGGACGCCGACTCACTGCCCACTAACCCCTACCCACTTTTTCAGGAGCTGCCATGTCCGCGAACCGTACCGACTGCCAAGGGTTCCACCGCCGCGACGTGCTGACCATCGGGTCGGCCGGCGTGCTCGGCCTCTCGCTCCCGGCGATCCTCGCCTCGGAAGCGAAGGCCAAGGCCAAGAACGTGGCCGACAAGGGCAAGGCCAAGAGCGTCATCCTGCTGTGGCTCGCCGGCGGCCCGGCGACCATCGACATGTGGGACAACAAGCCCGAGGCCCCCGAGGGCATCCGCGGCGAGTTCAAGTCCATCGACACGAACGTGAAGGGCATTCAGGTCGCTGAGACGTTCCCGAAGTTCGCGCAGGTGATGGACAAGGCCACGATCGTCCGCTCGCTGTACCACACGATCCCGAGCCACGGCCCGGCCTCGGTGTTCATGACCACCGGCAACAAGCCGACCGCGGCCCTGCAATACCCGGCGCTCGGTTCGGTCGCCAGCAAGCTGCTGAAGACCGAAGTGGGCGTGCCCCCGTACGTCACGTTCGGCGAACTGCGCAACGGCCTCGCGGGTCAGGCCGGGTACCTCGGCACCGGGTACAACCCGTTCATCATCGAGGGCAGCGCCCCGCAGCGCGGCGAGGGCAGGGCCGCGACCGGCGGGTTCAGCGTCCGCGGCCTCACCCTGAAGGGCACGTTCACGCTCGAAGAACTCGAGAAGCGCGACACCCTGCTCCGCAAGTTCGACACCGGGTTCGCCGGCCTCGATAAGTCCAACGACCTCGTGGACGGCCTCGACACGTTCCACCAGCAGGCGCTGGAGATCCTCAAGAGCGACAAGACCCGCAAGGCGCTCGACCTGACCCAAGAGAAGAAGGAAACCCGCGACCTGTACGGGGCCACCCCGTTCGGCCAAGGCGCGCTCGCGGCCCGGCGGCTCGTGGAAGCCGGCGTGCGGTTCGCCACGGTCAGCTTCGGCGGCTGGGACACCCACAGCCAGACGTTCAACGCCCACAAGACCCGGCTGGCCCCGACCACCGACCAAGTGCTCGCGGCCCTGATCCGCGACCTCGACGAGCGCGGCCTGCTCGACAGCACCGTCGTGATGTGCGCCGGCGAGTTCGGCCGCACCCCGAAGGTGAACAAGAACAGCGGGCGCGACCACTGGGCCCGCTCGATGGCCTGCGTGCTCGCCGGCGGCGGCATCAAGCGCGGCTACGCCCACGGCACTACCGACGCCAGCGGCATGGCCCCCGCCACCGAGCCGGTCACCCCGGACGACGTGTCCAGCACGATCTTCCGCAGCCTCGGCATCGACCCGCACACCGAGCTGCAAACCCCGACCGGCCGCCCGGTCCAGATCTTCCGCGAGGGCCGCGTGATCGAGAAGGTGCTGGCCTAGTTGTCTTCGCAAAGTAGTAGGCACACGCCGTGTGCCGTAGCTGAACCTCGCGTCCAGCCACGGCACACGGCGTGTGCCTACTACTTTATTGGGACCCACCCATGTCCGATTGGTTCGTCTCGTTCGCGCTCCTGATGCTCGGCGGCGGTGCCGGGGCGAACGCGCGCTACTGGCTCGGTAAGCTGCTCGGCGGCGACCCCGGCGCGTTCCCGTGGGCCACGTTCGCCATCAACGTGGGCGGCTCGGTCGCGCTGGGGGCGCTCGCGGCCCTGTGCCTGAACCCGGACGCGCCCCGCAAGTACTGGTACCTGCTCCTCGGCACCGGGTTCTGCGGCGGGTTCACCACGTTCTCGACGTTCAGCCTCGAGACCGTGACGCTGCTGCACGCGGGCCGCACGGGAACGGCCGCGGCGTACGTGCTCGGCTCGGTCGCGGCCGGTGTGCTGGGCGCGTGGCTCGCCCTCAAACTGGCCGGCGGCAAGTTGGGCTGACGCGCCCGGTCCGGCCCCGCGGACCGCCGCCCCGCGCCCCGCCCTTGTAGAATGCGGAAGGGCGCGTGGACGCGGGCGCGGTCCGGGCCTACATTCTGGCTTGTTCCCGACACCAACCGGAGGTTCGCCGTGCAGAACAGTGCAGCGGGTAACGTGAACCGGCGCAAGTTTCTCGCGCTCGGCGGGGCCGGGGCTCTGGCCCTGTCCGGGTGTGGCGGCGGTGGGGACAACAAGGGCGACGGCAAGGGCGATGGTAAGGGCGGCGACGGCACGCCCGGCGCAAAGGAAACGATCCGCATTGTGTCCAGCCTGCCGCGCACGGGCAGCGCCCGCGGGCAGACGAACACCATCGTCAACGGCATCCAGATGGCCGTTGAGGAGTACATGGCCGACCCGAAGGCGAAGTTCGTCATCGACTACAAAGACTGGGACGACGCGACCGCCGCGGCCGGGGCGTGGGACGGGCCGACCGAGAAGGCCAACGCGCAAAAGGCCATCGCCGACCCGGACGTGATGGCCTACATCGGGCCGTACAACTCGAACGCCGCGAAGATCTCGATGCCGGAACTGAACGAGGCCGGCCTCGTGCAAATCTCGCCGGCTGTGACGTGGCCGGGCCTCACCAAGAAGATCAAGGGTGTGGCCCCGGACGAACCGGAGAAGTACCAACCGTTCAAACCCAAGCGGATCCACTTCTGCCGCGTCTGCACCACCGACGACCTCCAAGGCCCGCTCGCCGCGGACTTCGCCAAAGAGGAACTGAAGGCCAAGAAGGTCTACATCCTCGACGACAAGGAACTGTACGGCGAGGGGCTGGCGAAACTGTTCAAGCAGCGGTGCGACGAGATCGGCATTCAGGTGGTGGGGCAAGAGGGCATCGACACCGCGGCCGTCGAGTTCGGCGGGCTCATGACCAAGATCAAGGCCACAAGCCCGGACCTCGTGTACTTCGGCGGCACCACGCAGAGCAAGGGCGGGCAGATCGCCAAAGACCTCGTGAAGTCCGGCATGACGTGCCCCATGCTGGCCCCGGACGGGTGCTACGAGCAGGCGTTCATCGACAGCGCGGGCGCGGCCAACCTGAACGACCGTACCTACGTCACCATCGTCGGCCTCGACCCGTCGCAGCTCACGGGCAAGGGCGCGGAGTTCGTCAAGAAGTATAAGGAGAAGTTCAAGACCGACCCGGAGGCGTTCGCGCTGTACGGGTACGAGTGCGCGAAGGTGGTGCTGGCCGCGATCACGAAGGTCGGGAAGAAGGACCGCGAGGAGATCCGCAAGGCGGTGCTCGCCACGACCAAGTTCACCGAGGGCGCGGTCGGCGGGGCCGAGGGCTGGGGCTTCGACCGCAACGGCGACACCACGCTGCGCCAAGTGACCGTGAGCCGCGTTGAGGGCGGCAAGTTCGTCCCTAAGAAGACCGTGACCAAGTAGGCGAAAGTCGGAGCCGGCCGACAGGCCGGCTCCGTGTGCCGTCGTGTACTCTTCGAGTCGCGACGGCACACGGAGTGCGCCTTCTCTGTTGAAATCACCAGATGTTTGAATCCATCGCCACCGCCCTCGGCCCGGAGTTCTACCAGTACCTCCTCGCGGGGTTGGTGACCGGGCTGCTGTACGCGCTCATCGCGCTCGGCTACACGATGGTGTACGGCATCATCGAACTGATCAATTTCGCGCACGGCGACCTGTTCATGCTGGGCGCGTTCTTCGCGCTCCAACTGGGCATCTGGGTCGGGGCCGCCGACGCGAAGGGGCAGGCCACCGGGCAGAGTGCGATCCTCGCGGTCGCTGTCATGCTCGTGGCCGCGCCGGTGTTCTGCGCGTCGCTCAATGTGTTCGTGGACCGGGCCGTCTACAAGCCGTTGCGCACCGCCCCGAAACTCGCCCCGCTCGTCTCGGCCATCGGCGTCAGCTTCATCTTCATGAACGCCGGCGTGTTCTGGATGGGCACCTACGACCTGAATTTCCCGGCCCTCGTGCCGAACACCAACCTCACGCCGGACTGGACTGTTGCCATCACTTACCAACACCTGATGGTGTTGCTGGTGACGATCCCGGTGATGGTAGGGCTGACTCTGTTCGTGCGGTACACGGCGCTGGGCAAGGCGATGCGGGCCACCGCGCAGAACCCGACCGCGGCGCAGCTCATGGGGATCAACGTGGACCGCGTCATCACGGCCACGTTCGCCATCGGCGGCGCGCTGGCGGGCGTCGCGGCCGTCGTGTACGGGCTGTACGTCAACAGTGCCGGCTACCAGATGGGGTTCCAGACCGGGCTGTTCGCGTTCACCGCGGCCGTGCTCGGCGGCATCGGCAACATCCCCGGTGCGGTCCTCGGCGGCATCCTCATCGGCATCATCGAGAAACTCGGCACCGGGTACGTCGGCGACCAGTGGCGGCAACCGCTGATCTTCGCCATCCTGATCGTGATCCTGATCTTCCGGCCCAACGGCATCCTCGGCGCGCGCACGCGGGAGAAGGTATGACCCTGCGCGGCATCGCCGGCTACTGGATGGTCGCCGGGTTCCTGCTCTTGGCCGCGGTCCCGTTCATGCAGGGCCGGTACGTCGCCATTTACGGGACGCAGCTCATCCCGGTGCTGTGCTTCGCGATCTTGGCGCTGGGGCTGAACGTCATCCTCGGGTACACCGGGCTGCTGCACCTCGGCATCGCGGCGTTCTTCGGGATCGGGGCGTACGTCGCCGGCATCCTCAGCACGTCCGGGTTCCCGTTCGGGGCCAGCTTCCCCGTCGTTGTCGTCGTCGCGACCCTCGCCGCCGCCGCCATCGGCATCGCCACCACCGCGCCCACGTTGCGCTTGCGCGGCGACTACCTCGCGCTCGTCACCCTCGGGTTCGGCATCATCACGGTGTCGGTGATCCGCAACCTCGACGCCATCACGGACGGCACGAAGGGCCTGACGCCGGTGCGCCCGAACTTCTTACCGGGGTTCGATGACCCGGTGTTCGACAAGACCCGGCCGGGCTGGAAGGACACATGGCGCGGGTACCCGCGGCTGTACTTCCTGTGCCTCGCGGTGCTGGCCGGTGTGGTCATTTTCCTGCGGAACCTCGAGCGCTCGCGCCTCGGGCGGGCGTGGGTCGCGCTGCGCGAGGACGAACTGGCCGCGTCGTGCATGGGGCTGAACCCGGCGCGCCTGAAGCTCTCGGCAATCGCTTTGGGTGCGGGCCTCGCGGGGTTGGCCGGCGCGCTCTTCGCCCTCTCCCAAGACGGCACCACCGAGCCGCGCGCCTACGGGTTCGAGCGCTCGATGCTCGTCATCTGCTGCATTATCCTCGGCGGGCTGGGCAACCGCCCCGGCGTGCTCCTCGGCGTCTTCATCTTGGTCGGCTACGACCAGATCGCCACGCCGATGATCGACAACTGGATGCAAGAGAAGAAGCTGAATCCGAACGGCAAAGAGTACCTGAAGGTGAGCGGCTGGCGGCTGTGCATCTTCGGCGTGGCGCTCATCCTGATGATGCGGTTCCGCCCCGAAGGGCTGCTCCCCGCGGCGCGCCTGAAGCGCGAACTGCACCCCGAGCGCGACGAGGTCGCGGGCGAAGCGGCGGCGAAGTTGGAAGCAGAGGACAGAGGACAGAGGACAGAGGACAGAGGACAGAGGACAAACTGAAGTCTCTGCCTTCTGCCTTCTGCCTTCTGCCTTCTGCCCTCTGTCCTCTGTCCTCCGATCTCTATGTCTGTCCTTACGGTTCAGAACCTGACGATGCGGTTCGGCGGCATTACGGCCGTGAACGGCGTCAACTTCGTCGTCGAAGAGGGGCAAATCTTCTCCGTGATCGGCCCGAACGGGGCCGGCAAGACGACGGTGTTCAACGCGGTCACGGGCATCTACGAGCCGACCGAGGGCGAAGTCCTCTTCTGCGGCCGACCTCTGGTGCGCCCCTTCACATGGAAGGTCACGGCCGGGGCCGTGCTCGTCGGGTTGCTGGTCGCGGTGTTGGTCGCCCTGTTCGCGGTGCGCGTCAACGCCCTGTGGAAGCGCAGCATCCGCGACACCGAGGCGGCGCGGCAGGAGCGCATATCGAATCAGGTCGTTGAAGAGATCGCGCGCGACGAGGAGATCGACAAGAACCTGACCCTCGAAGAGTTCGACGCCAAGAACGAGGTGCGAAAGGCGGCGGCGGTCGCGGCGAACCCGTTCCGCTGGTCGGAGGCGTGGCGCGGCGCGCGAGAGCACGTCGCCGCCTATCCGGTCTCCGGCGTCGGCGGGCTGATCGGCGGGTTCCTCATCGGTGCGGCCGGTACGCTAGTGACGTGGCGGCGCACGCGCCGCGCCCCGGACGTTATCACCGAAGGCGGTATCGCGCGGACGTTCCAGAACATTCGCCTGTTCCAGTCCATGACCGTGTTGGAGAACATCCTCGTCGGGATGACGCGGTCCATTCCGGGGCACCCGGTCCGAGCCGCCCTCGGCCTCGGCGGGCGCGCGCAAGAGGCCGACGCCGAGAAGCGGGCCGCCGAACTGCTCGCGTTCGTCGGACTGGCCGGCAAGCACAACGACCTCGCCAAGAACCTGCCCTACGGCGACCAGCGCCGGCTCGAAATCGCCCGCGCGATGGCGACCGGCCCCAAGCTCCTGCTGCTCGACGAACCCGCCGCGGGCATGAACCCCAGCGAGACCGTAGAACTGATGGGGCTGATCCGCCGCATCCGCGACCGCGGCATGACCGTGCTCCTCATCGAGCACCACATGAGCCTCGTCATGGGCATCTCCGACCGCATCGTCGTGCTGAACTTCGGGCAGAAGATCGCGGAGGGCACGCCCGCGGAAGTCAGCCGCGACCCGAAGGTGATCGAGGCGTACCTCGGCTCGGAGGAAGTGTCGTGAGCGCCGCGCCCCAAGCTCCCGCACCCGGCCCGCTGCTGAAGGTCGAGAACCTTGAGGCCGGGTACGGCGCGATCAACGTGTTGCACCGGCTGTCCCTGTACGTCGACCCCGGCGAGATCGTCACCATCATCGGCGCGAACGGCGCGGGCAAGTCCACCACGCTCAACACCGTCTGCGGCGTCGTCAAGACGCGCGCCGGCCGCATCCACTTCGACGGCCGACTGCTGACCGGCACACCGGCGCACGACGTGGTGCGCCTCGGCCTCGCGCAGTCGCCCGAGGGCCGCAAGATTTTCCCGCGCCTGACCGTGCGCGAGAACCTCGAAATGGGCGCGTTTACCCGCCGAGACCCCGAGGGCGTTCGCGAGGACATCCAGAAGTCGTACCAGATGTTCCCGATTCTGGAGAAGCGGCAGGCCCAGCCGGGCGGCCTGCTCTCCGGCGGCGAACAACAGATGCTCGCCATCGCCCGCGCGCTCATGTCCCGCCCCAAGTTGCTGCTCCTCGACGAACCGTCGCTCGGCTTGGCCCCGCAGATCGTGGTGCAAATCTTCGACATCATCAAGGAACTGAACCAGAAGCAAGGCATGTCGGTGCTGCTGGTGGAACAGAACGCGCGCATGGCGCTGAAGGTGGCCCACCGCGGGTACGTTCTCGAAACCGGGCGCATCACCGTGACCGACAACGCCGCGGCACTGCTCCACGACCCGCGCATCCGCGAAGCGTACTTGGGCGAGTGATCATTTCCGATTGCAGATTTGAGATTGGCGATTGAAAGCCGCTACATCCGTCCGGTGAGTTTCAGCCACGCGAACCGCGCGGCGTTGATCGCGAGCAACACCGCCGGGAAGAACACCACGTACGCCACCGCGCGCGTCAGCCATTCGATCTCGAACGCCACGCCCGCAGCCAGCAGCGCGCCCAGCCCTATCAGCACCAGCGCCACGAGCATCAGACAGCCGACGGCCTGCCCGCGCTGCGGATCGTGCTGCTTCGGCGGCGCGAGCAGCGCGAACACGATACCCAGCAGGTACAGCGCGAGCAGCGCGCCGGCCGCGGTCGCCATACCGTTCTCCGGTCGGTGCCAGTTCGTAGTCTACACGAAATGAAGATCACCCGGCTCACCACGGACCACCTGCGCGTGCCACAGGCGCGCCCGGCGCGCGTGTCGCTCTCGGACCCGAAGCCGGTCGCGCCCGGCGCGGTCGATGTGGTCGTCGCGCACCTCGAAACCGACACCGGCGTGCGCGGCCTCGGCTTCACGTGCGTGCCCGGCCCCGGGGCCGCGGCGGTGCGCGCGCTGATCGACGCCGACCTCGCGCCGTTGGTGCTGGGCGCGGACCCGCGCGACACCGACCGCCTGTTCGCGCGGGCCGAAGCGCGGTTCCGCGCCACCGGGTTCGCGGGCCTCGCGGCCCGCGCGTACTGTGCGGTCGATGTCGCCCTGTGGGACGCGAAGGCGCGGGCCGCGGGCGCGCCGC
>Ga0194132_10011901_pt1 | contig 11016 bp, 6 predicted proteins | sample TA2KigOf80mmetaG_FD_148612 | JGI IMG/M metagenome (GOLD analysis project Ga0194132, IMG submission 148612) | Freshwater microbial communities from Lake Tanganyika, Tanzania - TA2015054 Kigoma Offshore 80m | ecosystem: Environmental > Aquatic > Freshwater > Lake | place: Tanzania: Lake Tanganyika... | reverse complement strand
CGAGGCTGAGATCATCGGCTATCTCAAGGAAACGTTGGCCAAGGCAGAGGTCGTGCCTGTGATCATGGGCTCGGCCGAGATGGACTGGGGCGTGCGCCGCTTGATCGACGTCATCCTCAAGATCGCGCCAGGTCCTGCCGATTCCGCGGCACGCAAGAAAATCGCCTTCACCGAGAAAACGCCGCTGGTTCAGATCCTCAAGACCTACATCACGCCCCATGGCGGCAAGGTCAGCCTGGGGCGTGTGTGGCGCGGCCGGCTGACCGATGGCGCCACCCTGACCGGCGGCGAGCGGGTCGGCGGGCTCTATACGCTCGTCGGCGCGCAGCAGAACAAGGTCGAGGCGGCGGACGCCGGCGAGATTGTCGGCATCGGCCGCTTGGACAAGGTGGTGACCGGTGCGACGCTCACGAGTGCCGAGGCCAAGGCGGTTGATCTGCCAAGGGCGCCGGCTCTGCCCGCCGTCTATGCCTTTGCCGTGCGCGCCGAGAAGCGCGAGGACGAGGTGAAGGTCTCGGGCGCCATGACGCGCCTGCATCAGGAAGACCCCTCGGTCAGGATCGAGCACAACCCCGACACGCACGAGCACGTGCTCTGGGGCCAGGGCGAGATGCACCTCAAGGTCTCGCTCGATCGGCTGAAGCACAAATACGGCCTGTCGCTGCTCACCGCGCGTCCCAAGGTCGCCTACAAGGAGGCGATCAAGAAGCCAACCACGCAGCACGCGCGCCACAAGAAGCAGAGTGGTGGCCATGGCCAGTTCGGCGATGTCATCGTGGATATCAAGCCTCTGCCGCGCGGCAGCGGCTTCGAGTTCCACAATGCGGTGGTCGGCGGCTCGGTGCCGAGGCAGTTCATTCCGGCGGTAGAGGCCGGGGTGCGCGAGCACCTCGATCACGGGCCGCTCGGCTTCCCGGTCGTCGACCTGTCGGTAACCTTGACCGACGGCAAGTATCACGCGGTCGACAGCTCGGAAATGGCGTTCAAGACGGCAGGGCGCCTCGCCATGTCCGAGGGCCTGCCGAACTGCTCGCCCGTTCTGCTCGAGCCGATCTTCCAGCTCAGGATCGCGGTGCCCAACAGCTTCACCGCCAATGTGCAGCGGCTGGTCACCGGGCGGCGCGGCCAGGTGCTCGGCTATGAGCCGCGCGAGGGCTGGGATGGCTGGGACGAGGTGAGCGCCTCGATGCCGCAGGCGGAGATGCACGACCTGATCATTGAGCTCAGGTCACTCACGCTCGGCGTCGGCTCCTACGAGTTCAAGTTCGACCATCTGCAGGAGCTGATCGGCCGCCTGGCGGACGAAGTAGTGAGCCACAACAAGGAAGCCCAGGGGCTCGCCAAATCCGCCTGAGCGAAGACCCGACACGGCGATCCGCAATCCGATCAGTTGATGCGGGTCGCCGTCGGGCTCAGGAGCTGGTCGAGGAAGCGGCCCTGGAACAGTGTGATGCCGAGCCGGTGGCCGAACTTGAGCGCATTGCGGTCGCTGCAATGGCAGAGCACGACGCGCGTCGGGCCATACTCGTTGAGCGCACGCGCAAACTCGCCGCCGGGCTCGACCTGCATCTGACCGTCGGAGTCCGGCGTCCACTTGATCTTGATCATGTCGACGCCGATCTTGGCCTCGACCAGCACCGGCAGGCCAATGTCATCGACGCCATCGAGGCAAAGCTTGACGCCGATGTCGTTCAGGAACGAGCGCGCGAACAGGAACTCGTCATAGGCCGCCATCAGGTCAACCGACTGGAGCTCGACGGTGAGTTTGCGTCGGTCCGATTCCGATAGCAGGCGAACCAGCCGCCCGAAATCCGCCGAAAGGACGCTTGAGAGGCGCAGGTTCAGCCAGGTCGGCTGGCGGCAGAGTGAATCGGGCTCGCGCAGGAAGTGGGTGAGCACGCGCTGGTCGAGCAGCGAGGTCATGTAGAGAAACAGCCACTCATCGCCGATCAGGTCGACGCCGGGCATCATGATCCGCTCGATCTCGCGAATGCGGACATAGACCTCGCGACCGCAGGGCTCGGGTGACCACATATTCCCGGTCTTGAGCTTGCAGATCGGCTGCTGGCGCAGGAAGCGATCGATGTCGGCGCGCTGAAGCGCTTCCTCGAGGCGCGCCATGATCGAGGGCGTCACGACTGGCAGGCCGCCCTCCGCGAGCCAGGCGCGGCGCTCGGCGACCGCCTGGTCGTACGCGCGCTTCTCAAGCTGGATCCGGTCGCACACATCGAGCAGCACCGGCAGCTCCGCGCTCAGGTCATACCAGCGACACGTCTTCGCGTCGGGCGCCTCATCGGTGTTCCGGGGGACCCCCTTGAACAGGGCCTCGATGCGCTCGGCCAGCTGGCGCAACTCTTCCCCCCGGGCCCCCTTGGAGATGCCCACAACGTCATTGTTGAACAGGGCGAAGGCGGTGCCGCCATGTTTTTCAGCCCACTCGATCACGGCGCCGCGCGCGGCCTCGCAGTCGCTGGCTTGAGCGGCCCCTTCGAGGAGCGCTGAAAGCCTCAAATGCACCGCGCTCCGCCCGATCGGGCTCTTGCGCAGGGCCTTGATCAGCTCGATCAGCTTGTCGCCCGCGTCAGCGGACGAGACCAGCACGGTGTTGCCCTTGGGCCCAACGCCCCGTAAAGAGGGCGCGGCATCGCTCGCAGGTTTCTGGCTCATGGGCCAAGCTTAGGCGCGTGCTGGTTAAGGCGGCGTTGACGAGCCGCGCGGAGACGAGGGGCACTGGCATGGGCGAGGCTTGGCAGTTCTGGATCGACCGTGGCGGTACGTTCACGGACATTGTGGCGCGTTCCCCCGACGGGCATTTGCGCACCCACAAACTGCTTTCCGAGGCGCCCGAACGCTATGCCGATGCGCCGATCCACGGCATCCGCACCCTCCTCGGGCTCACCCCTGGCCAGCCGCTCGATGGAAGCCTGGTCGATGCCGTCAAGATGGGTACGACGGTTGCCACCAATGCGCTGCTCGAGCGCAAGGGCGAGCCGACGCTCCTCGTGATCACCGAGGGCTTCGCCGATCAGCTGCGCATTGCCTACCAGAACAGGCCCCACATCTTTGCGCGCCACATCGTTCTGCCCGACATGCTATATCGTCGGGTGATCGAGGTGCGCGGGCGCCTCCTTGCTGATGGCACCGAGCTCACGCCGCTCGATGAAGCCAGCGCCGAGCGCGACCTTCGGGCCGCGTATGCTGATGGTTTTCGCTCGGTCGCGATCGTCTTCATGCACAGCTATCGCTACCCCGATCACGAGAGTCGGGTGGCGGCGATCGCGCGAAGGCTCGGTTTCACGCAGGTCTCGGTCTCGCACGAGGTCAGCCCGCTCATGAAGATGGTGAGCCGTGGCGACACGACCGTGGTCGACGCCTATCTCTCGCCGATCCTGCGCCGCTATGTCGACCAGGTCTCAGGCGCACTCGGCGGCGCGCGCCTGATGTTCATGCAATCCAATGGCGGGCTGACCGACGCCGTGACCTTCCAGGGCAAGGACAGCGTGCTCTCCGGCCCGGCGGGCGGTGTGGTCGGCGCGGTGCGAGCGAGCGAGGCCGCCGGGCTCGGCAAGGTGATCGGGTTCGACATGGGCGGCACGTCGACCGACGTCTGGCACTATGCCGGCGCGTTCGAGCGCCGCTATGTGACGGAGATCGCCGGCGTCCGCCTGCGCGCGCCGATGATGCACATCCACACGATCGCGGCCGGCGGTGGCTCCATTCTGCACTTCGATGGCTCGCGCTATCGCGTCGGGCCCGATTCGGCCGGGGCCAATCCGGGACCGGCCTGCTATCGCCGCGGCGGGCCGCTCACCGTGACCGATTGCAATGTCATGGTTGGCAAGATCAGGCCCGCGCACTTCCCGAGCGTCTTTGGGCCGCGCGGCGATCAGCCGATCGATCCCGAGGTCGTGCGCGAAAAATTCATCGCGCTGGCCGACGAGATCGCGCGGGCCACGGGCGAGCGGCGCTCGCCTGAAGTAATCGCCGAGGGCTTCCTCAAGATCGCGGTCGAGAACATGGCGAATGCGATTAAGAAGATCTCGGTCCAGCGCGGCTATGACGTGACAGCCGGCTACGCACTCTGCTGCTTCGGCGCGGCCGCCGGCCAGCACGCGTGCCTCGTGGCCGACGCGCTCGGCATGGGGACGGTATTCGTGCACCCTTATGCTGGCGTGCTCTCGGCCTATGGCATGGGCCTTGCCGACACCCGCGTGCTGAAGGAGCGCGCGGTCGAGGCTGAGCTGGGCGATCGGCTCCCGGGCGAGCTCGAGGTGGTGTTCGTCGCGCTCACGAAGGAAGGTGAGCACGAGTTGCAGCAAGGGGGGCTGCCGCCGGCCCGGGTCACGGTCGAGCGCAGCCTGCAGATGCGCTATCGCGGCACGGATTCGGCGCTGCTCGTGCCCTACGGCGATCGGGCGTCAATTGTTTCGGCGTTCGAGGAGCGCTATCGCCAGCGTTATGGCTTCGTCGACCGCACCAAGCCCCTGATCATCGAATCCGCGGTGGTCGAGGTGATCGGTGAGACCGAAGCGGCTGGCGAACCGACCGTGACGCGCCGGCGTGCGGCGGGTGTGGTTCCGACGACAGTCGACCAGGGCGCGGTCCATTTCGCCGATCGCCGGCTGGATACCCCGATCTATGCGCGCGACGCGCTCGAGCCGGGCGACAAGATCATAGGCCCCGCGATCATCATCGAGCCAAACTCGACCACGATCGTCGAGCCCGATTGGCGCGCCGAGGTGACGCCACGCAATCACCTGATCATGACGCGTGCCCGGCCGCGCGAGCGGCGCGTGGCGATCGGCACCGCGGTCGACCCCGTTATGCTTGAGATCTTCAACAACCTGTTCATGTCGATTGCCGAGCAGATGGGCTCGACGCTCGAGAACACGGCTCACTCGGTCAACATCAAGGAGCGGCTCGATTTCTCCTGCGCGCTGTTTGATGAGGAGGGCGGCCTCATCGCCAACGCGCCGCACATGCCGGTGCACTTGGGCTCGATGGGCGAATCGGTGCGCTCGGTGCTGCGCAACCGGCGGGGCACGCTGAAGCCGGGCGACGTCTATGTGCTGAACGCGCCCTATAACGGCGGCACGCATTTGCCGGACGTCACCGTCATCACCCCGGTGTTCGATGCCAAGGGGCGGGATATTCTCTTCTTCACGGCGTCACGCGGCCATCACGCCGATATCGGCGGCATCACGCCCGGCTCGATGCCACCCGACTCGCGCACGGTCGAGGAAGAGGGCGTGCTGATCGACAATTTCCAGCTGGTCGAGCGCGGCGAGTTTCGCGAAGCGGCACTGCGCGCGCTTCTGGCCTCCGGCCGTTATCCCTCGCGCAACATCGACCAGAACGTCGCCGACCTGAAGGCACAGATCGCGGCAAACGAGAAGGGCGTTCACGAGCTTGATGGCATGGTCGCTCAGTTCGGGCTCGACACCGTCCAGGCCTATATGCGTCACGTGCAGGATAACGCCGAGGAATCCGTTCGGCGGGTCATCGGCGTGCTCAAGGATGGCCGCTACAACTACCCGATGGATTGCGGCGGGCACATCGTGGTCGACGTGAAGATCGACAAGGCCAAGCGCTCGGCGCGGATCGATTTCACGGGCACATCGGCGCAGCTTTCGAGCAACTTCAACGCGCCGAGCGCGGTGTGTCGGGCTGCCGTGCTCTACGTCTTCCGCACGCTGGTCGATGGCGATATCCCGATGAACGAGGGCTGCCTGCAGCCGATCGAGCTGATCATCCCCAAGGGCTCGATGCTGAGCCCGCGCTATCCGGCCGCGGTCGTCGCCGGCAATGTCGAGACGTCGCAGTGCATCACGGACGCACTCTATGGCGCGCTCGGCGTGCTCGCCGGTGGGCAGGGCACGATGAACAACTTCACCTTCGGCAATGCCCGCCACCAGTACTATGAGACGGTGTCGGGCGGTTCAGGGGCGGGGCCTGACTTCGACGGCACGAGCGTCGTGCAGATCCATATGACCAACTCGCGCCTCACCGATCCCGAAGTCCTTGAGTGGCGCTTTCCGGTGCTGCTCGAACGTTTTTCCATCCGAAGGGGCTCTGGCGGCGACGGGCGCCATCGGGGCGGCGACGGCGCGATCCGCCGTGTCCGGTTCTTGGAGCCGATGACGGCGGCCATCCTTTCAAACAGCCGTGACGTTGCTCCCTTTGGGGTGGCCGGCGGGCAGCCGGGCCAGAAGGGGCGGAACTATGTCGAGCGCACCGACGGCACGATCACCAGGCTGACCGGGGCGGACCGTACCGAGATGAACGCGGGCGACGTCTTCGTCATCGAGTCGCCGGGCGGCGGCGGTTTCGGCGCCGTCTAGGCCAATTGGCGACACTGTGGTGACATTGCGACACTGATGGCGATTTCGACCGGACACTTTTCCTATGTGTCGGGCATCACTGGCGTTTTTTCGGCCCCCGTGTTAAGCATTATTAACACTTTCGCCACAGGTCCGGCCGATTGGTGGGTCTAAAGGCGGCGTTAACCAAAGCCTTTGTTAAGAAGGCGCGGAGCATAATTAATCCATGCTTTGTCGAGGTGCTTCTATGGCTTCCGCGCAGGGAGCGAGGCCGGTCGTGCGTGAAGACTCCAGCCGATCGGTAGGCAGGGAGAAGATGAACCTTAGCGTTGGTCGCTGGTGGCGTATGCCACGCGGCGTCGTGGTTGCCCTCACGGCGATCTTTTTGGCCGCTTCGGTATTGACGCTCGATGGGTGCGGTCCGCGCCTGACCACGCTGGAAGAGCGCAGGGCCGCGCTCGAGAACGGCGACCGGTTCGAAAACGTCAACCGCGCTGTCTTCGAGTTCAACCGTACGCTCGATGAGACGCTGCTCAAGCCGGTGGCGATCCTCTATCGCGGCATCGTGCCCGAGTGGGGGCGCGACAAGATCAAGAATTTCCTGGCCAATCTCGGCGAGCCCGTGACCTTCATCAACGACCTGTTGCAGGGCGAGCCGGAGCGCGCCGGCGAGGCGCTCGGTCGCTTCGCGCTGAACTCGACCGTCGGCGTCCTCGGCTTCATCGATGTCGCGCGGGAAGCGGGGCTCGAGCGCCACACCGAGGATTTCGGCCAGACGCTGGCCGTCTGGGGCGTGGACGAGGGGCCGTTCCTGATGCTGCCGCTGCTCGGGCCGTCGAATCCGCGTGACCTGGTCGGGCTTGTGGCCGACATCTTCATGGATCCGTTCACCTATATCTTGCCGCAGGCACAACGAAATCAACGGACTGCGCTGAGCGCGGTGTCCGCCCGGGCGGAATTCCTGGAAGAACTCGACTCAATCGAGAAGACCTCCGTTGATTTTTACGCAGCGCTGCGCAACTTGTATCGCGGGAAGCGGGCCAACGACATTCGTAATGGCGAGCTGCCTGACGCAGGCGCCTTGCCCAGTCTGGACATAGAAAGCGTCGAATAGGGGATCGGCCGAAGCGGGGCGTCGTACCCACAAACAGCAAAAACGGTCTGTCAAACCATGTTCGGGACTTTCACGCGGCGGTCAGCCACGACGTTGCTCGTGGTGGCCTTCATGTTCGCAGCGGTCGTTCCTTCGATGTCGAAGGTGCGCGCCGAGGACGGTGCCGACGCCTCCGCCTTCATCACGCGGCTCGGCTCAAAAGCGGTTGAGATCATGAAGAGCAAGGGCTCGACCACGTTCGAGCAGCGCGAGGCGGAGTTCCGGGCCCTGCTCGAGGAGGGCTTCCACCTCAAGACGATCAGCCGCTTCGTCATCGGCAAGTATTGGAAGGAAGCCACCGACGAGCAGAAGGCGGCCTATGATGCCGTGTTCGTCGACTTCATCACGCGCGTCTACGCGGCGCGCTTCGACTCCTATAGCGGCGAGACGTTCAACGTCGTGCAGACCGTCAAGGATTCGAGCGGCGACGAATGGGTGCGCACCAAGATCAACCGCCTGGACGGCGGCCAGCCGATCGCGGTGAACTATCGGGTGCGTCCGTTCGACGGCGTCCTCAAGGTGGTCGATGTCGTGGTCGAGGGCATCTCGATGCTCAACACGCATCGGGTCGAGTTCGCCTCGGTGGTCAACAAGCGCGGCTTTGACGGCCTGGTCGCGGAGTTGAAGGCAAGGCTCGACCAGCCGGTCTGATCGCCGGTTTGTACATCATGAGCATGGGCCGCCGGCAGTGCGCCGGCGGCCCGTTGTCTTTTCGAGTGGACGGCACGTGAGTCTGGCGATGACCGCGCTCTACCATCCGAGCCTCTACGACACGCGTCAGCCGATCGAAAGCTATTGGGCCGCGAGCGCCGGCCCCTGGGATACAACCGGGTTCGCACCGCTCGAGGGCGATGCGGAGGCCGAGGTTGCGATCATCGGCGGCGGCTACACCGGCCTCACGGCGGCCTATCACCTGGCGCGGCGCCACGGCGTGCAGGCGCGCGTGCTCGAGGCCGCGCCGATTGGCTGGGGCGCCTCTGGCCGAAATGGCGGATTCTGCTGCCTCGGGTCGGTATGGCTGTCGCTCGACGCCCTGGTGCGGCGCTTCGGCGAGGCGGAAGCCGCGCGCTGCGTGGGGGCAATGCGCGAAGCGGTCGAGCTGGTGCGCGACCTCGCGACGGAGGAGGGCATCGCGCTCGACGCTCAAGGGCAAGGCACGATCACCGTGGCGCATCGGCTTTCGCGGCTGAGGCACCTGGAAGAGGAGGCGCACGCGCTCGCCCGCCTCGGCGCCGGGGCAACCGCGATCTGGTCGAAGGAGGAGCTCGCCGAGCGCGGCTATTCTTCGCCCGAGGCTTTTGGTGCCATGCACCAGTCGGTCGGCTTCGGCCTGCACCCGCTGAAATATTGCCGCGGGCTCGCCGACGCTGCGCTGCGGCGCGGCGCCGTCATTCATGGTGAGAGCCCGGTCATCGCTTGGCGGCGCGAAGGGCCGCGCCACGTGCTTCAAACGCCACGGGGCACGGTGACCGCACGGCGGGTGCTGATTGCCACCAACGGTTTCACGCGTGATGAGTTGCATAAGGCGCTCGATGGCTGCCTGCTGCCCGCGCTCTCGAACATCGTGGTGACGCGACCCTTGAGCGATTCCGAGCTCGCGGCGCAAGGCGTCACGACCGAGATGCCAACCTCGGATACCCGAGGGCTCCTCTTCTATGTGCGGCTCTTGCCGGATCGGCGGTTCATGTTCGGCGCGCGTGGCGGTCTCGATGCGTCACCCGAATCATCGAGCCTCCAGCGCGCCTTTCTCGAGCGTCGTCTTCGCGAGATGTATCCCGCGTGGCGCGACGTTGAGACCACGCACTTCTGGCGCGGTCCGGTTTGCCTGTCGGCTGCCTTCACGCCTCACATTGCGCGCCTCGATGAGGCGGGCACCGTGACCTGCGCGCTCGCCTATCACGGCTCAGGCGTTGCCATGTCGGGTTGGGCGGGGCGTGCGGCGGCCGCGCTCACGCTAGGCGTGGACGGTGCTGAAGCCGCCATTCCGGCGCCGCTTGCGACGATGCCGAGACGGTGGCCGGTGGCGCGGTTTCGCCTCTTCTGGCTACGTCTCGCCTATCTCGGCTTTCGGCTCAAGGACGAGCTGTTCTGATCGGCTGGCTCGGCAACTCTTCACGCTCTAGGCCCCGTGCGCGACCGTCCCAGCTCGCGCTTCAGAAATTGCCAGCCGGACTCGATCGCGCCGGCGATGCCCTGCGGCCAGAGGATGGCGAACAGCGCGATGATGAGGCCGAGGCCGATATTGCGCCACTCGACGAAATCCTTGAGCGGCTCATCCACCACCATGAGCACGGCCGCTCCGAGGATCGGGCCCCACACCCGCCCGATGCCGCCAACGATGATCATTGCGAGCAGGAACAGCAGGAGCGAGAGATAGAGCACATTGGCGCCGATCACCTTGAAGTGGCCGGCGTAGACGCCACCGGCGACACCCGTGAAGAACGCCGAGGTGGCGAACACGATGAGCTGGTACTTAAACCGGTCAAGCCCGCGCGCCATGGCATAGGGCGGGTTGTCGCGCAGCGCCCGGAAGGCCAAGCCGAGCGGCCCGCGGATCACGGCAATCGAGATGATGGTCGAGATCGCAAGCAGGACGAGGCCCATATAGTAGTGGCCATGCATCCATTTCGCGCCGAGCAGCTCGCGCATGCCGAAATCGCCGAACTTGGCGAGGCCGCGCGTGCCGCCGGTGAAATTTCGGCAGGTCACGCCCTCCATGTAGAAGCATTCAGTATCGGTGATGATGAGGAGGTACATCACCTGCGCGATCGCGATCGTGAGAAGCGCGACATAGGGGCCGCGCAGTCTCAAGCACGCGATGCCGACCAGCAGGCTGAACAACACGGTGCCCAGGCCGGCGAGAGGCAGGGCGGCCCAGAGCGACCAATTGAGATAGAGGCCCATCATGCCGGTGACGAAGCCGCCGAAGGCAAACAATGCCATCTGGGCGAGCGAGAAAATGCCGGCAACACCGAAGACGAGGTTCCACTGGGTGACGACCGTGCCCCAGAGGAAAAAAAGAACAAACTGGCCCAGATAGTAACTCGACATGCCAACAAAAGGTATAGCAGTAAGAAAAACAAGAAGTATTGCGCCCAAAATGATATCGAAGCGCAGCGTACCCGGCATGAAAAGCCGGGCAAATACAAGAAACGCTATTGTCAACATGTCGACAAGAGAGGGGCCGACGCGGTTGCGCCGGCCCCCATCGCTGCGATCGAAATGATCAAGCCTTGATCCAGGGCGGCATCTGGAAGGTCGAGGTCTCGTAGGGCGCGGGCGCGATCAGCGCCGGCTCCTTGGTGAAGTCCTGGATCTGAAGATATTGATGCGGCATGCCGAGCGAAGGATCCTTCGTCGCATCCGGATACGGGATCGCCGCCTGCTCGGGCAGGAAGTACTTCGTTGTCCCGAGTGTGCCGCGATAGATCATGCGGCGAATATTGGCCGCGACCTTCTTGTTCTGCTCAATCTCGCCGGGGCCGGCCGAGCCGCCGGCCATGGCAGAGGCGATGGCCCACATGAAGGTCGGGTCATAGGCCT
>Ga0194132_10011900_pt1 | contig 11016 bp, 11 predicted proteins | sample TA2KigOf80mmetaG_FD_148612 | JGI IMG/M metagenome (GOLD analysis project Ga0194132, IMG submission 148612) | Freshwater microbial communities from Lake Tanganyika, Tanzania - TA2015054 Kigoma Offshore 80m | ecosystem: Environmental > Aquatic > Freshwater > Lake | place: Tanzania: Lake... | reverse complement strand
TGCTATTCTGCTAAAACTAAAACTAGCTGTCCACTGCTTTTTTGCAGGGGCCGCCAACTGTCTCTAAACTTTTGTCTCACCGTAGGGGACAACCTCAGATCGCATGGACCGTATCAAGTCGGCTGGCGAAATGGTGAAGAAGTATTTGGAGTCGTACAGCCTCAGCCATCGGCCTAAGTCCATACTCTTTGCAAAGGGGCGTCTTGCCCACGTATCGCGCCTTCTCGGAACGACACTTCTCCCGGACTTGACGGACAGCGCGATTCATTCGTACATGAAAACAAGACTGAGTGACGGCGTATCTGGCAGGACTATCAACATGGAGGTGGGCGAACTGAGCCGGGCCATCGGCCATCCGTGGTCCATCCTTTGGCCGAAGGTGCGAAAGCTCGAAGAACGAAAGGACGTAGGAAAGGCGTTGTTATTCGAAGAGGAACGCAGACTACTCGATGCCGTGAGCGATCAGACATCCCCAAATCGCTCACAGACTCTCGGGACCTTTATCCGTGTTGCACTTATGACCGGAATGCGCTCGGGGGAGATTCTTGGGCTGACGTGGGGGCAGGTTGACCTTGCCCGTCGAATCATCACGGTCGGACGAGCGAAGACATCCTCTGGCACCGGGCGGCAGATTCCAATGAACGGTGATTTGTTCTCGGTTCTATCCGTTCATGCCGATTGGTACACCAGACGATTCGGCGCGGTCGAATCTGGCTTCTTCCTGTTCCCCTTCGGCAAGCCGACGCCGAACGACCCGACAAAGCCGATGGCGGACGTTACGGGCGCGTGGGACGCGCTGCGGCAACGGGCTGGCGTCCAATGCCGTCTTCATGATCTTCGCCACACAGCGGCCACTAAAATGGCAGAAGCGGGCGTTCCTGAGAGTACAATGCTTGCACTTATGGGCCACATGAGCCGCGCGATGTTGGAACGCTACAGCCATATCCGCATGGCCGCGAAGAGAGAGGCTGTGGAGTCGCTCGGAATGAGCAAGGCGCGAGGAAATTCCGAGGCCTCCCCCACAAATGTCCCCACAACAGAATCGCCGGATAAAATCCACTTCGCCTAAGTCGTTGATTTGAGTGGTGAGCGCGGAAGGAATCGAACCTTCAACCTACTGATTAAGAGTCAGTTGCTCTGCCAATTGAGCTACGCGCCCACGCGGGCGGCCGTCACCAACTGCGGCCAAATTTCAAGATACCACAGCGGCGCGGAAGAGCGCATCGAAATTCTTCGATGTTTGGTTGCAGAGCTGTTCGTACGGCACGCGAAGCAACTCGGCCATGTACGCCGCCGTCCTTGCCACGTAAGCCGGTTCGTTGCGCTTGCCCCGGTGCGGCACCGGCGCGAGATAGGGCGCGTCGGTTTCAACGAGCATGCGGTCGAGCGGCGTCAGCAGCGCAGCCTCGCGGATTTCGGGCGCTTTCGGATAGGTCACGATGCCGCTGTAGCTGATCGTGAAACCGATCGCGAGACTTTGCTCGGCTTCGGCGGGTCCGCCGCTGAAACAGTGCATTACGCCTGGGCCTTGCCAGTGCTCCTTTAGAATTGCAAAAGTATCGTCCCACGCTTCTCTGGTGTGGATGACGATGGGCTTGCTGGCTTCTCGGGCGATTTGGAGTTGCTCGATAAACACGCGGCGCTGTTGATCGCGCGGGCTGAAGTCGTAGTGATAGTCGAGGCCGATTTCACCGAGCGCGACTACACGCGGGTGCTTCATTCGATCGCGGAGAATTGGCGCGCAGTCACCGGTCCATTTCTCCGCGTCGTGCGGGTGCACGCCGGCCGTGGCCCAGATGCATGGGTACTTTTCGGCGAGGCGGATGGCGACATCGAGATCGGGAGGGCCGTCGCCGGTACCGATGGTCAACATGCGCGTCACGCCGGCGTCGATGGCACGCTGGATCACTTCGTCGCGGTCGGCGTCGAACTTGTGGCCGTCGAGATGGCAGTGGGAATCGACGAGCATTATTTGAGGCGCGCGCCGATCGGCACGTCTTCGAGGAATGACGCCAGGCGCGGCGCGCCGCCTTCGAGCGATGCTGCGACGATCATGCCCTGGCTCGTAAGACCGCGCAGTTTTCGAGGAGCGAGATTGGCCACGATAACGACCTTGCGGCCGATCAACTTTTCCGGCTCATAGGCTGCGGCGATGCCGGCGACGATGGTCCTCACTTCCGGTTCGCCGATGTCGACTTTCAGGTGCAGGAGTTTGTCGGCGCCTTTGACGCGCTCGGCGAATTTCACTTCGCCGACACGGAGGTCGACTTTGACGAAATCGTCGATGGTGATCTCGGGGCTGAGCGGAATGGGCGCGCCGTCGGGGGGCGCTTGCGCCGGCGCGTTGCCGAGCAGAGCCGCCTGGCGCGCGGCTTCCTTCGATTCGAGGTCGTTCAATTGGTCGATCACGATCTTCATGTCGAGGCGTGGGAACACGGGCTCGACGGGCGGGACCTGACGCGATCCCGTGCCGCCGCCGTCTTCGAGCGCGCCCATGCGTTCGTCTTCGAGCGGCGTCGTCATGCCGAGAAGCTTCCAGATCCGGACGCAGGAATCGGGCAGAACGGGCGCAGCGAGGACGGTCACTACGCGCAGGACGTTATAGACATTGCGCAGCACGGCGTCGAGTTGTTCGGCGAGGGCCGGGTCCTTCACCAACTTCCAAGGCGCCTGTTCGACGATGTACTTGTCGGCCGCGCCGATCAGGTTCCAGATCGCTTCGAGCGCGCGGGAGAAATCGAGCCGTTCGTAGCCATCGATGGTGGCCGAGATCGTCTCGGCGACGGGAAGCGGCGATGCCTCGCCATCGAGCGCGACAACGCCCTTGCGGTACTGATGGATCATGCTGAGCGTGCGGCTGGCGAGGTTGCCGAGGCCGTTGGCCAAGTCGGCGTTGTAGCGCGTGACCATGGCATCGTAGGCGAAATTGCCGTCGGATCCGAAGACGATTTCGCGAAGAAGGTAATAACGCAGCGCGTCGGCGCCCATCGCCTGGCGGATCGGTTCCGGCCGGACGATGTTGCCGCGTGATTTCGACATCTTGTTGTTGTCAAACAGCAGCCAGCCGTGGGCGAAGATGCGTTTGGGCAGCGGCCAACCGGCGGCTTTGAGAAACGCCGGCCAGTAGATGGCGTGGAAGCGTGTGATCTCTTTGCCGATCATGTGCAAGTCGGCGGGCCAGAGGTTCGTGCCGGCGACGGCGCTCATGTAGGTGGTCAGCGCGTCGAACCAGACGTAGAAAACGTGATCGGGCTCGTCGGGCACAGGGATGCCCCATTTGATGGTCGTGCGAGAGATGGAGAGATCTTTGAGGCCGCCTTCCTGCTTCAAGAACGCGAGGACCTCGTTGCGGCGGGTTTCGGGTTGGAGGAACGCCGGATCGCTGTTCAGTTCGATGAGCCAGTCGGTGAACGCCGAGAGCTTAAAGAAGCAGTTTTCTTCGGTGACGAGTTCGAGCGGTTGGCCGCTCTCGGGGTCGACGTCTCCTTCCTTAGCGTCCTGCACGAAGGCCTCTTGGACGACCGAATAGTAACCGGTGTAGGAGCTCTTGTAGATGTAGCCGTTAGCCTTGCAGCGGCGGTAGAGTTCCTGCACGACTTCGGCGTGTTGAGGCGAAGTTGTGCGCTGGAAGTAGTCGATGCCAAAGGCGAAGTTCTTCCAAGTGTTGGCGAACTCTTCGGCCACGGTATCGGTGAACGCCTGTGGGGTCTTGCCGGCCTTTTTAGCGGATCGCTCAATCTTCTGCCCGTGTTCGTCGGTGCCAGTGGTCAAGCGCGCGTCGAAGCCCTGCATGCACTTGTAGCGTTTGAAGGCGTCGGAGGCAATCGTCGTATACGCGTGGCCGATGTGCGGCGCGGCGTTGACGTAGTAGATCGGCGTTGTGATGTAGAACTTTTCCATGTCGGTCTAGAATTCCTTGCGGTAGGCGAATTGCGCTTCGGCGAGCACCTGCTTAAGCGGCACGCCCTTGGCTTCGGCGATGGCGCGGCAGTCGTCGTACTCGGGGCTGGCGCCTTGCGGGGTGACCTTCATCCGCACTTTGCCGTGGCGCGTTTCGACTTCGATCACGCTGCGGGCCTGCACGCGGCGTTCGGCCGCGTAGATGCGGAGGCCGAGCGTGGTTGTCTCTTCGAGGACAATTTTCGCGAGCGCCTCCTGATCTTCGGGCCGCGCGATGACCGAGAGCAGCGAGCCGGGGCGGTTCTTCTTCATGAACACCGGCTGGATGGTCACGTCGAGCGCGCCAGCGGCGAACAAGCGATCCATGGCATAGCCGAGGACTTGCGGCGAGGAGTCGTCGATATTGGCTTCGATGACGGCGACGGTTGTCGATTCAACAGCGGCGCTGCGTGTGCCGATGACCGCGCGGAGCACGTTGGCCTGCACTTTGAAATCGTTCGTGCCCGCGCCGAAGCCGGTGCATTGGATCGACATGGCGGGCATGGCGCCGAAGGAAACGGCGAGCGTCGAAACCAGCGCGGCGCCGGTGGGCGTGGTCAGTTCCATCTCGGGGCCCTTCGCATAAACGGGCCGGTTGATCAGCAGTTCGGCGGTTGCGGGGGCGGGCACGGGTAGTGTGCCGTGTTCGGTCTCGACGGTACCGCTGCCGACATTGAGCGGCGAGCAGAAGACTTCGTCGATGCCGAGCAGTTCGAGCCCGAAACATGCGCCGACGATGTCGGAGATGGAATCAACCGCGCCGACTTCGTGGAAATGTACCTTTTCGATGGGCTGATTGTGGATCTTGGCTTCCGCAGCGCCGAGTTTGTTGAAGACATCAATGGAGCGTCGCTTGGTGCGGTCGGTGAGCGCGGAGGCGTTTTCGATGATCTTAACGACGTGGGGCAGATGGCGATGCGCCTTTTGCTCGCCGCCTTCGACGTGGAACTTGGTCGCGCCGATGCCCCGGCGTTTGGTCTTCTCGTAGGAGTATGTCGCGCCGAGGTTGAGCGAGTTGAGGGCGTCGATGAGGGCCGCGCCGTCGGCGCCGGCGTCGATGAGCGCGCCAACGGTCATGTCGCCGCTGATGCCGGAAAACGCGTCGAAATAGCAGGTTTTCATGGGTAGTGCCAGAGCACCATTATCCCATGCAAGGCGCGGTGAGCCATCTCGCGATGGCTCACCGTGGCCTTTGCGCGTTTGGAATTACTGTGTCCTTTCGGCAATCCTGCGTGACGAAGTACCGGCCCAATAGCTAGGTTCAAAGAGTCGCTGGGAGGCGACTGGAAATGAACCGAAAAGAGACAAAACCGGTAGCGGAGCCAATCGTGCAATTGCAGCGTGAATTGGAGGAATATCGCCGTTCGCAGCCAAGGCGGGCGAAGTTGCCGGAGTCGATATGGGAGGCCGCGGCGGAACTGGCACGCGAGCATGGAGTCTATGCGGTCGCGCAGGCGCTACGGCTGGACTACATGGGATTGAAGAAGCGGCTTGGCGAAGTGGCAGGCCGCCGCCCGGATAAATCCAAGCCCGTTTTCGTGGAACTCATCGCACCGCCGCCGGCGAAACCGGAAGAGTGCCTGATTGAATTCGAATCAACCCGCGGCGACAAAATGCGCATCCATTGGCCGGTTCGAACCGCTCCGGATTGGACGGCGTTGCTGCGTGCCTGGCGCGGTACGGAGCAATGATTCAAATCACGGCACAGATGCGCGTGCTGGTGGCCATCGAGCCTGTCGATGGACGGAAAGGCATTGACGGCTTGGTCCGGCTTTGTCAGGACAAGCTCGCCGAAGATCCATTCTCCGGCTGCGTGTTTGTATTTCGTAGCCGCGGCGGAACCACGATCCGGCTCTTGAATTACGACGGCCAGGGATACTGGCTGGCGCAGAAACGATTGTCGAAAGGGCGCTTCATTTGGTGGCCGGAATCCGCCGCCGCCGCTAAACAGCTAGAAGCCTATGAAGCGCTGCTGCTGTTCGCCGCCGGGGATGTGGCGCGGGTCCGCGCGGCGCCAATGTGGCGGCGGGTGAACGCGCTGAAATAAGTCACCGCGAAAACCATTTTCCCCTTGCGTTCCAGAGTCAGCCGATTCATACTGCTGCTGATGACGGAGATTATCACCTACCGGGGCCGGTCCATCACCAGCGAAGACATCCTCTTTATAGAGAAGCTAATCATCGCGCACCCCGGTGAGAGCCGCCGCACGCTATCCACCAAATTATGCGAAGCCTGGCAATGGCGGCAAGCCAACGGCGCGCTGCGCGACATGGTGTGCCGCGGCATGCTGCTCATGCTGCACCGCGCCGGCCATATCGAATTGCCGCCGGTGAAATTCGTGCCGCACAACCCGCTGGCCAAACGGGTGCGGCCGGCTCCGGTATTGATCGATACAACGCCGATGGCGGTGACCCTGCGCGACCTGCAGCCACTGGAATTCGCGCAGGTGCGGCGGAGCGGCGATGAGCCGCTATTCAACAGCCTGATGGAGGAGCACCACTATTTGGGCTACGAGCAGCCGGTGGGCGAGCACCTGAAGTATTTGGTTTGGGCGCATGGCAGGCCAGTGGCGTGCGTGGCGTGGTCGAGCGCGCCGCGTCATATCGGCGCGCGGGATCGCTACATCGGCTGGGACCAGCAAACGCGCCGGCGCAACATTCGCTTCGTTGCCTACAACACCCGGTTTCTGATTCTGCCGTGGGTCAAGGTGCCGCATCTGGCGTCGCATATTTTGGGGCGGATGGCAGCCCGCCTTTCGGCGGATTGGGAGCTGGTCTACGGGCACCCGATCTACTTTGCGGAAACCTTTGTGGATACGGAACGATTCCGCGGCACCTGTTACCGGGCGGCAAACTGGGTGGTGCTCGGCAAGACAACGGGACGGGGCAAGCAATCCAACAGCTATGTGCCAAACCGGTCGATCAAAGAGGTCTTGGGCTACCCGCTGACAAAGCAGTTTCGCCAACTGCTTGGGAGGGAATGATGAAGACGGCCAGACCCCGCATTGATGTGAACCTGGAGGAACTCGACCGGGTGCTCGACGGCGCCAGACAAGCGCCGTTGAGCGACGATGATCACGACAAGCTCAAGAGCGCATTGCATGCGCTGGTGGCGATGCTGGCGCGATCGCCCAACAATGAAAAGACCAGCGCGGTGCTGGGAAAACCGGAATCGCCGCCCACGTCAGATGTCAACACGCCGAAGAAACCGGGCCACGGACGTAATGGTGCCGAAGCGTTCGATGGGGCGAAGAAGGTCCCGGTTGCGCATCAGAACCTGAAGCATGGCGAGCGTTGTCCGGATTGCGGCAAGGGCAATGTGTATGGGCAGACGAAGCCAAAAGTGCTGGTGCGGATTATTGGACAGGCGCCGCTGACGGCCACTGTCTATTCGCTGGAACGGCTGCGTTGTGGCGCCTGCGGGCAAGTGTTTACGGCGCAGGAGCCAGAGGGCGTGGGTCCGGAAAAGTACGACGAGACAGCGGGCGCGATGATCGCGCAGCTCAAGTACGGAAGCGGCGTGCCGTTCTACCGGTTGGAGAAACTGGAGAGCCAACTGGGAATTCCCCTGCCGGCGGCGACGCAGTGGGAGATTGTCGAAGACGTGGCCGCGATCCTCAAACCGGCGCACGACGAACTCATCCGGCAAGCGGCCCAGGGCGAGGTGATGCACAACGACGACACGAGCATGCGGGTGCTGAAGATGGAGCGCGAGCCCGGCGACGACCGCACCGGCGTGTTCACCAGTGGCATCGTGTCGACCCGCGGGGGCGGCCAGATTGCGCTGTACTTTACCGGGCGCCAGCATGCCGGTGAGAACCTCGCCGACGTATTGAAACAGCGGGCGGCAACGCTTCCCGGGCCGATCCAGATGTGCGATGCGTTGTCGCGCAACGCACCGAAATTAAACACGGGCGCGGAGATCCTGCTGGCCTATTGCATGGCTCATGGAAGAAGGCAGTTTGTGGATGTGGCCGCGAACTTTCCTGAGCAATGCCGCCACGTGCTGGAGATGCTGGGCGAGGTGTATGGCTACGATGCCAAGGCGCGCGAGGCGCGAATGAGACCGGAACAGCGACTGCACTTTCATATGGAACATAGCGCTCCAGTGATGAAGAAACTGCATGTATGGCTGGAGGCGCAGTTTGCCGAGCGCAAGACGGAGCCGAATTCCGGCCTCGGCAAGGCGATCAAGTACCTGTTGAATCATTGGCGGCCATTGACGCTTTTCCTCCGCGTTGCTGGGGCGCCGCTCGATAACAACATCGTCGAGAGGGCTTTAAAACGGGCCGTTTTGCACAGAAAGAACGCACTGTTTTATCGGACACTGCATGGGGCGCAAGTGGGCGACCTGTTCATGAGTCTGATTCACACCTGCCAGCTGTGCGGCGCCAATTCGTTCGAGTATCTGACGGAACTGCAGCGCCATGCGCGAGAGCTCGCGGCCGGCCCGGCGGAGTGGATGCCGTGGAACTATCGCCAGACGCTGGACCGTGCCGGGGTGGGGTGATCTGGCCGAAAACCATAGATTCCGGCCAGCTTCGGATACACTGCGGAAATGCCCGCCAAACGGACGATTCCGGAGTCGAAAACGAAGAGGGTTTTCGGCCAGTCACGCAAACCGGCGAAAATGTTGCGGGCGGGGCTGTATGCGCGCGTCTCCACGCTGGATCAGCAGACGCTTCCCATGCAGATGAGGGCGTTGCGGGAGTACGCTGCAAAGCGCGGTTGGACCGTGGTCGAAGAGTATAAGGAAGTGGGTTCCGGCGCCGTCGCGCGTGCGATGCGTCAGCGACTGATCGATTCCGCGCGACGGCGTGACACTGATGTCGTGTTGGTGTGGCGATTGGATCGGTGGGGCCGGTCGGTGGCCGACCTGGTGTCGACGTTGCAGGAGCTGACGGCGCTTGGTGTCGGATTCGTTTCGGTGACGGAGGCATTGGATCTGACTACGCCAGCGGGCCGGGCGATGGCTGGTCTGCTCTCCGTTTTCGCGGAGTTTGAAAGGGACATCATGCGGGAGCGGGTGCGGGCGGGCTTGGCGCATGCGCGACTGCAGGGGACGCGCCTTGGGCGGCCGCCGGCGGCCGCTGGCAAAGCGGGCTCCGTCAGGGATCTATTTCTCGCAGGAATCAGCAAATCGGAGATTGCGCGACAGCTTGGTATCGGACGGACATCGGTACGCCGCCTGCTGGAACAAAAGAAATCTTGATCGGAACCGGCTTACGCAGGCTTACCGAAAGGACACGAATTACTGCAATGGTTGGATCGTACCGAGGCCGAGGATAGAGTTGTCGGAATGGATCGCGACCCACTCGCCGCGCGAGGTGATGGCGGCCAACAGTGTGATCGTCTTCGTGCCGACATTGCCCTCTTCGTCAACATCGCCGGGCGTGATCAACCGCAGCGTCCACATTCCGTTGCCGCCATTCACATAGGACCCGGTAACCGAGAGCGGCTCTTGGATGGCCCCGTTGCGAACGACGAGTTTACCCGCTAGTGAACCGTCGGCGCGCATCTGCAGTACGGCGATCTCGGCGCGCGATTGGCCCGATGCGCTGACGCCTTCGCCTTCATAGAGGAACGACCCATTGAGATCGCGCGCCGTGCCGAGCGGAAGGAACTTGGCGATCGTAGCCATTGCAGCATCTTTGCGCACCGCGACGAAGCCGGCTGCCTTCACAGAGAAGAACTCGTAGGTTGCTGAAATCGCCGGCGCCGGTCCGTCTTCTGTCGGGATTTGGGTGTTCATGACCAGCGTGCCGCTGCCATCGGGCGCGATCGTGTATCGTCCCGATACCGGGATAGTTTGCGCCGACCCTTGCGTCTGCACGAACTGATTTCCCGTGGCGTTGCCTTTGCCATCAAATGTCACGATGCCGAGCGCGGCGATGGCGTTTGTTCCGCCGCCGCCCTCCTCGGCCAGCACGAAACTGCCGGTGAGCGGCGATTGGCTCCAGGCGGTAAGCGAAAGAAGAGCGATTATTGTAGTTTTCATTGTTTCCAAATTCTCCGTAGGTATATGCGAACGCGTCGATGCGCGCCGCATCCCTAGGCATATCGCCGAGTGCTAAAGATCTCTGAAAAAAAAGCTACCTACTTACTACTCTCCGGCGCGGGACGCGGTTAAGGCCGCGTTGCTAGTGCGCGGATCGCCTTCACAACCTGAGGCCAAGTGGCCGACCCTGGATCGACGTAGACGAAGTGCCCCGCTTGCGGGGCGATGGCGGCATTGATGGTCTCGCCGGCTCGTTTGGCGGCGTCGACGTAGGCGGGAGTCTGGGCGGCGAACATACGACCGGCGAAGATTTCCTGCGGAACGCCGTGAGGCAACATCTCGATGGGCGAGCCCTCGCGGTATCGCTGTGGGCGTTCGTCTGGAGTTCCTCCCATGAGTTGGGTGATGACGGGTGCGCCGCAAACAGGCCGCTGGAGCGGAAGTGTCGCCTTCAGGTCGCCGGGGCCGTCGAGATCGACGACGCCTTTGAGTTGGAGCGGTTTCTTGACGTAGAGTTCGCTCGATTTGGGGAGCTTCGAACGGGCAGCGAGCCAGAGCGCGAAATGGCCGCCCGCGGAGTGACCGATGGCGACCACACGCTTTAAGTCGAGCCGGTTTTTCCTGGCGAGCTTGCGCACGTGATCAGCGGCGGCGGCGACATCCTGAAAGCTGCCGGGCCAGCCGCCGCCGTCGTTGCCGACACGCCGGTATTCGATGTTCCAGGTGGCGAAACCATGCGCGGTCAAGTCGGCGGCGACGGGTCGCAGAAGATCGAGCGCGACGGCGCGTTCGTCGAGATTTCCGAGTTTCGAAACCCAACAGCCGCCGTGGACGATGATGACGACAGGATGCGGGCCTTTGCCCGGCGGCACGCGAAGTTCGCCGAATTGCAAGGCTCCTATCCCGTACGGAATGCGGGTGGCGTCCGGGACGGAGAGTTTCAAAAGATCTGCGGGAGACCGGTCTTGCGAATGCAGCGAGGAGAGGAAAATTAGGACGATCGCTAAGCGGTTCATGCGAGCTCTCGGTTAGTATAGTTCTTTAAGGAGCACAGACATGAGATTGGCGCTGGTTTTGAGT
>Ga0194132_10011898_pt1 | contig 11021 bp, 6 predicted proteins | sample TA2KigOf80mmetaG_FD_148612 | JGI IMG/M metagenome (GOLD analysis project Ga0194132, IMG submission 148612) | Freshwater microbial communities from Lake Tanganyika, Tanzania - TA2015054 Kigoma Offshore 80m | ecosystem: Environmental > Aquatic > Freshwater > Lake | place: Tanzania: Lake Tanganyika... | reverse complement strand
CGGCGCCTGCGCCGGCGTCGTCGTCCACCGCCGTCGCGGCGTCGGCGGCGAAGGATCCGGAGATCGTGACGACGGATCTCTTCACGCTGCCCGAGGGTCTTGAGATCACGGTGTGGGCGCACACGCCGCTGGTCCGCAACCCGACCAACATCGACTTCGACGAGCGCGGCCGCCTCTGGGTGGCCGAGGGCGTGAACTACCGGAGCAACGCCCAGCGTCAGCCGGCGGGCGACCAGATCCTCGTCCTCGAGGACACCGACGGCGACGGCCGCGCGGATCGCTCCGACCGCTTCGTGCAGGAGCCCGGCTTCATCGCTCCGCTCGGCGTCGCGGTGCTCGGCGACAAGATCGTGGTCTCCCAGACGCCCGACCTGCTGGTCTTCACCGACGTCGACGGCGACCGCCGCTTTGACCCGGCCAAGGATCGTCGCGAGGTGCTCCTCACCGGTTTCAACGGCAAGAACCACGACCACAGCCTGCACTCGGTCACCGCCGGTCCCGATGGCCTATGGTACTGGAACGCGGGCAACAATGGCGCGCTCTTCACGGACCGCTCCGGCAAGACCTTCCGGGTCGGCAGCCCCTACGATCCGAGGGGCAAGGAGCCCCTGTTCAACCCGACGCTCATCGCCGGACAGCGCAGCGACGATGGCCGCGTCTGGATCGGAGGCTTCATGGCCCGCATGAATCCGGACGGCACCAACGTCACGATCATCGGCCACAACTTCCGCAACAGCTACGAACAGTCGATCACCTCCTTCGGCGATGTGTTTCAGTCGGACAACGACGATCCGCCGGCGTGTCGCGTGAGCTTCGTGCTGGAGTATGGCAACGCGGGCTTCGCCTCGCTGGATGGCCAGCGTTCCTGGCAGGCGGATCGCCGTCCGGGGCAGGACATCCCGACTGCCCAGTGGCGGCAGGAGGACCCGGGTTCGATGCCGCCGGGCGATGTCTACGGCGGTGGTTCGCCGACCGGCGTGGCCTTCTACGAAAACGGCGCGCTCGATCCGAAGTGGAATGGCCTGCTGCTCGCGTGCGAGGCCGGCCGGAACGTGATCTTCGGCTACCTCCCGAGGCCCGAGGGCGCGGGATTCCGCCTCGATCGCATGGACTTCCTCACCTCGAACCCGATGAAGCAGTTCGCGGGCTCGGACTTCGTCCAAGGCAAGGTCAACCGCGAGCTCCGCACGTGGTTTCGCCCCTCGGACGTGATCGTTGGTCCCGACGGTGCGATCTACGTTGCGGACTGGTTCGATCCGCGCGTCGGCGGCCACGCCGACCTCGACAAGGCGACCAGCGGCACCATCTACCGGATCGCGCCGAAGGGCTTCCGCTCAAAGGTGCCGACGTTCGATCTCGCGACCACGGCCGGGCAGATCGAGGCCCTGCGCAGTCCCGCCGTGAACGTCCGCAACCTCGGCTTCACGCGTCTCAAGGCGCAGGGTGAGGCGGCGGTTCCCGCGGTGGCGGCGCTGTTGTCCGATTCCAACCGCTTCATTGCCGCGCGCGCCGTCTGGCTGCTCGCGCAGATGGGCCCCGCCGGGGTCGCGCGTGTGCGCCCGCTGCTCAACGCCAAGGACGATGCGCAGCGCCTCCTCGCCTTCCGCGCCCTCCGCCGTGCGGGCATCGACATTCTGGAAAACGCCCGCCGTCTCGTGACGGATCCGTCCCCGGCCGTGCGGCGGGAAGTGGCGGTGGTGCTGCGCGACCTTCCGGCGGCCGACAGCGTACCACTGCTCGTGCAACTGGCGCGCCAGTATGACGGCCAGGATCGCACCTACCTCGAAGCGTGGGGCATCGGCTGCGAAGGCAAGGCGTCGGAGGTGTACGCGGCGCTCCTCGCGGACCAGCCGGCCAAGCCGGAGTCGTGGACCCCGGCGTTCGCGCGACTCGCGTGGCGACTGCACCTTCCGGAGTCGGCGGCCGCCTTCCGCGCCCGGGCGTTGGCTGCGTCGCTCTCGCCGGAACTGCGCAAGGAAGCGATGACGGCGCTCGCCTTCATGCCCTCCGCCGAGGCGGTTGCGGCGATGGTGGAGCTGGCGACCAGTAAGGAGTTTTCGGATACGGAGACCGCGAACTGGTGGCTCCGCAACCGCATGGGCAACCTCTGGGAGCCCTTCGACGTCGGCGGGGCGATGGAGGCGCGCGGCCTGCCGAACCCGGAGAAGGCGGTGCTCACGTCCTCGATCATCCCGGAGCCCCCGGCGACGGCCTCGCCCGGACCCGGCGTTCCTGAGATTCTGGAGCTCTCCGGCGACGCGGCCCGCGGCAAGGATGCGGTCGCGGCCTGTTACCTCTGCCACAAGATCGGCCGCGTCGGGAACGATTTCGGACCGAACCTGACGGTGTTTGGCCGACAGCAGCCGCGCGAGGTGATTGCCCAGGCGATCCTCTATCCCTCGGCGGACATTTCGCACGGCTTTGACGGCAGCCGGATCGAGACCCACGACGGCGTGGTCATCGACGGCATGATCCTCTCGCAGCGCAGCCCGATGATCGTGCGCATGATGGGTGGGACCACGCAGCAGATCTGGCGCAAGCGGATCAAGTCGATCACGCGCCACGAACGCTCGCTGATGTTCACCCCGCAGCAACTCGGCCTGACCCCGCAGTCCGTGGCCGACATCATCGCCTACCTGCAGTCGGACCTGATCGAGCGCTGATGCCGGGGGGCGGGAGCCCGTGGAGTCTTCAAGCAGGCCGCTTTGGGGCGAATGCGGCTCGCTCGGCCACACCCGGCGACGGCGCCTCCAACTCCGTCGCTCAGAACTCGTCGTAGGCGATCTGCTGCGGTGTCACGCCGAGTTCCGCGAGCATCCGGGTGCAGGCCTTGATCATCATCGGCGGGCCGCAGAGGTAGTATTCGACGGCGAGCGGGTTCGGATGGTCCTTCAGGTACTGCTGCAGCACGACCTCGTGGATCATCCCGGTCGGGCCGGTCCAGCCGTCCTCCGACAGCGGGGACGAGAGCGCGACCTCGAACCGGAAGTTGCCGTGCTGCGCCGCGAGGCCGCGGAAGTAGTCCTCGTAGAACAGCTCCTGCCGCGACCGCGCGCCGTACCAGTAGCTGACCCGGCGGGCGGTGCGCTCGGTCTCGAAGAGGTGCGAGAGGTGGGCGCGGAGCGGAGCCATGCCGGCGCCGCCGCCGATGTAGATCATTTCCTTCTGGGTGGGCTTGACGTGGAAGTCGCCGAACGGGCCGATGGCAGTGACCGTGTCGCCCGGCTTAAGGTTGAACATGTACGCCGAGCCGACGCCGGGCGGGCAGTCCTGACCCGGGGGTGGTGTGGCGATGCGGACGTTGAGACGGAGCGTGCGCTCGGTCCGCTGGTTGCTGGCGAGCGAGTAGTTGTTGCGGCGGCCGCCCTGCGGGTGATGGGCGACGAGATCGAACACGTGCTGCCGTTCCCAGACCTCGGCGTACGGAGCCGGGATGTCGAACTCGCGGAAACGCAGGTTCTCGTAGGCGGGGATGTCGAACTGGAGGTAGTCGCCCGGCGTGAAGGCGACTGTCCCGGCGTCGTCGAGGGGTTCGAGGATGAGTTCCTTGATGAAGGTGGCGACGCTGCGGTTGCTCACGACCCGGAGGCGGTAGGTGCGCTCGGGCCGGGCGCCGGCGCCGCCGGGGCGGGCGACGTTGAGATGGATGCGGCCGTGGCGTTCCTCGATTGGGTAGGTGGCGAGGCCGCGGCAGACCGGTGGGCGCGCGGGCGAGCCGTCGGCGAGGTGGAAGCGACCGTTGTGCTTCGGGCATTCGATGATGCCGTCCTTGACGAGGCCGCCGGCGAGGTGGGTGTTGCCGTGGATGCAGATGCCGTCGGTGGCGAAGAGCTTCCCGGCGCCGTCGCGGATGAGCGCATAGGTCCGCTTCCCGTGGTCGAACCGCAGAACGTCGCTGGGGCCGAGGTCGCCCGCAGCGCAGACTTCGATCCAGCCCGCGGCGTCGGGCCGGGTTCCGCCGCTGATGCCGGCGGCGCCGGTCCGGGGCTTGGGCGCGGGGAGCTGGCGTTTCACATAGTGCGCCGGGTCCTTTACTTGGCGAAGGAGGTTCGGGACGATCTCCTTCCACGCGGCGAGCAGGCTCGGATACGGCGTCGGCATGTCGTCCTTCACGATCGCGTGGAGTTCCGGGAGGCGGTGGTAGGGCACCAGCGGGAACATGTGATGCTCCACGTGGTAGTTCATGTTCCAGTACAGATACCGGTGGATGGCGTTCATGTAGACCGTCCGGCAGTTGAGCCGGTGGTCGAGGACGTTCTCCGCGAGGCCGGCGTGCTGGGTCTTGCCGTAAAGCACCATGAGCCAGGAGCCGAGGAGGTTGGTCAGGCCGACGTAGAGCAGCGGCAGGATGCTTTGCGTGACGACGGCCAGGGCGATGACGCCGGCGTAGATCGCGACGTAGATGCGGGCGCGGACGTAGATCTTCGGGAATTCGCCCTCGGGGATGTACGTCTTCTCTTCCGGCAGCATGCGGCCGGTCGCGTGCGTAAGGATCTTCCGGAAGTAGACCGGGTAGACGCCGATGTTGAAGAACGACAGGATCTGCCTTCGCAGGTGCGGCGGGCGCGGCACGGCGATCTCGGGATCGCGGCCGACGATGATCGTGTCGCTGTGGTGGCGCGTGTGGCTCCAGCGCCAGACCGTGGACTCGCGCATGACCATGAACGACGCGATCTCGTACAGCGCGTTGTTCATCCAGTCCGTCCGGAACGCGGTGCCGTGCTGCGACTCGTGCCAGCGGGAGTCGGACGTCGACGCATAGAGCACCGCGTACACCGCGTAGGGCAGGGCGGCCCACCACGTCGGCCAGAGCACGTAGGTGGCGTAGCCGGAGCCGAGGATCAGGGCGAATCAGAGGATCGTGTCGCGAATGGCCGGACCGTTGCGGCGCTCGAGGAGCTTGCGCATCGTCTCGCGCGGGACAGGGCACTGGTACCAGTCGGCCTCGGCGAGGCCCTTCTCCACGGCGCGGCGCGCGTTCTCGCCGACGAGGCTGTAATCCAACGTCATCATGGTCTGTCCGGAGTTTGAGTTTCGGGTATTGGGTCCAGTCCGGCGCGTGGCTGCGTCAGGGCCTGCATTCGGGACTGCGGCGAGCCGGATCCGCCGCGTCCCCGGCTGATCAAGGCGTGTAGTACGAGCCCATCGCGGCGACGATCGCAGCGCGGGCGGCGGCGGGGTCGATCACGCCGTTGTGGCGCCAGAGGATCTGGCCGCCGGGGGCGACGAGGATCGTGTGCGGCACCGGGCCGGGCCATTCGGGATCGAGCACCGCCGCGAGGCGCTCCTGCGAGCCTTCGGTCGTGAGATAATGGTTCGTGCGACGGCCCTCACGTTCGACGGATTTCTGCCGGCGCCCGCTCAGCCCGGCACCCTGTTTCTGGAGGAAAGCCTGGGCCCGGGCGAGATCCTTGGGGTCGTCGAGGCTTACGCTGATGAAGTCGAATTCCCGCATGTCGTACTGGCGGGCGATTTCGACGAGGTCCGGGAATTCCTCTACGCACGGCGCGCACCAGGTCGCCCAGACGTTGATGAGGCGGTGCTTGCCGGTCGGGTTGGCGCGGAGCGCGGCGAGGCCGTCGGCGTCGATCTTTTCCACGGTCACGGGGGTCCGGTCCCACGCGGCGGCGGCGGCGACGTGGCCGGCGCGCTTCTCGCGCCACTTGGTCGAGCAGCCGTGCGGCTTGGTCCGCTCGACCGGCACGGGGCGGCCATCGAGCAGGGCGAAGATCGCGTTGCGGGCGTCGGGGTGGCGGATCGTGGCTTCGTCGACGAAGCGGGAATCATCGAAGCGGCCCGCGTAGCGGAGGCGGCGCTCCTTGTCGAAAATGAAGACGTGCGGCGTGGCGAGGCAGCCGTAGGCCCGCGCGACCTGCTGGGTCTCGCCGTCGTAGAGGTACGGGAAGTCCCAGCCGTTCTTGGCCGCGTAGGGCTTCATGTCCTCGAACGAATCGTTGTACTCGCCGTAACCGAGCTCGTCGATGCTCAGGCCCTCGGGATGGTTGGGGTTGATGGCGACGAGCGCGAAGCTGCGCGAACGGAGTTCGTTGCGGAGCGCTTGGAGGCGTCGCTCGATTGCGTGCGAGGTCGGGCAGTGATTGGACGTGAAGAGGACCATCAGCACATCCGGCCCGGCGAAGTCGCTGAGCTTCCACGTGCGGCCATCGATTCCCGGAAGCGCGAAGTCCGGCGCCGCGTCGCCGATCTGCAGCGTTCGCAGCGATGGCGGGTGACCCGAGGCGTCGAGCTTCTCCAGCGCGGGTGCCGCCACGGCGGCGTTGGCGGCGCGGCTGGAGGGGGGCGTGGCGACGATGGCGGCGACGACCGCCGCGACGCAGAGGGCCGCGGCGAGGGTCCGCTTGGCTTGGGCGGTGGGCGTCACGGTGGTCGCGCGGCGGAGGAAGGAAGCGTGGAACGAGGGCATTTGGTGGGGGTGAAGTTCAGGAGGATCGGGAGAGGTCGGCAGGATGAGCGACGGCCGCAGTGGACACGACGGCGGGGCGTGCTGCGGAGGGGGGTATGCGAGACCGGGCTCTGGGCGAGGCGGTGCGGGAGTCGTGTCGCAGGGCAGCGGGTATGGACGTCGAGGGCGGCGAGCGCGAGCGGTGCGCTCGGTCCGAGGCCTCCGTCGCGCGGGGGGACGTCCGGCGATGGAGGATCAGGGCGGACGGCGGACCGTAACGCGCTCAGCCGCGCTGGCAAGTGGATCGCCGAGGTCCGGGCTCGATTCCGGAACGGGTGTGGAGGGCGGGGCGAGGCTCGGTATCCGGTCCGCGTGCCCGGTTGCATCGGACACTCTTTGTGTATCTCTTTTAAGATGAGCATCCGGCATCCGTCTTTCCCCGCGGCCGTCGTTCTGGCCCTGAGCCTGGCCGCCGCCGCCGTCGCGCAGACCCGTCCGATCGCCTTCCAGGGCGGGCGGATCCTTCCGGTGGAGGGCGCGCCGATTGAGCGGGGGGTATTGATCGTGCAGGATGGCAAGATCGTCGCGGTGGGTCCGCAGGACTCCACGCCGATTCCCTCCGGCGCCGAGGTGCGGGATGTATCCGGGAAAGTGCTGATGCCAGGGTTGGTGGATTCCCACAGCCACATTGGTGGCGGCAGCGGTGTCGGGGCTGATGGCTCCGGGCCGATCCAGCCGGAAGTCCGTGCGCTCGATGGCATCGACGTCGGCTCGTCGTCCATCGCCAAGGCCCGGGCCGGCGGCATCACCACGGTGAATGTCATGCCGGGCTCCGGCCACCTCATCAGCGGCCAGACGCTGTACTTGAAGCTGCGCCCGGCGCGGACGATCGACGATTTGCTGATCCGCCTGCCCGATGGCTCGCCGGCTGGCGGCCTCAAGATGGCGAACGGCACCAATCCGCGGCGCGACGCGCCGTTCCCCGGGACGCGCGGCAAGGCCGCCTCGCTGGTGCGGGAGCGCTATGTCGCGGCGCAGGAATATCAGGCGAAGGTCGCCCGCGCGAAGGACGATCCCGAGAAGCGTCCGGCCCGCGACCTTGCCCTCGAACAACTCGGTGAAGTGCTCGCCGGTCGCCGGGTGGTGCAGCATCACAGCCACCGCCACGACGACATCATGACGGTGCTGCGGTTGTCCAAGGAGTTCGGTTTCAAGGTCGTCCTCCATCACGTCAGCGAAGGCTGGAAAGTGGCGGACGAAATCGCCGCGGCCGGCGTCGCCTGCTCGATCATCTACGTGGACAGTCCCGGGGGGAAGCTGGAGGCCCGCGACATGGACATCCGCATCGGCGCGATCATGGAGAAGGCGGGCGTGCGGGTGGGTTTCCACACCGACGACCCGATCACGGATTCGCGCCTGTTCCTCCGCTCGGCCGGCATGGCGGTGCGGGGCGGGATGTCGCGCGACGGCGCGCTGGCCGGACTCACGCTGGCCAACGCGGAAATCCTCGGCCTGCAAGACCGGATCGGCTCGCTCACGCCGGGCAAGGACGCCGACTTCGTCGTCCTCTCCGGCGATCCCCTCAGCGTCTACACCCACGTCGAGCAGACCTGGATCGAAGGCGCGCTGGCGTTCGACCGCAGCCGCCCTGCCGACCACCTGTGGGCGGTCGGAGGCCCCGGTGCCGGCGATCCGCTGCGCCCGCATTACTGCTGCTTCGGCAACGCCTGGGGCGTGATCGCGGCCGCCAACGCCGCCGCGCAATGAGTCGGCCCCGCTGCGCCGCTGCCACCCTGACCCTCGTCCGCTCCTGCCTCCGATGAAGACCTTCTCTTTCCTCCGCGTCCTTCCCTCCCTCTCCCTCGCTCGGCCCTCGGCCCGCTGCGTCGCGCGAACGCTCGCGCCGGCCTTGCTGGCACTGATGATTGCGGTGCCGGCGTCGTCTGCCGCCCCCGAGGCGGCGTCGCCGGCGCCCGCCGCACCCGTGAGCGCGCCGTCGGTCGCGATCCGCGGTGACACCGTGTATCCGGTCAACGGATCACCCCTGAAGGACGGGCTGGTCCTGATCCGGGAGGGTCGCATTGTCTACGTGGGTCCGGCGGCGGGCCAGTCCTACGGAGCGGACGTCCGCGAACTCCGGGCCGCGGTCGTGGTGCCCGGCTTGGTCGATGCGCGGGCGACGGTCGGCGTGTCCGGCATGCTCAATCAACCCCATGATCAGGAGCAGGTGGACCGCTCGGCGCCGCTGCAGCCGGAACTGCGGGCGGTCGACGCTTACAACGCCCGCGATGAACTCGTGGCGTATGTCCGCGCGCGTGGCGTCACGACGGTGCACACCGGCCATGGCCCGGGCGTGACGATCTCGGGTCAGACCCTTGTCGTGAAGACGAAGGGTCGGACGGCGGAGGCGGACGTGCTGCGCCCGGCGGCGATGATCGCCGCCACGCTCGGGGCGGATGCGACGACGGCGGATCGTGGCAAGTCGCCCGGCACCCCGGCGAAGGCGGTGGCGCTCCTGCGCACGGAACTGATCAAGGCGAAGGAGTATGCGGACAAGCGCGCGAAGCTGCCGGAGGACAAACGTCCGCCCCGCGACCTCCGGATGGAGGCGCTCGGCCGCGCGCTCGACGGCTCGCAGCCCCTGTTGATTTCGGTGGACCGCGGCCGGGACATCCTGGCGGCCCTGCGCGTCGCGCGGGAGTTCAACCTGAAGATCGTGCTCGAAGGCTGCGCCGAGGCGCCCCTCGTGCTCGATGAGATCAGGACCAGCGGCTTTCCGGTGGTGCTGCATCCCACGATGGAGCGCAGCTTCGGCACGCGCGAGAACCTGAGCATGGAGACGGCGGCGGTGCTGCGCCGCGCCGGCATTCCCTTCGCGATCCAGAGTGGCTTCGAGGATTACGTGCCGAAGACCCGCATCGTGCTGTACGAGGCGGCGGTCGCGGCCGGGCAGGGCCTTGACCGCGACGCCGCGCTGGCGGCGATCACCCTCGACGCGGCGCGGATCATCGGCGTCGCCGACCGTGTCGGCTCGCTCGAGGTGGGCAAGGATGGCGATGTCGCCCTCTACGACGGCGACCCCTTTGAGTACGTGACCCGCTGCGTGGGCGTGGTGATCGACGGGGTGGTCTACCCGGGCGAGTAGACGCTTCCTCGCCGACGCGGCGACGAAAACGCGTTGCCGGCGGAGCGGCGGGCTGGAACGATGGACGGTCGATGACTGCCGCCGCTTCCGCCCGCCTCCGTCCCGACTGGACGTCCGCGCCGGTCCTTTGCTTCGGGGAAATCCTCTGGGATCTCCTCCCGCACGGAGCCTTTCCGGGCGGCGCGCCCTTCAACGTCGCGTCGCACCTCCAGCGTCTCGGCATCACCGCGGTGCCGGTGTCCGCCGTGGGGCGCGATGCGTGGGGTGAGCGTCTCCTCCGAGTGATGGCGGAACGCGGCGTGACCGATTCCGGTGTGGCGCGGTTGGGCGATGCGCCCACCGGCACGGTGATGGCGGAGCTCACGCCGCGCGGCGATGCGCGCTACACGATTGTGAAGGATGTGGCGTGGGACCGCATTCCGGTTTCGGCCGACGTGGAAATCCCGGCGGCGGCGTCGCGCGCGCTGGTCTACGGATCGCTGGCCCTGCGCAGTGCGGCGAACCGGGCGACGCTGGAGCGGCTGTTCGAGGCGGTGCCGAATTACGCGTGGCGCGTGTTTGACGTGAACCTCCGCGCGCCCTTCGACGACCTGGCGGTGGTGCGCGAGTACGCGCGGCCCGCCAATCTCCTGAAGCTCAACGCCGAGGAAGCGGCCCGGCTGGCGGGCGAACCCGGGCGCGATGCCGGGGCGGAGGAGGAGCATGCGCGCCGCATCGCGGCGGAGACGGGGGTCGGATTTGTGTGCGTGACATCCGGAGTGCGGGGCGCCGGGGTGTTGCGCGGCGGCCGCTGGACCTGGGAGCCGGGGCGGACGGTGACGGTGGTCGACACCGTGGGTGCGGGCGATGCCTTCCTTGCGCAGTTGATCGCGGGGCTGCTGGCCGGCGGCCGGAGTGAAGCGCGGCTGGTGGCGGATGCGTGCCGCCGCGGCGAGTGGGTCGCGAGCCGCGCCGGAGCGTGCCCGGACGGTCCCGGCCCCGAGCCTGATTCCACGCTGAGTCCCTGACGCGCCGCGGCGCCCCCGGGAAACGTCACGGTTCGACGGATACCAGCGTCACGTCGAAGATCAGACCGGAGCCCGGCGGGATGCCCCCGGCGGCGCGGTTGCCGTAGCCGAGGGACGGAGGGATGAGCAGCTCGATCCGGCCGCCCGGGCCGATGAGCTGCAGCCCGGCGCCGAGGCCGGGGAGCAGGGCGTTGAGCCGGAAGGTGGAGGGCGTCGTGACGGAGTCGAAGACCCGGCCATCGCGCAGGCGCCCGGTGTAGGTGAGGCGGACGGTGGAGAGCGGGCCGGGCGCGGGACCCTCGCCGCGCGTGATGATGCGATGGCCGAGACCGCTGGCCCGGAACGTGAAGCCCGGCTCATCGGCGACCTCGCCGAACCCGTCGCGTCGCCGCGCCTGCAGCGCAGCCTCGGCGGCCGCGGCCTCGGCGGCGGCTTGGGCGGTGGCGCGGCGCAGCTCGGCGGGACG
>Ga0194132_10011896_pt1 | contig 11021 bp, 21 predicted proteins | sample TA2KigOf80mmetaG_FD_148612 | JGI IMG/M metagenome (GOLD analysis project Ga0194132, IMG submission 148612) | Freshwater microbial communities from Lake Tanganyika, Tanzania - TA2015054 Kigoma Offshore 80m | ecosystem: Environmental > Aquatic > Freshwater > Lake | place: Tanzania: Lake... | reverse complement strand
GGTCCCCCAGGCACCTCTGGAGAGGAGAGTCTTCAATCTCTGCTAGTCAAGATATATTCCTATAAAGCCTCTGTACTTAATATTGCGTGCAGCGACGGATCCTCAACTTGGCGTGGGACGGGGACAGTCATCTCAAGCAGCCAAATCCTAACCGCCCACCACGTAGTAGCGAGGGCAAACAGCTGCTACTATTACAACAACGGTGTCTTTATAGGGAGCGGGGGAACAGCCAAGCAACTAGACAACAGAGACATATCAGTGATAACTGGACCTAGCTTTGTCTCTGGGTATAATCCAAACAGCGTTCCTTACAATACTAGCTACTCTCCCTCTATAGGGGATATACTTATATCTATGACTCATCCAGGCTTTCTTTATGATAACGTACAGATGTCACTTGGCTTTGTCTCAGCTACCTCAATGTCTCCATCTGAGCTAGACAACTACTCAACCTACTGGTCTCAGGCATTTACCACTACTGATGCAGTCACTACAGGAGGAAGCAGCGGAGGACCGATCTTTAACAAAGAGGGAGAGATAGTGGCTCTTCTAGTAGGCGGACCTATAGATAGTAGTTTAGAGGTAGCGATAGTATTACCATTGGAACACTCATTAGATGAACTTCCTCAATAATATCACGCGCAAAGCGCAATCCGGGGGATAAAATATGAAACGCGCGAAAACAAATAGGGGACCAGAGACCATGACGCAGAGATCAAAGACGATGTTCTTTTTATTCTCGACGCCGTTACTTCTAGCGACACTACTAATCCCGGATGAAGTGATTTCAAAAGTTAACACTTCTTCCACTACACAGACTTCGACACTAGTGCGCTCAAATGTTAAGCGCATCCAAGTTGGAACTTGTCTTGTAGAGAAGAGTGTATGCAATCTTAGTGAGGATCTAGACCCATGGCAATATCATTGTGATCTAAACTCTAGATTGATTGTTACTAAGGTAGGAAAGCATTCTTACAAAACTTCTTGTAAACCTCAAGAAGGTTACCTTAACGAACTAGGACTCACAGAATGTGGGCAGTTGAGTGGTTTTAAACCTTTTTTGGAAAAACTTGAAGCAGAAGTAACCTATCTCACCGTAGACTGCAACTTGGCACCATCTGATTTTATCAAGGAGTAAGTATGAATATCTTTTCTCTACTGTTGTGCTTTATGCTGATTGGAGCGTCCAATGCATACGCTCAGTTGTGTGAAGCTTCAATCGAAGCAAATGACTCAATGCAATTTGATAAAAAAGAGATTACAATCTCAAAAGATTGTACACAAGTTAAGTTAACTTTAACTTATAAAGGCACCTTACCAAAAGCTGCAATGAGACACAACTGGGTGGTAGCTGCGTCTAAAGACATGCAATCCCTAGTTTCAGATGCGATTAAGTTCGCTTCTAATGACTACCTCCCCCCTAAAGACAAGAGAGTAATTGCCGCCACCAAATTAATTGGTAGTGGAGAATCTAGCTCTGTAACATTTAATACTGATTCCTTTAAGTCAGGAAGTGACTATAAGTACTTCTGCACGTATCCAGGACACTCATCCCTAATGGTTGGATCTTTTTTGATTAAATAAAAACTTTATAAATTTAATCATAAAGATCACTTAAGTAGGAGAGAGCTATGATAAACTGGTCTGAACTAAACAAATCCAGAAAGTCTAGATCTAAAAATGTTATTTACGCGAAGACATTTTATAATCCTGCTATGTATCCTCATACATCAAAACCTAAACTTTTGAGGACTTTAGACGATTTTTCTTTGATTGAACTCTTGGAACTAGAAGGAAAGCTTCTTCCAGATCCAACAAAACTTAGAGTGCCTTTATCTAGATGAAGAATTTTTCTAAATTACTTACAATTGCCATTGTGGCTACTACTGCTGCAATGGTGATTAGCTTTTTTAGAGTTCAAGTCGAACTAACCCGCCTTTCCGAAAAAGTTCTAAAATTAGAAAACAAACCTCAAGATATTGAGACTCTTGCTGAAAAAGTAGCCCAATTAGAGGAGTTGCTAGGGGTACTTGGAAAGCAAACTCTTCCTTCGGCTCCAAATGAAAAGGAGTTCATTGAATAATGGATATAAATGAATTTGAAATTGGCGATTTTTTCTTTACAGGTTCCGGACGCTGGGTTTGTGTAGATAAAGGTTCCCTCTTCGTACTGGCTATCAAGGAAGATAAGTTAAATACCTACGTTGAAGGTGAAGAGTCAAGCGATATAGTTATTTTTGATAGGTGGGATTTTGGTGGCTGCTGGAAATACAACCAATAAGATATACGATCTCATTAAAGATCATCTAGCTTCACTTGGATTTCAAGTTCTAGAGTTCTCTGATGCGCATATGTGTATTAATACACCTGACAATAACGAGCAGGTTATAATAACGATTAAAGAAATGAGAAGGTCTCAATAGTAATGTCCATACTGTACAGATTAATCCAAGAAGGATGGTTGGAGCAATTTAATATAGACATAAATTCGTTATCTAACCAAGACCTTGATTTCTTACTAGAAGGTAAAGAGATTAAGATTAAGAATAAACTTGGAAAATGGTTTACCTTATCTCTCAAAGATTCTGGAGTTGACCTTCAAGCTTACGAGGAATAATCTTTGCAAGATATATATCAAGAGATAGTAGCTACGGTAGTTAACGAACCCTCACTAGCCCCATTAGGGGGATTACTAACCACTACTCAAGTTCAACTAGCAAAAAGTAGTGCAGAATATGCAAGGTACTTTTGCAATGCTCTTCTTTCATCTAGAGTTAAATCAATTCTAGATTTTCGGTCACCACACACACCTGCCTTAAGTCATATCTCATATGACTTTCCATCAGATCTAGATGTTGTAGCGTCTGTCGTATCTATAGTAAAATCTAGAAGATTAGAAGCTATAACAAGCCCTGAGCCTTGGTTGAGAGATCTTTCAACTCATCTCGATCAAATAGATGAGCATATTAAAGCAAGTAAGCTTTTTGCAGATCTGTGGTTACAGTATAGTATTCATAATTCCGAAGCTGTAAAGATACATAAACTATTTCTTAATAATGGTGAAATCGTAAGAAACGATCACATCGCACTGCGCGCTTTCAATGTTCCTAATCTTAATCTAGAATCCTTGTCTATCCCTTTTATTGAGGTAGGTTATGAGATTAAGGGTGACTACGAGTTTCCAGATAAGCATCTGGTAGCCAAGCATCTAGAACACAAAACAAATCCAAAAGCCCCTAAAATATTTATAAGTGAACTAAAGGTAGAATATCTATCTCAGTCTGCTCAAGATATTATTAATAAATGCATTCAGTCGATAGATTTTAACAAAATAACTAAATTAGTTACTTCTGGTAGGCTTTGGGGAGAAATCTCGTTTAAGAATTATGAGCTTTTAAGATCAGAAAGTGAGTATGCTGCTTGGATGTATGTTTGGGGGTTCATGCCAAATCACTTCACAGTGAAGGTGAATGAGCTTTCAACATTCAAAACAATAGAGCAGGTAAATGATTTTATTGAACAAGAAGGTTTTGCCATCAACTCGATAGGTGGTAAAGTAAAAGGTACACCGAGTGATTTGTTGCAGCAATCCGCAACTCTTGCAGAGAAGCGCAACGTCATCTTTACTGAAGGAGTTTTTGAAATTCCTTGTTGCTTCTATGAGTTTGCACTTAGATATAACAAACCTGACGGCACTGAGTACTCGGGATTCATAACAGCCAACGCTGATAAAATTTTTGAGTCGACCAATAAGAGGTAGATATGCAAGTCTCACTCAAGTTGTTATCAACTAAACACGACGATAGGCCTCTAAGAACAGAGAGTGTCATTGGTATACTTCCCCGACAACCTAAAGTAGGAGAGAGACTGATGATTCTAGCCGAACCTCTAGAAGAAGGAGATGTTAGAACCATACTAACCTCCCCTATATCTTCTCTTGTCATTCAAAATGAAAGACTTCTTCTTATAGAAACTCTAAACTCAACCTACGAGCTTCGATTTTTATGAAACATTTCTTAAACATTATTATATCTTTAATGATCCTTGTTTCGTCTCCGTGTTATGGTTACGATCTGTCATTATCAACAGATAAATTCTCGAAAGAGATTCGAGAATTGAAAGATCTCGATAATTTTGGGCGGGCTGGAGTTATCATTTCTAGAATCGAAACTCCTCTTGCTTCCGGTGGGGCCGTAGGAGTCACTATAGCTCCCAACTTGTTTAGTGTAGGTCAGTTTTTAAATTTAAAAGCATTTATTCCTATTGTAATTTCAGGTGCAGCTTTAGGTTCTGCTAAAACCAGCGAAGCTTCCGGAGCTTGCCTACTCTATAATGCTGGCCTAGACACTCAACTAACTATATGGCACTTTCATATAGGTGCTGCTGCTGTTCAACAAAAAGTCTATAAAAATAGACTCGGCTTTCAACAAAGTCCTCCCCCTTTAGAAGGAACTCTTATTAAGACTTATGTAGGTTTCTCATTCTAAGGAGATACAAATGGACTCTATTTACCCAGTAACACTTAAACTGACCAAGTCTCAATTTGAATGGTTAGATGAATGTAGAAAGCAACACCTCCAAGTCTTTGATCAAGATGTAACTATACAAGCGATAATCATAAGACTAATGGAGCTAGGTGCACCACAATTTATTACAGAGCAGTCCCGTACTTCGTCGCACTCTTACTGGATATCTCGCGAAGAATTTGACTTCGAAACAGCTATTCGAAAATCTAAACCTAAACTTAAAGTTATAAGCAAACATGAGTCAAAATAAACAACTTAAATTATCAACAACAATCAAGGTTCAAGATCTTTCTTCTGGTTCTACTGTAGAGTACATAGAACTTTTTAGAGAAATGCTGCGCTCGGGTGAGTTTGATCTACAGTTGGTGGATGTAAACATCTCTCTTCAAGAGGAGATCGAGGCGAGTCTCTCGCGAAGAGAAATCAAGATTAACGGCATAGACTATTCTGGGTTAATATGAATTCTAACAAATTACCTTCCTACTACCATAAATTTGTTGTTAATCAGTTTAATACTGAAGCTTATGAGGTGAAGTTAGCTATTGAGGTTCTTTGGTCTGGATGGGAGTTAGATGATACAGCATGGATTATTGAAGTAAACAATAATTTTCATTGTGTAGTTTCACATCACGGATCACCAACAATCTGTCAAGAAGAATGGCTTCTCGAAAAAATCAATCAGTACGCGCAAGTAACAGCTGACACCATTAAAGCAATAGAACTGCTTAGATCAAATAAGCCCAGTCTATAGTGGGGGGTAGTGTGCGTCACAGTACATGCGTCGAGTGCAATCATCCTATTAATAAATGTGCTGAATGTCTAGTCTTCAAGCCTAAAAAGAAAATTTCTAAAAAGAAAAAGATTAAACGAGTTAAGTCTAACGTTAAGGTGGTACTACTATGTCTCCTATTCTTGGTAGGATGTGGGTCTTTTCAGACAGCCAAAAAGGCTAGATACAATTTAGGTTTGGCTTCTGGAAATCCTGCCCTTATTCCTCTACTACAGACTAACATTAATTATTTTAACACTCGTATAGGTCGAAATGTACTCCATTGGGAAGCAGACCCTTCCCGCGCGACCAGCACAATTACCATTGTAGATGATCTACCGTCTAAATCTATCTCTGGAACTGAATCTGGAGCAGTAGGATTAGGTAGATACGTTATAACAATTAATTCAAAAGAATTAAAGACTATCCAATATTATGATATGGATTTATGGTTTGATGAAGCGTTTCTTCTTTCAATGCCTGAGGAAGAATCGCGCATTTTATTTCTTCATGAAGTTGGGCACGGTTTCGAATTAGCTCATAATGATTTGGAAGAGTCCGATATCATGTATCCCTTAGTAGGAGGAGATATAGATAAGGACTATGATAAGTACTTTAATTACATAAGTAACTACTTACGCGATAAATAATGCTTTCCTTAGAACAAGCTATTGTTATAGAATATACATTGAGTCCAATCTCTCCGAGAACTTGGAAAGCCCTCGCTCCATACCCTCCGACAACATCCGCGCTTGAAGCACAGCAATACAGACAGCTGAAAATAGCTGAGATTGTTGCCAGAACCAAGCGTGACTCAAATTATGCACTGAGAGTATTGAGCTTACTTTCACCTCAAAATGGTCAAGTCTTCTTAACTCAAGACACTAACAACATCTTTAAAGCTGAAGATGATAAAATTAATCAACTTATCAAAAAACGCCTCTTAGAAGGATTGACAAGTCCTGTAGAATGGATAAGAACAAGAGCACTTTCCTTATGTAAGGAAGAAGATCAGTTATAGGTAGCGCAAAGAGGAGGTTGTATGAATAAAGTACTTAGTCGCCTTGTAGAAGGTGTGAAGAATCTAGTTAGTAATGATGAGGTCTCTAATCTAGCTAAAGATTGGAAATCAAATACTCGATGGTCGGGTATAGTGAGGCCTTATTCTCCTGAAGATGTAGTAAAACTCAAACCTTCATTAAAAGTAGAGTATTCTCTTGCTAAGCATGGCTCCGAAAGATTTTGGAAGCAATTGAATCAAGAACAATACGTTAATGCATTAGGAGCTATGACAGGAGCACAGGCTGTACAGATGGCTAAAGCTGGTCTCAAAGCTATCTATATGAGTGGATGGCAAGTTGCCGCTGATAGCAACTTATCAGGTCAAACTTACCCCGATCAAAGTCTTTACCCCTCCAACAGTGTTCCTGCGCTTGTTAAGCGTGTCAATGCTGCTCTTACTAGAGCAGATCTGATCGAAAAATCGGAAGGGACATCTTCTGTTGAAGATTGGTACCTACCGATACTTGCTGATGCTGAGGCTGGTTTTGGTGGACCACTTCATGCATTTGAATTAATGAAAGGAATGATTGAAGCCGGTGCTGCCGCAGTTCATTTTGAAGATCAGCTAGCCTCTGAAAAGAAATGCGGTCACTTGGGAGGTAAAGTTCTAGTTCCCACATCTCAGTTCATTAAAACACTAGTAGCTGCAAGACTTGCAGCAGATGTTTGTGGCACTTCTACTTGCATTGTAGCAAGAACAGACGCATTAGGTGCGACACTTTTAACATCGGATATTGATGTGTACGACAAGCCTTTCCTTACAGGTGAAAGAACTAGTGAAGGCTACTATCGTGTTAAATCTGGATTAGATGCTGCGATAGCAAGAGCCCTTGCGTATGCTCCATATGCTGATCTTCTTTGGTTTGAGACGTCTCTTCCAGACATTGAGGAGGCAAAGCTCTTTGCTGAGGCCGTTCACGCACAGTTTCCTGGCAAGTATCTTGCATACAATTGCTCTCCTTCTTTCAATTGGAAGAAGAAATTATCTGAAGGACAAATTGCTTCCTTCCAAAAGGATCTAGGAGCGTTAGGTTATAAATTTCAATTCATTACACTTGCAGGATGGCATTCAGTTAATTATCATATGTATGATTTAGCTTATAACTACAAAGATGCGGGTATGAGCGCTTTTGTTGATTTGCAATCCTCTGAATTTGATAAAGAATCTGTAGGATACACGGCTACAAAACACCAACGTGAAGTTGGTACTGGATATTTTGATAAAATACTCATGACTGTCACTAGTGGACAAACTAGCACTGCTGCCTACTCTGGATCTACTGAAGAAGAACAATTTCACAATAAGAGTAAAAGCGATCTTGCTCTGCAGGAACTTGCAGATCTATCTCAACAACTTAAGTTGGATGAATAAAGATGAGCTATCAAGATTTCATTGATCACTACCATAAACATCTAAGTCATGTTAGGTTTGTTAATATACGCAAGCATTATTGCAGTGGTAGCGAACCCCTCTGGCATGAAATTCAACTTCTTAAGTCTGAAAGACAGCTAGCTTTACTTCTTAAGCAGAACCTTGTAGCTATAATGACCTCACCTCTTAAAGAGGTGAGGGAGATCTTTGAACAGTTTAGAAATGGACCTCTCACAGGAGAGGTTATCAAGAATCAGCTAAGTTGGGAACAACTATTCCTTAATATAGATACTCGCCTCCTCAAATTAGAGAAAAAATATAGCAAAGCTTGCCGTTTAGAACAAGAGCTCTTGAGTAGTTTTTAGCGCTATAAAAACAACATAAATTATATTTTAAGCACTTAAGGAACTTGTATGAGTTATTATATTACTATAACTTTAGAGTTCGATAGACGTCCAGATAAAGAGGATGTGGTTCAATATCTTCACGAGCTTATTGAAGATGATAGTCTTGATTATCGTATAGAAAGCTTAGCCTTAATTCGTTCTGGTGTTGAATTATAATAAGAAAGGAAGCCTAATGTTGAAGTATCGTTCTAAAATTAAAAAGCAAAATGCTCAAACTTTAGGTGCTGGATTTGTTGTAGAACATAAAGTCTACGTTCCAAGAGGACAAGTCAACACAAGTTTCTTCAACGTCTACAAGATCTCAGGTGAAACATCTCAATACTATCTAGTAGAGCCAATCCCTCTTGTTGAGATGCAAATTGTTCGCAATCATCTTGCCAAGCAACGCGGTGAAGATGAGTGGTCCTTTGATTTCTTATATAATGCGGATCAATCCAAAGCTTGGATAGCTTTTGGTATTACAGACCCAGATAATTTTCTTCGCGAAAATACAAAACTGTTTGTTAATATTATTAAAAATAGAGAAGAAGATTACAAACAAAAAATGGAAAACCGTAAAAAGCTCATGGCTAAACGCAATGAGATTAAAAAAATGGCTTCGTCAGAAACTCTGAGCCTTTCAGGGAAGGATTGGAATTTGCTTAAACAAATGGATTCAAATCCTCCCGAACCAAATCAAAAATTAAAAAAGTTGTTTGCTAAAACTAGTTAATTCTAAGTAAGAATGAATTGAGTTTACTATGATAAAAGTTCTACTGTTGCTTCTTACTACACTAGCTAGTACAGCTCTAGCTGAGACAGAATCGACATTTGATGAGCCAAGCTGCCTAGCCTCTAATATTCAATTTTGGTATGATATCTATACAAAGTACGATCAATCGGATGGTCTTATTATCGACGCTAACTCTCCAGAAGTTCATATTCTAGAACATATATCTCTACCATCTAATCCTAAAAAACTAAAGTTGTTAGTATTAAGAACTAAAGCAAACTTTAGTCAAGTTGGGATTAAAGTAAGATTGATCCGCGGGATTAAATCTCGCTTTGAAGCTGGAGTTAAAAATTATTTAAGGCTTAAGCCTCTTATAGAAGAGGAAGTCTTCAATCAAGGTCTTCCAAAAGAAATTTCACTTCTACCTCATGTTGAATCTAGCTTTAATCCAAAAGCTAGATCAAAAGTAGGAGCCAAGGGGTTGTGGCAAGTCATGCCGTCTACCGCTCGTATGTATGGTTTTAATCCTAAAAAGCTTATGGATCCTACATACAACACAAAAGCCGGTCTAGCTGTATTGTCAGATAATTTTAATGAGTTAGGTTCGTGGCCCCTCGCCCTTACTGCCTATAATCATGGCCTACAAGGTGTTAAGCGAGCCGTCAAAGAAGTTGGGTCCTTAGATACGTGTAAGATTATTTCTGAATACAAAGGATCACGGTTTGGCACATCCAGTAGAAATTTCTATGCTAGCTTCCTTGCCGTTTTAAGAATTTTAAAAGAGAGAGATTTGTTTTGAGTAACACTATTGTGGATGATTTGCATGAACAACTCGTACAAATAGTGTGGCAAGCTGATCCTCGAAGAAGATTGGGTGAGGAACTACCTCCCTGGCTATCCTATTCTTCTTCTGAAAAACGAGAGAGTAGTATTATGTATCTAACCCAAGCTTGGTGGTATTTTCTACGATTCCGTTTTGGATATACTGTATGGCATCGCTCGCTATGTATACGAGTTGCTAATGTGCCTGATGAAGAGCGGGTTGCCAACGACGGTCGGATTCTTTACAATAACATATGTAGTGTTCTCCTAAAAAATAAGTTACAAGCCCTAACTAGCCCAGTTAAATGGATAAGAGAGCTAACCAAGAAGCCTACTCTTCAAGATCTAGAGTTAGATAGTCTATGACTCAAGACATACATTATCTTATTGCTGATGGCTTATGGCAGGTAAGTTCTACTTTCCAGGGATATCGAGCCACCTTGTATCACAAAGAGTGTGATATGACACCACAACTGATGGCCTATCTAATAGATGCTTACACCCGTAGTTATTATCTAAACGAAGAAGAAATTTCCAAGATTCAAGAAGTAATACAAGCCAATAAGCTTCAGGCCTTAACAAGTCCTTTATCCTGGATAAGGGAGTGGCGCCATAATGTTGTACCTAGTCATATAGTTGTCAAAACGTGGCAAATATATTAGTGCTTGTTTGTAAACAAGTTTTAGACACAAAGAGATATAAGAGGTAGAAGTTGACAACTGAGTTCTTTTAACTATGTTAAGAACGGGTTACATGGCTTTGCCGCCAGTAGCTCAGTGGTTAGAGCAGTAGTCTTATAAACTACCGGTCGGAGGTTCGATTCCTCCCTGGCGGACCATCAGACTCTAAGAGACTAAATTTAGTCTGCTGTTTTTAGCTGAGCTTTTATATATAGAAAGTTTATATGGCTAGAAAGTTAAGGACATGGTCAAAACACGACACACACTTTGCAGCATTTGTCGTACTTCTAGTTATTACTACGACAATATTTAGTCTTTGGTTTTTAAGTCTTTCGGATCCTAAAGATCCCGAAGAGTTGTGTGAAAACTTTTGTATGTCCGAGGATACTCTCATTAATGAGAAGCAGGTATGTGTTTGCGATAGTGTAAATGCAATTTCGACTCTAAAAAGCTTACCACTTGACAAGTTATCACAAACTATACCAGACACTCCTGTGTTGACTCAATCGAGTACGGTATTCAACGTGGGAGATTGCTGGCGAGTAAAGGATGAGAGTAGTACTTCTACTACTTACGGAGTGATTATACATGTTATAGAGGTAGGAATGCTATCTCTCAATATTGAAAATTGGAATACGCAAGCTGGCACTTGGTCAGCTCAGCAAAAACTCA
>Ga0194132_10011895_pt1 | contig 11022 bp, 9 predicted proteins | sample TA2KigOf80mmetaG_FD_148612 | JGI IMG/M metagenome (GOLD analysis project Ga0194132, IMG submission 148612) | Freshwater microbial communities from Lake Tanganyika, Tanzania - TA2015054 Kigoma Offshore 80m | ecosystem: Environmental > Aquatic > Freshwater > Lake | place: Tanzania: Lake Tanganyika... | reverse complement strand
GCAGGCCCGGCACTAGGCCGGTAAAGGTTCTTGATGTTGACCCCGCGCGTGGCCACCGACTGTGTGTCGGATCCGTTCCGCAGGACGAGCTGGATCCGGGCTTCGTTGCCGGCCAGAGTGAGGACCTCGGCCTGCTGCGGAGTCACAAGCAGTGTCACTACTGGCGCATTGATCGGCTGGCCACGGGGGTCAGCCTGGACCGAGGTGCCGGCGCTCAATACAGTGATGTCGTTGAGCACAGTACGGGTGATGACGTTCTGCCCGTCGCCCGGCGGCCGGCCTGTTACGAGCACATCCACGTGCATCCCGGGAAGAACGAATCCCGCCACGCCGACCACTTCGTTGACCCTCAAGGAGACCGCGCGCATTCCGGGCGGGATGAGCGAAGGCAGGCCTGCGCCTGATCCCCGGGGGCCGAGGCGGCCTTCGAGAATTGGCTCGTCCATCAGAATGTTACTGATCACCGGGCGGTCGATGACCTCCTCGGGCTTGGCGAATCCGCCTTTGGGGAACGCGCTCTTGGCGATCTTGACGACCTTCACGTCGTCCGCCTTCACGTTGATGCCGAGCGAAAGCGCTTTGGAGGCCACGACGACATCCTGCGTGTCCAATTGCTGCTGTACGGGCTTGGGGCCCGTGTTTGCCTTGGACGACATCTGGTAGAAGATGCTTGACACCACCAGCGCGAAAACGAGACTCACTCCGAGGACTGTTAGAAACCTGCGGTCCATAAGCCCAAACTCCTTGTCTGCTCCATCACTTGTCTCCTGCCGTTCCTACTGATTCCCCAACAGGGTCAGCCACACGCCGCCGACAATGGCCGGTGCATATGGGATTGCCATCACTGCGCCCGCACGCGACGGCCGCACAATCTTGGCGGCTGCGGACCATCCGAGGACACCGAGGGCGATCACGCCGCCAGTGAGCGAGACCCAAATCAGGGCCATCAGCAACTGGCCGATGCCGACAACGGCGCCCAGCCCCGCCATCAACTTGACGTCCCCTCCGCCCCGGCCTCCGAGAACATGGACGATGTAGAACGCCGCGAACCCCACGATTGCCCCGAGCAGTGCTGACCCGGCCCCTCTCCAACCGCCTGCCAAACTCTGGCACACCAGCCCCGCGGCCAAAGCTGCCAGCGAGGTCCAGTTGGAGATCGTGCGCCGCGCTAAATCCTCAATCACGGCCGCGCCTCCGACCAACAGCGTGATCGCCATCTGCACCCGGTTGAGGTCCATGTTTGCCCAATCCATGCATCACGCTCCTACCGCCTAGCCTTAGAGTCCGGGACATCCCGCTCTCTCATGGAAAGTTCGGAAGAAGGTACTGAATTCATTAGTGCTACGCCCAGGGAAATGTCCCGGGCGGTCTTCAGGAACAGCACCGCCTTTCCGTTGTCTGCCGCCACACGCCAGCCCTTGTCCTGCTTGAGCAGGCTCGTCAAAGCCACGTCCGGCGGCAGCAGTGCCGCCTCAAATCCGTGCTTTTCAAGTGACTTGGCCCAATCGTGGCCACCGCCCACCAGCCGGATGTACTCCTTGCCGACCGAAGGCCCGTAGAAGTCCGTGCGGCCGTCAAAGTACACGCGCTGCACGGGGTAGAAACGGTAGAGGAAATAGTCGGCCCATTCGTCGGTGGTCAGCACGCGCTTTCCCCGGATGCTGTCTTCGTGCTTTTCGATCAGTGCGGTGGGGAACCGCAGAGTGGGGAAATCCCCGGGCCATTTTCCAGCGGCCGGAACCACCACCAGCACCAGCGCGAATACTGCCGGCCACAGGCTCGTCCAGCGGAAGCTCGCGGCCATGTCCGCAGCCATCGAATGGAACACCTGGCGGATGCTCCGCCGGTCTCCTTGGGAGGCGAACTGGTCCCAGAGCCGGGTCAGCTCAGACGCGATGAACGGCGAAGCCACCGTCACGAACACCGTCACATGGCGGACCGAAACCAGCGATTGATGGGCCCAGAAGAGAATCCAAAGGGCATAGGTCCATTGCTTGCGCGCGAGCAGCGCCCCGGTTGACACCAGGCCAGCCAGCAGCAGTACCTCATACTGCATCAGGTTCTCGGAACGGAAGCGCGGCGACTGGAACTCGTCGACGGCATCTTTGATCCAGTCCGAGTGCAGGTAGTCCCACACGTGCACGTGCAACTGGTATCCATACGGGTTCACCAGCGTGGCTGCTGAGCAAGCGGCGAACAGCAGTGCGTACCGCCGCGCGGAGGCAAAGTCCCGTGCGGCTGCGGTTCCAAGCACCGTGAGACCCAGACAGGCAAGGAACGCGAGGAACCCGCCGTGCAGGTTCGTCCACACGGCGCACAGAGGGACGAGCAGCCAGATCCACCCGCCGTTCTCCCGGCGGTCCCGTTCGAGCGCCCAGATTGCGGCCGGAAGGAGGAACAGGGTGAACAAGTGTGGACGGGCCAGGTAGTGCAGCGAGCCGGCCCCTGCCGCCAGCAGCGTCACCGCGATCGCGGCCATGGCATTGGCGCCGCGCCAGATCATGAAGCGCGCTAGGATCGTGGCAAACAGAGCGATCTGGAGTCCGCTCACCAGCACCACGCCCTTGAGTCCCATGGACCGGAACAACCAGGCATACAGCACATCAGCGGCCCATTCCCAGGCAAACCACTCCTGTCCGTACTTGGTCATCGAGAAGAAGTCCGTCCTCGGGATTCCACGGCCGTCCAGGATTGACTCGCCTACCCGGATGTGCCAACCCGTGTCGCCATCCACCAGCAGGCGGCTCCAGGCGTCCTCTCCCAACATGAACAGCCAGACCACCATTGCGATGAACAGCAAGTCCGAGTAGGAGGGCATCGCCAGACGCTTCCAAGCCGTGTTCACAGCGGAGGATCCGGTCGCGGAGGCTGGCAACGGCTGAGGAATCGAGGGATTCATGGGTGCGAATCTGGCTAAGGTTCAATCGGCGGGAAACCGGACGGAGATTAGGAGCTACGCTTAGCCAGTGGCGTTTGTGCAACGATTGCATTTGATGTTCCGGTGGATTCTGCTACTGTTGGGAGCCTTGGCGCTCGCTGTAGTGCCCTTCCTCATTTGGGGGTCTCAGGTGGACACCTGGGTCGGGCGCTTCGTTGAGTCGCGGCCGCCGGGTTGGGTTTCCGCCCTAGTCCTGGCGGGGTTGCTTGCGGCCGACATTGTGGCCCCGGTGCCATCGAGCATCATCAGCACCGCTGCTGGAGCTCTGCTGGGATTCCCGGGTGGTCTGATCACCTCCTGGCTAGGCATGAACGTGGCCTGTATCGCTGGCTACTCCCTCGGTGCATCCACAACCGTGGACATCGCGAAAATCCGCCGCGCGCGCGATCGCTATGGTGACTGGGTGCTGGTCCTGTTCCGGCCGGTGCCAGTGCTCGCCGAGGCTTCGGTGCTGTTCGCAGGCCTCACCCGGACGAGCCGTCCGCGATTCGTCGTACTCACGTTCGGCGCCAATCTCGGGATCTCAGCGGTCTACTCGGCCGCGGGCGCCTGGTCCTCGCAAAAGGAGACGTTCCTCTATGCCTTCATTGCCTCGATGCTCGTTCCCGGAGTCCTGCTGCTGGCTGCCCGGCGGTTAGCCGGTTCCTAGTGGACGCGCCTCTTCAAGCCCTGCTGGCGATTCTGGCAGGGACAGCGGCGCTGACGGACTGGAAGGTCCGGCGGATTCCGAACTGGTTGACGATTCCCAGCCTAGTGGCCGCGCTGGTGCTGCGCGGCGCCTTCTCCGGGAGCATCGGAGTGGCTGACGGGCTCAAGGGGGCCGGGCTCGCCCTTCTAGTGACGTTGCCCTTCTTCGTGCTCCGGGGACTGGGCGGAGGGGATGTCAAGCTGCTGGTGGCGGCTGGGGCGATTCTTGGACCGGGACGATTCCTGCCGGTATTTGCCGTGAACGCCGTGCTGGGCGGAGTTGCCGCGGTCCTGGTGCTGGCGGGCCGGGGCCGCTGGAGCCAGACGTTTCGCAACATCGGCAGGATTTTGGCGAGTATCGTCCGGGGGCGTCCGCCGGCTCAATCGGGCGAGGGCCTCAGCATTGACAGTCCCTCGGCGGTGACACTTCCCAGAGGTGTGATCTTTGCGGTCACCGTGCTGCTGTTTCTGGCATCCGGACGATGGTGAGCACCCGCGCGATCTCCTCCTCGACACGGTTCTCCTCCCAGCGAAGCAGTTCACCCATCCGGCTGGCGATGGGCAGCAGCAAGTCACGGGTCCAGCGCCGCTCGTGGCCCCAATAGGTGGAGGTGAATAGCAGGTCTGTGAGCCGGACTGCCATTTCCTGCTCCACCGAGCGGCGAACCGTCTCCTCCTGGGGCAAGGCCGGTGGCGACGGCTCGAATGGCGCCCCGGCCGTGGACGGCAGTTGGCGGCTTTCGGGGAACAGGAGCGCAACTGCCTGCTCGCTCATCGCGCGGTAGGTGGTGTACTTCCCTCCGCTGATCTTGAGCACGCCCTCCTGGTCGAGCCAGATCCTGTGCGCCCGGCTGGTGGAACTGGCAGACTTGCCTGGCTCCGCCACCAGTGGACGCAGCGATGCGTAGGCCGCCACCGGGTCCACGGCCGAGGCCGGGAAAAGCCGTTTGGCCGCCCGCTGGAGGTAGGCAACCTCCTCCGCCGAGATACGGACGTCGTCCGGGGTGCCCGGGTGGTCCACATCGGTGGTCCCGACGAGTGACAGGTCCTGGTTCGATCCCCACGGGATCACAAACAGGATCCGCCCATCATCGTTGAAATGGGCGATGGCGTGCCCGCTACGCGTCAACCGCGGAACGATGATGTGCGACCCGCGCACAAGCCTCAGGTTGCGGCCACCCTCCCAGGGGCCCCGCGCATCGACGATCCGTTTGGCGCGCACAATCCACGACCTGCCGGAAAGTACATCTTCGGCGACGATCTCGAAACCGCCCTCCGCGGGCTGCCACGAAGCAACCTGCACGTAGTTCGCAATCACGGCTCCGCGCCGCGAGGCGTCGAACAAATTCTCGAGCACCAATCGCGCTGAATGCACTTTGCAGTCATAAAAGACCGCCGCTGAGTGCAGTCCCTCCCGCGTGAGATCCGGCTCCAACGCAGCCACGGCGGCCCTGGAAAGCGCCTGCCGGCGGCCGGTGTTGTCCTTGCCCGCGAGGAAGTCGTAGACCGCCAGCCCGGTCCCGTAGTACAGCCGCTTGGACATCCCGAAGAACGGGATGATCATGGGAAGCGGCTCGACCAGATGAGGCGCGATCCGCAACAGGGTCCGGCGCTCCTCGAGCGCCTCGCGGACGAGTCCGAACTCGAGGTTTTCGAGATACCGGAGTCCGCCGTGGATCAACTGGGAATTGCGTCCACTGGTTCCTCCGCTGAAGTGGCCCTTATCGGCGAGTGCCACGCGCAGCCCCCAACCGCCGTGCGAGGAGCGCAACATCAAGTCCCGCGCAATACCCGCCCCGTTGATCCCGCCGCCGATGATGAAGACGTCGACCTCCTCACCGTGAAGGCGGTCGAGCGCTTCCTCGCGTCCCAGCGCGAATCCGGGACTCATCTCAACGAGCCCAAGAGCGAGGCGATCTTTTCGCGCATCAGTGCGGTGAGCTGTTCGCGGTCTTTGAGGCTGAGGTCCGCAGTCGGAACCGGTTCGCCGATTACGAAGTCCAGCGGAACCCCCCGGACATGCACGCTGCCAACCGGCAGCATCTCACGCGTGCCGCGAATGGCGAACGGAACCACTGGCACGCCTGATTTGATCGCGATGTAGGCGGCGCCTTCCTTGAACTCGCCCATCTCGCCACGGGCCCGTGAGCCCTCAGGAAACATCAGGATCGAAAGGCCCTCCTCGCGGATGCAACGTGCGGCCTCGGTCATCACTTTGAGTGATCCCCGGACATCGGAGGCGTCAACCGAAAAATGGCCGTGGCGCCGGAGGTGCGTGCCCAGGAACGGAATCTTCACGTACCGGGCGGCGACCAGAAACAAGAACTGTTGCGGGATATTGGCCAGCACGAGAGGCGTGTCGAACAGGCTCAGGTGGTTGCCCACGAACACGTAGTTGCGCGCGGGGTCGATGTGCTCCATTCCGCGCACCCGTACCTTGGCTCCCGCAAGCCACAGCAGCAGCTTCGCCCATGCGCGGGAGATCGCATGCTGCTTGCGCCCATCCGGATCGAAGAACGAGCTTGCGACCGACAGCACTGCCATCAGGATTGTCGCCAGAATGATCAGCGGATCCTTGACCAGGAGCGACCACAGAAACGACATGCTATCCCGCTCCGGCCGTGATCCGCGCGATCGCCCGGAAATATACCGAAGCAATCGCCGTAGCTAGCAGTTGGACCATCGGGAAGTGCTCCGGCGAATCCGGCAATTGAAGCAACAGCACAGCCGGACGCTCGGGCACTTCGGCCAGGGCTCCAGCGCGTTCGCCCAGCATCGGCGCCAGCACCGACCCGGCAAAAGCCTCGATCATCTGCTGGCTTGACTCCTCGTCGGCGCCGCTCACAAGCACCGCCATCGCCAGCGGAGCGTCTTCGTGGAACAGGCTCAGGAATGCCGACCCGCCGCTCGCCGCGGTCCATTCCAGATCGACCGCTACCTTGTTCAAGAACGGCAACCGCTCACGGAACTCCGCCGGCCGCTCAGCGAGGAACTCCGCGAACAGGTTGCAGACCACCTGTCCTTGCGGCAGTGCCGGCTCAAGATCGAAGGTCCCTACCTCCACCCGTCCGTCTTGCGGATGGATGGTCCGGACCGTGAACACCGCGCTCATGTCCGTCCGGCCCGCGAAGCGCCCCACGCCGCCAGGTACAGTCCGCCGCCTGCAAGCAGCGTTTCGCGCAGCCCCAAGTACAACGCGAGAAACACCGCAAGCGCCGATCCCAGCACGCTCGCCGCGGCGTTGAGCGACCAAGCCCAGCGGACCGACGGCTTGTGCCACGCCTCCAGGCGTGCGAGTCCAGAGGGGAACGGCATCCCCATAAGGAAGGCCGCGGGAGCGATCATGAACGCCGAAATTAACATCCGTAGCGGGAGAGGCCAGCCGACACCGAGTTGCGTCACCGGCCCGGCGGCGAATGCCAGTACGGCAATCATCCCCGCCACGGCGATCAGAACGCGCTCCAGCCTCCCGGCCTCGAACATCCCGAGCCGCCTTGACAGGAAGCTGCCTGCCCCGCTCGCCACCAGCATCGAGAATACGATCACGGTCAGCGCGTAGGTCGGATGCCCGAGGAACAGCACGAACTTCTGGATCAGCGCCACCTGAATCAGGATATAGCCCACCCCAATGCACAAGAAGTAGGCGAGGAACCGGCGCACTCCGGGTTCGCCCGGAAGCCTGCTTCCAAGAACCAACGGCGGCAGCAGGAGCATCACCGCGGTCGCGAACAGGCTCACCGCTACCACTCCAAACAGCAGCGGAACTGCCCGGTTGATTTTGTAATCTGCGCTGCCGCGCGAGCCGCTGGTGAGGAACTCCCAAATGTCGCGCGGCTGGACGGTGTAGAAGAAGAACGGCCGGTTGTCGTCCACTGGCGAGACGTCGTAGCGGTAATCCCGGTAGAACGCGGCGCGGTCGGCGGTGGTGAGGATGGCTGCGAAGGGACCCCGGCGGTCCCCGGGCAAGTACACGGCCTCCTTGGATGTAGATGCCAGGACTTGGCGCATGCGGGTGACGTCGGAGTCCGGCAGCGGCTTTCGGGAAATGATCACCGTGTCAGTGGCGCCCCATCCTTGAAGCAGGTGAGTATTTTCGCGCGCCACGATCACGTGCCGCCAGGGTTCGCGCTCACCAAGCCGTCCGAGCGCATCAATGGCCAGCGCCAGCAGCCGCAAGGACTCACGGGGCGGGTCGAATCCCCAGCGGGTGAATGCCATCATGCCGTCATCGGTCAGGTGGGCCAGATAGTCGTGGAAGGCGTCGCTCGTATAGAGGTTGTTCTCGGAAAGCGAGAACGCGCCGGCGGCTGTCGAAGCCCAGGTGTCGACCAGCGTCGCTTGCAGGACCTGGTACTTCTCCGTGCTGCGCCGCACGAAGGCACGTCCGTCCTCGACGAAGATTCTGACCTCGGGGCGCGTGTAGAGGTTGCGGCTTTGAGCGGCATAGAGTCCGCGCATGATCCGGGTCGCGATGAGATCGTTGATCTCGACCCCGGTGACATCGCGGCTCCCGGAAGCCAGTGCGCGAGTCACGTCGTAGCCGCCTCCCGGGCCGATGATGAGTGTCTTGGCGCCCGGCCGCAACTGGTAGACCAGGCCCGGACCTTCGCGAAGCAGGTTGTCCCGCTCGTTCTGGTCCCAGTGGTCGATGTCCTTGCCTGCCAAGCCTGTGGAGGCGTCGGCGTCAATATAAATGGTCAGGTTGCGGTTCCCGTCCTCGGCGACAGCGATGCGCGAGATGCCGTTCCAGCGCACCCATTGCTCTTGGCGGAGGGACTGTCCTTTGGCATAGCGGACATCAATGAACCGGCCCTTCAGGTTGAAGATCACCAGGATCACCATGGCGAGTCCGACCGTTGCGGCGAGGATCCGGCCGCGCGCGGATCCGGCCAGGGTAAACCAGATTGCCGATGCGGTCGCAAACAGGACGCCGGCGGCGATCACGGTGTTGGGTCCACCGACGGCCTTGAGCAGCGGGATCAGCAGCAGGCATCCACCGGCAGCGCCCACCAGATCAAAGAAATAGACCCGGTCAACACGGTCGATGGTCTCCGAGATGGCGAGCGACACGACGGCTCCGGCCAGGACGAACGGGATCGCGCTGGCCAGGTAAATCGCGGCCAGTGTCCAGTTCGACATCTCGCCGGTGCGTGTGAGCAGGAACCAGAGCGAGGCGATCACGGTCCCGCTGTTGACGGCGGAGAGGATCCCGAGGCGGCGGAAGACGGATCCACCCCATCCGGCGACGACATAGGAGAGGACTCCGCCCGCGCCGAGTCCGAACAGGGCTAAAGAGATGGCCAGGAAGGCCAGGTGGTAGTAGAAGACAACCGAGAAGATCCTGGTGAGGGAAAGTTCCAGCATCAGTGTGGCGAGCGTGGTGATGGCAACGCCGAGGTAGACCAGGGGCCATCGCAGGGGAGCCGCCGGGCCGGGCGCCAGGATGCGGGACAATTTACTATGGTAAGGCATGGGGCACTTGCCCATTGATGTGCGGGCACTTCTGTACCGCAGCCGGATCGAGTCGTCGCGAGTTGAGTTCAAGTCGACCTGGGACGCACGGGCGTCGCGTGGAACAGCTGCTCAGGTACTGCGGACGATTTGTGCTTTTGGCAACGATATCCAAAACCTGAACGGCGGATACATCGTTATCGGTGTCGCTGAAGAAGGGGGCCAAGCGGTACTGCCTCCGTCCGGCCTCAATGCTGATGAGGTGACTGCCGCTCAGCAATGGATCCGCGGGAACTGCAACCGCATTGTTCCGGCCTATCAGCCGTACCTGTCGCCGGAAACAGTCGATGGGAGGGACCTGCTGGTCGTCTGGGCTCCCGGGGGCGACACCCGGCCGTATCAAGCGCCGGAAACATTAGACCGGAACTCCGAACGCTTCTATTACATCCGGCAAGGCGCTGACACGGTGCGTGCCGAGGGTGAAATGCTCAGAACGCTGATCCAGCTCACGGCGCGAATCCCGCATGACGACCGGCGTGCGCTAAACGTTCCGCTTGAGCAGGTGAGCGTGCTCTTGGTGCGGCGCCATCTGCAAGGCGTCGGAAGCCTCCTTCAAGACGAGCCGGACGGGCTTCAACTGCTTCGCCAGATGCGGTTGACTGTCCCCGTGAACGCGCATGAAGCGCCGCGCAACGTCGCCCTCCTGATGTTCAGCGATGAGCCCGAGCGGTGGTTTCCAGGCGCCCGCGTCGAGTACGCAGCGTTCCCGCAGGGGCCCGGCGGAGATCTAATCCATGAGCACGTGTTCACCGGGGCCATCCCGCAGCAGGTCCGGAGTTGCCTCCAGTTTCTCCGGGGGATCATCCGCACCCGGATCGAGAAGACGCGCATCCGGCCGGAAACCAACAATTTGGCGGCCTACCCGATGGACGCAGTCGAAGAGGCCGTGGTGAATGCTGTCTATCACCGCAGCTACGACGGTGAATACGAGCCGGTGAAGGTGTACTCCTACCCGGATCGCATGCAGATCGTCTCTTATCCCGGGCCCGTGCCGGGGATTGAACCGCATCACTTCCTCCCTGGCAACCGCGTCCCGCCGGCTCCGGCCCGCAACCGCCGCATCGGCGAGTTCCTCAAGGAACTGCGCCTGGCGGAAGGGCGGGGGACTGGAATCGGGAAAATCCACAATGCAATGCGTGCCAACGGATCCCCGCCGGCGGTCTTCGAGTTCAATGCGGACCGCACGTACTTCTCGGTGACGCTCCCCATCCATCCGGGCGTGTAGATGTACGACGATTGATCTGGCTGAGCGGCGCCTGGTGCTGGTAGCGCCCACCGGACGCCGGCTCGCGGTCATCCGCGGAGCGCACTGATTCTTACCCAGAGTGAAGCTCCGTCACCTGTGTCGGGCGACTTGCCCATCGTCGCGCTTTCGTTTCGAATTGATCCGGCCTGAATGCCTCGATGTGCCGGGAATCGGCTGGCGCTCGGACAACGCGTTGCCCGTGGTTCAGCGGCTCCGGCCAATTCACGGGATGAGAGTCGTCCGATAGCCTGACGCCCGGGACGGTCGCGGCGGCTAATGCTAATCCGGAATCCGGCAGATCCGCACTTGGAGTTATCCCTTCGCTTCGGATTAAATAAAATTAATGATGCCGCTGGTAACGTATCAGACGCGACCAACACTTATGGCGAGGAGGCTACAAATGAACACATCAATCCTAGGCGCGCTGAACCAGATCGCCGCCGATATTGGTGCTGGCCGGCATGCGGTGCAGGCTATCGCCAGCCACCTGACTGGCGCCGATGCTCCCCCTGCGGCATTCAGCCTAAATCCGGCAGTTGGAAGCGGCTGGAAGGGGCACTGGAGCAGGCGGATCGAGGGGGATCTTGGCGAATTGCTGGAAGATCGAGCGCAAGATGCGGCACCATCGTTGATAAGCAGT
>Ga0194132_10011893_pt1 | contig 11023 bp, 7 predicted proteins | sample TA2KigOf80mmetaG_FD_148612 | JGI IMG/M metagenome (GOLD analysis project Ga0194132, IMG submission 148612) | Freshwater microbial communities from Lake Tanganyika, Tanzania - TA2015054 Kigoma Offshore 80m | ecosystem: Environmental > Aquatic > Freshwater > Lake | place: Tanzania: Lake Tanganyika... | reverse complement strand
GGGCATCAACGTGGACATAATCAAATCATGCACCGACAGATACCCACGATAACGATCTATGCCGTTCGCTGTTCAAGACTTATGGCCAAAAACAACATCGAAGTGGCGCTGTCCAACTAGTGCTCTGTCAACGCCTAATTTTCGGGTAGCCTAGTCTGATACAAGCACAATTCCCTGCATGAAAGCACGTCGACAACCCGAAAGTTTTGTGTTGACACAGCACTAGTCCTACTTGCGCATGGCCTTGATGGCGTCCGGATTGTTGACGATGAACTGCAGCATCTCGCGAAATCCGGCGGCGATTTTTTCGTTCTTGGTGGGCCACTGATCCTCCGGAATGAACTTCTGATCCGGATAGGCGGCCGCGAGCTTGGGCAGCTTTGCATTCTCCTGTTGGACCGTTTCCAGCGTCTTTTGCAGTTTGGCCAGATCGCCGAACGCAAAGGGGTTAATGTGTTGGCCGGCCAGTTGGTGGAACGCTTTGCTGGCTTGGACATGCTCGAAGGCAGGGTTGCCGATGCCGCCTGGGGCGCCATGTGGAATACAGTCTCGATACAGAAACCCGCGCCACTGGGCGGAGTAGAACCAGTACACGGCGTCGTCCTTGTGGCCCAGGTCGAACAGCCGGATGGCCAGGACATACATCGTTTCGACCGGCAGAGTTGGCCACTCCTTCTTCATTTTGTCCGCCAGCGCCGGAATCGTCGCCGCGGTGGCGTCGGTCAATTCCTTGCTGAGGGGGCCGACTTCGATCTTCGGCCCTTTGGAGTCGTAGTAGGGAGTGACGTAGATCGGCATCCGCTGCGGTTCGTCGGCAGGCGAGGCAGCCGGGCTGACACACAACATGCCCATAACAAGCAGACAACGCATGGCACTTTGCCTCCTGCAACGAAATGGAAATGGTTTGTTCCTCCGTCGCAGTCTATCAAACTAGCGCGTCGGTTGTCTTGGCCGTCTGCCCTTGTGATACTTTGTGCATGGCGCTGGCCCGTCAATGCACGGAGTTCTGGTCATGGCGACTCTTTATCTGACCGAAGCGGACGTGACCGGGTTGGTCGATATCCGGGACGCCATCGATGCTGTCACGGAGGCCTTTCGCCGACTGGCCGCGGGCGAGGCGGAGAACGTGCCGCGACGGCGGTGCCGGACGGGCGGGGCCATGCTGCACAGCATGAGCGCCGCGGCCGGCTACCTGGGCCGCCTGGGTTGGAAGCAATATGCCACCACCCGGGGCTCCGCCCATTTTCTGTTCGGCCTGCACGACGCGGCCAGCGGAGAGCTGCTGGCGCTGATGGAGGCGGACCGTTTGGGTCAGTTGCGCACGGGGGCGGCCACGGCGGTGGCCGTCTCCTGCATGGCGGCGCCGGAGGGAACAGAGATGGGACTGCTTGGAACTGGATTGCAGGCGCGCTCGCAGTTGGCGGCCGTGGCAGCCGTCCGGTCGCTGTCGTGCGCGTTCGTTTACGGGCGCGACACGCAACGGCGCGAGGCGTTTGCCCGCGAGATGGCCGAGCAGCTCAAGTTGGACGTGGTGCCGGTCGATCGGCCGAGCGAAGCGGCCGAGGATCTGGCGATCGTGGTCACGGCCACGTCCAGCCGCGAGCCCGTGCTCAATGGCTCCTGGCTCGATGAAGGGGCGGTCGTGTGCGCGATCGGGTCGAACGCTCTGTCGCGGGCGGAGATCGATGCCGCCACCGTCCGCCGCGCGGATCACATCGTGTGCGACAGCATCGAAGCCTGCAAACTGGAGGCGGGTGATTTCGCCGATGCTCTGGCTCGCGGCGGCTTTGATTGGTCCCGGGCCGTCGAACTGGCCGACGTGGTGGCGGGCCGGGCAGTGGGGCGCAGCCATTCGGGCGGGCTGGGTTTGTTCAAATCGGTCGGGCTGGCGATTGAGGATTTGGCGCTGGGGAGCATGGTGTATGATCGAGCGCGGGAGCGGGGGATTGGACGGGAATCTCTTGCGGTTGGCCCGATGGTCAGCTGAACTGCAGCACCGGCTTTCCCAGCACTTCCGGCCGCGGCGTGATGCCCAGGCCGGGTTGCGTAGACGCGGACATCCGGCCATCTCGGCGCTGTGGCGCCCCTTCGGCCGTGCTGACGGTCACATAGCTGTTAAAGTCCGTGGCGGTGAAGCGATAGCGCTCCGGCGTGCTGTGGGCCAGGTGAGCAATGGCGGCGGTGACGATGTCGCTGCCCCAACTGTCCTCGATGGTCATGGCGATACCCTGGCTGACGCACAGGTCGCGAGCCAGCCGGGCCTTGGTCAGGCCGCCGAACTTGCTGATCTTGATGTTGACCACGTCCGTGGCGTGGTCGGCGCTGGCCCGCAGCAGCATGTCCACCCCGTCGATCACTTCGTCCAATATCATCGGGTGGTCGCAATGGCGGCGCACGGTCAGACACTCTTCGTAAGTTGGGCACGGTTGCTCGATATAGACATCCAGGTCGCGCACGGCATGGACCACGCGCAGCGCCTCGTGTTTGAGCCACCCTGTGTTGGCGTCGGCCACCAGTTTTTCACCGGGGCCAAGTTTGGCGGATACGGCGCGGATCCGCTCGATATCGGTGTCCGGGTTGCCTCCGACTTTCAACTGAAAATTGCGATAACCTTCGGCGCGATACTGGGCCACGCGGTTGGCCATTTCGTCGGGCGATTGTTGTGAGATCGCGCGGTAGAGCGAAACAGCGTCGCCGAAGCGGCCGCCGAGCAGGTGGCAGACCGGGAGGCCGGCCGCCTGCCCCAGGATGTCCCAGCAGGCCATGTCGAGCGCCGATTTGACATACGGATGCCCCTTCAGTGCCGCGTCCATGCGCTCATTGATTCGAACCAACTGAGTAGGATCTTCGCCCAGCAAGTGTGAGGCGACCTGGGCGATCCCCGTGCGCGCCCCTGCGGCGTAGGCGGGCAGGTAGACTGGTCCCAGGGGGCAGGCTTCGCCGTGGCCGATGATCTCCGCATCGGTTTCGATCCGCACGACGGTGCTGTCGAAAACGGATACCGACTTGCCGCCAGACCAGTGATAACTCCCTTCGTGCAGCGGGAGATCGACCTGGTAGACCCTGATCCGGCGGATTTTCATGGGAGTGTCTCGATTGATGGGGGTAGCATGGGCTTGCAGCCCGTGCCGTTGTTGGTCATCGCGCATGGGCTGGAAGCCCATGCTACCGGCGCATTGCGGCGCCGCGCGTGACCAGTATGATAGGGACGGCCACGCACCCCAGGCAAGTATTTTCCTGCTGACATGCGCACATCAACCCAGAGTGAAAGCGCACCGCTGCGGATTGCCATGTGGTGCGGGCCGCGGAATATATCGACGGCCATGCTGCGGGCGTGGGAGAACCGGCCGGACACGTTTGTCGTAGACGAGCCGCTTTATGCCTTTTATTTGCAGGCTACCGGCGCGGATCATCCATTGCGCGAAGAGATCATCGCCCGCTACGATCCTGATTGGAGGAGCGTGACGCGCCGGCTGACCACCGCTGTCCAGCCGGGCAAGACCGTGTTTTACCAGAAACAGATGTCGCACCATCTGCTGCCGGAGGTGGGACGAGCGTGGCTGGGCAACGTGACCAATTGCTTCCTGATTCGAGAGCCGCGGGAGATGCTGGCCTCATACCTGCGCAAGATGCCGCGGCCCCATTTTGACGATACAGGTTATCCGCAGTTGCGCGAAATCTACCGTTACGTGAGAACGATACAGAGTGAAATTCCTCCGGTGCTGGACACCCGCGACGTGCTGGACAATCCACGCCGGCTGCTCGGGCTGCTATGCAGCCGATTGGGCCTGCCGTTTTATGACGAGATGCTGCAATGGGCACCCGGGCAACGAGCGAGCGACGGCATCTGGGCCAGCCACTGGTATCCGGAGGTGCTGGCCAGCACCTCCTTTCTGCCATATCGCCCTCGGCACGATACGCTTGCGGAGGATGATAATGACTTGCTGCGGCAATGCCGCGAAGTTTACGACGAGCTTTATCAAGTGCGACTGCAATAGGATTGGTTTCATGCTGCAAACTTTCCACGAAAAGAACCGTAACCTCATTGTCAACCTCAACGGCCAGCTGGTCCACCGCGATGCGGCCGGGGTTAGTCCGTTTGATTCCGTCGTGCAGGGAGGAGACGCCGTCTGGGAAGGACTGCGGCTGTATCACGGCAAGATCTTCCGGCTTCGCGAACATCTCGACCGCCTCCGCCGCTCGGCCCAGGCGCTGGCATTTGCGGAAATACCTTCGCACGAGCAAATCACTACGGAGCTGCGCCGCACGCTTGAGGCCAATCAGATGCGGCACGACGTACATGTCCGGCTGACGCTGACCCGGGGGGTGAAAATCACCTCTGGCATGGATCCCCGGCTGAATCAATCCGGGCCGACGCTGATCATCTTGGCCGAGCACAAACCGCCGGTCTACGACCGCCGGGGCATTACGCTTATGACCAGCAGCATCCGCCGCTCGCCACCGGACTGCCTTGATCCCAGGATTCACCACAACAATCTCCTCTCCTCCATCCTGGCCAAGATCGAAGCCAACGCGGCCGGCGCGGATGACGCCCTGATGCTGGATTATCGCGGCTTGATTGCGGAAACGAACGCGACGCATGTCTTTGCCGTGCTGGCCGGGGTGGTCACCACCAGCCGGGTGGTGGCCTGCCCGGAAGGGATTACGCGGGGGGTGGTGCTGGAAATCTGTCGGCAAGAGAACCTTCCGCATGCGGAACGCGATTGGTCGCTGGCGGAACTGTATGCTGCGGAGGAAGCGTTTTGCACGGGTACGATGGGGGAAATCGTCCCCGTGGTGAAGGTGGATGGCCGGTGGATCGGCGCGGGCGCCGGACCGGGATCCGTTGGCGAGCGGATTTCCGCGCTGTTTCGCCGCCGCACGGAAGTGGAAGGGGAACCGGTGATTGGATAACGGCTGGTCCATAGACATAGCTGGCCCCGTGGAAGCACGTTTCGAGAGGTTGGAACATGGCATCACTGCGCCTGCTTACCGAGGCCGAAGTCTACGCGGCTCTGACTCCGACTGAGCGCGTGGAGGCGATGCGCAGCGCCTTTGGTCAACTGGCGCGAGGCCAGAGTATCTTGCCGCCGCGTACGGTGGTCGATGCGGGACTGGGGCAGATGCTCGTGATGCCAAGTTACTTGCGCGACAGCGGCCAACTGGCGACGAAAATTGTTTCGGTATTTCCCGGCAACGCGGCGCGGGGGTTGCCGCTGATCCAGGGTTTGGTTGTCGTCGTGAACGCAAAGACCGGGCAGCCCGAGGCCATTCTCGACGCCGGGGCGCTGACCGCCTTGCGGACGGCGGCCGCCTCCGCGCTTGCCACCGATTTATTGGCACGGTCCGACGCGGACACGCTGGCGCTGCTGGGCGCCGGCGTCGAAGGGCGCGCCCACCTGGAGGTCATCTCGGCCGTTCGTCCGTTGAAGGAAGTCCGCATTGTCAGCCGCACGCGCTGCCGCGCGGAAACGCTGGCGGACGATTTTGCCGTGGCCAGCGGCGGCCGCACGCACGCGGTTGTGGTGGACACGGCCGCGGAAGCACTGCGCGGGGCCGGGATGGTTGTGACCGCTACGACTTCACCCGTGCCTCTGTTCGACGGCAACCTTGTGGAGCCGGGTACGCATATCAACGCGGTGGGCGCCTGGCGCCCCGAGACCCGGGAGCTGGATAGCGCACTGATGCAGCGGGCCACGATCGTCGTCGATCAGCGCCAAGCCGCCTGGGAGGAAGCGGGAGAATTGATTCGAGCGCGACAGGAGGGGTTACTGGACGAACAAGACGTCTGGGCTGAGTTGGGTGAAATAGTGATCGGCACCCGTCCCGGGCGACGAACGAACCAGGAGATCACGCTGTTCAAGTCGGTGGGGCTGGCCGTCCAGGATGCGGCGATGGGGGGAGCCATCGCACGGGCGGCGGAAATCCGCGGCCTGGGTACGGTTATCGATCTCTAGCATCCAAGCCGCTCCCACACTACACTACTTCCAACAGCGCCGTGGCTCTGCCCCCAACGCGGCGCTGATACAGGCACACTCTGTGGGGCCGCACCCATCGGCGGCCAGCCTTCATGCTGAGCGCATCGCCGTCCGAGGTCGAAACGATCGATTCGCGAATTGCTCGTGAAGGGCCCCCTGCCGGCGCCGGGCTGGTTTCGCGCACGTTCGTGGCCCTGGTGGCGACTCAGTTCTTCGGCGCGCTGAACGACAATATGTTCCGCTGGCTGGTCATCGGCATCGGCAAGAGCTATATGCCGCAGAGCCCATCCACGGTCTTGTCGATGGGACTGGCACTGTTCGTGTTTCCGTATCTGCTGCTGGCCGCCCCGGCCGGATACCTGGCGGATCGGTTCAGCAAACGCCGGGTGATCGTCGTCTGCAAGGTGGCGGAGATCGTGATCATGGCCCTGGGCGTGCTGGCCATCCTGCTGGGGAGTCTGAATGCCCTGTACGTCGTTCTGTTTCTGATGGGTTCGCAAAGCGCGCTGTTCGGACCGGCCAAACTTGGCTCGATTCCGGAAATGCTCCATCGGGAGCGGATCTCGGCGGCCAACGGCGTGCTGGGGATGTTCACGATCATTGCCACCGTGCTCGGGTCCGTGGCGGGCATGGCCATCTACACATTGACGGGCGAAAAGGGGCAGAACCATCTCTGGATTACCGCGGCCGCCCTGGTGGGTGTCGCGATCGCCGGAACGATCACCAGCCTGGGTATCTCGCGGCTTACGCCCGCCAACCCCAGTTTATTGTTTCCGTTTCGCATCGTGTCGCAGACCTTTGCGGAACTCGAATCGCTAGCGGCCAGCCGGGCGCTGTTGCGCGTGGCGCTGGGCATCGCTTTTTTCTGGACGCTGGGCTCCGTCTGCCAGATGAATATCGACCAGTTCGGGATGGAAGGAGGCATGCTGGAAAGCAGCGGCAAGCCAAACCAGATGCAGGTCGTGCCGCTGCTGTTGTCGCTGGTGTTCGGCGTGGGGCTGGGGAGCGTGCTGGCCGGCGTGCTCAGCGGCGGGCGCGTGGAACTGGGAATCCTGCCGCTGGGAGCCGGCGGGATTGCCGTCTGTTCCATGCTGCTTTCTACGGTGGAAGGCAAACTGGTCACACCGGCAGATGGCTTCACCGTGATGACCGTCTGGGCCTGCCTGTGGCTGTTCCTGTTGGGCATCAGCGCCGGCATGTTCAGCGTGCCGCTGGAAGCGTACATGCAATATCGCAGTCCGCGACACTGCCGCGGTTCGATCCTGGCCGCCAGCAATTTTCTCACGTTCCTGGGAATGCTGTTGGCGGCGGGGCTGTTTGCCTGGGTCAAGCCAATGCTGACCGCCCGGGAGCTGTTCCTGGCTGCCGGGTACTTCACCGTGCCGGTGTTTATCTATGTGATTTGGCTGTTGCCGCAGGCTACGCTCCGGTTCGTAGTCTGGATGCTCAGCCACACGATCTACCGCGTGCGGATCTACGGCCGCGATCATCTGCCGGAAACCGGCGGCGCGCTGCTGGTGGCCAACCATCCCACGTGGCTGGACGGCATCTTGTTGCTCTTAGCCTCGTCGCGCCCCGTGCGGATGATTGCCTGGGCACCGAACGTAACCGCCTGGTGGTCGCGGGCGGCGTGCAAACTGATGGGAGTGATTCCGATTGGTCCAGGGCCCAAGTCGATGCGGGCCGCGCTGGAAACGGCCCGGCAGGCGGTGTTGGATGGGGAACTGGTTTGCATCTTCGCCGAAGGAACGATCAGCCGCGATGGTTTCCTGCAGGAGTTCAAGCCGGGCATGCTGCGGATCATCCAGGGGACCGGCGTACCCGTGGTGCCGATTTATTTGGACGAGCTTTGGGGGAGCATTTTCAGTTATCATGGCGGCCGGGCATTTTGGAAATGGCCGCGGCAATGGCCGTATCCGGTTTCCATTCTCTTCGGCCCGCCCATCGAGCATCCGGAAGACGTGCAGCAGGTGCGACGGGCCGTGGAACTGCTGGGCGTGGAAGCGATTGAGCGGCGCAAGGAGCGAACGATGAATCTACCCAGGGATTTTTTGAAGGCCTGCCGGCGCGCCTGGCGGCGCTCCAAGGTGGCCGATTCGACCGGCGCGGAACTGACGGGGAAGCAATTGCTGATCAAGTCCCTGGCCCTGCGGCGGGCGCTGTTGCGGCTACTATCCTCCCCTCCCTTTCAGGGAGGGTCGGTTAGTACTGAGTATTCCGTACCCAGTTCTCAGTACACAGTATCTGGCCCTCGGTTCGTTGGCGTCCTGCTTCCTCCGACTGCCGCCGCCGTGGTGGTCAACACGACGCTGCCGCTGTGCGGACGCGTACCGGTGAATCTCAACTACACGCTGACTCCGGAGACGCTCAACTTCTGCCTGGGCCGCTGCCAGATTCGGCACGTGATCACCAGCCGCCGGTTCATGGAAAAACTGGAAGAAAAGGGACCGCTCAAGCTCAACGCGGAATTGATCTTCATGGAAGACCTGCCGGCACAGGTCACCGGCGGGGACAAGCTGATCGCCGCCCTGCAGGCCTATCTGCCGCTCGGACTGCTGGCCCGCAAGCTGGGAGTGCATCGCTGCAATCCGGAAGACGTGTTTACGGTGATCTTCACATCAGGTTCAACCGGTGAACCAAAGGGAGTGATGCTCAGCGTGAAGAACATCGCCACCAACGTGGCGGCCGTGGACCAGGTGGTCCATTTGCGGCCGGACGACGTGGTGCTCGGCATCCTGCCGTTTTTCCATTCGTTCGGCTACACGATCACGCTCTGGACCGTGCTGACGCTCGACCTGAAGGGGATCTACCACACCAGCCCGCTGGAGCCGCGCCCCATCGGCAAACTCTGCCGCCAGCACAGTGCCTCCGTCATTCTCTCCACGCCCACGTTTTTGCGCGGCATGCTTCGCCGCTGCGAGCCGGAAGACCTGGCCAGGGTGGACGTGATTGTCACCGGCGCGGAGAAACTTCCCAAGGAACTGGCGGATGCGTTCGAGCAGAAGTTCAAAGTCCGGCCGATCGAGGGTTACGGCACCACGGAACTTTCGCCGCTCGTGTCCGTCAACATTCCGCCGACGCGGGCCGTGGGGGATCCGGCCATGGGGGTGCGCGAAGGGACCGTGGGGCGGACCATCCCGCATGTCATGGCTAAAGTGGTCGATCTCGACACGGGTGCGGATCTTGCCGGGGATCAGCCAGGCATGCTGCTGGTCAAAGGCCCCAATGTGATGAAAGGCTATCTGGGGCGCGAGGATCTGACCGCGGAAGTCATCCGCGACGGCTGGTATACCACCGGCGACGTGGCGGTCATCGATCAGGCCGGGTTCATCCGTATCACGGGGCGCCAAAGCCGGTTCTCCAAAATCGGCGGTGAGATGGTGCCGCACATGCACATCGAGGAAACCTTGGGCAAGATTCTGGCGCCGGCCCCGGCGGCAGGTGAATCGGCCGCCAGCGCCGAGCAAGGTCCGCCGCAAATTGCCGTGACGGCCGTCTCCGATGAGCGCAAAGGAGAACGGCTGGTGGTGATCCATACGGCGCTGGAGAAAACTCCGGAGGAACTGTGCCGCGCGCTGGCCGCCGCCGGCCTGCCGGCACTGTGGGTGCCTTCGCCCGACAGTTTTGTCGAGGTAGAGGCGATACCCGTGCTCGGGACCGGCAAGCTGGACCTGCGGGCGCTGAAGGAAGTCGCTGAACGAGAGTTTGCGCGGAAAAACTAGGCATCAGCGCGTGCCGGCCATCCTGCTGCCGGCGGCATATTCTTGCCTGGAAAAGCTGCTCTAGGTCGGCCTCCCCGCCGAGCCTTACAATGTCTCCCCGCTGTGATCTTGCCAATGGGGAGCCGCGCAACGAAAAGGATTTCACACGATGGGCCGCAGGGACCGCTACGAGGAGCCGAGGCGCCGCTGGGGCCTCCGCCTGGGGATCATGATCTTGCTTCTGGGCGTGCTCGCCTGGTTTCTTCCGGCGATCGTGGCCCACACGTCGTTGCGGCAACACATCGTCCCCTGGGCCGTTCCCGAGCTGGCCGGCCAGGTTACCATCGGCTCGGCCTCTCTCGGCTGGCTCAGTCCGGTCGAGCTGCGCGCCGTGGAATTGGATGACCCGGCTGGCGAACGGGTTGTTTCCGTATCGGCACTGTCCACCAGTCTTCCGCTCTGGCGATTGGCTCTGCAATCGTCCGACCTGGGGACGATCCGCATCGAACAACCTGAGGTGAATCTGATTGTCCGCCAGGGTGGGAGCAATCTGGAGGATGTTATCCGGCCAGTGCTGGACGAGTCTTCCAAGAAGCAAAGCGCTGGGCCGCCGCCGAGCATCGTCTTGGAAATGATCGACGGAAAGATTCTGCTGGCGGAGACCCGATCCGACGCGCCGCCGCCCGCCACGCCATCGCTTGCCGTTACGCCCGCGGTGATTCCCGCTCCCGCCGCGGCGGATGCCGCCGCGCCAAGCGAGAAAACAACTCCCGCCGCGCCGCCGCCCGTCGGACGCCGCGCCGTAACGAAAGGGACGATCGACAAGCTCAATGCCAGCCTGACGATCACGCCAGGGAGTTCTCAGTCGTTCAAGGCCGCGCTCGACTGTGTTGTTATTCCCGTCAACGCGATCGCCGGACACGCGCTGCACGCGGAGGCTATTCTCAAGGAGAACGCAGACAAGACAGCGAATGCGACTAACCCAGGCAGCGCGGAGGTGAAAGCGTCGGGCATCGATCTGACGGCGTTGGCGCCGATCCTGACGCGGTTCGCCCTGCCCCTCACGGTTTCCGGCTCGGTCGAAAGCAACATAGCGCTTTCCTGGACTCACAACGAAAAAGGCCCCGTCCTTGCCATCCAGGGTCCGCTGACGGTTGAGAGGCTGGCACTGGCATCGGAGCGCTACCTGGGGACAGAAACGCTCCGATTGAATCAAGTTCAGATTCAGCCGAACTTGGAATACGTCCCGGGCAGGGTCACCCTGAAGGAATCTCGGGCCGACTGCGACATCGGCTTTGTCAGGGCCAACGGGGCAATGGATCTGGCTGCCTGGTCTGACGGCCA
>Ga0194132_10011891_pt1 | contig 11024 bp, 9 predicted proteins | sample TA2KigOf80mmetaG_FD_148612 | JGI IMG/M metagenome (GOLD analysis project Ga0194132, IMG submission 148612) | Freshwater microbial communities from Lake Tanganyika, Tanzania - TA2015054 Kigoma Offshore 80m | ecosystem: Environmental > Aquatic > Freshwater > Lake | place: Tanzania: Lake Tanganyika... | reverse complement strand
GAGCATGCGCAGGCGCTCTCTGGCGGTGTAGAGCCTGAGGGAGTAGCGGTGGGTCCTTTGGGAGCCGTCCGGGTCTATGAGGGTGAGGCGCAGGTTATCGCGGCTGGTGATGAGGTCAATGGCGTGCTCTTCCAGGGAGACGACGCCGGACGGGCGCCGCGTGATGCTGGAGGGGTGGTAGTTTGCAAAGAAGAAGTCGCGGTTCATCTCGTCGCTGAGGAAGCGGCCGCCGGGCTTCAGGGCTTTGTGAACCTGGCGCAGCACTCCGGCATCTTCCGATTCGTCTTCAAGGTAGCCGAAGGAGCTGAAGACGTTGATGACGGCATCGAATTCACCTTCGAAGGGGATCCGGCGCATATCGCCGCGCACCCAGCGGACGGAGAGTCCCTTCGCCTCGGCGTCGCGACGGGCGCGTTCCAGGAAGTATTCGCTGAGGTCCTGGCCGGTCATGTGACAGCCCAGCTGAGCGAGGGGGATGGTTATGCGGCCATGACCGCAGCAGAGATCGAGGAGCTTGGCGCCGGGGGCAGGCGCGAGGAGGCGCTGGATGCCGTCCACTTCCTTCCGAGTCCGCTCCTCCGTGATCACGGGGCGTAGTGGGTCAGGTAGTCCGGCCCGAAATAGGTCTGGTACCAGGGTTGTTCAGGGGTGCTTGTCATCGGCGTACACCTTCACTTATTGAACCTGGGTCCTATAGAGCAGGGCATAGCGGCCCTGGGGCTTGGCGATGAGCTCTTTGTGCATTTCCTCCTCGATGATGCGGCCATCGTGCAGGACGAGAATCCTAGCGGCGTCCACGATGGTGGAGAGGCGATGAGCGATGGTGAGGACGGCCTTGGAGGAGAAGAGCTCCTTGGTGGTCTGTTTGATGAGCAGTTCGGTTTCGGCATCGAGCTGGGAGGTGGGCTCATCGAGAACGATGAGACTGGCTTCCTTCAAAAGGGCCCGGGCGACGGCGAGCCGCTGGCGCTCACCTCCCGAGAGGCGATAGCCGCGCTCGCCGACGATGGTTTCGAGGCCTTTGGGGAGGGCGGCGAGCAAAGGGCCGAGCCTGGCGGCCTCGCATGCGCTTTTCATCTCCTGCTCGCCGGCCTCAGGCCGGACGTAGGCCAGGTTGGCGCGAATGGTGTCGTGCAGGACGAAGGTGTCCTGGGTGATGAGGGCAACGTGACGGGCAAGGGCTTCCTGAGTCCAGTCGCTCTGCTTCTTTCCGCCGATGAGGATGTCCCCCGAGGTCGGCCGATAGAGGCCTGCGGCCAGGAAGGCGATAGTGCTTTTGCCCGCGCCCGACGCCCCAACGACGGCCACCGTTTCTCCGTTGCGCGCCGAAAAGGAGACGTCTTGGAGTATCAGCCGGTCCGGGGCATCGCCGCCTGTCGGCGCCTGGGTATAGCCGGATTGGGAGAGACTCACGATAGCGATGTCTTCCGGGCGCCTGTACTGGAAGGAGACGTTCTTGAAGAAGAGCTGGGGCAGCGCGGGATCCGCGGGAGCGGCGACCGGCGGAGTGGAGGCTTCCCTGACGGGGTCTTTGCGTTCCTTGGTTGCGCGCAGGACTTCGAAGACCCGGTCGAAGGCGAGCGCGGTGCGGACTGCCTCCCACCGCAGGCCGCCTAAGGCTGTAATCGGACCCTGAACGAGGCGTATGTAGAGCAGGAAAAGAACGAGGGTCCCGAGGGTTATTTCGCCCTTGGTCACAAGCCACGCGCCTATCACAAAGATCAAGCCGGTGACAATGCCGAAGGTCAGCTCAAAGGCGGCAGTGGCGCGGGCGAAGTAGCCAGCCAAGGTGGTTGAGACGCTACGCAGGCGCTCGGCCACCGCTCCGAAGCGGGTTATCTCGGCTTCAACCTGCCCGGACTGTCTGGCTAGGGTCATGCCGGGCGTGCTGAAGAAGGACTCGGCGGCCGTGTTGACATCCGTGCCGGTGCCGTACTGACTCCTGAGGAGCTCATTGATACGTTGCTCCGTCCTGCCGACAGGCCTGAATACCAGCGGGATGAGGAGGACCACGAGGGCGAGGCGGATATCTATGACCATCAAGATGACGACGGCTCCGACGAGCGTCACCAGGTTTGCGATGATGGAGACCAGGACTCGGGTGAAGAGCGGTTCGGTGCCGGATACGTCGGTGGTGAGGCGGGCGCCGGCCGCGCCGCCCCTGAGGGTGGTGAAGAACTCGAGGGGCATGCCTGCAAGGCCGCGATACATCTGCATCTGCAGGTCGCGGATGATGCTGCGCCCGAGCATGGAGGCGCGGTGGGTGTAGACGTAGGTCAAGGCGACGGTCGCAAGCGGCAAGAGGGCGACGACGAGGACCAGGGGCATAATTCGGCCGAAGGAGCGCCCCGCCACGAGATCGTCTATAACCTGACGATAGATGAGGGGGACGACCAGAGGGATGAGGGTAGCGGTGGTGATGAGCAGCCCGAGGAGGAGGACGCTATAACGATAGGGATGGACTGTGGAGAGGACCGCCTTCCGCAGCGGCTTGTTCCGTAAGAGGCTCTCCGGCTTCCGTGCGACTTGCTGAGGCGAAAGCATGGTCATACCTCACGCTCCCTTCTGTTATCCGAGGAGGAAGATCGTGAGCGCCGTTGATCGTACGGTTCGCCTTGAGCCTGGCAGGAGGAAGAGCCTGTCGCAACGCTCCTCAAGGGACGAGGGGATTGTACCGCAGGCTGTCTAGCGGGATGCATGGCTGTGGCCTTTCTCGTTCTTTCGATAGACGGAGACGTGCTTGCCGCTATGGCTAGTGAAGGGACGTTTGTTCCAATCGCTCCATCGGTGTTCCTTCCCCGGTGTCTTACGCCATAAAGAGAAAGGCCTCCCTTTGTGGGGGAGGCCTTTCAGAAATCCCGTCGCTTATGCTGAACTGCTGTTAGGTCGCCCCCAATGCCTTTTGTCCGTGGTCAATGACCATGGCAAGGTGTGTAACGGACGGGCAGGGGAGACGATGGGCTGTCAGCATGCTGGGGGAGATGGTAGCACTAGGGCGGGAGGAGCGCAAACGGGAGTGGCGTATGCGACCAAGGGCGCGCGTTCCGGTGCGGACGCGATAGGGAGGGCTGGCCTCTCCGATAGATATCGGAGCCCTTCGGGTAGGGCGCGCACCGCGGTGCGGCCCCGATGCAACATGCGGGGTGAGGACACACACGGTCCGAGCGGTCCGGACTCGTAAGACCGAGAGTCCTTCAGAAAGGACCGCGTTCGTCCGATGGAATCGGACCGCCCCTACAGGATGACGCCTTTGGTCTTGAGCTTTTCCAGGTCTTCCCAGGAGTAGCCCTTCTCCAGGAGGACCTCTTCCGTGTGCTGGCCCAGGAGCGGCGCGGCGGAGCGCACGGAGGTCGGCGTGTCGCTGAACTGCATGGGGCTGGTGACCAGGCCCACCTCGCCCGCCTCAGGGTGGTCCAGCTTGTGGAAGTAGCCGTTGGCCCATGCTTGCTCGTCCTTGGTGCAGTCGAGGACGGTCTGCATGCGGCCCCAGCGGATGCCCTCGCGGTCCAGCTTGGCGATCCACTCGGCGGTGGTGTGCTTGGTGAAGGCGGCATCGAAGATGTCTATCAGGGGCGGGCCGTTCTGCATGCGCGTTTGGTGCGTGGCAAACCGGGGGTCCTTGGCCAGTTCCGGCTGGCCGATGGCCCGGCAGATGGGATCCCAGAACCGCTCCGATTGGAGGTTGACCAGGGTGATCCACCCGTCTTTGGTCTTGTAGGAGTTGACCAGGGGATTGCCGACGACCTTGCGCGCCAGCTTTTTGGCATCCGTTTGCGTGACGCTGGAGCTGACCAGGTCTACCGAGGAGAACCAGAGGCCCGCGTGGAAGAGGGAGGTCTGCACCATCTGGCCCTTGCCCGTCTGGGACCTGGCGTAGAGGGCGGCGGTGATGGCGCCCACCAGGGTGAGGGAGGTGGTGTGATCGCCCATGGCGGCGCGAGGCGAGACGGGGTTGCCGCCCGGCTCGGCCAGGGAGAGGGCGATGCCGACGCGGGACCAGAAGCAGATGGAATCGTAGCCAGCGCGGTCGCTGTCCGGGCCCTTTGGGCCGAAGCCGGAGAGGTGGGCGAAGATGAGGCGCGGGTTGAGGTCGCGGAGGTGCTGGTAGGAGAGCTTGAAGCGCTCCAGGGTGGCCGGGCGCGTGCTGGTGAGGAAGATATCGGCGTCCTTGAGGAGCTTGCGGAGGATCTCCTGGCCCTCGGGCCGGTTGACGTTGACGGTGACGCTCTTCTTATTGCGGTTGTCCTGCTCCCAGACGGGGGCGAACTCGCCGGCGCCCTTGGCGGGCTTGACCAGTTGGAAGCCGCGGGTGGGGTCGCCGCCGGTCTCCGGGTCTTCCACCTTGACGACATCGGCGCCCATATCGGCCAGGATGACGCCTGCCCCGGGCAACGCCGCCCAGGTGGACATTTCGATGACGCGGACGCCTGCTAACGGACCTGCCATAAGAACCTCCTCTGGGTAGTCGGTAGGAACAGGAATCCCCCTCTCTTTAGTTCTCTCCCGCGCAGCTCGCAGACGAGCATTGGGGAGAGAAGAAAGGCCGGGCCTGGCATACGAACCTCCTAAGCGCAGTGACCATCCTTCGCAAAGCCTCAGGGCAGGGATGGAGTCGCCCCTGTATCATTTTTTCTCGGGGAGGAAGGCTTCGATGCGGGCGGTGGTGACTTCCACGCCGTCCTGGTTCTTGGCCCAGGCGTGGATGGCGATCTTCTTGCCCCCAGGCTGGGGAGTGACTTCTGCCACCGTGCCGCCGATGGCGAGCCTCTCGTCTTCGAAGACCGGGCGGCGGAAGCGAACGTCCAAAAGGGAGTTGAAGAACATCGCCTCGCCCAGGAAGGCCACGCACATCTCCTGGATGTAGGCTGCGGAAATCTGCCCCGTGGCCGGGGGCTTCTTCATCCCCTGGCGGGCGGCCATCGCCGGGTCCGAGTGGACGATGTTGGTGCCGTGCCACTGGCGGGTGCGCATGATCATGCCGGTGATGGCGCGCTGGAAGCCGGGCAGCTCCTGCCCGGCGTGGACGGTGGCGGCGGTGACGGGTTTGGCGGCGTTCATGCGGCGCCTTCCTTGGGCTGGGGCGTCGCGATGTACTCCTTCTCCTCGTGGAGAAGCTTCTTCCCGGTGGCGGCATCGGTCACGTCTATCTCATAGCGGACGTACTGGCGCCCGTTCTTTTCGAATTTCTCCGTGACGCGGCCGTGGAAGCGTCCCAGGGTGCCCACCAGGGCCGGCGCGTAGGTGAAGGTGCGGTTGTAGGTGTTCAGGAAGCCCATCATGCGGCCCAGGGGGTCCGTGATGCGGGAGCAGAGGCGCGACATAAGGAGGGGCGGCGCAACGGGCGGCCCCCAAGGGGAGCCCTGGAAGCTGTACCAGGGGTTGGGGTCTTCCGCCAGGTCGGCGTACCAGCCGACGGTATCGAAGGTGATGGGGATCTCCCAGGTGCGCTCCCAGCCGACCTTCAGGTCGTCATACGAGAGGCGGTGCCAGTTGAGGGGCTTCCAGCTGAAATCGGCGTGCATGGGCGTCCTTGTGCGAAGGAATGCGCCGATACGCTACCACAGGCGGAACGATGCGCCAAGGAGTGAGGAGGGTTCAGGGAGCAGGGAGAGATCGCCCGATGCGCCGACGTTGACTGAGGCGGAGTGCATTGCTACGATGCCGCCACCTGGTGAGGATGCGCGAAGGGCCGTTGTTCGATAGCCCCCTCTCTTTAGGTTCTCTGCCACCAGGGGAGAGAGGGATTTGGAGAAGTTTGCTTTTGGAGGCAGCCATGCAGTACCGGATCATTGACGCCGATAGCCATGTGAACGAGCCGGCGAACGTCTGGCAGGAGCGGGTGCCCGCGGCCATGCGGGAGCGGGCGCCCAAGATGGTGCCGCTGAAGGACGGCAAGGTGGGCTGGTCCGTGAACGCGGGACAGCGCATCATGCCCCTGGGGCTGCAGGCCATCGCGGGCTTTGACGTGACGCAGTACGACGCCAGCGGCATCGCCTACGACAAGATCCGCAAGGGGAGCTACGACCCGCGGGCCCGGATCGAGGACATGGAGTACGACATGATCCAGGCGCAGATCATCTACCCCGGGGTAGCCCTCACCGGCGCGCGCACCTATGGCGACGACCGGGAGATGCAAGTGGCCTGCGTCCAGGCCTACAACGATTGGATCCTGGAGTTCAACGCCCATGCGCCGGACCGGCTCATCGGCCTGCCCATCGCGCCCAGCACCTCGCTGGAAGACCTGGTCCTGGAGTGGAAGCGCGTGGCGAAGAAGGGGGCGCGGGGCATCATCATGGCCTCCTACCCCAACGGCTCGAACGCCATGAAGCCGGAGGACGACCGCTTCTGGGCCGAAGTGCAGGAGTGGCCCTACCCGGTGCACATCCACTTTGGCTTCTTCGGCGCGGTGACGCGGACCACCACCAAGCCGGGCGTTGACCCGGTGGTGCCCTTCGTCAACCGCATGGGAGTGGGCGTCTACACGCCCCTTTCGGAGCTCATCTACTTCGGCGTCTTCGAGCGCTTCCCCAGCCTCAAGATGGTGGCCGTGGAGACGGGGATCGGCTGGGTGCCCTTCTTCCTGGAGACGCTGGACGATAACTTCCTGCGCCACCGCTGGCACAGCAACACGCACCTGAAGCGGATGCCCAGCGACTATTTCAGGGAGCACGTCTGGGCGACCTTTGTGGCGGACGTTCACGGGCTGGAGAACCGCCACAAGTACAACATAGACCGCATCATGTGGTCCACGGACTACCCCCATGTGCAGACGGACTGGCCGAACTCCCAGCGGGTGGTGGGCTATGAGTTCCGCGGCATCCCGGAGGATGAGCGGCAGAAGATGCTGTGGAAGAACGCGGCGAAGCTCTACCGGCTGGGGTAGCTACCTGAAGGCCGGCATGACCTTATCGGCGAACCACTCCATCTTTTGGATCATGTCGTTCGGCGTCTTCCAGTTGAGGGTCAGGGAGATGTGGTTGAAGCCGGCCTCATGGAAGCGCCGCAACTCCGCGGTGATCTCCTCCGGGGTCTCCAGGGGCTTCATGGGCCTATAGACGCCGCTGCTGGCATGGGCGCGCGCCTTGACGGCGGCCGGGTCCAGCTCGCCCGCGGTGAAGTTGTGGGTGAAGTCCATCGCCTCAGGGTCGCGGCCAGCGGCGCGGATGGCGGCCTTCACAGAGGCCAACTCCTTGGGCAAGGTCTCGATGCCGCCTACCATGGGGGCCCAGCCATCGCCCAGCTCCACGAGCCTGCGGATGGGGCGCGGGCCGCTGCCGCCGACCCAGATGGGCACGTGGGGCTTCTGGACGCACTTGGGCTCGAAGGCGATGTTGCTGAACTTGACGGTGGGCCCTTCGAACTGGGGGCGCTCCTGGGTCCAGAGGGCGATCATGGCGCGCAGGTATTCGTCCGTCAGGTCGCCGCGCTTGGCGTGGTCTATGCCCAGGGTGCGGAACTCGCCGCGCATCCAGCCTGCGCCCACGCCCAGGATGAGCCGCCCGTTGGAGACGACGTCCAGAGTGGAGACGAGCTTGGCCATCTGCACCGGCGGGCGGTAGGGGACGACCATGACGAGCATGACGAGACGGAGGCGCTTGGTGAGGGTGGCCAGGTGCGCGCCCAGGACGAAGTTGTCATACCAGACAGTGCTGACGGGAGGCACATCCGGCCGCACCGGCATGATGATGTGCTCCGGCATGATGATGCCGAAGTAGCCGAGCTCGTCGGCGCGCTTGGCGGCGCGGGCGAGGGGTTCGACGCCGCCCCAGCGGTCATAGGGGAAGGGCGCGAAGCTGAAGCGCATCGGTTTGGGCATGGGGCACCTCGCCCGGCATTATAGCGGCAAGCTCAGGAACGACCTGCCGGCCGTCCCCTGTACGCCGGGCCGCTAGGCGGCGTGCAGCTGGCGGAGAACATCCTTGGCGGCCTCTTCATCGGCGGGGGACTTGGCGGGGATGGACATGGCGATGCGCGTCACCAGGCCGCCGAAGCGCTCCTTGATGCGCTTGGCCACCGTATCGTAGGTGGCGACGATGACGAACTCGTTGAAGATCTCGTCCGTGATGGAGCCGGCCATCTCTTTCCAGACGTCCTCGCTGCCGCCGCCCACCTGGCCCTTGAGGGAAAGCTGGAAGAGCTTGTCCGTCACATCGCCCCAGCCGTGGGTGTCCATCACCACTTTGTAGGTGCGCGTGGAGGCGTAGAAGGCGATCTGGCGGCGGATGCGGTCTATCTCGGGCTGGAGGTCGGCCTCCGTGCGCCCGGTGATGATGAAGTTCTGGCTGCTGACATCGAACGTGTCCAGGGAGCGGTTGGCCTTCTTGGCGCCTTCGCGGATGGCGGGGAGCAGCACCTCGCGGATGTACTTGGGCGTGCTGAGTGGGTGGAGGAAGATGCCGTCCCCCACCTCGCCGGTGAGCTTGGCCATGGCGGGCGTGACGGCGGCCAGATAGACGGGGATATGCGGGTGCTGGATTGGGCCGGGGTTGAACATGGGCGTCATGAGGCTGAAGGAGTAGTCCTTGCCTTTGTAATCGAGCTTGACGCCGTTCTGCCAGCTGTTCCAGATGGCCCGCAGGGACTGGACGTATTCGCGCATGCGCGGGATGGGAGGCGTCCACGGCATGCTGTAGCGCCGCTCGATGTGCCCTTTCACCTGGGTGCCCAGGCCAAGCTCGAAGCGGCCGCCGGAGTAGCGCTGGAGGTCCCAGGACTTGTAGGCCATGAGCATGGGGCTCTGGGCGAAGGCGATGGCGATGCAGGTGGCGACGTGGAGGCGCTTGGTGTGCTCGGCGGCCATGAGCATGGGGAAGAAGGGGTCGTGACGCGTCTCGCCGACGGAGGTGCCGTCGAAGCCCAGCTCTTCGAGCTTCTTGGCTCGGCCGGGGGCATCCTCGAGCTTTTCGGAGAGGAGGAAGGAGAAGACTTTCATGGCGCTCCTAGGGTCGTTCGGCGGGTCTCTTGAGTATATGGCGGAGGGCGGGTTCCAGGTCAGTATGCTGGAATGCATAGCCGTTCGCCAGTAGTCTGGCCGGAGTCACGCGCGCCCCAAACAGGATGAGCTCTCTGCCCATCTCGCCGGTGAGGAGGCGCATCAACAGGCCCGGCGTCCAGGCGATGGCCGGGCGGTGTAGGACGCGCCCAAGGGCCTTGGCGAAGGCGGCGTTGGTCACGGGGTTGGGCGCAGTGACGTTGACGGGGCCTTCCAGGGCGGCATGTTCGAGGGCGAAGAGGAAGGCGCCGAGCACATCGTCCATGGCCACCCAGCTCCAGTATTGCCTGCCGCTGCCGGTGCGCCCGCCCAGGCCCAGCTTGAAGAGGGGGAGCAGCTGCTTGAGGGCTCCGCCATCCGGGCTGACGACAATGCCGATGCGGAGGTTCACCACGCGGGTCCGTGCCTGCGCGGGGGCGCAGGCGGCCTCCCATTGGCGGACGACCTCCGCCAGAAAGCCGCCGCCGGTGGGCGAGGCCTCCGTCAGCGGTTCATCGCCCCGATCGCCGTAGTAGCCGACGGCCGAGGCGCAGAGGAAGACCTTGGGAGGGCGCTCCATCTTGGCGATGGCCTCCGCCAGAAGCCGCGTGCCCTTGACGCGGCTCTCCAGGATGCGGCGCTTCTTGGCCTTGGTCCATCGCAAGCCGGCGATGGTTTCGCCCGCCAGGTGGATGACGGCGTCCGCGCCCTCGAGGGCCTTTGCCTCCAGCTCGCCCTTTTCCGGGTCCCACAGGACCTGGCCCGGCCGCGGCGCCCTGCGAACGAAGCGGGCGACCCGGTGGCCCTGGGCCTCCAGGCGGGAGATGAGGGCCGCGCCGATGAGGCCTGACGCGCCGGTGACGGCAATCTTCATATGTGATTTCTCTTCAGCCTATCGCAGGTCAGGATTCACGTTCTAAGAAGGGAGAATCCCCCTCTCTTTTATTCTCTCCCACCAGGGGAAAGACGAGGAGGAGGGATGGCGATCTCCATGGCTCAGGTAAGGCTGCCGCGCAGCGCTTCCACGGCGGCGCAGTCCCTGCAGCCTCGGTTGCCTTCGGGCGGGCGCTCCATCTCGTAGACCTCTTGAGCGCGCTTGAGGAGCGGCGGGATGATGCCGTCCGGGTCCAGGCGCACGGGGACGATCTGGGCCGAGAGCTCCATGAGGAAGCCGCGCTCGTTCACGGAGGCAGGATGGGAGGCCCTATCGTGCTCCGTCTGCGGCTCCATGTAGACCAGGGCGAGCTGGGTCACGGGTCCCATGTTGACCCGGTTGGCGATATAAGCGTAGCCGTTGAGCTGCGCCTCGTAGATGGAGAACATGCTGTGCTGTTCCTTGGTGACGCGGGCGGTCTTGTAGTCCACGATGGTGTAGGAGCTGTCGCGCATGCGGAAGATGCCGTCCGCGCCGCCGCGCAGAGTGACCTTGGTCTCCGGGTCCGTGACGGTGAACTTGGTGTAGTGGGGCGGGTTGATGTTGGCAGCCACATCGCCCAGCTGGGCCAGCCAGCCGGGCATCTTGCCCTCCCGGTTGAAGTAACCCTCCACCACGCGCTTGTTGTAGGCGTCCAGGCTGCTGAAGATGCCGGGGAAGATCTGGTAAGGCAGCTGCTTCACGTGCAGCTGCACCCAGAGGCAGCGGGGGCAGGCGCTCTGGACGGCGAAGGAGCCGAGGTTCTTGGCGGAGATGACGAGCGGAGACATGCGCCCCTCCACGGGAAGCGCGGATAGTATAGCGTCCGGCGACCTAACCCCTCATCCCTGCACTGCGAGGAAAGGGGCATCTCGCTGGTGTGGGCGATAGCATTCGCGATGGGTAGCAGGCATCCCTCTTCGTGTGCTCTAGCCCAAGAACTGGGCGAGGACGAGATATGCTAGCTCGCTATTTAGGCCGCACCAGCAGCACGGGCGTCCCGCCGTGGCGCACCACCCAGTCGGCGGTGCTGCCCAAAAGGGTGCGCGTGAGGCCGGTGCGCCCGCGCGTCGTCATCGCCACGAAGCTGCCCTTGGAGCCTTCGGCTGCGGCGAGGATGGCGGTTGCGGCATCGCCCTG
>Ga0194132_10011888_pt1 | contig 11024 bp, 15 predicted proteins | sample TA2KigOf80mmetaG_FD_148612 | JGI IMG/M metagenome (GOLD analysis project Ga0194132, IMG submission 148612) | Freshwater microbial communities from Lake Tanganyika, Tanzania - TA2015054 Kigoma Offshore 80m | ecosystem: Environmental > Aquatic > Freshwater > Lake | place: Tanzania: Lake... | reverse complement strand
AAATGTTCGACGAGATGCCGAAGTTCACCCGTGAACAGATAGACGGTTCGCAACCCGACTATTGGCAGTCACGGCTGAGCCGTCAGGCGCACCTGCAAATCATGGCTGGTGCGGCGAATTGGGCGCATCTTGAAGCACTCGACCAAGTGGGTGTGCTGAAAACTATGATTAAAGCGGAACAAGAGAAAGTTAAGGAGATACAACAATGAAATATGCAACTTGGACTATCAAACGACCCGAGGGCTCTACGCCCGAGCCGTTGATTCGTTCCCGTGGCGGTCAGGCTTCGGGCGGGTTCATGGTGGATGACGACACCGTTTTGGGCTATGTGTGGAACGATGTCGATTTGTCGGGTTTGGATGCTTGGAACTTCACCGAGAAAACGAACACCGAGGCGATGGCGTTGGCATTGGACATCAACCCTGAATGTTTTTTTGCCGATGACGGTCAAATCAGCGCACCGCAACCCGATTTGGTTTAACGCCGATGGTTAAACCGTTCAGTCCACGCACACGGGTCAGCACTTATACGAGTGCTTGGATGCCGACAGGCGATGAGACACCATCTTACAAGGTGGCGACAATCACCGCAGGTTCGGGGAATGTGTCGTGGGCGGGGTCGGGAACTTTGACCGTAAATTATCTTGTGCTTGCTGGCGGTGGCGGCGGCGGCGGGCGACCAGCCAATAGCGTGGGTGGTGGCGGTGGTGGTGCTGGTGGTGTGCGTTGCACAATAGACCAAACGGGTGGCGGCGGTTCGTTGCCGTCAGCATTAACTTTGTCTCTCGGCACAAATTATGCTGTCTCTCTCGGCGGCGGCGGTGCAGGTGGGGCTTCAGGTCCTAATACTGGAACGCAAGGTACGGCGTCATCTTTCAGCACGGTCAGCACAGTTGGCGGCGGTGGCGGCGGTGGTCCCAATACTTCCTCGGCGCCAAGTGGAAGTAGCGGCGGTTCGGGTGGTGGTGCTACCTACGCTGCTCCTGGTGGCACAGGCACCGCAAACGAAGGTTTCAATGGCGGTTCCTATACCAGCGGCACAGAACACGGTGCTGGTGGTGGTGGTGGTGGTGCTGTCGGTCAAGATTCCCAAAGTAGTGTGGGCGGAAATGGTGGAAGCGGGATTACAACTTCCGTAAATGGCACATCGTCGGCGTATGCTGGCGGCGGTGGCGGCGGTGGTTATCAAACAGCGTCTGGCGGTAACGGTGGCAGTTCCATTGGCGGTAATGGCGGTACCAATAGTGGTAACGGAAGTAACGCAACGGTGAACAAGGGTTCGGGTGGCGGCGGTTGTGGCACTTCAACTGGACCTGGTGGGGCTGGTGGCAACGGAAGTTCTGGTGTAATTATTTTGAAATACTTAAATACTTACACGATTACTTTTGGGTCTGGCGTAACAGGAACGGAAGCGAATATCTGATATGGCACACAGCGATACGTTCCGTACTCAAGTGGCGTGGTGCCATCAATCGGTGCTATAAATTCATGATTTAACTGCTTCCAATTTACGTAGTGAATGGACAGTTTTGGGGTTGCATCCGTTTCTTTGAAAAAATCAGTTTCGTTGCACCCGTAGTCAAAGCCATAGTTTTTGAGGATGTTGAGAAGCACGCCCGTGCTCGACTCCCCGGCGCCGATTATCCCTACGGCCTTCGATTCGACGAGGGTTACCTCATGTTCCGGGTGGACTTTACTCACCATAAAGGCCGCCAGCCAGCCCGCGGTTCCCCCACCCAGGACGGTTATTTTCATAAAATTAGTTTATCAATGTTCAACCTTTGGGTTTTTGAGAAAAAAAATGTGCGATAATTAACGGCATGGCTTTGACGTTCCCTGCATCTCCGACAAATGGTGACAGAACGATTTTGGCTGGCAAAGAATATAGATTCACAAGTCCGAAATGGCGTCGCTTCAAATCGGTTGTCGTGGATGGCGGTCTCAGTACCATCGTCATAACGACTGACGAAGACACCGTGGACGGAGGAGATTACGATGGCTTTTAAGAGAATCCTATTACGGCGCGACACCGCGGCAAACTGGACCTCGGGCAACGCCGTGCTCGCGTCGGGCGAGGTCGGCTACGAGACCAATACGGGAAAATTCAAAATTGGCAATGGTACTACCGCATGGAATTCTCTTGGTTATTCGATTGCTTCAAACATCTCGGCGGCTGTTCTCGATGACCTTGGTGATGTAACTATCACATCAACCGCAAACGGCGATTTGCTGAAGTGGAACGGCAGCGCATGGGTGAACGCCGGGGGGTACGCACTTCTCGCGTCACCGACATTTACTGGAACCGTTTCTGGTATTACCAAGGCGATGGTCGGCCTCGGGAATGCGGACAACACGAGCGACGCGAACAAGCCAATTTCCACGGCGACGCAAGCGGCGCTCGACCTCAATTCCACGGCGACGCAAGCGGCGCTCGACCTCAAGTCGAATCTCGCTTCGCCAACATTCACGGGCACCGTCACGACCAGCAACCTGACGGTCGGGGGCAACCTTACCGTTTCTGGTACTACGACCTCGGTCAACACGGAGACCCTAACTGTCGATGACAACATAATTGTCCTGAACAACAATGCCACCGGCACGCCTTCCGAAAACGCCGGCATCGAAGTCGAGCGCGGTTCCTCGACCAACGTGACGCTCCGGTGGAACGAGTCTACCGACAAATGGCAAATAACCAGCGATGGCTCTGCTTACGGTGATATCGCGACCGAGGCTTACGCCGAATCGTTGACCCCGGCCACGCTTGACGCAATTGGCGACGTAACAATCGTCTCAGCGGCGAACGGCGATTTTCTCAAGTGGAATGGCTCGGCTTGGGTGAACGACCCAATCAATCTCGCAACCGACACCGTTGGCAACTACATGGTGGATGTCTCGGCTGGCACTGGTATGTCCGTGACCCACACCCCAGGCGAAGGTTCAACGGCAACGGTTGGGCTTGCCAATACCGCAGTCACGGCTGGCTCGTATACCACAGCCAATATTACCGTTGATGCCCAAGGTCGTCTTACGGCTGCCGCTACGGGCGTTGCGGCGCAACCCACCAACAGTGACCAGAACATCCTGGCCAATCGGGTATTCTAGTACAACGGACAAAGGAACATAGAACATGGCAACATTCAGCAAAGTACAACTTTCAGAAAGCACAGACGGGCTTGCAGTCAAGGTGGCTGCCACCGCAACTGCGGGAACGCTCATCCACACCGCCCATGCCACAGCAATGGACGAGGTGTGGATTTACGCCTACAACGGTCATTCCTCGGATGTTGTTTTGACCATAGAATACGGCGGCGCCACTGTTCCCGACCAAAACATTGTTTTGACGGTTTCCAAACAAGCAGGTCTCGCGCTCGTCGTTCCGGGTTTGATTCTGACCAATAGTAAAACAGTAAAAGCGTTTGCCGCAACAGCAAACGTAATAACTCTGTCTGGGTACGTCAACAGAATTGCTTAACAAATTTATCTTCATCAATCATTTGGAGTTTGAATGAGTGCTAAAGATTTCAAACTGAATCCAGGCATCAAGGTCGCGGACCGAGCCGACCATTCCCCGAAAGGTCGTACGAAATACGGGGACAATTTCGTTGGCGATTTCATAGGAACTGACGGATTTTCTGGTCCAGTTATCGCTTCGGGTGGAACAGTGCAGACTTACACAGTAAGCGGAACAAGTTATACATCAAGAAAGTATACTGGGAGCGGCACGTTTAACGTAATTCGTGGTGGAAACATTGGTTATCTCGTGGTTGCAGGTGGCGGGTGGTTCGGAGGTGGCGAGTGCGGCGGTGGCACTCCAGGTGCTGGCGGAATGCTGAATTCCGACAACCAAAACTTTGGCACATACGGGAAAAAAATCCCCAAAGCCCCTGCTACTTACCCAGTGACTGTCGGAGGGGGTGGCAGCCCATCTCACTTGGGGGCGTCAACCCAATCCCTGTACATTCACACGACGGCTGGGGGGCAGGGTGGCGGTAACGGTAGTGGTTATCCAGGCGGTTCGGGTGGCGGTGCGGGCTCGGCATACGGCCAACCTAACGGACCCTGCCATGCTGGGGGTGGCGGAATTGGGGGTCAAGGACATCACGGAGGTGGCCCAGGCCATTGCCACAACCAATGTGGTTACTCACCGCACGGCGGTGGAGGAGGCGCTGGCAGTCATGGGGGTAAAGGCCATTGTGGGGGCGGGCGGTCAAGCACGATTCAGGATGGAACAAGTCGCAACTATGCTGGAGGCGCGGGGGCGGCACACAATTGTCCGCCATGCTATCCAGGTTTTGGCTCGTGCGGCGGCGAATACGGTTACGGCAACGGCGGTCCTGGAGTTGTCATAGTTGCCCACAGGAGTTAAAAATGGGATTGGGAGATTACGTACTAGAGGTGGGCGAGACTGTCGAACAGAATAAAGTTAACGTCAAATTCTTCGCAGTCCTCAATGACGACAATATCGTTACTGACACTTACACCGTAAATAACAGTGATTGCCTGGATGGGAATGGCAACCACAGCGAGGCAATAGGCGCCGCTTATCTGCGTAAGACTTTGGGCCTAAACGAGACGGTCAAAATTTTAGAAACATGGAACTACCGTCAAAATAGAAATGTTTATGGGCGCACGGGGGCGACCTACGATGCCACAAAAGATATTTTTATTGACCCGCGCCCCCACTCTTCCTATATTTTGGACGCGGACAACCAATGGGTGCCGAACAAGCCGAAACCCGACGACGGCAAGTCGTACTGGTGGAACACGACGACAGAACAGTGGTTTGAAATCCTCCCAAACGTAGACTACACGCTGGGCGAGGATGGAATCGTACGCGACGAGGATGGAAACCCAATAGAATTGGACTAAGTTTCCAACTAGCCAGATACAATGATGAAATGACTGGCGAACACGATAGTTTTGATGAGCGTCTAAAAAGGGCGCAGGTTAGAAAACAATCTCGCCTTGCCATTTGTACGGAATGCGAGCACTTAATCAAAGAATTCAACGGTATGCCCATAGATTGGGTATGCGGATTGTGTGGGTGCGCGCTGAAGGCAAAAGCGGGTTTCAAGAAATCGGAGTGCCCCATTGGGAAGTGGAAAACGGAATAGATGTTGAGCAACAAATTAATTCAAGATTACGGGTGCTCCTACGCTTGGGCGTGGAACGACGGCACCTTTTCGGAGGACGAACTACAAATTTTGAATTCCGAGACTTACGCCAAAAACCTCACGAAATCCCAAGTATTGAAGACCGAAGAAAACAAGGGCATGAGCACGGAATTCTCGGATTACAGGGAATCCCTGACCTCGTTTTTTCAGTCGTCAGAAGAACACTCCTGGATTTTTCAAAAACTCAACAATGTGATTGAGAGCATCAACGACAGCGTTTTTCGGTACGATTTGGCTGGTTTTGAAAGTATCCAATACACAAAGTACCTCAAAGGCGGTTTCTATAGAAAGCACAGTGACTATATCTACGGACAAGTTTTGAACTCAGAGCAGACGTTCTGCATCCCCCTTGTCAGAAAATTGTCCTTGACCGTAATGCTCAACGATGATTATGAAGGCGGCGACCTGATTCTCCACCATGACGGGAGAAGCGGCATTCCGATAGATAAAAAAAGGGGACGAATTATCTTTTTCCCGTCCGATATTGTTCATGAAGTCACTACGGTAACTTCTGGTGAGCGAAACAGTCTTGTGATTTGGGTGTTAGGTCCGCCGTGGAAATAATCACCGTCAAGAATGTGTTGATGCCGACGCAATACAAAAGTCTGATTAAACTAATTGACGACGGGGGCTTTACTTGGCACTACAAGAATCACATTCACCTCGTGCAGGACGAATACACCACCAAAACCTCGGATAGTCATGGTTTGATTACGATGTTCTATAACGAAGACCAAGTGCGGAGTCCGCACTACGACGCGGTTCTCCCCGTGCTGTTCAACATGGTTGATTTACTAAATGGGAATCTGACGAAATTGCACAGGATTCATGCCGCCCTGACAATCAACGTTAACAAAGACCACAACTTCTACCCGCACACCGACTACTTCCCGCCCAAGATGAGCGACAATTGGTATACCGCCGTCTATTATTTGGGGGAATCAGACGGTGATACCGTTTTTTTTGAAGACGACGAAACAACCATCAAGCACACACAGAAGTTTGAACCCAATTCGGCTTCGGTTTTCAGCGGCAGCATAAAGCACAGTGGGTCATTGCCAAGAATGCACCCCAAACGAATAGTATTGAATTTTAATTTTGACATGGAGCGAGCAGGATGATTCCAACAAAAATTGACAAAATTGTTATCGTCGGCGGTGGCTCCGCTGGTTGGATGAGTGCCGCGTTTTTGATAAAAGCGTTTCCCGACAAGGACATCACGCTTGTAGAAAGCCCCAATCACCCAATCGTAGGAGTCGGGGAGAGCACCCTTGCGGGTATCAAGGCGTTTTGCGCATTTTTGGATATAGATGAGAAAGATTTTTTGACATATACAAATGGCTCCTTAAAAATGAGCATAAAATTCACGGATTTTTACAAAAAAGATGGCGGTTCTTTTCATTATCCTTTTGGACACCCGAACATTGAGGGCACATACTCTGGCTTGCGTGATTGGCTCTATCTCAAGGCCATCGGCGGGGATGAGATTCCTGTACAGGACTTTGCTCGATGTTACTTCCCTGCAACCGCCCTGTTCGAACAGAACAAGTTTTCCACCAACGAATACGGAGATTTTGACAACTACAACCCCAAAACCGACGTTGCCTACCATTTTGACGCCACGAAATTCGGTCAATGGTTGAAAAGCAACTACAGCCTGCCAAGGGGTGTAAAGCACGTACTGGCGACGGTTGTTGAAATACCAACCAATGAAAACGGAATTGAATGCTTAATTCTTGATTCGAGAGAGAAAGTTACCGCCGACCTGTTCATCGATGCGACGGGGTGGCAAAGTTTGTTGCTGGCGCAAACCCTGCAGGTGCCTTTCAACTCCTACTCCCATCTGTTGCCCAACAACAAAGCATGGGCATGCCAGGTCCCCTACATCGATAAAGAAAAAGAACTCGAACCCTTCACGAATTGCACGGCCTTGGAGAATGGCTGGGCATGGAACATCCCGCTCTGGTCGAGGCTTGGAACCGGCTACGTATTCAGCGATAAATTTACGACCAACGAGAATGCGCTGGAGCAATACAAAAACTACCTCTGTTCGGACAGAATGGTAATTCCACGGACGCGCGAGCAAATTGATGAATTGAAGTACAACCTTATTGAAATGCGCATCGGAATACATGAGAAAATATGGGAAAAAAATGTCTGCGCAATAGGTCTGGCCGCAGGATTCATCGAGCCCCTCGAGAGCAACGGCTTGTTCACTGTCCACGAGTTTCTCTTCGCCCTCGCGAAAGCCATGAGAAGGGATGAGGTGTCGCAACTGGAGGTGGATTTTTTCAATTTTGCCTGCGTCAACCTCTACAAGGGCTTCGCCTTCTTTGTCGCCCAGCACTACCTCCTGAGCACCAGGACCGACACCGAGTATTGGCGAGACGCCTCGGGCAAGTCGTTTTTGGATGAGTTGAAAAGGTTTAACGACAACACTGCAAGCAACCACAATCTACTGTACGGCACGAAATATGAGCACACGCAACTCAGCAACCTCGCCGGCATAAACTATATTTCCGTCGGGATGAACTTTTTCATGTGGGACGACATAGATACGTTTTTGGGCATTTTCTACGGCGGAACATCGCTGCACGAGATGGAGTCGGTCTACTTTCCCCGACTCCACGCCAAAAAGAGAAGGTGGGCGATGGCCGCGGAATTCGCGCCCACGCTTTACGAATATTTGAAAAACAACATCTACACACAAGAATGAACAAACCCATAAAGATTATAGATGGTTTTTTGGAGCCGCCCGTTTTCGCTGTCCTGCAAAATGTGTTCCTGGGTCCAACACTTCCGTGGTATTACAACAAAGGAATTAACTACCCTAGTGACGTATATGATTTAACCGATTATCAGTTCACGCACAAAATTTACGAAAACAACAGAGTTCACAGTGAGACCTTTGAATTAATGCAACCAATTTTGGAGGGCATAAAAGTTAAGGCTTTGGTGCGAATCAAGGCAAACCTATCACCAAGAACAGAGACGCAGCAAACGTATGGTTTGCACTGCGACACGGACTTTGAATCCCTGACGGCACTCATGTACATGAACACGACAAACGGTTGCACCGTTTTTGAAAACGGAGAAAAAGTAGACAGTATTGAAAATAGGCTCATAATATTCAACTCTCAGTCAAAGCACAGTGGAACGAGTTGTACGGACAGCCAAGTCAGGGTTGTGTTAAACGTCAACTACTTTTGATTGGTTGTAGAGTGTTTGCGCAAAGTATTGTATCGAGTACCTAATGACATCGTTCGTCACTTCCGACACCCTGTGCGTAGTTTCCGACGGATACACGATGCATGCGTTGTCCTGATATTTGATTTTTTTAATTTCTTCAAAATTGGATTTTAGGTATAAATCGCCGCCGTTGACTTCATCGTCGGATATCCAAATATTCGCTGTTAAGGATTTTAATAAATCTTTGTGCCAGTCGTACATGGACCCCCTCGTATACTTGGACAGCAAAATTTGGCTGTAGTTTGATTTCTCGTAGTGCTGGAAAAGGCTGTCGCGTATTTTTAGGTACTCTTTTTTCATAACTTCAGACCAAACGCTTTTCTCAATCATCTCGGCAATGTTTTGACAATCGTCATTGTCCGTGTGTTCATAGACCCATAAATTCAAGTTTTGTTTTTTGGGAAGGATGCGACGGAGTTTTGTTTGGTTGTGTTCCATCTCCCCCGCCGTCATCAAATGTTCTAGGCGTTTGATTGAATTCATCAGGGAAACCCTGTCTGAGGGGCTGAAGAAATTGGAAATGACAAGATGGGGGACAGGTTCTGCGAAATACTCAAAAACCTGCATCGTCGTTTTCCCGCTATCCCGAAAAATACGAATACATGAACGAGCGGTGCGACTCTTGGTCGGCTGGGGTTTTTTAGCCGCTGTTTCTTGCGGCTTCAATAGCGGCTTTGAATTGCCGGTACTGGGGTGCTACCTGTGTTGCGTATTGCTGGATTGATATGAGCCACATTTGCATGCTCCTGATGTCTATGAAGTGCGACTCTTCGACGGTGGTGCTGTCAAGATTTTCGATTATCTCCTCTGAGATTTCGGTAAACCGTCTCACCAATTCGGTTTTGATTTTGTCCTGCAGGTCGGGGTTTTCGTCAAACAACGTGAACAACTGCTGGAAGTCGGTCATTGAGACCATCGGCGAACCTGATACGCCCGTGTTAACCAGCAGACCTAGAGGCGTTGCTTCCAGTGTGATAGCCATTTATTTTCCTCCTTTGGTAATTGCTTCCCATTTACCGAGCGGGCATCGTTGTGATTTGATATGTGTTTTTATTTTCATAAAGCAACCGCACTCTTTGCAAGTATAGGTTAGCTTGAACAGCCTAGGGCAATCCTCGCATATCTTTATTCGTTGCTGGGCGTAATCCAATGTCATACCAACGGAGTATACTCAAAGTTATCCACGTCTGTGGCCTGGGCGGCAGAACTCGTGGCGTTGACTGGGCTTACGATTACCCCATAACTTTTGGCTTTTGCGGCGCCATTAATGACCACATCTCTCGTCAACACCGAACCGTTGTTCAACTGATATGTCAAACGAACCGTGCCGCTTGTTGGTGTGTCGGTGCTGACCTGTACATAGTTTAAATAACTGTTGGAAGTTGTGGTCGTGTTAATGTATGTAAAATTATCTATGGTTGATACAGCGTTGGAGACAGATTTAATTGTGTTCAGAAAATAGGTGTAGTTGTCCTGATAGGCGGTTACATAACTAACATTCGCATTCTCTTGGATTCCTGCGCAAAAAATTGAAAAATCGCAGCCCGGGTTTCCGTTTGGGTTCGTGCCGGCGTGCCAGCCACTCGTAATTGCATTTCCATATCCAGGAGGACAACTAAAACCGTAGCACGCGGTACACCAACAATTGGCACCGATTCCGCAATTTTGCCCAGGGATTGCGCATGTTGAGCCATTGTTGCAGTAGGTGCCCCCGCTGGGGCAACTATAAACCGGCTGCTGGTAGGTTGTCTGCACGTAGGTACGGTCCGTAACAACTCCATACCAGTTGGCGGCATCAGCCAACCAAAAAGCCACCCCCCATCCGTGCGTGGCGGCGGTTCCAAAACCAATTTTCGCAACCGCATATGTCGAGCCGGAATTGATTGATGCTATTGGATAGGTGTTGGCGGCAGTGGCAGTTTTTGCTTTGTTGGACAAAATGCTCCAAGTGCCTCTTGTGTTTTTCCAACTTTTTGTGCCTGCCGCCTGCAACGTGGAAGGATTATCTGCTCTGTTGAAATTATCGATGAAAGCCTTTAATTTCGTGAGAGCGGCTAGAATGCCGATTATCATGTCGTCAGATTACCAACAGCGACCCATGTGTTGGTGGCTCTCTTGATAAGGGTTGCCGCCGCCCACTGACCGTTGAGTTTTAATCCTCCGTCATATCCATTAATTGTTACGGTTCCAGAAACCGGCGTGATGGTTACCTGCCCGGCACCAACCTGCAAAACGTCAATACGGTCGCCAACAGCAAAAGCAACAGAGGCATTGGTCGGCACGGTTAAAGTGCAGGCCGATGCTTCGTTTAATTCAACGAGTTTTCCCAAGTCGGATAATTGAATTGTGTAGTTATTTGACGCGGTTGTCGCCGCGTTTTGTACAGACCTAAAACCGGCTTGCGGGGGACCCGAGGCGAGTTTTGCTGTAGTGACATTTGAATCAAGAATCTTTGCTGTAGTTACGGCACTATCTGCAAGTTTTGCCGTTGTAATTAAACCGTCACCGACAAAAAATTGGTCAGAATCTTGCCATTGAGTTCCGTCATAATATTGGATTCTATTTAACGCGGTTATGCCGTCTGCCTGAAACTGAACAAAAC
>Ga0194132_10011884_pt1 | contig 11030 bp, 9 predicted proteins | sample TA2KigOf80mmetaG_FD_148612 | JGI IMG/M metagenome (GOLD analysis project Ga0194132, IMG submission 148612) | Freshwater microbial communities from Lake Tanganyika, Tanzania - TA2015054 Kigoma Offshore 80m | ecosystem: Environmental > Aquatic > Freshwater > Lake | place: Tanzania: Lake Tanganyika... | reverse complement strand
GATGCCGCTCGATGAAGGCGATGATTTTCATCTCCGCGCCACACTGGGGACAGCGAATTGGGTCCGACGCGTACACCTGTTTGATCAGCGCCGCCCAGCCTTTGCGAGCCTCCCGCGCCGAGGGGGACGTTTTCGTAGGAGTGCATGGTTAATTTACTTTAGTCACAGATTGGACACTGATTAATTTCGGCTGGGTGCTCGCCCAACTTGAGTCTTTATCGGTGTTCAATCGGTGTTTCATCAGTGGTCGAAATTATTCCGCCTTCGGGTTATCGCCTTCCGTGCTCACCGTCTCTGCGCTGCCTTCCACCGCCGCCTTGGCTGTGTGCCACGAAAGGCTGGCGCACTTCACGCGCGCCGGGAACTTGTGCACGCCCGCGAACGCCGCGAGCTTGCCCATGCTGTCGTCCGCGTGGCCGGTGGTGACCATGGCATGCACCTTGCCGAAGAGCGCCTCCACGTCCGCGGGCGTCTTGACCTTGATGATGCCGGTGAGCAGCGAGGCCGAGGCTTTCGAGATGGCGCAACCGGAGCCTTGGAAGGTCGCCTCTTTTACCACGTCGCCCTCCATGAGCAGATAAACGGTGTAATTGTCGCCGCAGAGCGGGTTGCGCCCGTGCCCGATAGGGTTGGCGCCGGGCAGCTCGCGGAAGTTCCGCGGGTTCTTCGCGTGCTCCAGGATGACTTCTTGGTAAAGGTCGTTGAGGTCGTCGTTCATGGCGTCTCGTGGCAGCGGTGGTGGTAAGCTTTCGCAGTAGATTCAATTCACGGCGCGTTCAACTTCTTCAGCACCGCATCCGTCCGTTCGTCAAAAATCTTCCGCCACTCGGGGGCCACGAGGCAGTCGCAGTCTTCCTGCGCGTAGCCCGTGTTCTTCCGCTGCGCCTCGGTCGGCAGGTAAAAGAGGTAGCCGTTGGTGTAGCCGGCGACGAAGGTGAACTTGCCCGCCGCGCGCTTCTTCACGGCGAGACCCAGTTCGACCGTCAGTTCGCCGGGGAATGTCACCATCACGAAGTCGCCCACGCGCAGGCCGGACATCTCCGTCTCCAGCGCTGCGTTCCCGGCGGCGATGGTTCTGGCCTGATGCATCTTGAGCAACGCGAGGTTCACCTGCAAATGCTGCAGCCGCTCCATCGCCTGGATGTTTTGCAGGTAGGCCTCAATGTTCGCGCGGTTCTCCGCGTCGAGCTTCGCCAAGGCGTCGCGGCCCTGCGACTGCTCGTGCAGGTAGCCGTGGTTGTGATAGCCGGGGAAATCCGGCGAGAGCTTGTGCTGGAGGAAGAGCGGGAGAAACGCCTTGAAGTTCAGGCTCGTGCCCTTAAACGACTTCAACAGCCGCGCCTGCTCCGCCTCAATCGCCGCGATGCGCTTCTCGTAATCCGCCGCGCGCGGCAGCGACACCGCCTCGCGCACGACCCGCAGCGGCGCGGCCTCGGCAGTCTTGATGCCACGCGCCGCCCGCAGTGCGCTCAAGCCGAGCAAATTCCCGTAAGCCTCCGCGTCGTGCGGATGGCTCGTGGCCTTGTAGAGCGACGGGTTGATGTCACCCGCGCAACCCTGCACGAAGAACGCCATCACGCCCTCGCCGAAATTCTCCTCGATGACCTTGGATGCGAAGCCGGGAAAATCCGCCGTGTTCCCGCCCGCGGGCACGCCGTGAATGGGATGGCAGGCGAAGTTGTAGACCAGCGCGAAAGGCCGGCCGTCCATGCGGTCGAGGCGCAGCAGGCCGATTTCCGCATCCACGGGGCCGACGCTGGCCACGTCCTCGTCGCGCGGCGTTGCATAAGCGCGACGAAGGTCCACCTCGCTGCCGTCCTTCAGCTTGAGGCGGCGGTTCTCCATGATGCGGTCCTCGCGCCCGCGCCCCGCGCCGGCCCGCACCGGCACGAGATTTTTCACCGCCTCCTTCACCGCCTGCACCGTGAGCGCGTCCGTGTCGCGGCGCACGATACTGTGGCAATGGCTCGCGTTGACCAGCACGCTCGCAGGTGGGATGCCCAGTTCGCGCTCCAACGCGGCACGGACGTTGCCAAGATAATCGTTTCCGATGCGCCCGATGCCGCCGATCGCCACCGCGTCCACCGTGACGAGCACGACGGTGGTGGGGCCGTCCTTGAGCACGAGCGCCTTCGCGTAGGAAGGGTCATTCACCGGCCCCGCCGCGCGGTCCGTGATGTCCACCTTCGCGGCGCCGGCGAGGAGTTGGGCGGCGTTGCTTACGGTTCCCATGCTCGATGTGAGCAAGGCAGCGAGTGCGATGCAGGTAGCCCTCATGCTGTTGTCACTTTTTCTCAATCAACTCTTCCAGCCGCCCCCAAAGCACCTGTTCCAGATGCTCGCGCACCGGCTCGACGGTGATGCGGTTCACGATTTCGCTGGCGAAGGCGTGCGTGAGCAGACGGCGGGCGTCCACCTCGCCGAGGCCGCGCGTGCGGCAGTAAAAGAGCGCGTCGTCATTCATCTGGCCCACGGTCGCGCCGTGCGTGCACTTCACGTCGTCGGCCAGGATTTCGAGCTGCGGCTTGGCGTTGACCGTCGCGGTGTCGGTGAGCAGGAGGTTGCGGCTGGTTTGCTTCGCGTCGGTCTTCTGCGCGTCCTTGCGGACGAAGATTTTGCCGTTGAACACGCCGCGCGAGCTGCCGCCGAGGATGCCGTGGTAAAACTCATGGCTGCCGCAGTGCGGCTGGGCGTGGTCGGCGACGGTGTGGTGGTCCACGAGCTGTTTGCCGCCCACGGCGTAGAGGCCGTTCATCACGCAATCCACGCCCTGGCCGGTCATGACGAGGTTGATGTTGTGCCGCGCCAGCCGCGCGCCGGTGCTGATGCTATGGGAAAGGAACCGACTATCACGCGCGAGCGTGGCCTGAATGGTGGCGATGTGAAAGGCCTCGAGATTTTCCTCCTGAAACTTCGCGTGCTCGACGTGCGCGCCTTCGCCGACAGAGACCTCCGTGATGGCGTTCGTGAAGTGCGCCGCGCCGCCGAGGCTAACGTAGTGCTCGACGACTTTCGCCGAACTGTTCGCGCCCGCGACGATGAGGTTGCGCGGCTGCGCGGTGTTCGCCGCATCGCCGGGGGCGCTGACGAAGAGCAAGTGAATCGGCTCGGCTGCGACGGCGTTCGGCGCGAGCGAGATGAATGCGCCGTCGGCGATGAACGCGGTGTTCAACGCGGAGAAGCCGCTGGCGTCGAGGCCTGCGTGGTGGGCGAGCTGGGCTTGGACTTGCTGGTCACCGGTCGCAAGCGCGGCGGCGAGATTGGTGATGGTCACGCCCTTCTGCGGCGCGGGCAGCACCGAGAGCGTGGACGCGAAGTGGCCGTTCACGAAGACGAGACGCGGGCCGGTCCACCCGGGGAAGGCGAAGGGCGCGAGTTGCTTCGCGGTCACGCCAGCGTCGGTGCCGGCGGCGGGCTTGAAGGCGAGCTTCGTGACGGGCGCGACGTTGCAGTAAATCCAGTCTTCGAGCTTCGGGGTGGGGAAGCCTAGTTCCGTGAAGTGCGTCACGCCGTTGCGCCGGAGCGTGCGGAGCCACTCCGGGCCGGGCGCGGAGTTGGCGAACGCCTCGGCCGCGGCGAGGTGAGTCGCCACGTCGCCGGCAGGTTTTAGTTTCGTCGTGGTCATCGTGCGCTTCGTTACTTGCCATTCTTGCCGATGAGCCAGTCGTAGCCTTTTTCCTCCAACTCCAGCGCGAGGTCTTTGCCGCCGGACTTAATGAGGCGGCCATCGAAGAGCACGTGCACGAAGTCGGGCACGATGTAGTTGAGCAGGCGCTGGTAGTGCGTGATGACGATGGTGGCGTTGTCGGGGCGCTTCAGCTTGTTCACGCCCTCGGCCACGATGCGCAACGCGTCAATGTCCAGGCCGGAATCGGTCTCGTCGAGGATGGCGAGTTTCGGGTCGAGCACGGCCATCTGGAAGATTTCGTTGCGCTTCTTTTCGCCGCCGGAGAAGCCTTCATTGACGGAGCGCTTGAGCATGCCCTCGGGGAGTTCGAGCAGCTTCATCTTCTCCTTCACGATGGCGAGGAAGTCCACGGCGTCCACCTCCTCCTGACCGCGATGCTTGCGCTGCTCGTTGTAGGCGGCGCGGAGGAAGTAAGTGTTGTTCACGCCGGGAATCTCGACGGGATACTGGAAGGCGAGGAACAGCCCCTCGCGCGCGCGATCCTCGGGCGGCAGCTCAATCAAGTCCTTGCCGGCGTAGGTCACGGAGCCGCCGGTGACGTCGTAGCCTTTGCGGCCGGCGAGGACGTAGCCCAGCGTGCTCTTGCCGGAGCCGTTGGGGCCCATGATGGCGTGGACTTCGCCGGGGCGGACGGAGAGGTTGATGCCCTTGAGGATTTGCTTGCCGTTGATGCCGCCGGAGAGGTTTTTGATTTCGATTAATGGTTTGCTCATTTAAAAAGATATTTTCAGCCACGGATTGAACACGGAACAAACACGGATGAAGACAAGGGAAAGCGGTCGATGCCGCTCTTCTCGAATTCCGTGTCTAATCTGTGTTTCATCCGTGGCTAAAGAATCGGTGGTTAAAATACCCGGCGCTGAAATTCGACTTTGGTGCGGCCGAAGTTGATGAGGAGGCCGACTTTGATGCCAGTGGCTTTGAGTTCGTTCAGCAACTGAGGCTCGTCTTCCGAGTTGTATTCCTTGGCAGTTTTCAACTCGACGATGATCACCTCATTCACGAACAGGTCAGCGCGGAACTCGCCGACAACCACGCCCTTGTAGAGCACTTTGATGGGCGCTTCGATTTCAGCCTTGAGGCCTTGACGCTGAAGCTCCGCCTGCATCGCACGCTGATAAACCGATTCAAGGAAGCCATACCCCAGCACGCGATAAACTTCATAGGCTGCGCCAATGATTTTCTCGGTCACGTCCGCATGGAGCAGTTCCGTCTTCATCCGTGTTTCTTCCGTGTTCAATCCGTGGCTAAAACTTATCCCACACTTCCGTCGAGGCTCACGCCCAGCAGCTTCTGCGCTTCGACGGCGAATTCCATCGGCAGCTCGCGGAAGACTTCCTTGCAGAAGCCGTTCACAATCATGTTCACGGCGTCCTGCGTCTCGAGGCCGCGCTGGTTCAGGTAGAAAATCTGGTCCTCGCCAATCTTCGACGTGCTGGCTTCGTGCTCGACCTGCGCGGTCGGGTTTTGCACGTCAATGTAGGGGAAGGTGTGCGCGCCGCATCGGTCGCCAAGCAGCAGCGAGTCGCACTGCGAGAAGTTCCGGGCGTTGGCCGCGCCCTTCATGATTTTTACCTGGCCGCGATAGCTGTTCTGGCCGCGCCCCGCACTTATGCCCTTGCTCACGATGGTGCTGCGGGTGTTCTTGCCGATGTGAATCATCTTCGTGCCGGTGTCGGCCTGCTGGAGGTTGTTCGTCAGTGCGACGGAGTAAAACTCGCCCTGTGAGTTGTCGCCCTGCAACACGCAGCTCGGATACTTCCACGTGATGGCGGAGCCGGTCTCGACTTGCGTCCAGGAAATCTTCGAGTTCGCGCCTTTGCAGAGGCCGCGCTTGGTGACGAAGTTGAAGATGCCGCCCTTGCCTTCCTTGTCGCCGGGATACCAGTTCTGAACGGTGCTGTATTTGATTTGCGCGTTGTCCATCGCGACCAGTTCGACGACGGCGGCGTGAAGCTGGTTTTCGTCACGCATCGGCGCGGTGCAGCCTTCGAGGTAGCTCACGTAAGCGCCCTCGTCCGCGACGATGAGCGTGCGCTCGAACTGGCCGGTGTTCGCGGCCTCGATGCGGAAGTAAGTGGACAGCTCCATGGGGCAGCGCACGCCCTTGGGGATGTAGCAGAAGGAACCGTCGGTGAAGACGGCGGAGTTCAGCGCGGCGTAGAAGTTGTCGGTGTGCGGCACGACGGAGCCGAGATATTTCTGCACGAGGGCGGGATGTTCCTTCACCGCCTCGGAGAACGAGCAGAAGATGATGCCCTGCTTGGCGAGTTCGCCCTTGAAGGTCGTCGCGACGGACACGCTGTCCACCACGGCGTCCACGGCCACGCCGGTGAGGCGCTTCTGTTCGTTGAGCGAGATGCCGAGCTTGTCGAAGGTCTTGCGCAACTCGGGGTCCACCTCGTCGAGCGAGTTGAGCGCCTTCTTTTGCTTCGGCGCGGAGTAGTAGCTGATGGCTTGGTAATCCGGCTGCGCGTAGGTGACATTCGGCCACTTTGGCTCGGTCATCGTCTGCCAATGGCGGAAGGCCTTGAGCCGCCACTCAGTGAGCCACACCGGCTCGTGCTTCTTGGCCGAGATGAAGCGGATGACGTCCTCGCTCAAGCCCGGCGGGACGGTGTCGGACTCGATGTTGGTGACGAAGCCGTATTTGTAGTCGGAGGCGACGAACTCTTCGATGGTGTTAAGGGATTCGCTCATGGGAGAGGGGGTGAAACGGATTTCACGGATTTACACGGATGGGCAATTTCTTGAGAAAGCCCCATTCTGAATCCGTGCCAATCGGTGCAATCCGTGTCTTCATTTTGCCTTGGCCGCGCACTCGGGGCAGAGGCCGTGGAGGTTGGTTTCGATGTTCTTCAAGCGGAAGCCGCGCGGGAGCTTGATGTCGGCCTCCTCGGGCAAGATGGTCTGGAGGATGTCGTGAACGCTGCCGCACACGTCGCAGTAAAAGTGCGAGTGGTCCTGCATATTCGGGCAGTAGCGCGTCGCGCCGCGGTCGAGGGTCACCTGGCGGACCATGCCGCACTGCACGAGGGCATCGAGGCAGTTGTAAACCGTCGCCATCGAGATTTCCGGCATCTTCGCCTTGGCGCGCATGAAGACCATGTCGGCAGTGGGGTGGTCCATTTTCTCGCGGAGCACCTCATGCACCTTTTGGCGCTGAGGCGTCACGCGCAGCCCGCTGTTCGCGAGGCGCTCGTCAAGGTTGATGGTGGAGGGAGATCTAGATGCAACTGCACTCATGAACTGAAACTTAAGGCGTAAACCACAGCAGTCAAGATTTAGAATTGTTCTAAATTGAACTGAATCCTGTGGCTGCTTTGACACCGGCGGAATGAGTCGCTTACCATCGCCCCATGACGTCACAGAACACACTTCTCGCCGCTCTCCTCTGTCTTGCAATGACGACGACGATTGGGTGCCGCCGTCGCGCCAAACCAACCGACCCTCAACCTTCTGCGGCTCCGACCGAATCCAGTGCCACACCCCCAAACTCAGCTTCGCCATCGCCGTCGCCACATACATCCTCGGCCAGCCAATCAGCGCCTGTCCTAAAGGGAATGGATTTGAATTCAGACAACCCCGTCGCGAAAGCCCTCAGGAGCAACGACCCTCAAGCTCACTTGAGGGTGCTGAACGAACTGGTGATGGTGTGGGATCAATCTCAAGGAAAGCCGATCACCAGCCCGGAGGACTTTGTGAAGGGTGGATTGCTTTCTCGACTTCCCAACCCGCCTCCAGGGATGCGTTTTACCTACAACGCCAGCCGTCGCCAAATTGAGATCACGCCGGCGCGCTGAAAGGATGCCTTGGATCCGACGGCAGCCGGAATCCGCTAAGGATCGGAGCCGGTATCCCACATGGCCCGCGGATCGAGGCGATTGATCTTCACGCCGGTGACCGGGTCTTGGAAGCCCATCTTGCTCACCGGCATCAACTCCGCATGTGCGTCAGTGAAGACGGCGTTGGCTTTGCCGTTCCAGCGGTTGATGATGCGTGCCGGATCCACGCTCTCCCACCAGATCGTGTTGCCAGGTGTGCGCCAGAGATAACGGCCCGCCTTCGGATTGATCGCCTTCCACTCGTCAGGTTTGACTGCAGGGCTATAGGCTTGTTGAACCGTCGCCGCATCCCCGAAAATGATGGTTTCGCTCGGGCTGAGGATCTTCGCCTCCCGCACGCAGTTCCCGTTCACGGGAATATAAAGTCCCAAGTCGGGGTGGTTCATGCCGATCCCCAGCTTATTGCCCGGCGTGAGAGGTGGGGTTCGGCCGTCACCGGCGGTGATCCCGGGAGTTTCAAAGAGCTTGTAGGACTTCACGTAGGGAAAGATGAAATCTGTCCAATATGCTCTGCCTTGAGGCACGGCGTTGGTCGGCATCACTGGGTCGTGGCTGACTTGGACACCGTCCATTTGCAGCGGCGTGATACGGCCGTCCTGGTCGTCGAGATACAACTTCGAGCCGAATGCGAGCTGGCGGGAGTTGTTCATCATCTTGGTTGACTGCGCTTTGAGCTTTGCCTTGGACAAAGCCGGCAGCAGCATCCCCGCGAGGATCGCGATGATGGCGATGACGACGAGCAGTTCGATGAGGGTGAACCCGGGGCGGCGATTTGAGGCGACGAGCTTCATAGCGACTGGCGTTGGTCAGTTTTCACTCTCGTATGACGCATTTGTCAACCATTGGCTTCGTTCTTCTTCGGGAATGAACTGGCTTCCCGCCCACGCTTGCCCGCACCTTCCGCCGTGCCCAAGTGGCTCAAGTTCATCGTCGGCCTGCTCCTGCTGCCACTGTGCGCGGGAGCGGTGCCGGCCCTGCTCCGGGTGGTCGGCGAGAGCGGGCGAGCCACGGAGGTTTGGGTGCCAATCGGAGCAGGAGCGGCGTGCTGGCTGATTGTTTTTGCGCTGTTGCCCAAGCCGATGTGGATTTACGTGGTCGGGCATGAGCTGACGCATGTCGTTTGGTCGTGGCTCTTCGGTGGCAGCGTGAAGAAGTTCCGTGCGTCGGCCTCGGGTGGCGAGGTGGTGGTGACGAAGTCGAATTTCCTCGTCGCGCTCGCCCCGTATTTCTTCCCGCTCTACGCGGTGTTGGTGGTGCTGGTGTTTCTCGCCGGGCACCTAATCTGGGGCTGGGCGCGATGGACGCCATTCTTCCACCTGCTGCTAGGCGCGGCCTACGCCTTCCACGTCACGTTGACATGGGAGATTCTCAAGACGCGGCAATCGGACATCACCGGGCAAGGTTACCTCTTTTCCGGCGTCGTCATCTGGCTCGGCAACGTGCTTGTGCTGCTGGTAAGCATCCCGTTGCTGACCGGACAGGGGCGCTTGCTTACCGTGCTGGGCTGGTGGCTGGAGGCGACGGGGGCGCTGCTAAGGCGGCTGAGCTCGCTGTTGTGACCTAGAAGTGACAAATTGCATTACTCAACGTGCAAGGCGCGTGTTCTGTGGTTGAAAATTGAGCGTTGTACGTCGGAAGTTTCCCTAACTTTTTTTGGCGTTCACCCGTGAAAAATCTACTAACACCAACGAGACAGCCTGCTTAGAATTTGACTAAATGAAAAAAACCTTGAGGACGCTTCTGCTGCTCGCCCTTGCGAGTGCCGTTCTTACCGCCGCTTCTGCCGCGCCGGCCATCTTCGACCGAACCAATCTAGTCGCGTGGTGCATCGTGCCGTTCGATGCCAAGAAACGCGGCCCCGCCGAGCGCGCGGAGATGGCGGCGAAACTGGGCTTCAAACACATCGCCTACGACTGGCGGCAGGAACACGTCGCAGAGTTCGAGACGGAGATTTTGGAATACCGGAAGCATGGCCTTAACTACTTCGCGTTCTGGGCCATGCACGACGAGGCCTTCAAGCAATTCGCCAGGCACAGCCTCCGCCCGCAAATCTGGATGACCGTACCGAGTCCCGCCGGCGCGACGCCCGCTGAGCGCGTCGAGAGGGCAGCGGCGCAACTGCTTCCGGCGGTCCAGCGGGCGGGGAAAGCGGGCAGCCAGTTCGGCCTCTACAACCACGGCGGCTGGGGCGGCGAACCGGAGAACATGGTCGCCATCTGCGAGTTGCTCCGCACCAAGCACGGCGCGACCAACGTCGGGATTGTCTACAACCAGCACCACGGCCATGACCATGTGGACCGGTTCGCCATGGCGCTCGCTGCGATGAGGCCGCACTTGCTCTGCCTAAACCTTAACGGCATGACCCGCGAAGGCGACAAGCGCGGGCAGAAGATTCTCCCGCTCGGCTCGGGCGAACTGGATTTGCCGCTCCTGAAAGTCATCGCGGCCTCCGGTTATCGCGGTCCCATCGGCATCATCGGCCACACGCAGGACGACGTGGAGCAGCGCCTCCGCGACAATCTCGACGGCCTCGATTGGCTCCTCCCGCAACTCGACGGCAAACCCGCCGGGCCGAAGCCGCAGTATCGCACTGTTGCCCTTGCCGACGGCTTGCAATTACCGCCGGTTTTAGCCAGCACGCCAAAGCAGCCACGAGCCGCCGGCACAAACCAATCAGCTCCCCCATCCCTCTCCAAAGATTTTGGTCGCGCACTCGCCTACAGTTTGGTCGAGGCAGGTAAGCCGGCTTACCGAGAACTACCCATCACCGTTGAATTGCGCGCGCAGTTAAACTCAAAGCACGGCTTTAATATCCTTATTGCATCCGACCCGAAGGCTTCCGCTCAACATTGGGAACTTTACAGCTACACAAAGAGCGGGGTGTTCAGCCTCTACCTGCCGGGCCGTGGTGGAGAATTCAAATCATCCGTGAACATCTGCGACGGCCAATGGCACGCGCTCGCCGCAATCATCGAGCCGGCGCGCGTTCGCTTGTTCGTAGACGGCAAGCAAGTGCTTGACGCTCCAGCCAAGCCCCTCACCGGCACACCGCAGCCCGGAGGCATCGCGTTTGGTCAACTCGTGGAGGGTGGCCTTGGCTGCGACGGTTCACTTGACGACATCCGCATCTCAAAGGGTGTGCGTGAAATCACCGGCGTCCCCAGCAATCCACTTAAATCGGACGGGCAGACCATCGGACTGTGGAACTTCGATGACACAAAGCCTGCGACTCCCGGCAAGGCTAGCCTACCGAGCGGTGAAAAGCATGTCGTGTCGGTCGCAATCCTCGACGCGCAGCAACGGATTCCTGCCAAGAAGGCAGAGCTTCGCTACTCCAAGCTCGCCACGCGCGAGGCCACCGAACAAGCCACTGCGGCCGCGACGCTCAAAGAGCTTCCCGCCGCGCGACTGGCGAGCATTCACGCCCTTGCCGCCGCGCCCACGCTCAAGCCCGACGGTTCCGCTGACGTGACCGGCGCTAAGTCCATTTCTCTGCC
>Ga0194132_10011882_pt1 | contig 11033 bp, 12 predicted proteins | sample TA2KigOf80mmetaG_FD_148612 | JGI IMG/M metagenome (GOLD analysis project Ga0194132, IMG submission 148612) | Freshwater microbial communities from Lake Tanganyika, Tanzania - TA2015054 Kigoma Offshore 80m | ecosystem: Environmental > Aquatic > Freshwater > Lake | place: Tanzania: Lake... | reverse complement strand
TTCCACGCCCTTCATCCCTCCGCCCTCTGCCAAAACCGCAAAGAGCTATCTGCTGCCGGATTTTTACTCCGGCGCAACCGGACAATCCGGCCGCTTCAGTGAGGGATTTTTGCTCCGGCGCTTACAATCACGACCGATGCGAAGCACGCCGTCGCGAGCACGCCGGCAATCACCGAGGTCTGGAGCAGCACGTCGCCGCCGAGCGTGGTGAAGGCCGCGAGCGCGCCGACGGTGGTGACCCAGCCCTTGGGGTTGACCAGGGTGAACAGCATGCCGCCGACGAAGCCGACCGGCCGCGTGCGCGCGGCGTCGCTGCGCGCCGCATCGGCATTGGCGATGCGCCAGCCGAGGTAGATGAGATAGGCGGCACCGCCATATTTCAGCAGCGCATGCAGGCGCGGCGCGGCATGAAAAAGGCCGGCGAGGCCGAAGCCGGCCGCCACGACCATCGCGCCGAAGCCCAATGTGATGCCGAGCATCTGCGGCACCGTGCGGCGGAAGCCGAAATTGACCGCCGAGGCCGTGACCAGCACGACGTTCGGCCCCGGCGTCAGGCACATGGTCAACGCGAACAGCACCAGCGGCCCCAGCAGAAACCCTTCGCCCATCTAGCGCAATCTCCCTGCCGATTCCTCTCGACCTGTGGCAGGGTGCACGCCGCCTGCTTAGCGGCAACTACCTCCGAGGTCATCATGACGAGCGAGCCGACATTCGCGGCCCGGCTGCGGTGGTGGCGCTTGAAGCGTGGCTGCTCGCAACTTGCGCTCGCCGGGCGCGCCGGCGTGTCGCAGCGCCATCTGAGCTTCCTCGAGCTCGGCCGCGCCCAGCCGAGCCGCGAGATGGTCGGCCGTCTGGCGGCGGCGCTCGACATCCCGCTGCGCCAGCACAATGCGCTGCTGCTCGCCGCCGGCTTCGCGCCGGAATGGCGCCAGCGCGATCTAGCCGCGCCGGATCTCGCCGGCGTGGCGAGCGCCATCGACTACATGCTGGCGCAACAAGAGCCCTACCCGGCCGTCGTGGTCGACCGGCATTGGAACCTGCTGAAGGCCAATGCCGGCGCGGCGCGCCTCGTCGAATTCCTGGTCGGCCCGATCGCGCCGGGCACGGCGATCAACCTCGCCGATGCGCTGGTCGCGCCGGACGTGCTCAGGCCCTATCTGACCAACTGGTCGGAGGTCGTGCGCCACTTCATCCGCAGCGTCGAGGCCGACGCTGCGGTCGACGGATTGCCCGAGACAATGGCGCTGCTCGACCGGCTGATGGAATACAAGGGCGTGCGCGCCGCGCTCGGCATTGCGCCGGCCAAGACCGACAGCAGCCCGGTGCTCGCCATGCATTTCCGCAAGAACGACACGGGCCTCAGCCTGTTCACGACGATCGCAACATTGGGCACGCCGCAGGACGTGACGCTCCAGGAGCTGCGCATCGAGTGCTTCTTCCCGATGGACGAGGCGACGGCCAAGCTGCTGCGCGGCTGGGCGATGGCGCCCAAATTCTCCGGGCGGCGGAAATCAGCAAGATAGTCGGGAAGGAAAATGGGGCGAGTGACCGGGATCGAACCGGCGACATCCAGAACCACAATCTGGCGCTCTAACCAACTGAGCTACACCCGCCACCGCGGCTGTGGTGTAATCCCTCCCCCGCCAAGACGTCAAGCAGGCCGTCAAGTCCAACCGCCGTCGCGGTTTTTTCATCTGGGAGCACGTCACGTCGATGTCCAATCTGCAGGTTGCCGCCGGCCTCGCCCGGCTCGGCACGGAAACCGCCTTCGAGGTTCTGGCGCGCGCCAAGGCGCTCGAAGCGCAGGGCAAGTCGATCATCAATCTCGGCATCGGCCAGCCCGATTTCCGCACGCCCGACCACATCGTGGAGGCCGCCATCAAGGCGCTGCGCGACGGGCACCACGGCTACACGCCGGCCAACGGCATCCCCGAGCTCAGGCGCGCGGTCGCGGCCGATCTGGCCAAGCGCCACAAGCTCGAGGTCGATCCCGACCTGATCATGATCATGCCGGGCGGCAAGCCGACCATGTTCTTCTGTGTGCTGATCTTCGGCGAGGCCGGCGCCGAGATCATGTACCCGAACCCGGGCTTCCCGATCTACGAGAGCGTGATCAAGTACACGGGCGCCACGCCGGTGCCGATCGCGCTCAAGGAGGAGAACGGCTTCGCCTTCTCCGCCGAGGAGGTGCTGGCCAAGATCACCCCGCGCACGCGCCTGATCATCATCAACAGCCCGGCCAATCCGACCGGCGGCGCCGTGCCGCGCGCGGAATGCGACAAGCTCGCCCGGGGCCTCGAGCGCCATCCGCATGTGGCGCTGATGAGCGACGAGATCTACAGCCAGATGCTCTACGACGGCCGCGAGCATGTCTGCATGCTGAGCTATCCGGAGATCCGCGACCGCGTGATCCTGCTCGACGGCTGGTCGAAGACCTACGCCATGACCGGCTGGCGCCTCGGCTACAGCATCTGGCCGAAATCGATCTTCGGCCATGCCGAGCGCCTCGCGGTCAACAACCATTCCTGCGTCAATGCCGCGACTCAGTGGGCCGGCATCGCGGCGCTCACGGGCCCGCAGGACAAGGTGCGCGAGATGGTCGCCGCTTTCGACCAGCGCCGGCGCGTCATCGTCTCCGAGCTCAACCAGATCCAGGGCTTCCGCTGCGTCGAGCCGGGCGGCGCCTTCTACGCCTTCCCCAACATCGCCGGCACGGGGCTCACGAGCCGCGACCTGCAGAAGAAGCTGCTCGACGAGGCCGGCGTCGCCGTCATCTCCGGCACCAGCTTCGGCGCCCATGGCGACGGCTATCTGCGCTTCTCCTACGCCAACAGCATCGACAACATCCGCGAGGCGGTCAGGCGCATCAAAGCCTGCTTGAGCTGACACCGGGTTCGGCGTTAATCGGTGTTTGACCCCGATGAATGCGCACTGCCTGTGAATGAAATTTAGGCAGGCATGAACCGGCAGGGGTGCCGGTATGCCGCGAATTCTGGCTATTTATTGGGCAGTTGACGCGGATTTGGGCGCTGGATGGGCCATGTCCATGACCCTGACCGCCCGCTTCCGGCGCTTTTCGGCCATTTCCCGCGGCGACCGCCCGGCCCGGGGCTTGGCACGACCCATGCTATTGGATGGCTAGACGCAGGCCTTTGGGGGCCTGCGCCAGCAATCCTGTCGGCAGGTGGAGCACCCATGAAGAAGGTCGAGGCGATCATCAAGCCGTTCAAGCTCGACGAGGTGAAGGAAGCGCTCCACGAGGTGGGCATTCAGGGCATCACGGTGACCGAAGCCAAGGGCTTCGGCCGCCAGAAGGGCCACACCGAGCTCTATCGCGGCGCCGAGTACGTCGTCGATTTCCTGCCCAAGGTGAAGATCGAGGTGGTGATGGAAGACGGCATGGTCGACCGCGCCATCGAGGCGATCCAGCAGGCGGCCCACACGGGCCGCATCGGCGACGGCAAGATCTTCGTCTCCGACATCGCCGAGGCGATCCGCATCCGCACCGGCGAGCGCGGCTCCGACGCGATCTAGCTCATAGGTTCAGCACCCCGCCGGCGAGGCCTGGCCAACAGACCCGCCGCGGACGATTCCAAGGCCCCATACGGAACAACGAACAGGAAATCACGCCATGTCCGATCCGAAAGACATCAAGAAAATTCACGATCTCCTCAAGGAGCACGACGCCAAATACGTCGATCTGCGCTTCACCGATCCGCGCGGCAAGTGGCAGCATCTGACGCAGCACGTCTCGACGATGGACGAGGCCGCGTTCACCGACGGCATCATGTTCGACGGCTCGTCGATCGCGGGCTGGAAGGCGATCAACGAATCCGACATGACGCTGATGCCGGACGCCAAGACCGCGGTCATGGACCCGTTCGCCGCGCAGCCGACGATGATCATCGTGTGCGACGTGCTCGAACCGTCGACCGGCCAGGCCTATTCGCGCGACCCGCGCTCGACCGCCAAGCGCGCCGAGGCCTATCTCCAGCAGACCGGCATCGGCGACACCGCCTTTTTCGGACCGGAAGCCGAGTTCTTCGTGTTCGACGACGTACGCTTCAAGGTGGCGATGAACAAGGTCGCGCACGAGATCGACAGCGACGAAGGCCCCTACGTGACCGACAAGGTCTATGAGGGCGGCAATCACGGCCACCGGCCGCCGATCAAGGGCGGCTACTTCCCGGTGCCGCCGGTCGACGCCTACCAGGACATGCGTTCGGAGATGCTGGGCACCATCGAAAAGATGGGCGTCGAGGTCGAGAAGCATCACCACGAGGTGGCGCCCAGCCAGCACGAGCTCGGCATCAAGTTCTCGACCCTGGTCAAGTGCGCCGACAACATGCAGATCTACAAATACTGCGTGACCATGGTGGCGCATGCCTATGGCAAGACCGCGACCTTCATGCCGAAGCCGATCAAGGGCGACAACGGCTCGGGCATGCACACGCACCAGTCGATCTGGAAGGGCAAGAAGCCGCTTTTCGCCGGCAACGGCTATGCCGACCTGTCGGAGATGGCGCTCTACTACATCGGCGGCATCATCAAGCACGCCAAGGCGCTCAACGCCTTCACCAACCCGGGCACCAACAGCTACAAGCGACTGATCCCCGGCTTCGAGGCGCCCGTCCTGCTCGCCTACTCGGCGCGCAACCGCTCGGCCTCGTGCCGCATCCCGTTCGTGTCGAGCCCGAAGGGCAAGCGGGTCGAGGTGCGCTTCCCGGATCCGACGGCCAATCCATACCTCGCCTACGCGGCGATGCTGATGGCCGGCCTCGACGGCATCCAGAACAAGATCCATCCGGGCGACCCGATCGACAAGAACCTCTACGACCTGCCGCCCGAGGAGCTGAAGAAGGTGCCGACCGTGTGCGGCAGCCTGCGCGAGGCGCTCCAGAGCCTCGAGGCCGACCACGCCTTCCTCAAGAAGGGCGACGTGTTCACCGACGACCAGATCGCCGCCTACATGGAGCTCAAGTGGGAGGAATGCTACAAGTTCGAGCACACGCCGCATCCGATCGAGTTCGAGATGTACTACAGCGCGTAACCGACGCTCGACCGTCCTCGCTGCGAAGGGCCGCCCACCTGGCGGCCCTTCTTTTTTGCGGCAGCTCAAGGAGAAGTCGACGCATTGCATGACAATATGATTCGACGCTAAGCTAGCAGTTGCAATTCCGGCTTGGATGGGGAGCCCGAACCTGATGCTCAGTTCGCTTCGTCAGCCGACCGTCGCTCTCTCTCTCTCTCCTGCTTCTGGCAGCCTGCGCCACGCAGCCCGTCGCGTCGGTGGCTAAGCTCGAGCGCACGACGCCGACGCGCGGCGTGCCCATTCTCCTGATGCCGATCGATCTCGAGTTGAGCGAATTCACTGCGGGCGGCGTCAACGAGCCGCGCGCGGACTGGACCCGGACGGCGGACGAGCTGGTCGGCCCGGCTCTTCAGAAGCATCTCGATGCGCGCTCGGTCCGGCTGGTCGGCTATCCGCGCGGCAGCGACGGCATCGCCGCGCTCACGCCGGAAGACCGCCAGATCGACAAGCTGCATGCGGCCGTCGGCATGACGATCCTGCAGCACGCATTCAACGAGATGAACAAGCTGCCGACCAAGGGCGACCGTCTGGATTGGACGCTCGGCAACAGCACGCGCTCGTTGCAGCAGCGCTTCAATGCCGACTATGCGCTGTTCGTCTTCGTGCGCGACAGCTATGCGACGGCGGGACGTGTCGCGGTCATCCTGGTCGGCGCCGTGCTCGGCGTCGGCATCCAGGGCGGCTCGCAGATCGGCTTCGCCTCTCTCGTCGATCTGCGCACCGGCGACATCGTCTGGTTCAACCGGCTCGCGCGCGGCACGGGCGACCTGCGCACCGCAGCGGCAGCACAGGAGACAGTCGAGCAACTTCTCGCCAACTTCCCGCAATAGGCGCCGCCATGCCGACCCGGCGCCATGTGCTCGGAGGTTTCTGCGCCGCCTGCGCGCTCGGCACTACCGCGCTGATCGACGGCACGTTGCCGTTCGGCACAGGCGGCGCACACGCCCAGAGCACGCGCATCGCACCCGGCTATCGGCCGGCCGAGGGCTCCGACGAGGCCGGTCTCTGGTACCAGACCGAACGCGCCGAACAGAACGTCAGGGCATCGCGCTTTCGCATTACACATCCCGAAGTCGCAGGCTACGTGACGGATCTCGTGTGCCGGCTGGCCGGCGACTACTGCCGCGACATCCGCGTCTACGTCATCCGCACGCCCTACTTCAACGCGCAGATGTCGCCCAACGGAATGATGCAGATCTGGTCGGGGCTGCTGCTGCGCGCGCGTAACGAGGCGCAACTTGCCGCGGTGGTCGGTCACGAGATCGGCCATTTCGTCTATGGCCACGGCATCGAGCGATGGCGCGACGCGCGAGACAAGGTCGATTTCGTCCAGGTGCTCAACCTGGGCCTGGCGCTGGCCGGTGTTGGCATCATCGGCGTGGCAACCAGCCTGATCGCCGCCGCCAGCATTGCCGGTTTCTCCCGCGACCAGGAGCGCGAGGCGGATACCTTCGGGCTGGAGCGCATGGCGCAGCTGGGCTATGACCCGATCCAGGCGTCGGAGGTGTGGGCGCAGCTGATCAGGGAAGAGGACGCCGCCGAGAAGAAGACGAACCGCGAAGTCTTCTTCGCCTCGCACCCCGCCCCCGCCGAGCGCATGACGACGCTGCGCCAGATGGGCGAGCAGAAGCGGGGCGCCGGCAGCGCCGAACTACATCGGGACCGCTACGCCTCCCGCCTTGCCGCGGTGCGCGCCGACTTGTTCGCCGACGAGCTGCGCCTGCGGCAATACGGACGCACCCAAGCGCTCCTCGACCAACTTCTGCTCGATGGCCCGACTGGCGAGCTGCTTTTCCTCCGCGGCGAGGTGTTCCGCCTGCGCGGCAGCTACGGCGACGACGCACGCGCGCGAGATGCATTCGGATCGGCAATCGCCACCACGACGGCACCGCCGGAAGTTCATCGTTCTCTCGGCCTGGTGCAGTGGAAGGCCGGCGATCGCGCGGCGGCAAAGGCGGAATTCCTCCGCTATCTCGAGCGCAAGCCCAATGCAAACGACCGCGCCATGATTCAGTCCTATCTCGAGTTTCAGTGAACGAGCGAGGCAGCGAATGAACCGTGTCATCACCCAAGCTCTTGCCGCTGGCGCGTTGCTCGCGCTGGCCGCCTGCTCGCAGAACCAGCTCGTCGAAGCCAAGCGCATCACGGTCGGCGGCGCGGTCTCGATCGACCCGCAGATCACCTGGACCCGGCTTGCCAACCTTGACTACCTCGAGGGCAAGGGGGAGATGTGGACGGTCGATGGGCCGGGCCTGCACAGCCTGACCTTTTTCACAAGCATCGGCGACGGGCAGACGCTCTACAAGCCGCGTCCCAACGTCAATTTGCCGGCATTCAAGGGCGACATGACGCCGATCGATGTCATGGAGCTGGTCCAGGCAACCTATCAGCTCCAGGCCAATGCCCAGACCGACGGCCGCGACGTCAGGCCGGTCAAGATCGGCGGCCGCGACGGCTTCCGCTTCGATATGTCCGTCGTCGGCCGCGACGAGGTCGAACGCGAGGCGACCGCGCTCGGATGGATCAAGGACAAGAAGCTCAACCTGATCATCTACAGCGGCGCCAAGCTGCACTACTACCCGAAGTACCAACCGAGCGTCGAACGCATCTTCGCGTCGGTCAGTGGCAATTAGACGCTGTCGGCGATCGCTTGATCAGGTGACGATGAAATCCGAGTTCAGCTCGGCGAGGAAATTCAGGTGCCGGCGCGGCCAGCGCGTTGGCGCGCGCGGCATGACCGCGTGCAGCGACTGCGCCGAGTTGACGAAGAAGACCAGGCTGTTCGGCCGATAGGGCAAGGTCGCGACCAGCTCGACCTGATCGTCGCCGGCGCCGATGTCCTGGCTGAAGGTTTCACCCGGCTTGAAGCGGTAGACCGCGAGATCGCCGCCCTCGGTGTCGTCCTCGTCGTAGCGCAGGTAGAGCAGGCCGCTGAACAGGCGGCGGCGCTTGTCGATGTGCACGCCGCGCACGCGCGACGGCCTGGGCGACGGCGGGTTGAAGCCGAGCTGGCAGTCGATCAGCACGTCGGCCGGGCCGCCGCCCGTGCGCCGCGACACGCTGGCCTCGGCCAGGTCCTTGCCCAGCACGCGCTCGATACCGGGATGCAGGCGCCTTATGTCGTCGCCGAACAGCTCGATGACGCCGCGGTAGAATGCGGCACTCTGGTGATGCTCGACGAAGGCGCGGACCGGGGACGACGCAGGCAGCGCCGAGGTGATCGCGTGGCCGGCCAGATGCATGACCGGTGCGAGCCCGCCGGGCGAACGCGCCACCACGTCCTCGTAGCGCGGCAGCTCGGCGACCAGCGCGCGATAGTCCGCTTCGGGCAGGCAGGGCACGCGATGGACATGGGGAAAGGGCTCGCGCCTGATGTCGGCCGCCGTCAGCCCGTCGAGTACGCCCGATGCCATGCTCCCGACCCGTCGCCCCGGATGATGAGCCTCTCCTTGCGAATGAACGAGGTCTGCGCCGTGCCGTCAAGCGTGCGCCGTCGGCAACCCTCGATACCGCGCCTCGATACCGCGCCTCGATACCGCGCCTCGATACCGCGACGGAGTTCAGGTCCGGGCGGCTGGGCGCGGCGGACCGAGGTGACGCGCCAGGAAATCCCTGACCAGCTCGCGTGAGCGGGCCGTCGCCGGCGCGCTGTACATCATGAGCTCGTTGGATGCCGTGCCACTGCGTCGGCCGCTGGCTTGCACATCGTCCCAGGAATGATGGGCGCCGGCCAGAACATGGACAGCGATCCGTCCCGCCACCTCGCGACAAGGTCCGATATGCGGCTCGTCGAGCTCACCCGCAATCTGCATCAAGGGCGTCGCCGGCGTCGGATGCCGACGGAGATCGTGGCAACGGCCATAGATGCCGATTGCGGCGGCGAAATTGCGGCCAGGTCGCGGAGGCAGATGAATGAGAAAGCTGTTGATCACGTTGGTGCCAAGAGAATAGCCGATGACCGCGACGCGATCGGCCGCCACATCGGGTCTCGTCGCCAGATGGTCGAGCGCACCGAAGGCATCTCGCGTGATCTCGCGATAGGCGTTCGTCATCGGCGGTTGCTGCGGGTGCAGGGCGTTTGGGCAGGCCCCCAAGCCTCGCGATCCGAAGCTGTCGACCGTCAGGGTCACGTATCCCAGGCTCGCGAGATAGCGCGGCCAATCCTGGCTGACATGCGGCCGGACGCCGCCGCAGGTGTGAAGCAGGACCACGGCCGGAAAGGGTCCGGCGCCCTCGGGCCTGGCCAGCAGGCCGCGGATCTGGCGCGGCGGCTCGACGGCGCCGGGCACAACCGCATTGGTGAAGCTGACCGGCTCGCCGACGCGTGACACCGCGTAACGCGGCTCGGCTGCTGCGGTGACGGTCGGAGCCTCGTCCGATGTCGTTTGACAGGCGCCAGCCAGCACGAGGCCGGCCACTGCCGAGGCAGCAAGGCACCGGCGGCGAGCCCGTCCATCAAGCCATGGTGCATCGTGCGATGACGTCATGAGAACCTCGTTCGCCGAATTTCGCGACCAGCCTAGCATCCCAGCGAGCACCCCCGAACATCCTCGCCGCTTGCTCCGGTGGACGATAGGGGCTAAGCGAAGGCGATTGACGGCGGCAGAACCGGAACGACGCCCATGGACGTGCTTCTCATCGGCCTCGGCGGCATCGGGCGCGTCGTGGTGAGGCATCTTGGCCAAGCCGACGCCGCCCAACGCGTGCGCTGGGTGCTGGTGCGACAAGCGCGATGCGACGCGGTTGCTGCCGAGCTTGGCAGCGAGATTCGCGTCATTTCGGGCATCGACGAGTTGGGCGATGCGGACCGGCCCGACCTTGCCGTCGAATGCGCGGGGCACGGCGCGGTGGCGGACTATGGTCCTGCGCTGCTCGAGCGCGGCATCGACCTGCTCGTCATCTCGGTCGGCGCGTTGACCGATGCCGCCTTGCATGACCGGCTGATCGACAATGCGCGACGCGGCGGCGCGCGTCTTCTGCTTCCGGCTGGCGCCATCGCCGGCATCGACGCAATCGCGGCGGCGCGGCGTGCCGGACTGACCCGCGTCACCTACGTCTCGCGCAAGCCGCCCAAGGCCTGGAGGGGCACGGCGGCCGAGGCAGTCACCGATCTCGGCACCATCGACAAGGCGACAGTCCTGTTCGAAGGCCCCGCGGGCGAAGCGGCACGGCGCTATCCGCAGAATGCCAATGTCGCCGCCACGGTGGCTCTGGCCGGCCTCGGCCTCGAGCGCACCGCGGCACGCCTGATCGCCGATCCGGCGGCGCCCGGCAATGTCCACGAGGTGGAAGCTGAGGGCGCTTTCGGCCAGCTGTCGATCCGGCTCATGGGCAAGCCGCTGCCCGACAACCCCAAGACATCCACCTTGACCGCCTACAGCGTGCTGCGTGCGATCGAAAACCGCGTCGCCACGGTCGAGATCTAGTCGTCCATGCGTGGCCTGAGCCGGATCGGGCATGGCGCGATCCTGATTTTCGCTCTCGCTGCCTGCACCAGCGATCCAGCTACCAGTCGCGCGCGCATCGTCGCGCTCTACTACGCCGCCGGCGTCGCGACCTATTGCAGCGGTCTGACCGAGCAGGCGGTCGCAGGGCTGCAGCGCGCGGTCGAGCTCGAACGCGTTGCGTCGCCGCTCGACGAGACGGAGATGATCGCGGCGCGCAACCGAGGCTACGTCGCCGCCGACTACGAATGGAGCAACCGGGGCCTCGGCGGCTTCCGGCGCTGGTGCCTCTCCGAAGGAGCCGCTTCGATCCGGTGGCTCGAAGGCCTGGTCGACACGCCTGACGCGCCGCTGCCGCCCGCCATTCGCCAGCCCGCCACAAGCTACCGGCCATATGAGCAAACCCGCGCCGGCAACGACGGATAGAGGAACGGCGCATACCTTTGCACTTTCCAAGTATGCAAAAATCTATTGCTATCTCATAGTTCATGTAGTAA
>Ga0194132_10011880_pt1 | contig 11036 bp, 21 predicted proteins | sample TA2KigOf80mmetaG_FD_148612 | JGI IMG/M metagenome (GOLD analysis project Ga0194132, IMG submission 148612) | Freshwater microbial communities from Lake Tanganyika, Tanzania - TA2015054 Kigoma Offshore 80m | ecosystem: Environmental > Aquatic > Freshwater > Lake | place: Tanzania: Lake... | reverse complement strand
GATAGAGATCAGCTTCAAGACCTTTTTCAGCGTACTGACGCATGTATTCATCACGTTGCAAGATGTTTTCTCCGGGCTTTTGATTGAGATCGAACATGCTTTGCATTGGATGCCTTGAATTCTTTATTGATATAATATTCAATCAACTGATGTTGCATCAAGGGCAACAGTTCACCATTTTCTGCGGCGATGAATCTTACCGGACAACGACCCCAGGTGTTATTTTTTTGAAACTGAGCAAACCAAAGACGATGATTTTTATTTCCTGCATCAAATAAAACCCAAGGTCTACTCCAATAGTTTAATCTGCTCATTGCAAGAGATTCCTTCTGGCATTGCCGTTACGGTTTGTCAATGGTACAACAGTCGACTGCTGGTTTATGGTGGGCCCGGTTGGAATTGAACCAACACTCCCGGCATTATGAGTACCACGCTTTACCTTTAAGCTACAGGCCCATGGATGTAGCATAGCAAATTCGATATAAGCTGTCAATAATTAATCCAAGAGGATCATATAGGCTCTGGGGTTCTTACTACTAAACCAATCCAGTCCTTTACGGACTTCTTTATAGTCACCCGCAACCTCACAGCCCTTGATATAGTCGTAGACTGCAACTTCTTCCGGATCCAGCAAGGCAGTTTTGCCAGTGAAAGGATTTGCGACTTCAACGGGCATCGTGTCCAAAATTTGAATGCCTGGAAAAATATCAAAGATAGTTTGCATTTAAGTGGTCCTTGTTAAATGGTTACCATGCTCCTGGCCAAGCGTAGTATCGGGACAAAGTTTTCCTCGGCCAATTGTAAGGAGGTTCCTTAGAGCGAAGTGCTTCTAATTCTTGCCTTGTAAAGCCTGACAATTTGATACTGCCTACACTAACTGGACGTCCGCGTCGGGTTGTAAATCCATATTCCCATATACACTCAATTATTTTTCGGCGGTTTGTAAGTTTGATTCCGGATGCTATGTCATAGAAGCCACGGGTATTCTTTGTTGCAAAAACCCTACGCACAGGCAAAAAATAATGTAACACACCTTGTCCTGAATCTTCAATACAAAACTCTAGTCCCAATCGGTATTCTTTACCACACCAAGCCAAATACTCCTTGCGCCATGCAGAAGGAACCATTTCTTGTTCAATATTGTTCTGTATTTGTTTGGCCAAGAACTGTACTTTATGGGCATCCAACATCAGATATGCGCAATTGTGACGGCGCCCTAAATCAAGCAGGTAAGCCAAATTGCTGGCAGCATCGGCATCAGCTTTGGCACCAATGGTGAATACCACCATGCGATCTGCGTCACGGCTGTGAGATTGATTTGGCCAATATCCATAGTTGTCGAATCCCAGTTTGCCTTTTGGACCTAAACGTTCTTGTGCCGCCAACACCGTATGTATGTTTTGGTACAACAACATCAGTAGATCCTTGGAATTTCTTAGTTTTTAGTCAGTGGTGTCAGCAATTGTTACTGGCCAATGGCCTTTGCTGTTTTTCTTTCACGAACATCAGTATTGAAGTTAGGACGGTGGGTACGAATCAATTGGCGTTCAATCCTATGCGCGGCAGTCTTGCCACGCACCACGTCAATTATACCATACTCAAAATTCTCACAGCCACGTTGACGCAAGGCTTTGTACAGTGCCCAGGATTTGTTTTCTGAGCGACTACGATAGATGTGTTTGTTGATGCGAACTTTGAGGCTTTTGAGCACAGTGCTTTGGGTTTTGGCGGTGACCCCAATGTAAGCGTCTGGGCCCGAACGTATTACATAGATAATGTGCAAGCGATCTGCACGTTTTTTACGGGTAGCTGGTTTAGCGTCCATAAAATATTATAAGAGAAATTGAGTTTTTGGTCAACCTGGACTAGGGCTATTGGTAAGTGCTCACTAACCCAACGTTTTGTCAGGTTTTTTACAGCTTCTAACACTATAACATAAATGGCGTTTCTAGTCAACCTCTTTATATTCATAAAACCCGTACCAACAAGAAACTAACTGTACTGCTTGAGAAAGGCCTTTAAATCGCCATATAATGTGGCCAGCATGGCTTCGCGGCTGCTGAACAATATTAATTTCTTGTGTTTGATATCAAGAAAATAAGGCCATTGCAATTTGCGATCCAACTGCAGCAATAGGTCTTTGGTAATTAATGGTTTGTTGCCTGTTAGATCTATGCTCCAACTTTCTAGATCCAGTGTTTGCAACACGGTGTAACCAATGGCTGTGAGCCGCAGACCACCAGTGGGTCTAATATTCACATACCATGATCTAAGCACCTGTTCAAGATCGTGGTCACGATCCAGCAGGTTAAGCAGTCGTTTTGTGAGCTGGCGCTTATTGTTGGGCATCGGGATAGATTTTGTCTCCCGATTTGAGCAACATCACAGAAAACTTGTCTGTCTTGAACTGTTGATTTAATTTCTTGGCCAAATTAATGGCATGCCCAGGATTGCTAAATGATACCTTTTTGTACTTGGGTCCTGGATACTGCACCAAGAAATTAGAGATTTTGAGATTGATAGGAGCATTGTCAAAAAAAACTGCCCAAATGCCCTGCGAAGCCAGTACCTGCTCGGTTTTGTAAGTGGTTTTGTTGGTAAGTTCTACTAAAACTCGGGGATTGGGTCTGCTCATGATAATCTCTCACAATTATTTATGATAATGTAAGTAGATTAAAACGAGCCTCCACGCATTTCTATTGTGATCACTTCGGGTTGAGGTTGGGGTTGTGTGCGTAATTGTTCCAATTCCAACAGCAATCTGGTAACTTCGGTATGCAGCATTTTTGCATCTTGTATGGAGCAATTGAAATCTTTGGCTCCTCTCAGTTCAAAATGCTGCAAGCGATCCACAAACTTTTTGATGTAAAGATTGCTCATTACTGGAATTTGAGTGCATCTGCAGTGTGTGCTGGTCCGCGATAAGAGTAGCGTTGTAACAAGATCAATTTGGGACAGAAACACTGTTCCCAACGACCATTAACTTCAATTTCATAGTATCCGGCAGCAAACCAAGATTTAGATTTCATTCTTTTGGTGAAAATGGGCAGCCTACGTTGGACATCGTAAATGGCATTGTATGGCACACAGCCAGTGTCAAATCCGTTTACTGAATGTTCACGTGGGGCTTTTTTCTTGGCATGCGGCGCTTCAAAAATGATCCGAGTTTGGTTCTTTAAGGTTTTTATTGTTTTGAATTCTTGCTGATCATTGTACATGCGCACAGTGAATCCTGTGCTGCTGGCCTCAACCATACCGATTTTTTCATCGTTTTCTTTGAGTATCCAGTATTTGTTTGCAATGACAGGTTTTGCTAGGATCATGTGTGCAATGCTCCTTGATATGTTTTATTTAACCACCGTCCAAACTGCTCAGCATGTTCACTGGCACGGTTCAATTGATATTTACCGCAGAATTTCATAAAGTGACTGCCAACTTGCCCCACGTCTTTATGACTGATTTGTGCGTGGATAGCAATATCCACGGCCTGTTTCACTGTATCTGGTTGGGCAGTGAGATCGATCAGGCTGCGATTGCGATTGTAATCATCCAGCACACGATGCTCTATGCCGTTGTGATCAACCCATCTTTGCAGCATGAGGTTGTTCCAAGCATAGCCCTTGTTGCCGCGATCAGCAAACGCTTCATTGAGACCCACTTTGTTTTTCGTTCCTTTGGTACGCACCCCGGGATACGCTGAGAACACATTATCACTGATATCACCACGCATGCATTTTTCAAACAACAACCATTCAGGATTTGGAACAGTTTTGGGTTCTTTGGTTTTTTTATCTATAATTCGTTGACCTTTGGCATCAAAAACGCCTTTGACAGTGAGTAGTTCGTCTGTGATGCCGTTGTATTGCTGGACATTTTCGTTCAACAGTTGTACAAAATCTGTGTCACTGGATACAATGTAGTGTTGATCTGTGGGATGCAAGGCGATCCATCTAGCAATGATATCATCTGCTTCGGCATTGGGTTCGCGGATCACAGAGCAATTGGTGCGCACATTGAGATAGTCTTTGAACGCATCAAAGGTTTCCCAGAACATGCGATCTTCATCCTTTTCTTTTTCAGTCAACGCTGCACGAGCCTCGTCACGATTTTTTTTGTAGGGTTGATAGTGATCCTTGCGCCACGAACGTCCTTCCAAACAGAACACCACATGGTCAGCTTGGAATTTATTGAATACTTTGTTTACAGCACTTAGCGTGATGTGCAGAGCATAGCCAACTTTTTCCCAGGGATCTGTTGCGCGGAAAGCCACATGCCGAGCACGGAAAAACATATTGGCAGTATCAATCAACAGATATTTCATATCTAATAAATTTTATTGTCAATACAGTATTGTAACATAAACTTCGCCCAAAATCTATGGGCATCCTTGCCGAAATGCCATGAATGCGGCGCCACTGTGTCAAAACCGTTGCGTATCAGCACATTGTGATAGGTTTGGTCTATATCATATGGACCAATATAGCTGTGGCCCCAATCTTGGCGTTTTTTAATTGTACTTCCAAAATAATTGTTGCCATTGAAAAACACATGACGTATCTGTTGTTGTTTGAGTTCTTGATGCATCTGCCAAATACGTTTGTGAGCCTGTTGTTCTTTATCCGCGAGATCCAAATTGGCCACATAATGCCGATAGCGTTCGGCCAATTCTGGCGGGACAGAATCTAATCCCGAGCCGTTGACTTGATACAAGATGTTGTTGTGCAACCACTCCTCACGTTCCCAGGTGCTCCATTGTATGATTACCACAGTACGGTACCAATCTTGTTTGCGCGATGCCAGCCATGCGCGTGTGGTACGCAATATACGATCATTGCTGGCAGCAGATTCAGCATCACAAATAAAAATTGCTTTCAGTGTGTCTGCCAACTGACGCCCCCAGCTGGCGTTGAGATTATCTGGGTGTGGTAAACGTCCAAGATGTACTAGCCCACCGTCATCTTCGGCAAATGCATGAGCATTAACAGCCTCGGCTGCCGCTGTGTGGCTATCACCATTTACATATAAAATTGTCATTTTTGACCTTGGATGTCAGTGGTCAAAATGTTATTTTGGAAGACTAGGCTTCTCAGATTCAGCCACACGTTTTCGCAAGCTTGAGCTGGAAAAACTGTGATCTCGACCATTAAACACTATCTTGATTCCACGCTTTTCACATTCATTTTGACCGGAAAAATAAGTGCTTTGATATTCCACTCCCAGTATGCGCACATCAATAGGCAGGATCAACAATAAGTCAACGAGATCTTGTTCGGTAGAATAGACTACTACTTCGTCTACGTATCTACAAGCAGCCAACTGTATTTGGCGTTCTATTATGCTTTGTACAGGTTTGTTTTTTGTGTCAGGACGATCGATGGTAGGGTCTGTCTGTAGACCACAAATGAGATAATCACAGTGATTCTTGGCTTCGGCCAGCATGGCAATATGCCCGGCATGAAGTAAATCAAAGGAGCTAAAAACAATACCTATGGTTCTACCCTCGGATTTCAGACGTTTAATTTCATTAAAAATGTTCATCTAGCGGTTCTCAATATGCAGTGTAATTGAAGTCATTGGTTACACATCAGCGGTCTTGTATATGTCGCTGTATATCTTTAATTTACTAATTTTTGCCTGTCGAGCAATCTCTACTGCCTTGGGATCGATTAGATTATTGTCTACCATGAGATTGACCATGCACAAAAAATCTCCAACTTCGGTTTCCAGTTTCTGTCTATGTCTCATGCCATCTTTGTGAATATTGTCTATACCAAAACGAAACACTTTGGCAATCTCTTGTATAACTTCTGCAGCTTCTTCCTGTGTGATTACCAAGATTTCTCGCTGTAGTTCAGTGATCACGACACTTCTCTCCTGCCATCACCTATATCCTTGCTTTGTGTATATCTGCTAGAATTGTTTATGGCCTGGTCTTGTTCGTAAGTCTCTAGCACCACGTTCCTGCATACGTTTTGAAACCACTGATCCACTATGTCGGTGTCAGTTTTGCCTTGATAACCTGCTCTAATCAAGTTGGCTATAAACTTGTCATTCCAGTCAAATTCAAATGCACCAGAGTTGATGTCATTGGGATCCACATCCATGCTAAGGATCGCGATGTAAGGTTCACCACGTTCGGTAGCCAATTCCCTGGGAGACTTTTTTGCTTTTTTTTGTTCGTCTTTTGTCTTTTCTATATTTTGGGCAACATTTTCTTTAGGCGCAGACGTTTTACTGATTTTTTTAGGTCTTTTGAACAGATCAAGTATTCCCATTTTCGTTCCTTTTTAATGCTATCAGTATCTGTAATTTATCATAAACATCTCTTAGCGTGGGATCTTTTTGTATGATATTTAGATCTTGGATCCAACCGGTTTTAGAGGCCCAACCATTTTCTCCACCATTGTTGCGATAAACAGCATCAGCTTCGATGAGATAACCTGTGTAGTGTAAAACAGGACCGCTGATATTATTGCCGTCCAGCAAAGCCAAAGTTTCAGCTATGGGGCGCAGTTTTTGTTTGTACTCATCTGAATATTCAGCGGTACCGATTCGCCAACCACCTGCGGGTTCTTTAATTTCGTATACCATCTTTGCACTATGGTTTGATGGTTCCACAACTATTTTGGTCATTCTATTATATTTCCTTTATCGTCCACTTCACACCAGGTATAATCGCCTAACCATTTGACCTTGGCTATGTATTGATAGTGGTTAGGCGCACTATTGCACCAGTCTGCGGGTCCCAAATGCGTGAGTATGATCCTGTTATGTATGGTATCTTGTGCCAACCAATAAGGTTGTCCATGATATGTCTGGAATTGATAGTAAGCGTTGTGTACCATGTCAGTTATGTCTAGGCGCCGTTTGATGCTAGCAGCCTGCCGTTGCAACACAACCACTAGTTCTAGTATCCTGTCATATTCTTGTTGTGCATGCATCCTGGCCACATTGACCATGATATCTTTTTGTTTTTCAATTGGGATAAGGTCAAAGTTCGGTCCGCTTGTTTCTGTGGGGTAAGGAGTGACGTTTTTATTAAAGAACTCTATTACCACATTACCTGTGGAGATATCAAAACTGTTTATACCTTTGGCACGGTTATTTTCCAATTATGTGCCCCACCGGTTGCGCCAAATATCGACCTGCAGTCGTGGACTGTAACGCCAGCCGCGATCCATGGCCATCTTGGCCACTTGTTGTGTATTCAAATTGTACACCTGTGCTACGCCACCCACAGGCATGAGATAAACAGGGCCACCAAAACCAGCTGTTCTAAAATCTGTAACAGCACGTTCGGCATCAATTACATCTTCTTTGGTTGCCACCACAAACTTGAGATAGGTCATACCTATCATTTCATAGCTCTTGACAATTTTGGGGTTAATCGCCAACTCCCATTTTTCACCAGAGCAAGGCAATTTAGGACTGACAGAAAATGTCAAGCGATCATAATCTCTACCATGTCGGGTGAACTCTTCAAAAAGATAATCACGTACCTGAGGGAAAATTTCTTGGCTGCCATTGGTTTCAAATGTAATGTCCCGCAGACCCGAACGTCTACAGATTTCAATTAAATCTGGGTACAGTTGTTGATATCCCAACAAAGGTTCACCACCAGTGATTACTAGATGCACAGTGTCAACAATGCCTTGATCCCATTGACGGTTGGGTATGAGATCGTGCATTTTTTCTGCTATGATGTTTACCGGGTCTTGGGCAGTGAAACGCTTGAACTCGGGATAAATCGAAGCATAGGTATCACAACCTGTAGTTACCAAGGGCAAATCTTCAAACTTTTTATAGTTGTCAATGTTGGCTATTATTTCTATTACTTCAGGATTGTGCCCTCTAATTTCTTCGTCACGCGAGCGCCCAAACTTTTTACAACGAAAATTACATCCGTATGTGCGAAAGAACACACTAGGCACGCCAGCCCATCTGCCCTCGCCTTGTATGCTGTAAAATATTTCTGTATAGGTAATCTTTTTCATCAATGATTACGCTTTCCATCAAACACACAGTTAAACACTAGATTCATGTCCCCGTCATTGATAACACGGTGGAATGCCCCGTCGGGAATCAACACAATGTCTCCGGCACTGACTGCAAATGGTTCATCGGTTTCTTCACCCACTATCATTTTGCCCCAACCTTGTACGAAAAAATACACTTCTTCTTGTCCAGCGTGTCGATGCCCGCGTGTTTGCTGATTGCGATACAGTTTGGTTGAGCTCAACACAAGATTATTTAGATCTCGATTGTCCTTGAGCAAATAAACTTCGGTATCTTTAACTATCTCACCACCGATATCATGATTGTGATACTTTTTCACTGTTGCTCCTTAATGAAGACCTGGCATTAGTGGATCTTCAAAGTCAAATTGGTCAGCAAACTTATCTTCATCAAACCATATGCTGAATTCCTCCCGAAAATCTTCGTTTTCTTTTAACCAATGAAGCACTGATTGTTGTTCATACTTGTTTAGATCACGATAAAGATCTCTAAAGTGTCCTGCTTGTTCTGTACTGGCTTTGTCTCTAATTTCTTCTGCTTCTTCATCGGCGCCCTCGTGCTCAACTTCTTCGGCCTGCATCCAGGTATTATAGGCCAAGTTAAAGGCTTTTTTGTTGAGACTCTGCGTTAGATTATAGGTTTCATTATAAGTCAACATGGTATTTGCTATTATGGGTGCTGTGTTCCGGGAGCCCACCTACACCACCACTCTTCCCAGGGAAAGATTATCCAATGTGGATCATTGTGTTTGTTTACTATCTCAGCACTGTAGTCCACAGACAACTCTGCGCCACTGGTTTCGTTGTCAATGAGTGTGGCAATGCGCACATTGTTACCCCATATTGATGCCCATTCAGGATCATTGGGATTACATGAGCGTTGCCAGTCTTGGCGGATCCAGTTGATAGTATTACCCGAATCATTTATGTCATCCACTATCAAAATTTGTTTACGCAAAGCCGGATTACTTACACCAGGCAAATCGTCAGTTCTGTGATATCCATAGGCTTCTTCGGCCATCCAAAGATTGCTTTCACAACCGTAGGACGCACCATCACGCAATCTAACACTCAAGGTGTGCATGTCACAGTTTAGATATTGACTCAACAAATTAGCCGGTATCAAACCACCTCGGGTGATTCCTACGATGTAATCTGGTGTCCATTTATCGATCCACATCTGTCTTACCAGTTCCTGCACCTGACGCTGTACATCATTCCAATTCAAGTAAACTCTTTTCATTTACATTCCATATTTTTCTAATGATTTGTTTAAACCTAACAATGGGAGATTCAATAAATTCAATCTAGTTGAATCACCGGTATAACTCATACCGTTTTGTTCAAAAACTTGTATCCACTTGGAGTCTTGTCTGTGTATCTTACAGTATAGACGAAGTATGTCGGAAAATCTTGTTTTTTGGTTATATACCGCATTGATATCTCTAAACCCACAGGCCCCGGTCATGACATGTTGGACAATTTGAGTCAAATCCATCACGCTGATCATATCAAACCAACGATCTTTGTCTATAAAGAAAGGCGTTTGATTTTTGATGCAGGTTGCTAATTTTTTGATTGGTCTCATGCTGTCCTCACTGGGATCAAAGCAGCCAAATATGCGTAAAATAAAACACTTGGCATGTGTGCTAGACAAACGGGAAATTAAATTTTTACTGTGTCCGTAGCTGTGTTCTGGAACAGTGTTCCAAATATCTGATTCCTGAGCATGATCAACTGCACGATCTATTCCAAACTCAGCACCGGTGCCGAAGGTTATGATACCATTTTTTACACTATCAAGGTTGGTGTAAAGATTGATAAACATGGAAATATTGTGAGCAAAAATATTTGAATCTGTGCTACGCAATGAATTCCGTCCGGTTACAGCACAGTTGATGATCCAATCAAATTTGTGATTGTCTAGAAATTTTCGAACAACAGTGGCATTTCTAAGATCAAGATTCTGCTTGTTAGCTGCCACTATTTCGTGATCATGCAAATATTTGGTAAAACATTTGCCTAAAAATCCCGAACTTCCGGTTATCAATATTTTCAACGCACTCTCTTGTAATTTACAAATCTATTGCCATCGGCAAATTCTTGGTCTGATACATACGGCATCTGATCATTGATGGCGCGCCCCATTTCAAGTTTGGGTTCAATGGTACATCCAGGATCAATGTCAATCTCAATAATTCTGCGACCCGGTCGCAGTAGATTTGGTGTGACCTGTTTCAACAACCCAATTCGAACATAATCAAAATCAAATGCTTCAGCGATTTTTTTAAAATTCGGACGACCAGGTCCCAAGTCGGTGGCAGCATAACGTCCGTCCATGTAAGTGTCTTGAAACTGCTTGATCATGGCCATGCCTTGATTGTTGAATATAATGACCTTGATATCTAGGTCGTATTCTTTAATGGTTTGGAGTTCTTGTAGATTCATTTGAATACCGCTATCACCGTTGCAACATATTTGTTGACGATTGGGTTCCATTAGTGCTGCACCAATTGATGCAGGCAATGCATAGCCCATGGCATAATGTCCACTGGAGGTCATCAACAGTTGATCACTGTCTTTGTAAAATGATTGATATACCCAACAATGATTGGCACCTGCATCTGTGGTGATAATAGCATTTCGATCAGCAGCTTTTTGCAAATGCTCCACAACAAGATACGGACTCAAAGTACCATGATCTCGACTGTATCCACTGGTATCTTTGTTGAAGTATCGAGATTTAAGATCTTGGATGTAACTGGTCCATGACTGTGACACAGTAACCACACTCAAGTTATCCAAAAGTTGATCAAGATTTCTTAAATCAAATTTTGCACCTTGATAACGTTCGGGATCAAGTTTTTCTAGTTCAGCATCATCAATGTCCAACACTAATATTTTGGCATGAGGTGCAAAATTTGCAGGGTTGCCAGAACGCTGGCGATTGTCAAGTCTAGAACCAAGCACCAAGATATGACTGGCATTCTGCATGGCAAAGTTGCCTCCACGATTGCCATA
>Ga0194132_10011879_pt1 | contig 11037 bp, 9 predicted proteins | sample TA2KigOf80mmetaG_FD_148612 | JGI IMG/M metagenome (GOLD analysis project Ga0194132, IMG submission 148612) | Freshwater microbial communities from Lake Tanganyika, Tanzania - TA2015054 Kigoma Offshore 80m | ecosystem: Environmental > Aquatic > Freshwater > Lake | place: Tanzania: Lake Tanganyika... | reverse complement strand
TATATTTTAGTTAAAAAATCTGAATCAGAAGGTGAAGGATAAGAGAAATTTTTTTCATATTTATTTATATCATTCATAATTAAATAATATTAGATAATATTAATTTTTAACGAATAAAAAAAAAAATATAATAAATAAATCTTTAATATTTTAATGAATAATATTAGAAAATATAATACAGAATTTAGAAAAAAATTAATAAATAAAATAGAAAAACTAAATAATAACATGCATTATATTAATATTTATAATATAATAAATAAAAATATAGGTAATAATTTTTCAATTAATCGTAATGGAATATTTATAAATTTAAATTTAATTTCTGATGAGTGCATATATAATTTAATTGAATATTTAAATAATAATAATATAAATAATGAAAATGATGAATGTAGTAAAAATAATGATAGTGATAATATAAATTATAATAATTTTTTTATATCATCAATAGATAATAATAAAAAAAAGAAAAATTACAATAATAAAATAGATGATATAAATATAATATGTGATATGGGATATAAATTAAGTAATCAAGAAAAAAATATTTTAAAACGTTTGAAAAGTTAAAATTAATTAAACAATTAAATTAAATTGTTTAATTATTTGAAAAAATTCATCTTTAGGTAAAATTTTATTTAACATATTTAATATCCGAAAGTTATTACTTTTGGTTGCATTAAAGTTAGTATCAATAATATAAAAAAGTGTATGTTTATTAATTATTAATGTTTGTGAATCATCTCCTTCCAACATAAAATATATATCAATAGGAAGATTAAGTTTTAAGTTATAATGATACAAAGTTTTTTTTGTAATAGATTTAGAAATAGTATATATATTATTATTATTATTTTTAGTTAAATTTTTGATAACAATATAAATAGGAATAAATAATAATGTGTTATTACTTTTATCAAATTTAGAAAATACACCAATAATTTTTTTTTTTTTATTAAAAACAGGTGAACCTGATAAACTAGGTAGAATATCAATAATTTGATCAATTAATATTTCATTTTTAATTTTGCAAGCAATATATGGAAATTTAAATGGAATATTAATAAAAACAATATTATAAACAAGTAATTCAATATTATTAAAATATAATTGTGTGTTATTTTTAGGTAATGATATATTAATTTTATTATATATTGAAAAAAGGGATAAATTATATTCTAATATTAATATTTCACTCCAATAAGAGTTAATAATTACAGTTAATTCAATATCATTATGTAATATTTTTTTAATAGGTAAATTATGATGAATAGAAATTATATATTTAACATTATTATATTCCAATATAAATCCTTTAAGTTTAGAAATAAAACTGTAACCATTAAATTCCTGTGTAGTTAATTCTATATCTATAGTATCCATACTTATAAAATATTTAAATAATATAATTAATATTATAATTATTCAATTTTTTTTATATTACTAATTAAATATTTATAATGTTCATTTAATATAGGATAATCATTATCAAACCATATACTTTTATAATTATAATTATTAACAATATCATAATAAACATGTTTTAATATTTTATATTTTTTAAGTAAATTTGTTGAATAATAAAAATTAGGCATAATAAGAGAAAGATATTCTGTTTTAATTTCATTAATAAATGAAATTTCAATAATATCATCATTAACATCAAAAAATAAATAAAAAATTAAATATTCAGATATATTAACTAATGAAAAATTAGTAATTTTAATTGTTTTATCAATATTATAATAATCATTAATATAATAATACGGTACTAATGTTTTATTTTCATGATTATAAAATGAAATATTTGTGGGATTACCAAAAACAAAAGATTTTAATATATTTTCATAATTATTACTAAAATTAATATTTTCAAATCTATTAGTAAATTTATCATCTATCATAGTTAATAATAATTTTTTAATAACTTTATAATTGATCATATTATTATTACACCATTTAATAATTTCAGTTTCATTATTTTCTAAATTTGTTGTAATTTTTTTATAAATTTGAGTAGTTTTAAAAATTATCGGGTCTTTTAATAAATTATCTATTGTTAATTCATTATTATATTTTTTTTTAATTAATAAATTAATTAGGTCATTTTTATATTTTTTATTATCATTTTTTAAAAAATTATTAATTAGTTCATTAATTTCTTCTTTTAAATGAATATTTATATAATTATTATTTGTTTTAAAAACTAATAAATCATTAAATTTATAATATATTTGTTCAATAATATTATATAATAATAAAATTTCAGATTTGTAATTATTATATAATTGTTTAAATTGTTTATAAGATTGCATAAAACCAGAATCAGTGTTGATGATGCCAGCAACGCTATTTTTATCCATATTATTGATTAAAATAATTAAATAATATACAGAAAATAAACAATTTAATTTGTTTGCATGAATTAAAGTATAAATATCATTAGGTTTTAATTCTAATGGAAATTTTTTACTATATGTATAATATTTTTCACCTACTTCAGTTTTAACAAATATAGGAGCATTTAATTTTCTAAAGTTTTGAAAATTATAATCAATAACTAAATTATTATTAAATAAATAATTATGTAAAAATTTATAATGTAAATAGGGAATAGCACTAATATTATTTTTAATTTTTTTATTATCAAAATAAATTATTTCATTATAAATATTTCTAATAATATGTGATTCAAAATAATGTATTAAAAAAAATTCTCCTTTATTATCTTGTAAGTTAGAATTAATTTGCCCTGTATTTAATAAAGTATGATAGTTTTCAGAATCATTTAAATAATTAAAATATAAATTATTATTATTTTGTAAATTATGTAAATAATAATAATATTCATCAGTATTTTCATTTATATTATAATTAATTTTAAAAATATCATATAATTTAGATTTTATAAAATATAAATCATTAATTTTATTATCATTATTATTATCATTATTTTTATTAAAACGTACAGAATTTGGATTATATTCATACACAACTAATATATTATTTTTTTTATTGTTAATTATATTATAACCATTATAATTATGATATAAATTAATATAATGTGGTGCAAAATTTTCTTGTGTAATTTTATATTTAGATATAATATTTTTTCTTGAATTTAATGGATATAAATAAAAAATTTTACCATATCCAACACGACCAACACGGCCTTTTCTTTGTAATCTACTAGATTCAGTAATTTTTTCAATTGATAATGTATCTTTATCTAATAATGGATCATATTTTTTTACTTTACTATATCCATTATCAATTACATAAACAATAGATTGAAATGTTATAGATGCTTCAGCAATATTAGTAGCAACAATAACAATACGATTATATTCAAATGATTTTTCTTTATCTTCAAAATAAGTATCTTTCCATTTAATATGTACATTTTCTTTTTTTATTTTAATTTGTTTATATTGTGCATTTTTAATAATAGAAGTATAATTAGAATGTAACTGTGCATATAAAGGTAATGCTATAACATTATCAGGTAATTTTTTATTTAATTTTTCAACAATATTAAAAATTTCAGATTCTCCATTAGTAAAAACTAATATATCACCTTTATTTGTATTATTACAAATATTTTCAACTTTTTTAATACTTAAATTAATAATTTCATCTTGTTCATATTCTTTATCTTCATAATTTTCATCAATAATATATTGTGTAGTTTCACCAGGTGGAGAAATATGATATCTTCTATCCATAAATATTGGATTAAATAAATACTTATCATTTTTTAATATTGGTTCATTAAAACTTTTTTTTATAGGATATAATAATTTATCATTAATATTTTTATAATATTGTCTATAAATTAATTCATCACTATCCATAGTAGCAGATACAATAACTAATCTTATTTGATTATTAAAAGAACATGTTTGTCGTGCTAAAGATAAAATTAAATCCATATTAGGATTATGTTCATGTGCTTCATCAATAATTAAAATATCATATATATTTTCATTAATATAAGTATTATTATGTTTTTTTTTCATAATAATATTTTCTTTAATTTTTTCATATAATATACCATCAGTAACAATTTTTAATGATAAATGGTGTTTATCAAACTCAGTATAATGATTATTTTCTTGATGTTTATATTGAACATAATAATTATTATTTATTATATTTTTTTCATTAAAAAAAGGAAATCCTAATTGTTCTGTTATAGTTTTACTATTATCATTTGCAGGTATAATACGTGGAACAGTACATATTATTTTACCATTAGATTTATAATCTATAACTTTTAAAGCATATAATAATAATTTCGGTACTTGTGTAGATTTTCCTTGTCCAGTTGCACCTGTAATATATAAAACTTGATGAAAAATATAATGATGAAAAAAACTTATTTGTGAAATCCAATCCATAGCATAAAATAATAGCCATCTACTATCTTTTTTTAAATCAGTAAAAAAATTTGTTGTATGTTTATATTGTTCATTAGTTAAATAATAAAATGCTTTATTCCATTGCTTTTCATTTTTTTCTATTAAAGAGGATATTTCATTACTTCTAAATATTTTAAAAGAATTATCATCTTTAGGTAATTTAGATTTATCTGTAATATTAAGATTAACAGAGAAAAAATTTAAAGATCCAGAAGAAATTAATTCTTCAAAAATTAATGGAATAATTATTATTTTAAATGCTTCTAAAATTTCAGTTATTTTAGAATTATAATCATATTTAACATTTATATATTGTTTTTTCAAATTATTTTTAATATTTATAACATTTTCAATATTATATAAACAAGCAAAAAAATCACATTTTTTATTTACAGTTAATGATATAAAATTAGATTCTTTAAGTGTCCAATTGTCTAAATTATGGCTTAATATTTTAGCAATATTATATATATTTTTTAAGTTAAGTTTATTTTTAATTTTTTCATTATTAAATTTACTGGAAAAAACATTATAATAATATTTATTATTAAGTTTAAAGTTTTTAGTATTTTCATCATAATATGTTAAAAATTTATATAATACAGAATATTTAAATTGTAAAATAACATTTTTTAAATAATTCCATAAATAATTGATAAAATTATTATCAATAATATATTGTAATAAATTAATAATATCATCAATTGTAATATTATTAATTAAAATGGATATATTATTTGTATAATCATCAATTTGTGTATCATTAAAATTTTCATCATCAGATTTCCATTTTAAAATATCAATATAATTTTCACAAGCATTATTATTATTAATAAAAAATATCAATAAGTTTTTAATTATTTCAATATCAATTTTAAAATTTGTAAATTGTGTAATATTATTTTTAAAATTTGTAACAACATTATTTAACTTTTTTTCAATATTATCTTTTTCATTATCTGTTAAATATTCATAATAATTTACTGTTGAATTAATAATAAAATCAATATTAATCATTTTATTTAAACCTTGAATTAAATAAATTTGTATATCTTCTGTTTCATATGGAAATATTAACCATTTTATTTTTTTTAATTCTTGATAATATTTTATTCTAATAATATTATAAAAATCTCCAACCCATAAACCTTTATATTTTAATAAACAATTACCAAATACTTCTATTACATCAGAGAATTCATTTTTTGTTTTTACAATAGTTTCAATTTTCTTTAGAACATTTTCTGTTGCAATATAAAATGGAGATGAAATATAATTATCAAAATTAAAAGGTTCAATATTTATCCAATTAACATAACTTTTACCATTAATAATTTGTAATGTTTGTAATAATCCAATAAAGTTATGATATAATAATTCATATATCATTTTATTGTTATAAATTGAATTTTTAATATTATCATCATTTTTATTTAATAAACTAATTCCCATATTTCCAAATTTAAAATATTCATTAATGTTTTCAACATTTCTTTTAATATTTTTTAAATCCTCAATATTATCTGGTTTTTTACTGTATAATATATTACTCAAGTCAGTAATATTTTCTAATAAATTTTCTTTATCATCAATAAAAGGTAATAATAATAATATTGCACTTTTAACATCTCTATAATTATTTTGCCGCCATTGATTATAATACAATTCTATATTTTTAAAATTATATTTAAATGATATTAATTCAATAATATATATTGATAATATTGTTAAATATTTTTTATCTTTATTATTTAATTTTAAAAATAATAAATCAATAACATTTTGAATTTCTTTAGAAAAATTATTATTAACAAATTTTGACTTATTATTTAATAAATCAATTTTTTTTATAAATTCATTAAAATTGATATAATTATAATTCATTATTAATTTATAATATAAATTAATAATAAATTATTTAATTAATTGGTTTATATATCCATTCATTATCATAAATTAAAGTAATTTTACCTAAATTATAATTATTTAATATATCTTGTGATAAATTTAATTTTTTTATTTTATTTACTAATCTTAATACATTATTACATAATGTTCTATGTGTTACTAATAATATATTTATATTATTATTATAATTTTCTGATATTATTTGTTTTAATATTTTTTTTAATCTAAGTTTAACATCTTCTTCTGTTTCAGGATATTTAATATCTTGTAATTTTATTATACTTTTATACATACAGTTACCATTAAATATTTCTTGTAAATATTCTGGTAATTCAATATTTGCACCATTTTGTGTTATTACTTTTTCATGTTGTATTTCACCTAATCCATATTCAATATTAACTTTTAATTTAGATTCTTCACTATATGGATTTATTGTTTGTAATGTTCTAATATAAGGTGATGAATATATAATATTTATATTTTCTTTTTTTAAAAATGATATTAAATTTTTTGAATTTATTAAACCATTTTTTGTTAATGGTACAAAAAATGAACAATCACGTGGTCTTTCTTCATGACGTAATATATATATTTTCATATATATATATATTATATAATTTTATTATATAGTATCAAAAATATTTATAGTTTTTATTGTTGTGCACATTGTTGAGATGAATTAAAATGTGTATTAAAATTTTGTCTATTTTGATTTTCATCTGAATCTTCATCATTTGGAGTAGGTAGCTCTTCATTTTTAATATCTAATAACATTTTAATAATATGTTCAGATTCTTCATTAGAACAATTAAATAAATTTACTTTATTTGTGCATAATTTATTAATATTTAATTCATTTAATACTTCTGAATTATCAATAGCATATAATGGATTTTTTAATTGAGATTTTAAATTCATATCTTCAATATTAGGTAATGTAAATATAAACTTAATATATAAATCACCTTTTCTATTTGAATTAATAATTTTCATACCTTCATTTGGAATTTTACGAATGGTATTATAATCAGTTTTTCCAATGTATGAAATAATTAAATTTCTATTGTCCAAATGTGTAATTATTTTTGTAAATCCAAATAATGCTTGATATAATTTTAATTCTATTGTTATAAATAAATCACTTTTTATTCTTTTAAACATATTATCAGGTAATTCATTTATTACTAATATTAAATCTGTTTTCATATTTTTACAATGATGTCCTTTACCTTGTAAATGTATTTTATTACCTGTTGATAATCCCGCTTTTAATCCAACTTGAATTGTTTTATCTTTTAATATATTTCCTTTTCCATTACATTGTACACAACCATTATTATCACATGATGCTTTTCCTGTTCCATTACATGCATTACATGTTTGTGTTATTTGTTGTATCATATTACCAAGCCTAATTACTTGTACTTGCATTCCTCTACCATTACATTTACCACAAACTAATGGTTTACCATCTTTTGTACCTTCACCATTACAATGAGAACATAAACATTTATATTTATAACTAAAATTAATATTTTCTTCATTATATATTTGTTTTAATGTTACATTTATATTTTGAATTATATTTTTATTTTCTTTTTGTTCATTATTATTATTATTTCCAAATCCAAAATTACCATTAAACATGTTACTAAATGGATGACCTGGACCAAATGGATTACCATTAAACATATTTTCACCAATTTCAGCATTTCCATTAATACTTTCAATACCAAATCTATCATACATTTCTTTTTTATTTGAATCTAATAAAATTTCTTTAGCTTCTGATATCTCTTGAAATTTTAAACTTGCTTCTTCTTTATTTTCGGGGTTTTTATCTGGATGCCATTTTTTTGATAATTGATTATATGCTTTTCTAATTTGTTCTTCACTAGCATCATGTGAAATGCCTAATCTATCATATAAAATTGTGTCTTTTACCATTATTATATAATATATAATTTCATCTTTTATATATTTTTTTAATAAATGCATTTATTTGATGAATTATTAAATGTATGATTTGGTGGACATGTTTCATAACATGTATTATTATTACATGTTTCAACAAATGGTTTATATGTTACAATAAAACTATTCAAATAACTATTAGGAGTTCCTGATAAAATGATATTTGAACATACTGTACCACATTCACGTGGTATACTACTCATTTGACGACCATCAACTTTAATAGTCATTCCACCATAATTTTTAAAACAATTATTACATTCTATTAATTGTTTGAATGATTCCGGTACTGGTTTACTTGTTTCTATAACTTTAGACAATACATCAGAATATAAGGATGATGATGTAGGTGGTAATGTAATACCATTTTTTTTTAAACTAATACAATTATTTGTATCTAATAAATCATTAAAAGAACATGAATTATATGGTTTTCTAGTTGAAATATTATAACTACATTTATTAACTGGAATAATGGGTTTGGAAGTGGCAGTATTACAATAATCTGTTTCTACATAATTATCAGCATATGGACAAGCTTGTCCATTACTATTTTTTTGTTGTGTAATTTTATATACTCTAGTTGAAATATTTTTATCACCTGCATTATAATTATCAGAACATTTATGATAATTATCATTATAACTATTACATTTAGGTGCCCATGTAGACCATTCCCCAACACAATGAACAGGTGGTATAGTTGTAGTAGGTGGAATAGTAGGACCTATAATAGGTTGATCAGCAGCGGCTTGATTTTGGATTTTTAATATAATATCTTGTAAAACTTTAGGATTATAATAAAAATATACACCAAAACCGATTATTATTAATAATAATAATGTATTCATAATTATATATAATTATATATAATTAATTAGAAATTTAAATTATATTGTTTTAATTTCATAATCCATATCATGGCAAATAAATTTATTATTAATATATTTAAATAAAAATTTTCTGGTAATAATTACATTGTTATTTAATTTAAATCTAACACTACAAGTATTATCATCATTTTTTTTAATTTTTAAAATAGAATTAATATAATGATCATTATATGTGCCCCATTTTTTATTATAAAAATCTTTAATATTATTATGTATATCAATAGATTCACAATCTAATAAAGTGTTAAATGGCAAATTGGTTAAATTAGAAATAAAAGGGAAAATAGTTAAATGTGGAATATTATTTATTGTTGTATTTTTTTTTGTAAAAAAATAAATAATAATAAAAATAATAACAATAATTATAATAATAATAATAATAAATAATAATATTAATAATACATGTTCATTATCCATATATATATTATATAAAATATTTAAATATTCCAATTATATTTACCCATTTTAAGATTACAATTAGGACAAATTGGTTTTAAATTATCTAAAATAGTTAATCCACCATTAAATTCAGAAATAATATGTCCACAATGAAAACCATTTTTACCATTATGAATAATATTGTTACAATTATTAAAAGGACAAATACCACTATCAATATTACCAAATTCTTTTTGCCATACTTGTATTCTTAATTTAGGACTAATAATTTTTTTTTGTAATTTAAATTTATGATTAGGTATTGAATTAGTATCAATAATATATTCAATAAAATTATTATTTTTTAATGAAAAAATTTTACCATCTTTTACACAATTATATTCATCTTTGTAAAATAATTCAGGATTATCATTATAATATTCTTGATAATCTATTAATTTATTGAATTTTTTATTTTTATTTTCTAAATCTTCAATCAAACTTTCAATATTATAAAATTTTTCTATATATTTATATTCTAATAATTTATTTAAAAATTCAGTTATAGAAATTCTAAAAACATATGTACTTTTTTTTTCTGCAAAATATAAACTATAATTTTTGTATAAATAATTTTTACATAAATCATATAAATTTACATTAAAATCATTTAATGTTATATATTTATTATTTTTATATGAATCTTGATTAATTTCTTTGAATAATAATTTCATTTCATTATCATTTTCAATTTTATAACAACAAAAAATTAAATAATCATTAATATCATTATTATATAATTTTTTTACCATTTCAATACGATGCTGCCCATCAATAATATAAATATTATTAGTTTTAATAATATAACCTAAAATAATTTTATTTTTAAAAATTAAATATTCAGGATTTTTATAGTATGCTAAAATCATACTATCTATTTTATCTTCATCAATATCAATTTGAAAAGGTAATTTTAATAATAAATTATTATTACATATATCATGAATATTTTTAAATGTTAATTTATATTCACAACATTTTTGTGTTTCATTAATTGGTTTCTTTCCAAATATTTTTATATTATTCATATTATAATTTTATAATACGAACTATTTTTTAAATATTCTAATAATAATAGGACTTAAAACGATTATATACTCTGTATGTATTTATATGAGGTTTAATATAAATAATATTAATTGGATTCATATAAAAATAATGTTTGTAATATAAACAGTTATGCCATTGATCAAATTCTATTTTTTGTATTACAACATCTAAAAAATTATTAGTTTTTAATTCATTTCTTCTTACTTTATCTATTTCATTTAAATAGATATCAATTTCATATGATATTTCTTTTTTATAATATTTATTAAATTTTCTTTGGTTATACGAATAATTCATATTTTATTTATATATAAGATGTATAGTAAATATATTATATAATATATATT
>Ga0194132_10011875_pt1 | contig 11039 bp, 7 predicted proteins | sample TA2KigOf80mmetaG_FD_148612 | JGI IMG/M metagenome (GOLD analysis project Ga0194132, IMG submission 148612) | Freshwater microbial communities from Lake Tanganyika, Tanzania - TA2015054 Kigoma Offshore 80m | ecosystem: Environmental > Aquatic > Freshwater > Lake | place: Tanzania: Lake Tanganyika... | reverse complement strand
GGCGGAGGAATGGGTGGTCCGCCTCCTATGGGCGGTCCCCCCGGTGGTGCTGGTGGTAGTGGTCAACCTGCACAAAAATTGAAGGCATATAATGTGTGGGACGCTTTGGAGAAAGTTCTTGGCGACAAAGATAAAGAAAAATAATCTTGAACAAGCGGTTTTTTTCGTTACATTATTCTGATGAGTGCAACTTTTGTAAACATTAAAAGTGACGAAGAGTGCGACGTGTTTATCGGTCGTTTCTCAAAGTTGGAACCAATTAATGAGTAAAGTTATTTTGTGGTCCGACTTACACGTCCACCCACACAAAAAAAATTACCAACGTGTCGAACATTGTTTGGCTGTTGTTGATTGGGTTTTCGATACTGCCAAAAAATATGAAGTTTCTGAGATACTTTTTGGCGGCGATTTATTCCATGACCGTAAAGCGATTGATGTGCCTACTTATCAGGCTACATTTCAGAAATTTTATGAACGTTTGACTGACAATTTCCGCCGTGATCCGTGGATAAAGTTGTATTTGCTTTTGGGGAATCACGATATATGGCTCAATGAGAAATCAACGATTTCCAGCGTATTCCCCTTTTCGGCTTTGCCCGGCGTAACAGTTATTTCCGGCCCGCAAAGGCTACAAATTGCGGGGGCGAGTTGGGATTTTATTCCATTTACTCATAATCCCATCGAAGTTCTGGCAGAATTAGCCAAATTGCCGGGCGAACCACAATATGCTCTCGGACATATTGCTGTAAATAATGCGGTTTTGCACGGTCGAACGTTTTCTGAAAATATCACTATTGAACATGATGGCGATATGGTGAAAGTAGACGCCAATATTTTTTCTAAATACAAACGCACCTTCTTGGGACATTATCATGTTGCACAGGTCTTGGAACACGGAGTTGAATACATTGGTTCACCTTTAGAATTAAACTTTGGCGAAGCTGGCGACGAAAAACACATTATTTTATTTAACTGTGGTTCTAATAGATGCGACTACATCGAAAACGATTTCAGTCCTAAACATCGTAAAGAACAAATAACCAATGTAGATGATTTTTTGAAAAACAAAGAAGACTTAAAAAATGGGTTTATAAAAATCGTGTATGATCCAACCACAGTGGATACTGTGGACGCCTTAAGGCTTCGCAAAGAAATTGAATCTATGGATGAATGTTTGAGTTTTGAGTTGGTTCCGAAGAAGATTGAGGTAGATAGGCATCAAATTGACGATGCCAACGCCATTCTAAATCAAGGCGAAATGGCTCTATCACGATATATTGACCAAGTGGGCGATAAGGGTCTGGATCGTGACAAACTACTTAAAACAGGACAATTGATCTGCAATGGATAAAATATTTACTTGTTTTGACAATGCATATTTTAATGTATATGGCATATCTTGGATAGCATCGCTAAGAACTCTTGGCGGTTATAAAGGTCCAATTTATGCTATTTCTTTTGAAAATTTTGTTCAACCTTTAGTTGATAAATTGTTGAATGAAAAAGTTTTTCTTTTGAATGCACATGATAAGCCCAAGAATCAAAAAACCATTATTGATATGATTCAAAAGGAAGTCCATGGCAACTTTGCTTATTGGGACATAGATGGATATTTTGCCAATTCAATAGAGAGTCTGCCTATCAAAGATAAGTTTTTACTTGTAAATGGGTTAAATGGGTTTTTTGCCGGGGGTCAAAAATCTTTATCTATTTGTTTTGAATATAATAGATTTTGTGATTTATGTGGATTTAATATGAATTTCGACTTTTATAAGTACTTTCCCAACTTAGTGGACTTTGTAGGATGTGAATGGAATTTCCATCAGGTAAACCGGCCCATTCCAAGAGACACCAAGTTTGTTCATTTTATGGGAGAAATGAAAAATCTCGTTAGTAGAGAAAATCTTTCTTTCAAGGACAAATTCCCAGAAATACATAAAGAATGGGCCGCAAAATTTAACATTTCGACAGCCATGAAATTACTTAGGAAAAGAAATGAGTGATTTATTTCTTACATGGGCGAGCAATTGTACCGATCATAACATATCTGATTATTTGGTTTATTTTAAATCTTTGAAAAATAAATCGCACGCTTCAGAAGTTGTTTGTTTAACAAACAATCTTGACTCTGAATACGAGTGTTTAATAACTGCTACTGGCTGTCAAGTCAAAAGATTAGATTTGCCTTGTAAAAATATTTTACGAGATAGATGGCTTCATTATTGGAAATATTTGTGTTCTATTTCGACCGAATACGACTGTGTTTTAATTTCTGATTCAAGGGATGTTTTGATTCAGGGCGATCCTTTTTTGTTTTTAAGACAAGCTTGTAAATCGAAACTCATTGTGACTTCTGAAGGATTTCGTCATTTTGAAAGTCAATGGAACATGATGGATCAATTTAAGGCCCAAAAAGCTGTTGGTGATTTCGACCGTAATCAATTTTTTTGGCCAGTTGTAAATGGTGGCGTTGTACTTGGCAGAAGCGATTTCGTGAAAAACTTTTGTTTTCTTATTTGGTCGTCAGTATTGAGAACTTGCGTATCATGTACAGACCAAGGAGTGATAAATTACTTAATGTCTTTCCTCAAAGAAGATCCAGAGTATTTAATTGTTGATCCTCATAGTTCATTGCTGTGTATCACTGGCGAGGGCATCAAACAAAATCTCTTAAATTTCACGCCGCTGTTTCATGAGGGGAAAGTCTGTAACTTAGATGGACAGCCATATATTTTGTTCCATCAATGGGACCGAACAAACTTTAAGGAAGAAATATTGAGCAGGTATAGGTGAAAAAGTAATTCTTTGCCTACAACATGTTTCAATTTAAAGAAAGGGATATTGAGCAGGCATAGGGCAAGAAGTATACTTTCTACATGAAGACTACACGCATAAATTACCTTTCTATGACTAATTTTATCTGTTTCCGAGAGAAGCAGGAGATATTTTTTGACAAGCTCTCGAATATCATTTCGGTCGTAGGTGAGAACAGAGATGCCAAAAGCCCAGATTCAAAAATAAAGTCCAGTAACGGATCCGGAAAAAGCACGGTTGCCGAAGCTCTTTATTATGCAATCTTCGGAGAAACCATTAAAAAGTTTGGTAAAAACAGCCAAATTATTCACAATTTAGCTCCTGATGGTGTTGCGACTGTCGAATGCATTTTCAATAATGAATATCGTATTGTGCGAACCCAAAAGAAAACTGGGTCCAGTGTACACCTTTGGAAAAGTAATAATCAAGTTTGGGATAAAAGCACAGAAATTACTCGTTCCACAAAAGTTGAAACTGATAAATATATTGTTGAATTGGTTGGTCTTTCTTCTGAAGCGTTCGTCAATATTGCTCTTTTTTCCGATGACCAAAAGGGTTGCTTTTTAGAGTGCGATGCAAAGGCTAAACGGGATGTTGTCGAAGCTCTTATGTCCCTTGCCATTTATCGTGAGCGACAAGAAAAAGCGAATCAATTGGTGAATTCCACTAAGGCTGAAATTAAGGAATTAAAGCGATTGCATCAAGCCATTGAAGATAATTTAAAAAGCTGTAAGGACGCATATAACGACTCGGTAAAAAAAGACGAACAATGGAAAGTCACGCTCAAGCAAGAGCGTGACAACTTGATCAAAAAGGCCAAGGCGAAGAAGGAAGAAATTGAGTCTTCTGAAACGGGCACAGAATTGTTGTTATATCAGGAAATACAAGAGAGAATCCCTAAGTTGGAAAAAGAAATTGTCAAATTAGAAGCATCTCAGGAAATTCTAAAGAAAAAGATTGAAGCGACAGCAAAGCTTTTAGAAGAGCGGCGTCGTGAACAAGGGGAATTGATCGCAAATCTAAAAGATTTAAATCGACGCATGACTTTCAATGATGGAGAAGTCAATAAGTTGATTCAACATATCAAAGATTTACAAGAAAATAAGCATGGGACCAAATGTAATCATTGTTTTGGCGTGGTTGACTTCTCAAATATTGAACCGCTGATTCAATCAGACAAAGATAAAATTAAAGAATATAACAATTTAATTGCTGTGGATAAGCAAGAAGTAAAAGTTTTGCAAGAAGTTGGAAATAAACGTAAGGCCGAAATTGATACTGTCGAAAACTTGCGTAAAAAGGATGAAGAGAGTTATCGTGTTTCTGATGTGAGTCTCAAGAAACTTCGTGCGGATTTAACTCGTGACTTAAGCGTAAAAGAGCCTCAATCTGACTCTAAAGTCTTAATTTTGAAGAATGAAATTGAGCGATTAAAGACTGAGGCAAAAGAAAAGAACGATCAATTGGCTTCGGGGGTCACTCCATTTGTCGATCTTATAGCTTCCAATAAAAAACGCATGGAAGATGTTGAAGTTTTTTTGGCCGAACATGAAAATAAAATGAAGGAATCCGAAGCCAATATTCCTTATTATGAATATTGGCGTATTGGATTTGGGGATAATGGTATTCGCCAAAATATTCTCGAAGGCATTATTCCTGTATTAAATCAATGTGTTGCGAGTTGGCTACAGCCTCTTGTGGCCAATACCATTACTTTAAAATTTAATTCTAATCTGGAAGAGATTATCGAAAGAAATCCGCCTGATGGCGATCCTTATGTTTACAGTGGTATGTCTGCTGGTCAAAGACGACGATTAAATCTTGCTGTGTCTCATGCGTTTGCTGACATCATGGCTGTTAGCAACGGAACCAGACCTTCTTTGGTTTTTTTAGATGAAGTTACCACAAATATTGATCCAATGGGCGTACAAGGTATATACAACATGATTCAAGATTTGTCGAAAGATAAACAAGTATTTGTCACTACTCACGATCATGATCTGCTCGAGATGCTCGAAATTTCAGACACTATTAAACTTATCCACGAAGGCGGAAAGACCACTATTGAAACAATTGCTTGTAAAAAATAACTTGTCTTTCCATGTGTTTGTGGTTATTATTTTCTTTTTAAAATAATAATTTAAAAAATGAATTCATAACACTTAGATACCTTCCCAGCAAACACGTAAAGAAGAAAAGAAAGGTAAGTTTAAATGTCAATTAAAGCGTTACAAGAGTACACCTATATCAGCAAATACGCCAGATTTAACGTCAATGAGAAAAGAAGAGAAACATACTATGAGGCAACAGATCGTGTAAGAAATATGCATCTTTCGAGATTTCCACAAGTTGAAGAGGAAATCACAGATGCTTTTGAAATTGCCAAAATGAAGCGAGTTCTTGGTTCTCAAAGGGCTTTGCAGTTCGGCGGCACTCCTATTCTCAAGAAGAATGCCAGAATCTACAATTGTATTGCGGCATATTGTGATCGCCCAAGGTTTTTTCAAGAATGCTTTTGGCTTTTACTTTGCGGTTGCGGCACTGGTTTCTCTGTGCAGAAACACCATATAGCTAAACTCCCTGATTTTTATGCAGAGCGTTCTAATAAGAAGAAAGAATTTTTAGTTCCTGATACCATTGAAGGTTGGGCCGACGCATTTGGCATTCTTATTGCGTCTTATATGCCACATCCTGAATTTCAATCTTGGGCTGGTCATGATGTTGAATTTAATTTTTCTGAAATTAGACCAGCCGGATCGGTATTAGCCTCTGGAGTTGGCAAGGCTCCCGGCCCCGAGCCTTTGCGTCGTTCTTTAAGTGTCATCAAAGGTCTGTTGGACAATTTGATTAATGTGGGACTTCAACGTTTACGTCCAATTGATGCTTATGATATCATCATGCACGTTTCTGATGCTGTTTTGAGCGGTGGAGTTCGTCGATCAGCAACATTATGCATGTTCTCACATGATGATGAGGAAATGGTTAATGCAAAGACAGGAAATTGGTTTACAGAAAACCCCCAGCGTGCTAGATCAAATAATTCGGCGGTTTTGTTGCGGAATAAAGTTACCAAGGAAGAATTTTTTGCGCTCGTGGAGAAAAATAAGCAATTTGGCGAGCCGGGCTTTATTTGGGTAAGTGATCTTGAGGCTTTGTACAATCCTTGTGTTGAAATTTCGTTATATGCTTATGATGAAGAAGGAAACTCAGGATGGCAGGCGTGTGTCGCAGGAGAAACACAGTTATTGACTAAACAAGGTATTGTGCAAATAAAAGATGCTGTAGACAAAGAAATAGAAATTTGGAATGGACAATCTTGGAAAAAAGTTGTTCCGTTTATCACGGGACGTGATCGAAAATTGTATAGAGTTACTTTAAGCGACGGAAGTCACTTGGATTGCACTTCTAACCATAAATGGTTGGTTAAAAATAGATTCCAATCTAAGTACACAGAAGTTGAAACAAAAGATTTGTTGTCTTTTAGCAAATATGCCATTAGCACTCCAAAACCCAATATTCAATGGGATGGCGAAATATCACAACCTAATGCTTATGAACTTGGCTTTACTTTAGGTGACGGTTACGCCAGTAGGACTGATACTGATTCGGCCAGCGATCCTTCCGCCGCCGCCTTCAATCCCGTCACCGACACGGCCCCCTTTCGCTGCGTCAGTCATGAATTAAAATATTGTGATGGTTTGCCATCTGAAATATTCCAATGGGATAGAAAAAGTTGTTTAAAATTTATTGCGGGGTGGCTAGATGCAGACGGATCAAAAGCCGGTCGTGGTTTTAGAATTTATGGAAGAAAAGATAAAATTTATTATCTTCAACTGCTACTAACAAAACTTGGATTTTATAGCAGTTTTAATTTAATGTCTAAAGCTGGTTCTAAAACAAATATAGCTGTTAGAAAACAGGATGTTTGGTATGTTCAAGTATCCGATCCGAAAGACATTTGTAGTAGAAGAATTAAATTTGAAAGCAAAAGAAAACATAGCGGCAAAGGAATTACTCAAGTCATCAAAAGTGTAGTGCAATTAGATGGATTGCATGACACTTTTTGTGTGCATGAGCCTGAATTAAATCAATGTGTTTTCAACAATGTTTTGACAAAACAATGCAATCTTTGTGAAATCAATGGAAAGAAAATCAAAACCAAAGAAGATTTCGCTATCGCTGCCAAAGCTGCTGCCATTATTGGCACATTGCAGGCTTCTTATACCGATATGCCTTATCTTGGACCTGTTTCCAAGAAGATTATCGAGAAAGAAGCATTGTTGGGAGTCTCAATTACGGGAATGATGGATAATCCCGATGTTATTTTTAATCCAGAAATTCAAAAGGAAATGGCGACACTTATTGTAAAAACCAATAAGGAATTTGCCAAGAAAATAGGAATTAACCCCGCCGCTCGTTGCACATGCGTAAAGCCCGCTGGCACAACGAGTTGCATCTTGGGAAGTGCTTCAGGCATTCATCCGCACCACGCCACAAGATATTTTCGTCGTATTCAAGGCAACTGGATGGAACCGCCTCTTCAGTATTTCAAGAAATTTAACCCTCAAGCTGTAGAAAAGTCTGTTTGGTCAGCCAACGGCACGGACGAGGTTATTTCTTTTTGTGTAGAGGTTCCAAGCGGAGCCAAGACAAAAAATCAATTATCGGCGGTAACTCTTTTGGAGCATGTTTTATTGACCCAAAATAATTGGGTGGCTGCTGGGAAGAATGCGGAATTATGCGTCAAGCCTTGGCTAACACATAATGTCTCCAATACCATCAATATTCGCCCGGAAGAATGGGATGATGTTGCTGAATTTATTTACGAACATCGTGATAACTTTGCTGGCATCGCTCTATTGCCTCAATCTGGCGATTTAGATTATCCACAAGCTCCTATGTGTACAGTTTACAATCATCACGAGATTGTTTCGATGTATGGCGAAGGATGCTTATTTGCCAGCGGTTTAATTGTGGATGGTCTGAGAGCTTTTAATGACAATCTATGGGCCGCTTGTGACGTCGTATTAGGATTTGGGGCACCACTGTTGGAGCCTGTAAAACCAGATGAAGAAAAAGGTTATCCGGCTTACGTTGATTCTTTGCAAGTTTTTCGCTCCAAGATTGATTGGGTGCGTCGTGCAAAACAATTTGCGGAACGATACTTTGAAAGCGACTATCGGAAGATGACATATTGTTTGAAATGTGTTCACAATTGGAAGTTATGGCAGGATTTAACTCGTGATTACGTTGATGTTGATTTTAGCAAAATGTTTGAAAGTGAAGACAATACAAAAGTTTCTCAAGAATGGGCTTGTAGCGGCGGCAAATGTGAATTAAGGTAGGATCATTTTGTTGTTTGATGCAAGAAAGTAGCTTCTTGCCATAATCGGGCTTGCCGCCCTCTTCCGGTTTATTTAGACTGTTCGTCTATGCCGTGAGAAATCCGTATTTTATTGACGGGTCGCATCTTGCTCAACGAGGGAATGGTCGAATGTCTTCAAAATATATCATTGTTACAGGTGGCGTCATTTCAGGCACAGGGAAAGGGGTTTCTGCTGCTAGTATTGGCCTTTTGTTGAAGTTTCGTGGCCACAAGATCAGTTTAATTAAGTTTGACCCGTATTTGAATACAAATGCAGGCGTTTTGGCTCCCCGTGAACACGGCGAATGCTTTCTTTGTGATGACGGCACAGAAACTGATCTTGATCTAGGCCATTACGAGAGAATTGCGGGAATTTCCGTAAGTAAAAATAATATTTGCACGTCTGGCACACTTCACAAAGAGCTTATTGACGAACAAGAAAAGGGCAAATATCTTGGTCAAACAATCCAACTTATTCCGCATTTGACTGACAAAATCCAGCAAAGATTATTGGATTTGGGCAAAGATCATGATGTTGTCATTGCTGAGGTCGGCGGCACTGTAGGAGATGCCGAAAGTTTTGCTTTTTTTGAAGCTATTCGCCAATTTAAACAAAAGCACAAAAACGATGTAGTCGTCGCTATGGTGGCTCCAATTCTTTGGGTGAATACTATCAAGGAATTTAAAACAAAGCCCTTACAGAACGCCGTGAAGTGCCTTCAAGAGCATGGGCTACAGCTTGACGTGATTTTCTGCCGTGTAGATCGACCTGTTCCAGAAAAGATTCTTCAAAAGGTTTCTAATCTAGCCAACGTTCCACGAGAGTGTATATTTGACGCTCCTGATGTTTCCTCAATTTATGAGGTTCCGCTGACCTTCTATGATCGGCATGTTGATGATTTGTTTGTAGATTTGTTTCATTTGAATAGAAGTTCCTGTCGTATTCACAAATATCGAGAAGTGGTTGAAAAGTATGTCAACAATCATTTGGATGCCGTTCAAATTGGCGTCTTTGGAAAATATGAGAATTGTGATGAGGCTTATATTTCTTTGAAAGAAGCCCTTATTCATGCTGGCATTGCCAACGATGTAAAGGTTGAAATAAAGTGGATTAAAGCCGAAGAATTAGAAAAATATAAAGATAACCGTGGTGTCGGAAAATTCTTTGATGGTTTGCATGGCATTATTGTGCCGGGCGGTTTTGACAAACGTGGTGCTGAGGGCAAAATTCGAGCCATCCAGTATGTTCGTGAGAAGAAGATTCCATTTTTGGGCATTTGTTTGGGACTTCAATGCGCCGTTATCGAATATGCACGCAATGTGTGTAGGCTAGACGGGGCAAATAGTATAGAATTTGATGTTGAAAGCCCCTACCCGGTAATTCATTATATTCCCGGTCAAGAAAACCAAGAAAAAAAGTCAGGTACTATGCGTTTGGGGGCTTATGATTGCGAACTAATCAAAGATTCTTTGGCTTTTGAATTGCACGGGGCAAAGCACATTAGCGAACGTCATCGGCACAGATTTGAGGTAAATAATGAATATTTAACTACATTAGAAGAGAATGGATTGATGGCAAGTGGTAAAAACCCTGAAACTGGCCTCGTAGAGCTTATGGAGCTATCCAGAAATATTCATCCTTACTTTATCGGGACTCAAGCCCACCCAGAATTTCGTTCTCGATTACAAGAACCATCTCCACTATTCAAAGGACTAATTAAATCTGCTATAAATTTTCGTGATCTGATGAATTCCAACAAATAAATCGGTCAATAAATTCAATATTCATAGTCTATATAATCGAGAAAAAGAGAAATACGAAAAAATGATAGGCGTTCATTATGAATTTTAAACAATTTTTACTAAATGAAAACCAAGCTTATCTGGGACAAAAAGTAGGAGACATTCTTACTTCTTTAAAAGAAATTAATGCCGACAGTAAGACTATGGGCAGTCGTGATCTTGTCCGTTTTTCTGAGAGAATTGTCAATCAAATTAGACCACTTTTGCAAGCAAGTTGGCAAAAAGAAGAAGGGCAGTATCTTTTTACACTACAAAAGGTTGCGGTCGCAATTATGAAGGCAATAGAAGATAAAAACGACCTGCCGGGCATTATCGCCAGTTCTACAGTCACGTTGGAAAAATTAGTTTCCGATTTGGGCGTGCCAATTCACAAATTTGCAGCGCCGGACAGAAAAGAAGATAATAAAAAGGCCACAGCCCCGTCAGAAAATAATAAACCGAAGCCGCCACAGCAATCAATGTCTCCTGTCAACCCACCAACTTCTCCGCCAATGGATACAAATGTTCCACCTCTTGGCGGAAACAATACGGGTCAATTGGCTAACATGTAAAGATGAAAAGTAAACAAATATTGATATCAATATTTAAAAGCTTGTTAATTGAAATAAAAGAAAAAAATACTTTGATATTTATTCAAGATAAGAGATAAGAAATGTGCGGAATAAGCGGTTTTATTGGCGAATCTAAAAATGCCTATGTTACCTCTGAATTAATGACTAGACTTTTTGCAAAGTGCGAGAGTCGAGGCACAGACGCAGCCGGATTCTGGGGTACGGAAATCGGTCAGAAAGGTCGTATCTTTTATCATAAAGATCCAATACGTTCTAGTCAGTTCGTTAAATCAAATGATATATGGCGACAAGCCACTCGCAGTTCTATCAATCTTATGTTGACTCATGCTCGTGGTGCATCTAAGGGCATGGGCCATCCTCATAACAATATAAATAATCACCCATTTGTAAATTCTGATATGTCTCTTGCCTTGATTCATAACGGGAGAATAGAAGATTACGAATACGAAACTTTGAAAGAAAAGTATGAAGTAATTTCAAATTGC
>Ga0194132_10011874_pt1 | contig 11040 bp, 9 predicted proteins | sample TA2KigOf80mmetaG_FD_148612 | JGI IMG/M metagenome (GOLD analysis project Ga0194132, IMG submission 148612) | Freshwater microbial communities from Lake Tanganyika, Tanzania - TA2015054 Kigoma Offshore 80m | ecosystem: Environmental > Aquatic > Freshwater > Lake | place: Tanzania: Lake Tanganyika... | reverse complement strand
GGCGTGATCAGGATTATTTTTTCTCTAATGTTCGATTTTCTCTTTTGTGTAAAAAAACTATCGTGGCGTGGGCTGCCAGAAACTATGATTCTTTTTTCATCTATGCCGTGCTGACTAATCAGGTATGACTTTTGGATATTCCCCCAAACTGCTATTCGATCTCTAAACAATGAATACATGCTCAATACATCGTATCTGGATATTTCTGGAGCATAGTTCGCAAATGCATGTTCTATCATTGTGGAAGGGATTTTTTGTTTATTCAATAATAGAATGGATTTCTCCGTTTCCCCTACGACATTTAATGACAAAATATGTTTTATATTAAAAATGGAAAGAATCTTTTTTGCACCCTTTAATAGAAAAACATACCATTCTAACCTACGTTCGACTGTTTTCAATAAATTATCGTTAACAGCATGCCAAAAAGAAACTCCTTCATAGGCAAACAATTTTTCCATACTCTCATTATTTTTTAATGAAAGAAACTTTTGTTTTAGTTGTAACGTGATAATCTCAATTTCTTTTCTTTCGTTATGATGTAATATTTTGTTCATGTCTATGATCTTACAATCATTATTACGTATTGTCTCTATTGATTTCCTATTCCATATGGCAGGCCTCCTGTTGTTTAGGAGCAATACCTGCGTCCTGTCGCCCTTCATTTCTTTGATCAATATATCATAATCAACTGGATTCATCTCGAGAAGCAATACTGAATTCCTTTTAATGTATGGATCAGGCCATAGGCCATAGACGCCGCAAACTATCTTTTCAAATAATTTTTTTAATTTCAAATAATTATTCCGTGATAACGAAAAAGAAACTGGAATTTTACCAAAGTTTGATTTTATCTCAATTGACTCATATACCATGGATTCAACCTGATCAGACTCTATAATCTCATAATCAAAATCATGTCTGTCAGAGAACAATGATATTATTTTTTTCAAAGATTGATTTGTAATGATTTTCTTCGGAAGATCCTTCTCAATAATTTTCTTAATTATCAAAAAATCATACAAAAAACTAGCTAAAAAAGATTGGAATTCCTGCGTATCTAAAATACCAAAACAGTTCACTCCGTCAATTTCAAATTCCGCCCTGTTTGGTATTGCGTCATACCAATTATACAAGGAGACAACTTTATCAAAAATCGCATTCAAATCCTCATCTGTTAGATTTTCATCCGCAATTTCATGTTGAACAGAGTTCTGTTCTAGTGACGTGTGTGCTACATTGTCTAATGCGTAGATCTTTGCGTTGATGTGTGATTTGTCATTCAGAGAATTAGTATCAATTTTACCCTTTAACAAGACTATGTCCAAGTCAGTCATTCTAATTCAAACGGACTCTGATATAACTTCTAGACATAACGTATGTGATATTATTTTCTTATTCTAATTTCATCAAATCCATCAATTATGACAAAATTCAAAATCCGAATTATCTTCGGTCTTTTTGTGCTACTGCCCACATGTTAGATGACATGGAATTTTTAACCAAAAATTGCTGGAACGCAACACCAAGTCTATCCCATCCTTCAGTTAGAATATGTCTTAATAGTTCATCGTCATCTTCTAGCTTGAATTCTCCTGAGATAATCTTCTTTCTTATCAATTCCGCATCTAGTCTGCCGGGAGTAAATACCTCAACTAATTTGAATCCACAAGAATTCAACAATGTTCCTATTGAGTATGGATTAAAGTAATTTAGGTGCTCATGATCCACAGTGTCACTTTTCATTTTGAGCACATTGACATCAAACCCCTTACCGTTTGGACAACTAAGTATCAACAAACCTCCTGGATTTAACATGCGATATATATGATAAAGAAATTCTTTTGGTGAAAAAATATGTTCAATCACTTCAAAATTAACAACCACATCAAACATAGAATCACCTGATAATTCTATTTCTTCTATTGGTGATTCTATTGTCTCAATATTTCTTTTACGGCATGTTGAAGCTAAATTTGGTGTTGGTTCTATTGCTACTACTTTGCTAAAAATACCCCTAGACTGTAACTCTGCACAATACGTCCCAAAACCTGCCCCTACTTCAAGAATAGAATTAGTCTTGACATTGTACTTCTTACAGATCTCAATCGTTTTACTCACTCTTGGCAAAATTATATTCTTGTGACGTGATTCTTCACTAGCTGGAAAAATAACATCATTCCAAAATTCATAATTTTTTGAATTTCTGTAAAACCACTTTAGAACATCTTTAGATGGACGCGGATTGATATACATGGTGTAACAGTATCTACATTGAACATAGTGAAATCCTCTTTTTGAAAATTGTAATTCTGCATCGTCCATGTCGCATGCCGGACATTTACATTCTACAAATTCATCTTGTCTGCTTAACAACATGGATATGTCTTCAAACAGCACCTTCTGATGCTCATCATCGAATTTAGTGGGTCGAATATCTTCTTCAGCAAACTGCTTGAAATCGCCAGAATTTTTCATGCTAGCATTCAATTTTATTTGTTATAAATAACATGTACTATCAAATCCACAGATCATTGAGAACATGTGATTATGGATGTCCACAGTTAGTTGATATATTATCAAACACATTGTTCATCTAATTGAGAATTTGTAAAAGCTGTATTCAACCTGATACGCGCCCAGGAATATTCTTCACTGACGATGGACTGTGCGGCGCGTGTCTGTGGGAAAAAGAAAAACAAGATATTGATTGGGATTCACGAAAGGGAGAGTTAAACGACATAATAAAATCCGCAAAAAAAAATAATTCAAGAACTTATGATTGCGCGATAGGCGTTAGCGGGGGTAAAGACAGTACATTTCAGGCATTTTTTGCACGCGACGAGCTGAATTTACGTTGTTTACTTGTTAATTATGAACCAGATGACAGAACCGAGATTGGAAATAAAAATCTCGAGAATCTGAAGAAATCAGGATTTGATGTGATCAGCATCAGGCCAAACCACTCCATTATGAAAAAATTAGCAAAATATGATTTTTTTAATCATCTTAACATTGTCAAGGCCACAGAATTTCCACTTTATTCCTCTACTTACATAATCGCAGAAAAGTTCAACATTCCACTCATCATACAAGGTGAAAATCCCGGACTGACCCTCGGTACAAGACTAACTGGTGTGGGTGCGGATGGAAATGCGCTTAAAGCAAATGAGCTAAATACTCTGTCTAGTGGCTGGCAAATCTACCTAAAAGTTGATGGAGTGACAGAGAAGGATCTTCTTTGGTTTCACTATGATCGAGAAAAGTTAGAGGCTAATGGAACAAGGGCAATCTGGCTAAACTACTACATTAAAGAATACTCACAACATGGAAATGCAGAATTTTCAAAAAAACATGGATTAATGTGGAGAAGCAATTTTGATCCAAAATCAATTGGAACATATTCACCATATTTTCAATTAGATACTGATGTAACACAGGTTAACCAACTGTTAAAATTTTTCAAATTTGGCTTTGGCCAATGTATGGATCATGTGTGTTATGACATTCGGGAAAATCGATTGAGTCGAAAAGAGGCTATTAATCTAGTGCTTGAGCTTGACGGAAAATGCTCAGATGTGTACATAAAAAAATTCTGTGATTACATAGATATTTCTATTGAAACTTTTTGGAAGACTATAGAACCATTTAGAGGAAAAATATGGTATAAAGAAGCTGGAGAATGGAAAAATATGGTTACTGATGAATTAATAAAGCAACCTGAGTCGATAAACTAAATCTGATCTATTTTTCTTCTGGTTTTAATTACTCTCTCAAGTCCGTCATCTAGAGTAACTATTGGTTGATATCCGAGTATTTTTTTCGCTTTTTTAATACTTGGAATTCTAACCATGATCTCATTTCTGTTTCTTTTTGACTCCTTAAACGGAATAAATTTGATTGAACTCTTTGAATTTGCAAGATGAATGATTTTCTGTGCTAAATCCTTAATCGAGATTGGTTCTTTGTTGTTTCCTATATTGATTATTTCTCCATCTCCTTTTCTCAAAGCTAGTGAAAATGCTCTTGCAACATCTGTAACATGAGAAAATGCACGAATCTGTGTACCGTCACCATGAATTATGATGTCCTTATTTTGTATGGTCCTAGCTACGAATTCTGGTACAACCCAGTCAGTCGCTTGCTGATCTCCATATACATTGAATAATCTGAAAATTGTAAATCGTAATCCGAAGGTTTTGCTGTATGCTTTTATGTATTCCTCAGATGCAAGTTTACTTATTCCATACATTGTAATTGGAATTGGCGAATCGCTTTCCTCAATTGGTGTTTTTCGTGGTTCACCATATGTTTCGGAGGATGATGAGAAAATAATTTTTTTAATATTATTTAACCTACAAGCTTCTAAAACGTTTTTTGTACCAATTATGTTAGTATCTAAAGTTGTAACTGGATTTTCCTCAGTGTTTATGACTCCAAGACTAGCTGCAAGATGTATCAACACATCGTGATTCTTTAATGATTTTCTCAGAGATTCAAAGTCATTAATGTTGCCTTTAACAAATCTCACATCCTTTGATATTGGCTGCTTAGAATCAAAAACTGTTACATCGTGATTTTTTTTGAGTAAATTTGCAACATTAAACCCAATAAACCCGGCCCCACCAGTAATGATAATTTTCATAATTTTGAGTTTTATTTTACATATAAAAATTGAATGAAATCATACAACATCTCTTTCATCTAATTCGTATGTGTGCTGAATAAGTTTGAAGCCAAGTCCAACAAAGAGTTGAATGTATTTTTTATTCAATGGACTAATGTTTGCGAGATATCGATTTCTTGAATTTTCAATCATTAGTTTTCTAATTGATTCAAGATATACGGTTTTTTTCTCATGATCTCGCATTAAATGAATTCCGATCTCATTTTGCTTAGTTAGATAAATCGATCCGATTTTTTTTCTTTTATGGGTAATGATATACCATCTTGAATATGGTTCTGATTTCACAAAACTAACGTGTTCTTCATACGTGGGCATTCTCTTATGGGAAATATTTGCAAGCGGTCTTCTTTGCAAAAGGAGCTCATAGAGAAACTTGTGATCTGAGGTTTTTACTGGACTTAATCTGATTATGTCCATAACACATATCTCAACTCATGAATCTGTTTATTTCAGAAATGATGTAAGACACATCTTCATCTTTGAGATTTGGATGTGTAGGTATTGAGACAATCTGATCTTCAATTTTTTCTGTTACTGGCAAATGTATTCTATATCTCTTATACATTGACATTGTGTGTATTGGTTTGTAGTGTATCCCAGTTTCTATTCCAAGCTGACTCATACTCCTCATGAATTTATCTCGATTTTTTACACAGATCCAGTAAAAATGATACGAACATTCCTCATTATACGGCATTTTGGTTTCAACATGTAGTTCTTTAGAATATTGCCTAGCTATTTTTCTTCTTTTTTTATTGTGTGTGTCTAATTTCTTCAGCTGTTCTATTCCAACAGCGGCTGATAGCTCATTCATGTAAAAATTCCATCCTAGTTCTGTGATATCATACGATGCGCCCTTTCTATTGGAAATTCCGCACCATCGACGAATTTTCAAAACATCTTCATGTCTTTTCAAATTCTTTCCATTTAGTGATATTGCTCCGCCGGTTGGCATTGCCAGATTTTTAGCTGGATGAAAACTAAAACAAACCGCCGTACCATGCGTTCCTATTTTCTTATTTTTGTATGTTGTTCCTGTTGCATGAGCTGCATCTTCTATTAACGCAATATTGTGCTTTTTGCAAGTTTTAGTAATGGCGGAAAGATCACAAGAATAACCTGCAAAATGTACTGGAAGAACAGCCTTGGTTTTACTAGTAGTAATTTCCTCGACCATATTTGGATCTGTACAAAGTGTTTTTGGGTCAACATCGACAAAAACTGGATTGCCGCCGTTGTAAATTATTGCGTGAGCAGTTGAAACAAACGACAATGATGGTAATATGACGTCTTTTCCTTTCAAATCTATCAAAGATAATGCCAAATGAAGTGCAGATGTGCCGTTGTTTACAGCTACACAGCCATTAGATCCCAGATAATCTTTGAAGGAATTTTCAAATTGTTTGACTTTGCCAGATCCGCTTCCGGATGCCCAAAAACCACTCTTCAAAGTATTGAGAACTGTGGTTTCTTCTTCTTTTCCAAACACTGGATCAAATAACTTGATTTGTTTTTTCATTGAATTAGGTGGATTCAGAGCCAATTAGCTCATAAGTGTATTGAATTAGTTTAAACCGGGATTTTTTGAAAAATCGAATAGATTCTTTATTTTTGGGACTAATATTTGCAAGATATCTCAAATCTGGGTTTTTTTCCATCATAGTTTTGAGTGCAAGCGTGCCGATGCCTTTTCCCACTAATCCTTTTCTTAGAAAAATCCCAACCTCGTTTTGTTTAGTTAGATAAATCGATCCAATTTTTTTTCTTTTATGGGTAATGATGTACCACCTTGAATATGGCCTTGATTTCACAAAACTAACGTGTTCTCCATAGGTTGGTACTTTTTTATGTGAAATGAAAGTTTTGGGGTGTCTTTCTTTTAGTAAATTGTACAGAAATCTTGCATCAGAATTATCTACTAGTTTTAAGGTAGGTTTTGTCGTCTTTTTCATGTTTTGATAAATTAATATAAAATCTATCATTATTATAATAATCTTTATGTGGTTTTGATCCTTGAGTAAATCGTTCTCATTGGATTTCACAGCAGTAATTCAAGCGCGTATGGGTTCTACAAGATTGCCTGGTAAGATGTTGATGAAAATAAATGGAATCACGGTTATTGAGTGTCTGCTTGAACAAATATCTCATTCAAAATTACTCACTAACAAAATAATTGCAACAACTACTGCAATAGATGACGATAAAATAATTCCGATTGCAAAATCACTAGGAATTAATGTTTTTAGAGGAAGTCAAACCGATGTGTTGGATAGATATTATCAGTGCGCAAAACAATTTTCAATCAAAAATATGGTCCGAATAAGTGGAGATGCGCCGCTAATTGATCCGACTATAGTGGATAGAACAATTGACCTTTATGAAAAATCTGAATTTGATTATGTCAATAATTTTTCTACAAATAGATTTCCAATAGGTACTGAAGTCGAAGTGTTTTCTTTTTCTACATTGGAAAAAGTTTGGCAAAACGCAGTCAAACCATCAGAGAGAGAGCATGTCACTTCATATATCTATACTAATCCAGATGAGTTTTCTGTAGGCCATCTAAACAATGTTTCGGATTTATCAAATTTACACTGGACTGTTGATAGAAAAGAAGATTTGGAATTTGTAAGAGCAATTTATAAAAACATTAACAGAAAACCCATCCTCCTTGAAGACATTCTAAAGCTATTGGATGATCAGCCGTCATTACTTGAAATCAATAAAGAAATAGATCCCCATGAAGGTTACAAAAAATCTTTACTGGATGATCTTAACTCAGCTAACAAATAACATTAAAATGAAAAGAGATATCTCTGGATAATATCTGAAATTATCGTTGAACGCCTCCACTGAAGATAACCATGTATTCATTATTGCAGAGGCTGGCTCAAATTGGAAATGTGGTACGTATGGGGAAGATCTTGTACGCGCAAAACAATTAATCGATATTGCTAAATCTGCTGGCTGTGATGCGGTAAAATTTCAAACATATAGACCAGAGACTCTTTATGTGCCAAACGCAGGACAAAGTGATTATCTATCAAAACAGGGAATGGATCAAAAAATCAATGACATGTTTGAGTACCTGTCGATGCCATATGAGATGATTCCGGAACTGGCCGATTACTGTTCCAAATCAGGTATAATTTTCATGTCAACTCCGTTTTCTGTTAATGATGCAAAACAGGTAGATCCTTTTGTTGGGATTCATAAGGTTGCATCATATGAGATCAATCATGTACGGTTGTTAGAATTTCTTGCAAAGACCGGCAAACCAGTATTTGTATCAACTGGAGCTAGTACATATGATGAAATTGATTTTGTTGTTGATTTGTTTAAAAAAAATAATAACAATCTGCTAAGACTAATGCAATGCACTTCGAAGTATCCATGTCCACTCGATGCGTTAAATCTGTCTGTCATCCCGCACCTGCGTTCCAAATATGATGTTCCTGTGGGGCTCTCTGATCATAGTATTGATCCTGTAATTGGGCCAGTTATGGCAGTAGCGTATGGAGCAGTGGCCATTGAGAAACATTTTACACTAGACAAAAATCTTCCAGGACCAGATCATCCTTTTGCGCTAAACCCTTTTGAATTGGATATAATGGTAAAATCAATCAGAAATGCCGAAAAATCAATAGGTTCTGACATTAAGGAAATTCTAGCTGTTGAAGAAGAACTGAAATTCTTTGCCAAAAGATCAATTCAAGCTACAAAAAGAATATCAAAAGGTGAGGAATTGATTGAGGGCGTCAATTTTGATGTACTTCGACCTGGGAAAAGAATTCGTGGACTGGAGCCAAGATTTATTGAAAGTTTACGAGGAAAAAAAGCCAAAAATAATATTGAAATTGGAGATGGAATTTTAGATCACGAATAAAATAATTCTAATTAAACTCTAACTCAATCTAGGTAAGTATTAATAAAAATTACTCACCTTGATTTGTGACTCGATGGAAAAAATTAAAATTGTTTTCTGGCTTAATGCAGAATTTTCACATTTCGCAATTGCGTATTTCCTACAAAAAAAAATTAATGCTGAATTTTATGCGATAATAGACATAACAAATAAACCTAAAAAGTTTTTTGAACAACAGACATTAGTTAAATTTGAAAAAGTCTGGTATTTTCACGATCATATTGAATCCTCTTATCGTATCAATGATACTACTCTTTTGGAAATGTTTGAAAAGAAATATGATCTAAATCTATGGAAAATATTGTTAAATGAGAGGATTTTTTATAATTTTTTTGATTTCTACAAGTTTTCTAAGATTGAAATAATGTCAATAGCAGAACAAACTGGAAAACTGTTTGAAAAAGTCTTAGACTCTGTAAAACCAGATTTCATAATAGCGCAAGCACCAGTGCATTTTCATGCAGAACTATTTTATCAAATGGCAAGAAAAAAAGGAACTAAATGTTTGTTGCTTAGTATGCCGAAACTGGCAGGAAAATATCTGATATCAGAACAAATCACAAAAATTGATAATGTTGACAATCTGAATGAAATATCAGTTCCTACAAACAGAACATGCGATGAAATAATTTCTTATTTACAAAATAAGATTTCAGACAAGATGCAACGAGATTATATTAAAAGTAATGTCAGTTCTACACCGTCGCTCATAAAAGCTGGCTTAGAATATCTACTTTCATCAAATAAACATGCTCATACACATTATACTTATTATGGAAGAACAAAACTGAATGTAATATCTAAAACCTTAAAACTCTTCCTAAAGAAAAAAACAAGAGAATTTTTTATGAAAAATAATCTTACATTTGAAATAGATAATACAGGTCCGTATGTTTATTTCCCAATGTCTGTTGATATGGAAAGAAATGTCTTAATTGATGCGCCATTTTATACTAACCAAATCGAAATAATCAGACTAATCGCAAAATCTCTTCCTATAAACTATAGATTAGTCGTGAAGGAAAACCCGGCTCAGGTGTTAAGGGAGTGGAGATCCATATCGGATTACAAAAAAATACTAACAATTCCAAATGTTACTCTAATTCATCCTAGTGTTCGGGGTCAAGATCTGATAAAAAACTCTTCATTGGTCATATCTCTTGCTGGTGCGTCTCCACTAGAAGCAAGTTTCTATAGAAAACCATCAATTGTTTTTGGAAACGTTGTTTATTCTTTACTCCCATCTGTACACAAAGTAAGTAGCTTGGAAGGATTACCAGAATTAATTAAACAAGCATTATCAAAAAATGTCGAAATATCTGATCTTAATCGTTTCATTGATTTAATAGAACAAAATACTGTTAATTTTGATATGTCTGAATTCGAAACACGATTTAATTCAGAGTTCTTTTATGGTGGCTGGCTATTTGATGTGATGCTTGAAGAGAAAAAAGTGAAGGATTTTCTAGACAATAACTATGATGAATTCAAGGCCATCACAGATGAATATGTAAGGAAGATATGTCATACAAATAGGAATACAAAATTGGTGAATAGGTAGCACATATGACGTTAAAAAGAAATTAGTTCAAATGGCTGTGTAGAAACCATCCCAAAATGATACGATAATTTCTGGTAATCCTGTAGCAATTATACGCTATAATTCTGTACATTGTCTCTCGGTTCTGTGTCAGAATGTATCTGGACATGACATGCTCACCCAGCATCCTTTTGATCACAGAAAATATCGTCTCGATTTTGCTTCTCTGGTGGTACGAATCCCAGTCAAAATGACGCTTCATGTTCTTTCTGTGGAATCCATGAGTCTTGCACACCTGCAGATTTTCGTATTTTGGTCGGATTATAGTACATGGTATGCCGAGATTCTCTGTTGTAACGTGATTCTGCTCTGAATCATAACCACGGTCTGCCACAAAAGTACTGACTGGCATCAGTCTGGTAACACGTTGCAGCAATGGAACAAAATCAACGCTGGCATGCCTGTGTCGGTGCCGTATCTTGATGCTACAGATTAGCTGGCATTTCATGTCTGCAAGTATGGATACCTTGACGAATTTCCTTCGTAGTTTGGCACGTTTTGTGTAGTAATACGAAGCTTGTCCGTGCGACAGTCCTATGGAATCAATTGCTGCAAACATTTTGCGTATCTTACATTGCAACACAAATGATTCCAGAATTCGAATCAGCATGCCGTGTGTAAGGCGGGCAGCTGCCTTCTGCAGTGTCGTGTAGTGTGGGATTTTGGACAATCCAAGAAGCTGTCGTACACCGACACATTCATGTAAAAAATCAACGTACCTACGGTAACTCTTGCGCTCATACTGGCGCAATACTAGTAGGACAAGGTGCTGCCATACTGTATACACATGATTTGAGCGTCTGTGCATGTATGGCGGTATTCTTGCCC
>Ga0194132_10011871_pt1 | contig 11043 bp, 10 predicted proteins | sample TA2KigOf80mmetaG_FD_148612 | JGI IMG/M metagenome (GOLD analysis project Ga0194132, IMG submission 148612) | Freshwater microbial communities from Lake Tanganyika, Tanzania - TA2015054 Kigoma Offshore 80m | ecosystem: Environmental > Aquatic > Freshwater > Lake | place: Tanzania: Lake... | reverse complement strand
GCCCGCTGCCGGACGTGCGCGTCACCGTCACCGGGCCGTGGGCGGCGTACGCGTTCGCGCCGGAGGCGCTGTGAGCGCGCGCCGCCGTACCAAGGCGACGCCCCCGGCGGCGCGTCCCGCGAAGTCGGCGCGCGCGAAGGCGGTGCGCGCCAGGGAGATCCGCGCCGCCACGCCCGCGCGCGCCACGCCGAGGACGGCCCCACGTCCGATCGCGCCCGCCGACGGTACCCGCGCGGCGCAGAACGTGCGGCTGCGGGAGATCGACTCGCTGCGCGAAGAGCTCGAGCGCCGCGCGGCGAGTCTCACGCCCGCGCGCTGGAACGCCGATCCCGAGGAAGTCCAGCGCTCCGTCGCGCGCCTCGTGCTCACGCTCATCGAGTTCCTGCGCCAGCTCTTCGAGAAGCAGGCCATCCGGCGCATGGAGCAGGGCACGCTCACCGGCGACGAGACCGAGAAGCTCGGCGTCGCCCTCATGCGGCTCGAGGAGACCGTCCGCGATCTCGCCGCGCGGTTCGGGCTCACGCCCGAGGAGCTGAATCTCGATCTCGGGCCGCTCGGGCGGCTCAAATGAGGAGGCGCGCGCGGCGGCGCCGCCGTCGCGGCGCGTGGCGCGCGCGAGGGCGGCCCCCCGGGGGCTCTGACCCCCAACCGTTCGGCGCCCGGTTTGGCGGGGGACGTACGTCCTCTTCGTCCGCCACGCCCGCTCACCGTTGGGCGGGTAAATGGGTCAACCGCCCCCGAGGGGGCCGCCCCCGCGCGCGCCACGCGCCGCGACGCGCCACCGTCGCGCGCGCGACCGTTGTTCACACGTCCAACGGCCGGGCTCGCACTTCGTCCTTCGGCCGAACCGCACGACCACGCTTCGTCCTTCGGACGGCGGACCGCCCCAACGAGTGCCCTTCTTTCGGACCTTCGGACCACGGCTCACTTGAGTGTCGTTAACGCGTCGTAGATCTCCACGTTCAGGCGGCCGAACTCGGCGGCGCCTCGGGATGCGATGCCGCGCGGGCGCGGGAGCGGGACCGGGAACTCGGCCGCGATCCGGCCGGGGCGCGGGGTCATGACGACCACGCGGTCCGCCAGGAGCACCGCCTCCGGGATCGAGTGCGTCACGAAGACGATCGTCTTGCGTTCCGCGGTCGTCGTCTCGCCCCAGACACGCAAGAGCTCCAGGTTCATCTCGTCGCGCGTCATCGCGTCCAGCGCGCCGAACGGCTCGTCCATCAGGAGGAGCGGCGGGTCGAGGACCAGCGCGCGGCACAGCGAGACGCGTTGCTGCATGCCGCCGGAGAGCTCGCGCGGGCGGCGGTGCGCGAAGTCCGCGAGCCCGACCAGCGCCAGGAGAGATTCGGCGCGCTCGCGATAGCGGCGCGGGTCCCGGCCGGACAGCTCCGCGGGGAGCAGGACGTTGTCGAGGATCGAGCGCCAGCGGAGCAGGACCGGCGCCTGGAACACCATGCCGACGTGGGCGATCGGGCCGCGCACCGGCGTGTCCGCGACCTCGATCGTGCCCGTCGTCGAGGGCCGGAGCCCGGCCACGATCCGGAGGAGCGTCGACTTGCCGCAGCCCGACGGGCCGACCAGCGCGACGAACTCCCCGCGCTCGACCTGGACGGAGATGTCACGGAGCGCCTCGACCGGGCCGGCCGACGCGGCGTACGTCATGCCGACCCGGTCGAGGCGGATCACCGGGCGCGCTACTTGCGCGGCGGGTCGATGCGCGTGAGGAACTCGCCCGACCACGCCTCGTCGCAGGTCACCTTGCGCGGCATGTCGGGCATGTACGTGTTGATGAACTCGACGGTCTTGCACATCTTGCCGCGGTCGACCCACCCGATGCCGTTCTTCGCGTAGCGCTCGGTCTTCATGAGGTCGAGGCCGAGCAGCAGGTTCGGCTCGATGAGCGCGAGGTCGATGTCGGGCACGCGCTTCTTGAAGAGCTCGAGCGCGGATTTCGGATCGGCCATCACGTCGCGCCAGCCCATGTACGAGGCCTCCAGGAAGTCGCGCAGCACCTTCGGGCGCTCCTTCATGGTCTTCTCGCTCGCCATGATCGACATCGAGTAGGTGTCGAAGCCGTAGTCGCTCCACGGCATGCGCACGAGGTTCTCCTTGCCGACCGCCTTCTCCCAGAACGGCTGCCCCGTGGTGTAGTCGGGCACCGCGTGCGCGCGCTTCTCGGAGAGCGCGACGAACTTGGCGGCGGGCTCGATCGTGAGCCAGCTCACCTTGCTCAGGTCGACCCCGTTGATCTTCGCGAACGCGGGGAAGAGCTGGCGCTGCGCGTCGCCCGGCGGCGCGGCGAGGAGCTTGCCCTCGAGGTCTTTCGGCCTGGTGATGCCGGTGTCCTTGCGCGTCCAGATGTTCAGCGGTGTCAGGTCGAACACCGCGCCGACGATCTTGATCTTCGCGCCCTGCGCCACGCGCGGGATCACGACCACGGCGTCGGCGAGCCCGACGTCCGCGCGGTTCGTGTCGACCTTGGCGATCGCGTCGCCGGAGCCCTTGGAGTTCTGCAGCTCGACGTCGAGGCCCTTGGCCTTGTAGTAGCCCTTCTCGAGCGCGACCCAGTACGCGGCGTGGTCACCCACCGCGAACCAGTTCAGCGCGAAGACGACCTTCTGCGGCGCCTGCGCTTCCACCCAGGCCCCTCCGACCAGCAGCGCGGCCACGACGGCGAGGATCGTCCAGCGCTTCATGCGCGTCTCCTTTCGAGCGTCACGGGGTTTCGGCCCAGGGCACGAGCCAGCGCGCGGCGAGGGCCACCGCGCCGTAGAGCGCCAGTCCGATGGCGGAGATCCAGACGAGCGCGGCGAACGCGACCGGCGTGTTGAGGTTGGTCTGCGCGTTGACGATCACCATGCCGAGCCCGCTCTGCGAGGCGACGAACTCGCCCACCACCGCGCCGACCACCGCCGCCGTCGCGGTGATCTTGAGCGCCGACAGCACGTAGGGCAGGGCGTTGGGCAGGCGGATCTTGAGGAACACCTTCCAGCGCGGGGCGCCGAAGACGCGCCCGAGGTCGAGGAGGTCGTCGTCGATCTGCGTGAGCCCGGCCGCGGTGTTGATGACCACGGGGAAGAAGCCGATGAGCGCGGCGATCAGCATGTTCGGCACGAGCCCGTAGCCGAGCCAGAGCAGGAAGAGCGGCGCGATCGCCACCTTGGGCAGCGTATTCACGAACACCAGGAACGGCACCAGCGCGCGCGCGATGGTGGGCGACCACGCGACCGCGACCCCGAGGGCCACGCCGACCGCGCCGGCCACCACGAAGCCCCCGACGATCTCCGCGGTGGTGATCATCAGGTGGGTGTGCCAGGGGATCGAGAAGTCGAGCGCCGCGCGCAGGACCGCGAGCGGGGAGGGCAGGAGGTACGCGCGGATGCCGAACAGCGGACCGGCCGCGTGCCAGGCGACCAGCAGCGCGGCGAACAGCACGAGCGTCGGCACGATCGCGCGCACCCGGGCCATGCGGCCCCGATGATATCAGGCGGTGCGGCCGGCGAACGCGCGCGCCACGCCGAGCACGACCGGGTCCTGCTCGAGCTCCTCCAGCGGCTTCGGCAGCGCGAGCGACCAGTTCGTCGCCACGAGCGTGCCCGGCATGTTGGGGCGCTCCTCCACGAGCAGCGCGTCGTCCAGGGTCGGGGTGACGACCGCGCACGGCGCCTCGGCGAGCAGCCGATGCGTCGCCTCCACCACCGCGCGCACGTCCGCGCCGGGCGCCGTGCCCGTCATCGCCACGAGGCGGTCGCGCATCTCGTGGAGGCCGTTCTCGTTCGGCTCGAGGCCGACGGCCTTCTGGTGCGCGATGTCCGCGCCGGTCCACAGCCCGTGGATCGTCGGCAGGTCGTGCGTGGTGACCGCGGCGAGCGCCATGGCAGGATAGCGCGCGGGCGGCTCGGGCTCGAACCAGACCACGCGGTAGCCGAGGATCGCCTGCGCGGCGAGCCGCTCGCGTACGCCGTCCTCGACGGTGCCCAGGTCCTCGCCCACGATGAACGCGCCCGCGCGCACGCTCTCGAGCGCGACGATGCCGAGCAGATCGTCCGCGCGGTAGCGTACGAACGCGCCGTCCGCGGGCGTGAGGCCGTGCGGGACCCAGAACAGCCGGAAGAGCCCCATGACGTGATCGATGCGCAGGCCGCCCGCGTGCCGCAGCGCCGCGCGCACCGTCTGCACGAACGGCTCGTAGCCCGCGTCCGCGAGGCGGTGGGGCACGAACGGCGGCAGGCCCCAGTCCTGGCCTTTGACGATGTAGCGATCGGGGGGCGCGCCGACGCTCGCGCCGCGGGCGAGGACGTCCTGCCAGGTCCACGCATCGGCGCCGTCGGGATCGACGCCGATCGGCAGGTCCTGCATCAGCGCGAGCTCGGCGCCGGCGGCGGCGAGCTGCCGGTCCAGGAGCCACTGCAGCCACGCGTGGAACGCGACGCGCTCGCGGCGCTCCTGCGCGAAGCGGCGCACCCCGGGCGCGTCGGGCCGGCGGTGCTCCTCCGGCCACGCCTGCCAGTGGCGGCGGTGGTGCTCGGTCAGCGCGCAGAACACGGCGTAGTCCTCGAGCCCCGGCAGCGCCGCACGAAACCGGTCGAAGGCCGCGTCGCCCCCGAAGCGCGACCACAGCAGCTCGAGCGCGCGCATCTTCAGCGCGAACACGCGGTCGCGGTCGATGTGCCGGTCGCCGTTCAGCGCGCGGCCGTCGCCGGCGATCGGCGCGAGCGCGCTCGCGGCCTCGCCCGCGCCGGGGACGTCTTCCACCCGCAGGTAGAGCGGATTGCGAAAGCGGCGACTGCTCGGATAGTACGGGCTCGACTGCTGCGGCATGGTCACCAGCGGCGCCGCGAGCGGATTGAGAAGAATGACGCCCGCGCGCAGGGTCCGCGCCGACCATCGCGCGAGCCGCCGCAGGTCCCCGAGGTCGCCGATGCCCCAGCTCTCGTGCGAGCGCGTCGCGTAGAGCTGCGCGGCCCATCCCCAGATGCGGAACGGCTCGGGCAGGTGACAGCGCGCCGGCGCCACGATCACGCGCGCGGGCGGCAGGTCGTCCTCGTGCAGCGTGTGATAGCCGAGCGGCAGGTCCGCGGGGAGCGCGCCGTCCACGGGCACCTCACCACCGTCCTCGAGGACGAGTCGCCCGCGCGCGCCCGGGGCGCCCATCGCGCCCGCGCGCAGGACGCGGACGCGCGGGGGCGCGGGCGGGGTCTCCGGGCCCGCACCCATCGCGCGCACGATCGTGCGGTGCGTGGACGCGGACGTCTCGTGCCAGTCACCGAGCGCGTCGAAGTAGCCGTCGTCGATCGACCACGGATCGGTCCGCGGCCGGCGGGCGGGATCGCTCACTGGGGTAGCGTACCAGCGGGCGCGAGGCGCCCCGCGCCCGCGGTCAGGACGCGAACGGTCAGGAGGTGAGGCGGCCGACCGTGCGGTTGTACTGGCGCCCGCAGCGGCGGCAGCGCAGCCAGCGGCGCGAGCGCGCGCGGCGCACGAGCGTGCCACAGTGCGGACAGCGCTGATACAGCGCGGCCCCGCTGAGTGCGGCGGCGATCAACGACGCGGCGCCGGTGAGCAGCAGCCAGCTCGTCATCACGGGGTCAGGATGGCTCCCGCCCGTTACAATCGCGTTATTGCCTCCACGGTTCCGCGCCCCGTGACCATTCCCGAGATCACCGTCGATCAGCTGATCGCGCGCTACGCGGTGCTGCTGCTCGACGCCTACGGTGTCCTGGTCGACAGCGGCGGTCCGCTCCCGGGGGCCGCCGGGTTCATCGCGCGGCTGAACGAGACCGCCACGCCGTACTACATCGTCAGCAACGACGCCTCCCGCCTGCCCGAGACGGCGGCGCGCCGCTATCGAGGCTTCGGCCTCGCCCTCGACGCTGAGCGCTTCCTCACGTCCGGCATGCTCCTCACGGACTGGTTCGCGCGGGAGGACCTTCGCGGCGCGCCCTGCGTCGTGCTCGGGCCGCCCGACAGCACCACGTACGTGGAGCGCGCGGGCGGGCGCGCGGTCTCGCCCGATGAGCCCTTCGAGGCCGTCGTGATCTGCGACGAGTCCGGCTTTCCCTTTCTCGACGTCGTCGACGCGGTGCTGAGCGCGCTCGTCCGCGCGCTCGACGCCGGCCGCCGCCTGCGCCTGGTGTGCGCGAATCCCGATCTCGTCTATCCGCGCCCCGGCGGCTTCGGCATCGCGAGCGGCAGCATCGCGCTGGTGCTCGAAGCGGCGCTCGACCTGCGGTATCCCGGCCACGCGCCGCGCTTCCAGCGGCTCGGCAAGCCGTTCCCCGGGCTCTTCGACGCGGCGCTGGCGCGCAGCGGCACGCGCGACATGGTCATGGTCGGCGACCAGCTCGAGACCGACATCCAGGGTGCGCGGCGCTTCGGCCTCGACGCGGTGCTCGTGTCGACCGGCGTCAGCGACGGCCTCGGCACGCTCCCGCCCGCGCTGCATCCGACCTGGCGCCTGCGCTCCTTCGCCTGAGCTGGACGGCACCGAAGCTGCACCCTCCCGGAACCCTGGGAGGAATGCCCATGACGTCGAGATATCGGTCGCTCTTCGGGGTGCTCGTCCTCGGCCTGGCGACCGCGGCGCCCGCCGCCGCGGAAGTGCCCACGGCTACGGATTTCGCGAGCTGCAACATGAAGGCGGCGGAGCAGGCGGCCGCCGACACGGTGAGCGCGTCGCCCCGCACGGACCTGCCGAAGGACGCCACGACGCTGCCGCCGGACGTGCGGACGCAGCCGCGCCCGGACGTCCAGGCGCCACCGTCCGCGGCCGGGAAGGCGGGCGCGCCGGTGTTGCAGGACCCGACCGGCAACACGCTCTCGAGCGACAAGGACCCGCAGATCGAGGGCATGGCCGCCGACCGCGCCAACGACAAGGCCTACGTCGCCGCGTACCGCTCCTGCATGCGCCAGCGAGGGTTCTAGGTGGCGGGGCCCCGGTGAGCATCACCGATCTCGCGGACGCGCGGCGGCGCCGCGCCGCCGCGCGCGGCGGCGCGATCGCCAGCGTCAACCCGGCCACCGGCGGGACCGTGCGCACCTTCGAGCCCCTCGCCGGGCCCGAGGTCGACGCCCGCCTCGCCCGCGCCGCCGAGACGTTCCTCACGTATCGCACGACCACCTTCGCGCAGCGCGCGGGCTGGCTCACGCGCGCCGCGGAGGTGCTCGACGCGCAGCGCGAGAGCCTCGCGCGGCTCATCACCACGGAGATGGGCAAGCCGATCGCCGCCGCGCGCGACGAGATCGGCAAATCGGCGTGGGGCTGCCGGCACTATGCCGAGCACGCGGAGCGCCTGCTCGCCGACGAGCCGGTCCCCACCACGGGCACCGCGCGCACGTTCGTGCGCTACGAGCCGATGGGGCCGATCCTCGCGGTGATGCCGTGGAATTTTCCGTTCTGGCAGGTCTTCCGCTTCGCCGCGCCGGCCCTCATGGCCGGCAACGTCGCGCTGCTCAAGCACGCCTCGAACGTCCCGCAGTGCGCGCTCGCGATCGAGCGCGTGTTCCAGGAGGCCGGCTTTCCCGACGGCGTGTTCCAGGCGCTGCTCGTCACCAGCGGCCAGGTCGAGACGCTGCTGGACGACGACCGCGTCGTTGCCGCCACGCTGACGGGCAGCGAGCGCGCGGGCGTCGCCGTCGCCGCCCGCGCGGGCGCGAAGCTCAAGAAGACCGTGCTCGAGCTCGGCGGCAGCGACCCGTTCATCGTGCTGGCGAGCGCGGACGTGGAGCGTGCGGCCGCGACGGCCGTGAAAGCGCGCGTGGTGAACAACGGCCAATCGTGCATCGCGGCCAAGCGGTTCATCGCGGTGGACGCGGTCTACGACGCGTTCGAGGCGCGGCTCGTGCGCGGCATGCGCGCGCTCGTGGTGGGCGACCCGATGGACGCCGGCACGGACGTCGGCCCGCTCGTCAGCGACGAGGCGCTCGAGGCGCTCGATACCCAGGTCCAGCAGTCGGTGGCCGCGGGCGCGCGGCTGCTCACGGGCGGCCGCCGCCTCGAGCGCGCGGGCTGCTACTACGAGCCCACGGTGCTCGCCGACGCGCCGCCGGACGCCCCGGCCCACCGCGACGAGCTCTTCGGCCCCGTCGCCACGCTGTTCCGCGCGCGCGACGTCGCCGAAGCGATCGCGATCGCGAACGACACCGCGTTCGGGCTGGGTGCGAGCGTGTGGACGACCGATCCCAGCGAGCAGGCCCGGTGCATCGCGGCGCTGCAGGCCGGGCTCGTCTTCGTGAACGCGATGGTCGCCTCCGATCCCCGCCTGCCGTTCGGCGGCGTGAAGCGCTCCGGCTACGGCCGGGAGCTCGGCGTCCACGGCCTGCGCGAGTTCGTGAACGTCAAGACCGTGTGGGTGGCGCAGTCCGCCGGCGGAGCGTCGAGCACCGAGTAGGCCGCCGGGGCGGCGTTACGACGCGGAGGGCGTGGCGGCGCGCTGGAGCACACCGCCGACGGTGCGCAGGAGCACCCAGGGCTCGAGCGGCTTGCGCAGCGTCAGGTGCGCGCCGGCCGCGCGCGCGCGCACGAGCGCACCGTGGCGATCCGCGCTCGTGTCCGCCGACACCGCGATGATGGTCACCGCGGGCACGTGCTCGCAGAGCTCGCGGATCACGGCGACGCCGTCCTTGCGCGGCAGGAAGATGTCGACGATCGCCACGTCCGGCTGCGCGTCCCGCGCCGAGGCGACGCCGGCGTCGCCGTCGGCGGCGACCACGACCTCGTACCCCTCGGTCCGGAGCACCATCGCCACGGCTTCGCGCGTCTCGTCGTGATCTTCGACGACGAGGATCTTCGCGCGTGTCCGCCGGGGCATGGCGAGCATCGTCTCCTGTCAGAGCAGGCAGCGTGCCAGCCGCGGAAGGTCGCGCTTTCGGGGTGTTCGGCGAAAGTCCGGCCCGGCAAACGGTACGCCGGTTCACACTCCGGCGACTTCCGTCCGCCCGCCGCCCGGAAACCCCGGCGCCGGGACTGGCGCTCTCATTGCAGGAGCACTGGCCCAAGGAGAGCGAGGCGCACCATGAATGACATGATGGATCCGACCGAAGCCGCGTCGAAGCAGAAGCTCGTGCAGGCGCTCGCGATGGCCCGCGAGGAGATCACCGCGCTCAAGGCGGAAGTCGAGAAGCTCTGTGCGCCGGCCTCCACGTACGGGCTCTATTTGTCGACGAACAAGGACGGGACCGTGAACGTCCTCGCCGCCGGCCGCAAGGTAAAGGTGAACCTCCGTCCCGCGCTCGAAGCCGAGACGCTGCGTCCCGGCCAGGAAGTCGTGCTCAACGAGGGCATGAACGTCATCGAGGCGGCCGGGTACGAGATCCAGGGCGAGGTCGTCATCCTCAAGGAGCAGCTCGACCACGAGCGCGCCCTGGTGACGGTCCGCGCCGACGACGACCGGGTGGCGATGATCGCCGACCCGCTCCGCGACGTGCGCCTCAAGACCGGCGACCACATCCTCATGGAGTCGAAGTCCGGCTACCTGCTCGAGAAGCTGCCGAAGAGCGAAGTGGAAGACCTCGCGCTCGAGGAGGTGCCGGACATCGGCTACGAGCAGATCGGCGGCCTCGGCACGCAGATCGAGTCCATCAAGGACGCGGTCGAGCTGCCGTACCTGTATGCCGATTACTACAAAGAGCACAAGCTCGCCCCGCCCAAGGGCGTGCTGCTCTACGGGCCTCCCGGCTGCGGCAAGACGATGATCGCGAAGGCCGTGGCGGCGAACCTCGCCGAGAAGATCTCGGAGAAGCGTGGCGAGAAGATCAAGGGCTTCTTCCTCAACATCAAGGGCCCGGAGCTCCTCAACAAGTACGTGGGCGAGACCGAGCGCAAGATCCGCGAGATCTTCATCAAGGCGCGCGAGAAGGCCAACGAGGACGTGCCGGTGGTGGTGTTCTTCGACGAGATGGACGCGCTGTTCCGCACGCGCGGCACGGGCATCAGCTCGGACGTCGAGACCACGATCGTCCCGCAGCTCCTCGCGGAGATCGACGGCGTCGAGGGCCTGAGGAACGTCATCGTCATCGGCGCCAGCAACCGCCAGGACCTGATCGACCCGGCCATCCTGCGGCCGGGCCGGCTGGACGTGAAGATCAAGATCGAGCGGCCGGACCAGGCCGCCGCCGCGGACGTCTTCCACAAGTACCTCACCACGGACATCCCGCTGGATGCCGACGAGGTCCGGGAGAACGGGGGGGAGACTGCCGCCGCGATCGAGGCGATGATCCGCGCCGCCGTCGACATGATGTACAGCCTCGACGAGGCGAACCGCTTCCTCGAGGTCACCTACGCGAACGGCGACAAGGAGGTGCTCTACTTCAAGGACTTCGCCTCCGGCGCGATGATCGAGTCGGTCGTGCGCCGCGCGAAGAAGCTCGCGCTCAAGCGCTACATCGGCGGCGGCGCCAAGGGCGTGCGCACCGAGGATCTGATGTCGGCGGTGCGCGAGGAGTTCAAGGAGAACGAGGACCTGCCCAACACCTCCAACCCGGACGACTGGGCGAAGATCGCCGGGCGCAAGGGCGAGCGCATCGTCTACATCAAGCCGCTCATCACGGCGGCGGACACGAAGCCGAAGGACGTCGAGCGCCTCGTCACGACCGGCCAGTACCTCTAGGCACGACCGGCCTGCACCGCCCCGTTTATGATGGGGCGGTGCAGCCCAAGCCCGAACGATCCCACGATCGCCGCGCTCCGCGGCCCGTACCGGCGCGCGGCGTATGATCCTCACGCACATGAGCAAGGAGAGGCTCGCCCGGGCCGACGCCGTGCCGGAAGAGTGCGCGCACGACGGGCTCGTCGTGAGCCTCTAGCCCGGATTATTCGCGAACGATGAAAGAGAAGAGCCATCGAGTCTCGTGCCGGTGCTATAGAAGCGGTGTCGAAGCGTTTCTAAGCACACCAGCATGGAGGCTCGATGGCCACAGCCTGTATAGCGCACAGCACGCTCCGGGTCCACGGGATTTCCAAGCCGGTGATCGCGCGATTCGATCAGCCGCACGCCAGTTCCGACGGGGGCGCGATTCTGTTGAAGGCGGCCGACGACCGCC
>Ga0194132_10011869_pt1 | contig 11045 bp, 12 predicted proteins | sample TA2KigOf80mmetaG_FD_148612 | JGI IMG/M metagenome (GOLD analysis project Ga0194132, IMG submission 148612) | Freshwater microbial communities from Lake Tanganyika, Tanzania - TA2015054 Kigoma Offshore 80m | ecosystem: Environmental > Aquatic > Freshwater > Lake | place: Tanzania: Lake... | reverse complement strand
TCTCGATCCCGCAACCGTGGTCGTTCGCGACCCCGGGCTCGCCGCGGCACTCGATGCCGCGCTCGCGCACCTTGGCAAACCTGGCTTCGATGTGGTGCTCGATGCCGTGTATGGCGCGGGCTTCCGGCTTGCCTTCGAGCGCCTCGCACCAGAAGGACGCTACGTGCTCTATGGCGCCGCCGATTTCATGGATGGTGGGCGTCGACCGAATTTTCTCAAGCTCGCTTGGCGCTATCTGCGTCGCCCACGGCTCGATCCGCTGGCGATGATTCCGCAGAACCACGGTTTTCTGGCCTTCAATTTGATCTGGCTGTGGGAGCAAGCCGACCGCTTGCCCGAATCGATGCGCGCGACGCTCGCGCTGATTGTCGAACGCCCGCACATCGGGGCGACCTATCGCTTCGATGAGGCCCATGCAGCGTTGGCTGCGATACAGTCTGGTCACACTACGGGCAAGCTCATCCTGCGCAGCAAGTTACAATCTGCCGATGGCTGATGCTTCACTGCCGGAACGCCCGAAAAGCAAATCCGTAAAACCGCTGGTCTCATTGTGGCCTTACCTCAAACCCCACCGCGGCGTACTCGCTTGGGCCATGGTGGCCTTGCTGCTCGCCTCGGGCTCCATGCTGGCCTTGCCAGTCGCGCTCTCGAAGCTCGTCGACAAAGGCATGAGCGCCGGCAGCGCCGAGACGGTCAACATCTATTTCGTCGCCTTTCTCGGCGTGGCAGTGCTGTTCGGCGCCTTCGCCGCGATGCGCTTTTATCTCGTGACTTGGCTCGGCGAGCGCGTGGTGGCGGACATTCGTGCCGCGACCTATCGCAATGTCATACGCATGGACCCTCAATTCTTTGAGGTGACGCGTACCGGCGAAGTGCTCTCACGCCTCACCACCGACACCACGCTCGTGCAATCGATCTCGGGCGTCGGCATTTCGATCGCCCTGCGCTCGACCATCAATTTGCTCGGCTCCATCGTCATGATGGGAGTCACCAGCCTGAAACTGCTCGGCCTCATGCTGATCGCGATGCCAGCGGTGATCGTCCCGGTCATTTCTTTGGGTCGCAAGCTGCGTAAACTGTCGCGCTCATCGCAAGATCGCATCGCCGACACCAGCGGTCTCGCGGGCGAAACACTGAACGCCATCCAGACGGTACAGGCGTTCACGCTCGAGGCGCTCAATACACGTCGTTACGATCAGGCCGTCGAAGCCTCCTTCGATGTGGCAGTGGTGCGCACGCGCGTCCGCGCCTGGCTCACGGCGCTCTCGACCACGCTGGTGGTCGCGGCGATCACCATCGTGCTCTGGTTCGGTGCGCATCAGGTGCTCTCCAAAGAAATGTCGGGGGGCGGGCTCGTGCAGTTCCTGTTGTTCGCGGTGTATGCGGGTGTCGCGGCCGCCTCGCTGAGCGAAATGTGGAGCGAAGTGCAGCGCGCAGCCGGTGCCATGGAACGCCTCGTCGAACTGCAACAGGCGACGCCGGCCATCGTTGCGCCCGCCCAGCCGCAGCCCCTACCCGCCGTGCAACCGGGCGCCAAGGCGGGCCATGTACGCTTCGAGCACGTGCGTTTTCATTACCCCTCGCGGCCCGAGACCCCGGCGCTCGATGATTTCTCGTTGGCGATCGCCCCGGGCGAAACCGTCGCCTTCGTCGGCCCTTCGGGTGCGGGCAAGAGCACCACCTTCCAATTGCTGCTGCGGTTCTACGACCCGCAGTCCGGTCAGGTGATCCTCGATGACGTCGACATCGCCCGCGCCGATCCGCTCGTGGTGCGTCAAAGAATCGGGCTCGTCCCGCAAGATACCGTGCTCTTCGGCACCAGCGCGCGCGAGAACATCCGCTACGGACGGCCGGATGCGACCGATGCGGAGGTCGAAGCGGCGGCGCGCGCCGCGGCCGCTCACGATTTCATCACGGCCTTACCACAGGGCTATGAGACCTTCCTCGGTGAGCGCGGCACGCGGCTCTCGGGTGGTCAGCGCCAGCGCATCGCCATCGCCCGCGCTATCCTCAAAAATCCGCCGTTGTTGTTGCTCGATGAGGCGACGAGCGCACTCGATGCCGAAAGCGAGCGCGTGGTGCAAGAGGCTCTCGAGCGACTGATGGCAACCCGCACCACCATCATCATCGCGCACCGCTTGGCGACGGTGCTCAAGGCCGATCGCATCATCGTCATGGATCACGGCCGCATCATCGCGAGCGGTCGCCACGAAGAACTGATCGCCGCGAACCCGCTCTATGCGCGGCTCGCCGCGCTGCAATTTACCGACGGACCTGCCGCCGCCGCATGACGCCGCGGGCGATTCTGTTCGACTTCGACGGCACGCTGGTCGACTCGGCGCGCAGCATCCTCACAGGTCTTGGTCGCGCGCTGGAGAGCGAAGGGGTGACACCCGTCATTCCTCTGTCGCCGAGCCTCATCGGGCCGCCCCTACCACGGACGCTCGCGACGCTCGCCGGCTCGGGCGAACCCGCGTTGATCGAACGACTGGCAGCCGCCTTCCGCTCGTACTACGACACGACGGGTTACCGCGAAACCGAAGTCTATGCCGGCGTCAGCGACATGCTGGCGAGCCTCGCCCGTGAGGGCCGCGCGCTCTACATCGTCACCAACAAGCGCATCAAACCGACGCGGCTCATCATCGATCATCTCGGATGGAGTGCGCATTTTCGCGGCATCCATGCGCTCGATGGCCTCGACCCGCCGACCGTCAATAAAACTGCACTGGTGCGCGAAGTGCTGCAGCGCGAATCTTTGACGAGCACGCAAACCTGGATGGTCGGCGACTCGGCCGAGGACCGGCAGGCCGCCGAGGGCAACGGGCTCGATTTTTTGGCCGCCACCTGGGGTTATGGCGCCGCGGCGGCAGATCAAAAAAATCTTGCTGCACAGCTCGCCAGTCCGCTCGAGCTGCTGCAGCGTATCAGAGCTTACGCGGCCGGACGCACGCCCTGACTGACGCGCCGGCGTGTCCGCTCAGAGCCTCATGCCGCCGTCGACATCGACACAGCGACCCGTGAAGAAATCGTTTTCGACGATGAACACCGCCGTCGCCGCAATCTCGGCGGCATCGCCCAAGCGCCGCAACGGAACCTGCGCCGTCATTTTCTCGAGAATCTCCGGCCGCATGGCCGAGAGAATGTCAGTGCGCGTGTAGCCCGGAGCGATGGCGCCCGTGCGGATGCCGTAGCGCGCGAGTTCCTTGCCCCACACTTCGGCCATCGCCGCCACGCCCGCTTTGGCCGCGCTGTAGTTGGTCTGGCCTGCATTGCCGTAACGCGACACGCTCGAGATGTTGATGATCACGCCACCCTTGCCGCGCTTGATCATGCGCTCGGCGGCTTCACGACCACAAAGAAATACGCCAGTGAGATTGATGTCGATAACCGCCTGCCACTGATCGAGGGTCATCTTGCCGGTGACCGCGCCGTCCTTGACCTTGATCAACAGCCCATCCTTGACGATGCCGGCATTGTTGACGAGCACATCGACACCACCAAAATCGGCTGCGACTGCATCCATGCCGGCCACCACCGCAGCCTCTTGCGTGACGTTGACGACGTAGCCCCGGGCTTTCACGCCCTTGGCCTCGCAGAGCCGCACGGTCTCATCGAGATCGGCCTGATTGAGATCGAACAGCGCGACATTTGCGCCACGCGCTGCAAATGCGCGTGCCATGTCGCGACCGATACCGCGTCCGCCGCCCGTCACCACTACCGCGCTGCCCTGGATCTGCATGTCGAACTCCGTGAAAAATCGGTTACGGCGTCGTCAGCCGTTACGGCATCATAATAGGCCGCGATAGGCCGCGTGCCCTGTTGCGCGACCTGCCGCGCGACCTGCCGTGCGACCTGCCGTGCGACCTGCTCGACTGCGTAGACCCCGGAGACGCCATGCTCAAACTGCGACCCGCTCGCCACGACGACGCTACCACCCTGCTCGAACTGATTCGCGAGCTGGCCGATTACGAAAAGCTGCTCGATCAGGTGGACGCCACGGCGCCCGCGCTCGCGCAAGCCTTATTCGGCGCGAACCCGCGGGTCTTCAGCGACGTTGCCGAATGGACTAAGCAAGGCAAAACCACGGTCGCAGGATTCGCGCTGTGGTTCTACAACTTCTCCACCTTTCGCGGACGGCATGGCATTTATCTCGAAGATCTCTTCGTGCGCCCGGAATTTCGTGGTCATGGGATTGGCAAGGCGCTGCTGTCCAATCTCGCCAAACGCTGCGTCGATGAGCAGCTGACGCGTCTTGAATGGGCCGTGCTCGATTGGAACACCCCAGCGCGACAGTTCTATGAATCGCTGGGTGCGCAGGCACTTACCGAGTGGGTACCGCATCGCGTCACGGGCGCAGCGCTGCCAAAGCTCGCCTATCCAGCGACTCACGCAGAGCAAGCGCCGCCTCGACAGTGAACTCGCCGCCCGCCAAGGCCACTTCGACCTCGGCGATCGACAGACAAAGAAATTTACTGACTTCGCCATCGCGACCGATGGGTACAAAGTCCAGCGGCAACTCGAGATCGGCCACGATCACGAGTTCATCATGCATGCCGAAGGTAGTCTCGCGAAGACTGCGGATGATCATCCCCGGAAAATCGATGCGGCGCGCAAGCCCGACCGGCACCCCCGCCTCTTCCCACGCTTCGCGCAACGCGGTGCGCCGCGCCGACTCGCCAGCCGACACGCCGCCTGCCGCAAGATTGTCGAGCTTGCCGGGATCGGCCCGCTTCAGTTCACTGCGGCGCGCCACCCACACTCGACCATCGGCGCGATAGCCATTCACGTGCACGGCGCGGTTTTGCAGACCCAAGGTACGAAAGGCGCCGCGCTCGCAACGCGCGATTTCCGCGCCGTCCTGATCGAGCACGGCTGACAACTCGTTACGCCAGTCGGCGATCAGCCCCTTGCGGTGCAGGCCCTGCGCCACCTGTTGCAAGGCGCGGCTACGCGCCGAGCGCGCGACGCCGGGTTCGCTCAAGCGCAAGCCGAGATCAGCCGCTTCGATCCCCGGCAAGTCAGCGAGCATCCGCGCGACATCGCGACGGACGCGACCGCGAATGGCACCACCCAACCAGAACGGGACGTACGACGAGGGCGCTGGGTCGACCATCAGTCGCGAAGAAAATCGACGACCGTGCGCGTGAAATCTTCGGCCTGCTCGAGGTGCGAGCGATGGGCGGCATCGAGCACCACGAGATCCGCGCCGGCGATACCGTCGGCCAATTCTTCGGCGCGCTCGATCGGGATCACGGGATCGTGCGCACCGGCGATCACCAGAGTGGGTGCCTGCACCTCGCCGAGACGCCCGGCAAGCTCGGCATCGCGCACGGCGATCTCGCGCACCGGGCTCTCGCGATCGGCAAGTACGCGGTCGGTCGCGAACGGCAGCACACTCGCGGCAGTGTGGGCCACCACCAGTCGCAGTACGCGCCGCGGCGCCATCAGCGCCACCTGCAGCGCCGCAAGGCCACCCATCGACAGTCCGCACCAATGCGCACGCTCGATATGCAGCGCATCGAGAACCGCGAGCGCATCGAGCGCCAGATCCTGCAGGCTGCAGGACTGCGCTGGGCCGTCATCAAACTTTGACAGCCCATGACCCCGCAGATCGAGGCGAATCACGCGAAAGAAACGCTCGAATTCGGCGAGTTGCAGGTCCCAGCTGGCAAGACTCGCAGCCAACGGATGCAACAAAACGAGTGCCGGGGCGTGGTTACGCCCCGACACGATGTAGTGGATGACGCCGCCCGCGCGTGGCAAGATCGTCGGCAGAATGTCGGTCATCAAAGATTAAATCGCCCTTCAGTCTGCTTTGTATTTGTCGTGGCAGGCCTTGCAGCTCGCACCCGTTGCACCGAAGGCCGGCTTGAGGGCCTCGAGGTCACCACCGCGCGCAGTGGTCGCGAGCGCAGTCACGTTGCCTTGCATGTCTTTCATCAAGCGCTGGAACTCGGCTTGCTGCTGCCACAACTCGGGCTTCGCCTTGCTGCTTGGGGTAATCGAGCCCGCCGGAAACAACTCCGGCACATAGTTGCCCATGGCAGCCGCGCGCTCCGCCGCGGCACGAAACGCATTGGCGTCGTAGGGTGCACGACCCGCTGCCATCGCGCCCATTAGACCCATTTGCGCACCGAGTACGGTGTATGCCGACTGGCGCAGCTTCACCTGTTGCGCAGCCCGCGCATCCTGCGCGCTGGCGCTCGGTAGCCAGGTCGTCACAGCGACCAGACTCGCGGCAAGGGCAACGAGAAGCGATTTACGGATCTGGAACATGAGCCACTCCTTGGGGTGATGCGACACGGAAGACGAAACCAAGCCGGATTGTATGCCGAAGGCGATAGCAGGTCGCAACCAAGCGCAGGCTCTGCTACGCTCCGCGGCCTTTTTGGCCCTGCGTGGGTCGTCCCGGAAGCTTTCATGGCCACCGCCTGCCCCATTCGCAATATCGCGATCATCGCTCACGTCGACCACGGCAAGACCACACTGGTCGATTGCCTGCTGAAGCAATCAGGCACCTTTGCCGCACACGAACGCGTCGGCGAGCGTGTGATGGATTCCAACGATCTCGAACGCGAGCGTGGCATCACCATTCTCGCCAAGAACTGCGCGATCGAATATCACAGTACGCGCATCAATATCGTCGACACGCCGGGCCACGCCGACTTCGGTGGTGAAGTCGAGCGCGTGCTGTCGATGGTCGATGCGGTGCTGCTGCTGGTTGATGCCGTTGAAGGGCCGATGCCGCAGACGCGCTTCGTCACCCGCAAAGCGCTCGCGCTCGGCCACAAGGCCATCGTCGTCATCAACAAAGTCGACCGGCCGGGCTCGCGCCCGAACTGGGTGATCGATCGCACGTTCGAACTGTTCGACAAACTCGGTGCGAGTGACGCGCAGCTCGATTTTCCAATCGTCTACGCCTCGGCGCTGCAAGGCTGGGCCACCACCGACCTCGCGCGCCCGGCGAGCGACATGACCGCTCTCTTTGACGCGGTTTTGGCGCACGCGCCAGCGCCGCCGACCGAAGTCGACGCGCCGCTGCAGCTGCAAATCTCGCAACTCGACTACAACCCCTATGTGGGTCGCATCGGCATTGGTCGGATTCGTCGCGGCACGCTGCTCGCCGGACGCAACGTCGCCGTACGCTGGGGTGATGAGGATCGCGGCACCGGCAAGATCGGCCAAATTTTGAGCTTCCGCGGGCTCGAGCGCTTTCCGGTGGAGCGCGCCTCGGCCGGTGACATCGTCGCCATCACCGGTATCGATGCAGTGAACATTGGCGTCACGCTCTGCGACCCCGAACAGGCCGACGCGCTGCCGCCCATCAAAGTTGACGAGCCCACACTCTCGATGACCTTTCAGGTCAACACGTCGCCCCTCGCCGGTCGCGAAGGCAAGTTCGTCACCAGCCGACAGATTCGCGAGCGCCTGGCCCGTGAACTGCAGAGCAACGTGGCACTGCGGGTCGAAGATACGGTCGACGCCGACGTGTTCCGCGTCTCAGGTCGCGGCGAACTGCACCTGACCATCCTCCTCGAGAACCTGCGGCGCGAGGGCTATGAGCTCGCCGTCGGCAAACCCCAGGTTTTGAAGCGCGTGGTCGATGGCGTGGTGCAGGAGCCTTTCGAAGCGCTCACCATCGACATCGACGAGGGCTACCAGGGCTCGGTCATGTCTGAGCTGGGTACGCGACGCGGCGAGTTGCTCGACATGACGGTCGAGGGCGACCCGACCGGTCGCGGCGGTGGCCGCGTGCGGCTCGAATATCGAATCCCGGCGCGTGGTCTGATCGGCTTTCAAGGCGAGTTCATGACCATGACCCGCGGTACCGGACTCATGAGCCATATCTTCGATGGCTATGACGTGGTCAAAGGCGAGATCCCCGAGCGCCACAACGGCGTGCTGATCAGCAATGAAAACGGCGAGGCCGTCGCTTATTCTTTGTTCACGCTGCAGGCGCGCGGCCGGCTGTTCGTGGAGCATGGCTCGAAGGTCTATGAGGGCATGATCATCGGCATCCACAGCCGCGACAACGATCTCGTCGTCAATCCGATCAAGGAAAAAAAGCTCACCAACATTCGCGCTGCCGGCAAGGACGACGCCTTGTTGCTGACCCCGCCCATCGCGCTCACGCTCGAATATGCAGTCGAGTTCATCAACGAAGACGAACTCGTCGAAGTGACGCCGCAATCGATCCGCCTGCGCAAGCGCTTCCTGAAAGAGCACGAGCGCAAGCGCGCCGCGCGTGACGCCGAGGTCGCCGTCGGCTGAAGCGGCTGATGCCCGCTCGCCGAGTCACCAGCGGCCTAGCTGCCGGCGACTATTTTTTGCGTGGCCCCGGAATGAACGCGTTGGTACGGCGAATGTAATCGGCGTACTCGGGACGGCGCTGACCGATATCGCGCTCGAGCAGCGTCACCCCGGACACCCGCAGCAGCAGCAGCGTCATGAGCACCGGGCCGAAAATGCTCCACCAAGCGCCGCCCGACAGGGCGATCAGGTAAAAAGCCCACCACTGCGCGCAGTCACCAAAGTAATTCGGGTGGCGAGTGTAGCGCCAAAAACCGCGATCCATGACTTTGCCGGCATTGGCAGGGTCGCGCCTGAAGCGGGCGAGCTGCCAGTCGCCACCGGCCTCGAAGGCAAAGCCCAGCAGCCACAGCGCAAGTCCGAGGTAGTCGAGTACACCGAGCAGCGCCTCGCTGCCGATGGCGCCATGCAGGGGTAGCGAAATCACCCAGGCCAAAACCGCCTGTAAGGCGAACACGCGATACAGGCTGCTGAACGCAAAACCCGGTTCATTGCGCTGGCGGATCGCCTGGTAGCGCCGATCCTCTTCATGGCCCCAATTGCGGGCCGTGATGTACACCGAGAGCCTGATCGCCCACAGGGCCACCAGCACAAAGAGCAGCCGGCCGCGCACCGTCTCCGCCGGGAACCCGGCATAGACCAGAATCGCCACCAAAAACATCAGCGACCAAAGAGTATCGACCACATCGACATTGCGCCGAGGCAAAGAAACCAGCCAGCCAAGGGCTGCCAGACCCAGCATCCAGGGCAGCGCCTGAAGGTATTCAAAAAATTGAAACATGCGGTAACTCCTGAGGTCGCAGTTTGAACCGCGACAAGGCCATGGACAACTCTCGCCCCTAGTCTATGATTATCCCCATGATTGCGCTGTTCGGTTCCATCGTCGTTCTGGTGACGGTAATCGTCGGCTTCCTGATGGCGGGTGGCAGCCTGTTGTAGCTGTGGCACGCCTCCGAATACGTCGTGATCCTCGGCGCTGCACTCGGCGCCTTCATCACCGGCAACTCCCTCAAGGTCGTCAAAGCTTCGTTTGCAGGGGCGATCAGCCTCATCAAGCCGCTGCGCTACAACCGCGACCGCAACCGAGATCGAGAATGCGACGCGGCGCCAAAGTCGGGTAGCGTTTTTTGACGATGCCCGCGATGTAGCGCCCGATACCGGGCTTGCCCACCGGCGCGTTCGCCGTCAGACCTTTTGCGGCGCGGTAAAGCTCGAGGGTGCCGAAGTACTGCAGCGCCGCATGCAGATCACCGTGGCCGGTGTCGAAAAAATACCCGCCGGGTTGTCGGTGAATTTCGCTATCGGCGATCGGCTTCGGGATCGACAAGCCGGGCTGCAAGCTGAGCGAACCCCGGGGCGTCTGCGTGAGCTCACGCGCCCGCGTCTCGACTGCGGGCCCGAGTCGACGACAGGTCTCGCCAACGCTCTGCCACATCAGACCTTGCGAGGCATAGACCATCGAACCCCACAGTTGATACAGCGGCTCGGCTTCGAACCAGGGTCGCGCCTCCTCCCGCGTGGCGGGCGCTGTGCGTCCGGTCGCGGCGCGAAAATTTTCGCGCAGTCTGCTCTCGTAACGCTCGGCCAGTTGCTGCTCGAGCGGCCCATTCGCAAAGCCCTTGAGCACGCCGACGAAGCGTTGTCGCGCCGCCTCATCCGCCGAGGGTCGATAGAGTTCACCCAATTTGTTTTGCGCGGTCATGGGGCAATCATAGCGCCCACGCCGCACCGACGGTTACCATACGGGCCATGGGTCGCATATTCGAAGTTCGCAAGCACGCGATGTTCGCGCGGTGGAACCGCATGGCGAAGCAGTTCGCCCGCATCGCCAAAGACATCAACATGTCGGTCAAGTCGGGCGGCCCCGACCCGCAATCGAATCCGCAATTGCGGCGCATTCTGCAGAACGCGCGCGCCGTCAACATGCCGAAGGACAAGGTCGAGGCCGCCATCAAACGGGCGTCGGGTCGCGACGCTACCAATTACGAAACCGTGATTTACGAGGGCTATGCGCCGCACGGCGTCGCGTTGCTGGTTGAAACCGCGACCGACAATCCCACCCGTACAGTCGCCACCGTCCGCAACGCATTCCAGAAGCACGGCGGCAATCTCGGCACCAGCGGCAGCGTCAGCTTCATGTTCAAAAAAATGGGCGTGTTTCGCCTCGACCCCGCCGGGATCGACCAAGATGATCTCGAACTTTATTTGATCGATCACGGGCTCGAAGAAATGGGGAGAGCACCGGTGAGAAAGGCGAACCGCAACTCGTCGTGCGCTGCGCCTTCGAAGATTTCGGCAAGGTTCAGGAGGCGCTCGAAGCGCGCAAGATCTCGCCTCTCAAGGCCGAACACGAATACATCCCGAACGCCCCTATTGAACTCGGCGAGACCGACGCCGCCGAGGTGCTAGTGCTGATCGACAAACTCGAACAAGACGACGACGTGCAGAGCGTGTTCCACACGCTCTCCTGAGGGCAGTTCAGCGAACCCAGTTCTCGACTCGAAGACCTCTTACTCGTCGAAACTCGCGCCCATTGTCGGTCACCAGCGTGACCTTTAACGCCAACGCATGAGCTGCAATCCATAGATCGTTCGCCCCAAGGGGGTGACCCACGGCGTTCGAGTGCGGCGCGAACACGGCCGTATTGAGCCGAAACGCCGGCATCGAGAGGCAATACACGAACTACGCTCGCGAAACGCTCGAGCTGAGCCAAGGTCTCGCTCGTTCGCTGACTG
>Ga0194132_10011868_pt1 | contig 11045 bp, 10 predicted proteins | sample TA2KigOf80mmetaG_FD_148612 | JGI IMG/M metagenome (GOLD analysis project Ga0194132, IMG submission 148612) | Freshwater microbial communities from Lake Tanganyika, Tanzania - TA2015054 Kigoma Offshore 80m | ecosystem: Environmental > Aquatic > Freshwater > Lake | place: Tanzania: Lake... | reverse complement strand
CGGAATCGTCCATTGAACGATTCGATGTACGCGTTTTGATTGGGCTTGCCCGGCTCGATCAGGCGCAGCGTCAGTCCGCGTTCGTGTGCCCACGTCAGAAGGGCGCGGCCGCAGAACTCAGGGCCGTAGTACCTTGCGGCAGCGATCCTTGACCGGGATACCCGCATCGGCCTCTCGCAGAAACCGACAATCTGCGCTTCCGTGAACCGCTTCTTCATCGTCCGACCCTTTCGCTCGGCCGGACTCTAAACGAAAACGCTACTCAATTCCGGGGGGACGTCGGGACCATGAGCGTTTGGCACGGGCATAGGGTCTCCGGCTATTCGCCCAAGGGGTCCGCCCAACGCTCGTCCAACAGGTGTCTCCGAGTCTGGCGGGTTGTGAGCGGGACGCCGGATGCCAATACTAGCTTCAACTGGGGGAGTTTGTGGACTTCAGTGACTCGCATGGATTGCCCGATAACCGATTCGTAATCAGCAGGTCATCGGTTCAAGTCCGATTGCCGGCTCCAGTTTTTCAAGGTCCATTCCGGGCGCATGGCTTACCCTCTGCTCAAGAAGGACACCGAAGAACGCGCAACAAGCTTGGTGACGTAGCGATCAGAGGCCCCCCTTTCGTAACAGCCTGGAGAGTTGGCGTACCCACCTGATGGGCCCCTGTCAGTGAACTCTCGAGGCCTCAAACGCGCCTCAAGGCGAAGAGTCGGACAGATTGGCCAGGTCAGTGAGGGAGTTGCGGCTTGCGAGCCGCAAGATTCATGATCCCCCCGCGTCCGGCCAGGTAGGCCAAGGCCTCCCATGGCGCCACGGCGACAAGCAGGAGGCCGTACATGCGGCACTTGCCATACTCCAGCCGTCCGCGGTACCCAACGCTCACGAGCGTGTTCTGGACCGAGAGGGCGCTTTGCAGGTGAGGAGCTGAAGTCACGCGCACTCGTTCGAAGCCGGCGCGGGACAACGCGTCGGCCAGGCCGCCCCTGCTGAACGCTTGCAGGTGCCTGGGAAAGTGGTAGCCGGCCCACTGGCGCCCGAAGAGTGTGCGCTCCCAGGAATCTGCGCAGGGCAGCTGTCCCAGCACATGACCGCCAGGTTTCAAGAGTTCCCACGCCTTTCGAAGAACGACGCCCGGTTCCACGACGTGCTCGAGGACGTGGTTCATCGACACGATGTCAAAAGTACCCGCGACCGGCCCGGTATTGAACTCCTCCAGCGTCCCGGTCTCAACTGCGTAACCAAGCTCGCGCGCCCGTGCGGCCATCGCCGGATTGATCTCGACTCCGGCCGCCTCGACCTCGCAGTAGCGCCGCAAGTCCTCGAAGTGCCGACAATCGCCGGCACCCACGTCGAAGAGGCGGCCTGGGCTGCTCTGGAACAGCTTGCGGTACTGCCGGCCGCGCACACGCGCCCGCAGGCCCACGAGCGCGCCAGCCACCGAACCGTGATCCTCGTTGTAGGCGTGATAGTTCGGCGGATAGAAGCCAGTGAGCATCGCCGAGGTCGGCCTCGGATCCAGGTATTCCGAGCGGCAGAGGCCGCAGCGCAAGTAGCGGTACGGAGTGGACGACGTCACACCGTACTCATAGTCGATTGGCGAAGGTTGAGCGACTGCGGCCGCGGCGCCCCCACAGACCGGGCAGTTGGGTTCCATCACGCGCGCTCCTCGGCTGGACCGGATGAACCGGCCGGGAAGACCAGGCGTGCCAATGTTCCAATGTAGGTTTGGCCGATGCGGTCGTCGTTGGCATCGAAGTACCCGCGCTCACGGAGCAGCCTGTGCAATTGGGGCAGGTTCGGAAACGGAATGCCTGGCGCGAGGTGATGTTCGTGGTGATAACAGAAGTTCACCGGTCCGAAGAAGAACCGCTCGAGGACCCCGGCCGGAATCGATCGCGTGAAGCGCGGGAACGGACTTGAGAAGTCCTCAACGCCATGAGCCGCATACCATTCGGGTTGATGTTCGGCAATGACCCTCAGCGTGCTGAGGTACATCGCCACCGTCAGGAGCGGCGCCAGCCAGAGCAACGGGTATGCCTCTGGGCGGCCAAGCCACCAGCAGTAGGCCAGTAGCAAACCATTGGTGACGGGCACCAACACGTAGTAGCGCCACGGATGCCGGACAGCCGCAGCCGCAGGCGCGTACTCGCGCGCGGCGTGATACGCCGCCATGCCACATAGCGCCAGCAGGGTATGGCGCAGAAATCCTGCGCCTCGAATGATGTAGCGGGGCTTGCGCTCGGTATCGATGGCAGCATCGCCAAGTCCGGAGTGGTGCAGCGCGTGCTTTTGCCGGTAGGCGTGCGTGGAGATGAGGTGTGGGGTGGCGAACAGAGCGTCGCTGATCCAGTCATTTAGCACTTTGCGCCGGCTGATCGAGTAATGCGCGGCCTCGTGGACGAGATTGTTGAGTGCGTGCTGGCGCGAGCCAATGACAACGGCCGCAACGACGAACGCCGACACGCTGGGATAGTAGGCCCACAGAGCGATGGCGCCGAGAATCGACAGCCACGTCCCTAGAGCCGCTCGGACGATTGGCCAAGCCTGAACCCGCGAGAGGTTCTGCCACTCGTCCCTGGTGAACAGCGACTTGATCGCCGCCGCGTCGTCGCCTCGGCCTTCCAGCATCCTCAGTTGATTATACCAGCCGGCGATCGCAGCAATTATGGCCGGCTGAGGCGGTACATCTGGTAGACCCATCGACGTCTCGGCGTGATAGCGGCCACGAGCCGCTCCCACGCCGTGGCCATCCGATAGATGCCGAGAGCCAGGATCCGTGCTGGGCCTTGCGGCCAGCCAACGAAGTAGCCTACCGCCCTGATCGCCGAACTGGCCTCGACTGCAACCACCTCAGTCGGTCCGAACTTGGCGAGCAACCCCTCCACAGACGCTCGTGTTGAATCACGCATGCCGCGCTCAGCGGGAACGAGCATCTGGAAGGTACGGTTCAGCAAGGTCTGTCCACAGCCCTCGAATACGACGAGTTGCCCGCCCGGCTTGAGGACTCGAATACACTCCACCACGACACCGGGGCGGTTCCAGTTAACGTGGTGCAGCAGATCCCGGCACATCACGACATCGAAGTGCTCGTTGGTGAACGGCAAATGCAGCACGTCCGCCGCAATGGAGATTACGCGTGGCTGCATCTCTTTCAGGAACCCCACTTTGGCCGGCGACAGGTCGACGCCAACCAAGAGATCAGCGGTGTGCTCCTGAGACAGGAACCAGAGGTTGCTGCCTTCGCCACAGCCGACTTCCAGGATCCGCGACCCGGAGGCAGGTGCCCCACCGGCGACGAGCCGAGCCAGGGAGGCCTCTTTCGGGACGAGAAACGGATTCCGCAGGCGGTTGAAGAACCGACCTGTGTCCGCCTCCCGATGAAACGACACTTGCGCTGAAAAAGCTGTCCGATCGGGCGGGATTGCTCCCACGTTGTTCATCTCGGCGTGCAATCCGAAACCGGTTCCACCAGTGGAGCGCTTGAACCCTTTCACGTCATAGTCAACTCGCACCAGCGCCGAAATAGCGCAACGCTCAGCCCAGGGGCTGAGGCTTCACTCTGGCCCTGCCAGTATGGGTTGACGGACAAGGCCAAGTCTGCGCGGGTACGTATCCCAGTAACGCTTGAGGAGACAAGGGTAACATGGTTGGTGCTGCCGCCCGGAGATTGTCACCTCATCGGCGACTCCGCGTGACCGGTCCGCATCGAGCCCGTTTAGGGGATGTCAGGCGGAATCGGCAGGACCAGGAAATGCTCGGACTCTACGATCGCCGGCCCCCATGGAGCGACATCGCTCGGCCGTTTGGACACGAATACATGTGTGCCACCCAGTCGCCTGGCGTAGGCTGCGAACTCCAGTGGCGTAGCGGTGGAGACGAACTGGGCTAGTCGATCCCAGTTTTCGCCCAGCACCCGCGCCGGGGTGGTCGGGCCCAGTGCGAGCCGGCAGCACGGCCGCAGTTGCAGGCGGATGCCAGTATAGTACTCAAGCGGCCGCGATGCCCGCTCGGTGGCGAGTGTCGCGGTGATGTCTGGCCACACAGGGAGACCTGCGGCCGAGAACGCGCGCTCTTCAGCGAGATGTCGCTTCTCCGAATTGAAATACGCGTTACGGCCAACGATCCAATAGGGCAAGTAGGCCCGTCGTGAAAAAGTTCGAAGGGCGAGATTGCGAAACGGTCCAAGTGGCGTCTCACTCGGCGTCCCGATGCGGAATGGCACCATCACCGCGTCTGGCGGGACGCGGTCGTGGATGAGCTCCGAGACGGACTTCAGTTCGGATGCGAGAGCGATATCGCCGGAGGCAAATGGTCTGGTGAGTGCCCATCCCAGATCCACAACCAGAATCGCCGCAAGGAGCCAGACCGAGGGGCTCGCTTGCGATCGGGTCAAGGTCGTTGCGGGACGCGCGACGACCACGCCTAGCGCCAGCAGCGCGCTCAACACCCAGACACCGGCGGCGCTATGGAACGCTGCGAGTGCCGCCATCGCGGCGCACGTGATGGCCATGCCCCATGGGGGTCTGGCCGAGACCGCTTGCACGACGAAGCGGGCGAGATACGGGCACGCGAAGAGAGCCCCGAGCATCAGAAATTTCGCCGGGCTCGCGCCGATCAATCCGACCGGCCACCAGATGAAGAGCGCCCAATAGACGATGACACCGTGGCCCACCGACAGGAATAACATCACTCTGGCGACCAAGGCGAACCACGGGTACGGCGCCCCGGCGCTGTGAATCATCCGGCGGCGTTCGAAGACGACTGCGCTAGCGAGAACCAACAGCAGGGTCCCGACCGCTGCGATGTACACCAAGGGAGCCGACGCGTGGATCGCCACGTGACCGTAGGTTCGAATCGCGGCGTCTCGGGCCGCCGCCGGTGCGCTGCCGTCGGCTGGGGCTAGCCAGAGCATCAGGATGGCCAGACCGTAGCCGAGCGCGACGCCAATTCCAGCTGTGACTGCCGCACTTCCAAGGCCTGGCTCGCGCCTCCCGCTGGCGCGTGCTGCCAACAGCAGCGTTCCGAGGAACAGGAAGCCGCTCAAGCCGTACGACCCGTTTAGGAGTGACAAGACCACGCTCGCGGCCGCAGCGACTCTGAAGCGCCGCCCAACCGCCGCCGCCAGCAACACGGCGGCGGCAACCTGGTTGATGTCGCCGTAATAGATTAACTGGGTGAAGAGAATCGGGTACCCAACGTTGGTCAGAAACACGGCGTAGTTCACGAACGAGAGCAGCAGCGCCGCGATGAGGGCGACAGCCGTCGATCCGAACAGCACCCAGGCCGATAGGTAGACGGCGGTCATCAGCACGGCGGGGGCCGCCACGTGATGAGCGACGAGAAGGAGGTGCGGCGATATGCCGCTTGCGTCGAGTGCCAACGCGGTCAGGAAATACAAACTCGAGTAGGCCATGGTGTCGCGAGACGTACCGGCTTCGACGTCATCCACATCAGGCAGGTCGTGGGCCAGCGCCAGGCGCGGCGTGTTGATGGCGTTGTGGTCCTGGCCGCCCAAGACGTACGAGTCAACGTACCAAGCAGTTGCTGCACGAGCCAGGAGGTATACGAGTAGCAGCAAGGCGAAGGGTCGATGCCCAGGCAACGGCGAAAGATTCTGCTGGGGCGTCTGCTCGAGGACGATATCGCGGCGGGGTGTCGACATGGCGTTCTGGCCGCGACGATAGCATGTCCCGCCGCCGCCGAAGGAAGAAGCGTGTGGTAATCTATCTGAGGATTGAGCCTGTAGCGCCGAGTGTCCTGCCCCCGTGAAAGCGTCCAAGTCCTCGTCTGGGAAGTCTGCTGAGAGCTGGCTCTCGCAGAATCCATCGACTAGCCGGCCCGCTGCGGCTGCCGGGGTGTTTGTCAACCTGCCGGTTCTCAACGAGGCCGAGAACGTCGGCTCGCTCCTGGACAGTCTCGAGCGCGAACTGAACGGCATCGCTCACACTATCTGCGTGATCGACGATGGCAGCCGTGACGGCACGGCCGAGATTGTCGAAGCGAAAATTGCCCAGGTCGGCCCCCGGATTCAACTGCTGAGGCGGAAGAAGACCGAGCGAGGATGTCAGCGAGGCGCCGCACTGCTGCACGGGCTTCGTTGGGGCCTCGCCCACACGTCGCACGGCATCTTCGTGGAAATCGATGGGGACTTCTCTCACCGTCCCGAGGAATTGCCTACTGGAATCGGACTCATCGAGTCGGGGCACTATGACGTCGTCGTGGCGTCCAAGTATCTCAAGGGGAGCAGGACGACCAATCGTCCGATCGGTCGCCGTCTGGTGAGCGCCATCTGTAATATCGGCGTGCGAAGCTTTGTGAGCCGTTCGGTGTCCGACTATAGCAACGGCTACCGTTTCTACTCTCGCGAGGCGGGCGCCATCGTCGCGGGCCATGTGATCCGTCACGGCAGTCCGATCTACCTGACTGAAGCGATGGCCATCTGGCTGGTGCACCGGCAACGCGTCGGCGAGTTCCCGACAGTGTACGTCGGCAGGAACGAAGGGCTATCCAAGGTGCAGTGGGTGGACCTTGTCAAGGGTGCGTTCGCGGTGTTCGAGGTAGCGTTCAGGTTCCACCTGACGGGCTTCATGGAGCGCCCCATTCCGCTTGTGCCGGTTCCCGGAAACGAAGCAGTCCAGGACTCGCCACCAGGAGTTCCACCTCGATGAACATCTCCGTTTTCGGTCTCGGCAAGTTGGGGGCGCCCCTCGCGGTGTTGCTCGCCTCTAAGGGGCACGATGTGACTGGCTACGACATCGACCCGCGCCCTGGCGAACTTCTCGCGAAGGGAATCGCCCCGGTTCCCGAGCCGGGGCTGGCCGAGAGTCTGGTCGCGTTGTCTGGATCGTTCACCGCCGCCAGGGACCCGGCTGAGGCCGTTCGCCGATCCAGTGCGACCTTCATTGTCGTCCCGACCCCAAGCGACGACACCGGCGGCTTCTCGACACGGTACGCCGAGCAGGCCGCCTCCACAATCGGTGCGGCCGTGCGCGGCCGCTCGGAGTATCACCTGGTCGTGCTCACCAGCACTGTTATGCCGGGCGCTACGCGACAGGCGTTCGTGCCGGCGCTCGAAACGGCGGCTGGGACTCGCTGTGGGGAAGCCCTCGGTGTGTGCTACAACCCCGAGTTCATCGCACTCGGGAGCGTCCTTCACGACATGCTCCACCCAGACCTGGTGCTGATTGGCGAATCGGATGGCAGGGCCGGACAGACACTCGAGAGTATCTACCGTACCGTCTGTTCGCCCGAAGTGCCGATCGCCCGAATGAGTTTCGAGAACGCCGAGATCGCCAAGCTTGCGCTCAACACGTTCGTCACCATGAAGATCACGTTCGCCAACGGCTTAGCAGACATCTGCGAGCGGGTTCCCACCGGGGACGTGGATGCCGTTTCCCGTGCCGTTGGCTTCGATTCGCGAGTCGGAAGAAAGTACCTGAGCGGTGGTACCGGCTATGGCGGGCCTTGTTTTCCACGTGATGTGATCGCGTTCAATGCGTTGACGCGGCGCCTCGGACTCGACGCGCCCCTGGCCACGGCCACGGACCAGTCGAATCGTGCGCGCCTCGACGCCATCCTCGCTCGCGTCCTCGACTGCGCCGCACCAGGGTCGACCGTCGGGGTCCTCGGGCTGTCCTACAAGCCAGGCACGCCGGTGATCGAGTGCTCGCAGGGCGTCGAGTTGGCGGCCAAGCTTGTCGAGGCCGGCCGACGCGTCGTCGTGTACGACCCAATGGCTCACCAGAATGCCCAGGCCGTCCTCGGAACGTCAGTGCAGTACAGCGCCAGCACGGCAGCACTGCTCGACGCGGTTGATACAGCGGTGATCATGACGGCATGGCCGGAATTTCAGCGGCTGCCGGCCTCCGCCTTCAAACCCTTCACGAAACCCAAGACGATTATCGATTGCTGGCGCATCATCGACAAATCCCAGATCGGAGATGCCGCGAAACTAGTGGACATCGGCCGGGTCGATTCGACTTTGAAACACGCCAAGGCGGTACAATGAGTCGCATTCTCCCAGACGAGCGCATCGTGGTCGCCGGTGCGGGCGGTTTCATCGGCGGACACCTGGTACGAGATCTGCGGGCCCGCGGTGTCCGCAACGTGCGGGCGATCGATGTGAAGCCGCTCGATGAGTGGCACCAGGTCATTTCGGGAGTGGAGAATCGCGTCGCCGACCTTCGAGAGAGCCACGCATGTGCCGATGCTTGTGAGGGGATGGATTGGGTGTTCAACCTTGCATGCGACATGGGCGGCATCGGGTTCATCGAGACCAATAAAGCTGCCTGCATGGTGTCGGTGCTCATCAATACGCACTTGTTGATGGCTGCCCAGCGTCAGGGGGTCCGAGGGTTCTTTTTCGCTTCGTCGGCATGCGTCTATGCGGCCGAGCGGCAGACGACGCCGGACGTCGTCCCACTGAAAGAATCCGATGCCTATCCTGCTATGCCTGAGGATGGGTACGGATGGGAGAAGCTGTTCAGCGAGCGGATGTGCCGCCACTTCTACGAGGACTTCGGGATGAAGTCCAGCGTGGCCAGATTTCACAACGTCTATGGCCCGTTCGGGACCTATGAGGGCGGCCGGGAGAAGGCGCCGGCGGCGATCTGCCGCAAAGTGATCGAGGCAAAACTCAATGGCCGCTCCGATATCGAAGTGTGGGGTGACGGCGAGCAGACTAGAAGCTTCATGTACATCGACGATTGCCTCACGGGCATTCATCTCCTGACCGAACGCGATGTTCGGGAGCCGACCAATCTTGGCAGTGCCGAGCTGGTCTCCATCAACCAGCTTGTCGATATCGTCGAGGGAATCGCCGGCCTGCGACTCTCCCGCCGATATCGGCTCGACGCCCCTAAAGGCGTCCGTGGCCGGAGCAGCGACAATACGCGGGTTCGAGAACTGCTCTCGTGGGAGCCTTCGACCGCGCTGCGTGAGGGCATCGAGGAGACGTACCGCTGGATCTACGACCAGATGGCGAAGCGTCGGTAGTCGAGCCGCCGGCCGAGCGATCGCCTGCTCCAGCGCCTCTGTTCGGTTCAAGTCCGATTGCCGGCTCCACAATTCTCGTTGAAATCTATCCGTTTCGCAAGACGCTCCAAGCGGAGCGTTCCCCTTTGACGCTCAAACTGACGCACTAGCGAAGACACCGGGGGAATTGAGGCTTCGCGCGCCCAAATCGAAGTTACTGAACCGTCTCCGCGTAGATGATCGCGTGCGGCATGTCTAAGGACCTCGGGCGCCCGCCGGCTGCAAGCCGTTGGTTAGGCGCCAGGTGGCACTTGAGCGACAGTCTACCAAGTATCCCTCGTCCTTGTACCGATCAAACCGACGTAAGCTTCCCCGATCAATTGACACTTGAAAGTAGACTGCTCCGGGCTAGGAGCGGTCATGCGCAAGTCGAAATTCAGTGAGAGTCAGATCGTCGAGATCTTGAAGGAAGCCGACGCCGGTGTACCCGTGGCGGAGCTGTTACGCAAGCACGCGATCGCCAAAGCGACCTTCTTCAAGTGGCGCAGCAAGTACGGCGGCGCGACGGTGTCGGACGTCAAGCGGTTGCGTGAGCTCGAAGCGGAAAACGCCAAGCTGAAACGCATGTATGCCGACCTGGCGCTCGAGAATGCGGCGATCAAGGACGTGTTGAACCGAAAGCTGTAACGCCGTTCGCGAAGCGACAGATCGCGGAGCTGCTGGTCGGCGAGCACCAGCTGCCCGTGCAGCGAGCCTGTCGCACGGTGAGGCTGTCGCGAGCGGCGTACTACCGGCCTCCGGTTCCAGCGAGCCGACGCGATGCGTTGGTGATCGCGGCGCTCGGCGACGTCGTCGCACGTCACCCGCGGTGGGGCTTCTGGAAGCTGTTCGATCGGCTACGCATCGAGAAGCATCCGTGGAATCACAAGCGGGTGCATCGCGTGTACTGCGCACTGCGGCTGAATTTGCCGCGGCGGACCACTCGACGCGTGCCGAAGCGGATCCGGCAACCGCTGACCGCACCGCCGGTCCTTAATCAAACGTGGGCGATGGATTTCATGACGGAAACGCTCTACGACGCGCGGCGAGTGCGCGCGCTGACGGTAATCGATGAAGGCAACCGGGAAGGCTTGGATATCGTCGTCGGCATCTCGATCCCAAGCCGGCGCGTGATCCGTGTGCTCGAGGCCCTCGTCGTTGTCCACGGCCGACCGACGGCCATTCGCGTCGACAACGGCCCGGAATTCACGGCGCAGCCTTTCGTCGATTGGTGCACTGGCTACGGCATTGCGATTCACTACATTCAGCCAGGTAAGCCGGATCAGAACGCGTACATCGAACGCTTCAATCGCACGTACCGCACCGAAGTGCTCAACGCGCATCTCTTCGAATCGGTCGCCGAACTGCAGGCGATCACCGATGCGTGGCTCGTCGTCTACAACCAGGAGCGGCCGCACGACAGCCTCGGCCGGGTGCCGCCCCTCACGTTTCTGCCGAGGCCTTCATCAACCGGCGAGTCTCCTTTCGAACTGTCTACTTGACGGGGAAGCTTACGTCAAGACCGATGGCCTCTTGGTTGCTCACACCGATAGAACAGTGACCGTGGGCCATACGCCATTGACCATTGGAGTCCTTGGTTACGACACAGGTGAGGCGGCAAGGCACTTGCGTTCCGGCCGCACCAAGTTTGAACTGGTCAGCGAACCAGCCAATGTTTCCTTCGCTCCAGCATTGCGGATTGCTATTGCTGATTTGTAAACCGCCACCGAGGGCTTGAAACTGAGCGCGGAATGCACCCGTCACTTCTTTGAATCCTTGCCACCACTCTTGTGGATCCGTGCCGATCATCACGACGCAGTCGTCGTCGAGCGTAAGAGTCTGGAGGGTGTCTATGTCGCCGTCGCTGATTGCCTTGTAGAACCGCTGCGCAAAGTCGAAAACGCTTGAGTCTTGCCGCATGATTACTCCTTAAATCGCACCGGGAATCTCGGAGGGCGCGTTATTTGAGTCAGGCCACCTCGGCCTGCTCATAATACTGCACTTCGAGATTCCCAATACGATTCAAGCCGAGCCCAGGGG